>Ga0116151_10001606_pt1 | contig 21228 bp, 16 predicted proteins | sample AD_UKC117_MetaG_FD_89893 | JGI IMG/M metagenome (GOLD analysis project Ga0116151, IMG submission 89893) | Active sludge microbial communities of municipal wastewater-treating anaerobic digesters from Hong Kong - AD_UKC117_MetaG | ecosystem: Engineered > Bioreactor > Anaerobic > Digestate... | reverse complement strand
GTGCCGTCGGGATCGAGGTAGGGCATGGGGACGGGCGGATTCTGGTCGGTACGGCCGTCATCGACGAGGATGCGGTTGAGAGCCTGCTCCGCCTCGTAGGCAGCGTAGCCGGCGACGTCCGGGGTGTAGAGATGGGTATATTGCAGTTGACGGCCGTTGGACGACAGGATGATTTCGCCATAGCGGCCCATATTGTAGTTGTCGGTGACGGTCAGTTCATCCGGGAAGCTGACGGCCATGCCTTCTACCCATTCCAGATTGGCAATTGCGGTGTGGGGCATGTCCACCATGGCCGGGGTCACGGACGCGCCGCTGCCGCAAATGGTCACGTCTGTCACGCTGGTGATCTGTGTCTGGCCGCTAAATTCACCGGCTGTGCCGGCCACATACACCACGTCACCCACAGAGACGTCCACGGTGTTGGCCGGGAAGTAGACAAAAACGCCTTCCGAGGTGGCCGGATTGGCGTCTACGTTCTGGTCCATCTCTTGGACGTAAAAGCCGTTATACCCGCCCACCTGGTAATCGCCGACGACCACGGCGTTGACGGTAACGTTAGCGCCATAAATGGGCGTGCTGGTTCCCGGCCCTTGAATGTCGTGGACGCGGTAGGTGGGATTGATGTCGCATACTGGCGCGGCTTCTACGGTGATGACGCCGGTGTTGGTCAGTTCAAACGGCTCGCCGGGATAAACGCCATCCAGGTCGCCATATGTCCAGACCGAGTTGGGATTGCCCGCGCCCCAGTTGCCGTTGAACCGGTTGGTGTAGGAGAAAACGCCCGGATCGTTGACAGTGATGGAGGCGGCGAAAATATCGTTGTTGCCATTTTGCCCGGTGTAGGCGGCGTCTACCCAGGTCCATGTGCCCGGATCGACGTTGCTGCCATACCCAACCTGGGCCATCAAGCCGCGGCCTTCGCCGGCCGGGTTGGTGACGTTGTTGATGTACACTTCGCCGGAGATAGGTCCGGCCGGGAATGTTTGGGTGATGACCAGGGTTGGCGGGCCGGACAGGACGGCGTAGCCGGGCACGACGTTGCGGTAATCGTCGACCGTGGTTGTGCTGAGAACCTCATAGGAGCGGTTGTTGGTGTTGAGCCAATCCCACTGGGGGTTGCTGTTGGCGACAGTGTCGGTGTAGACGATGTATTTGTAGTTGTAGGTGCCTACGTCGACGGCCGTTAGGGTGACGGAGAAGGTCTCGAAACCGGGGTCGGCGGTCAGGGGGGTGGCTGACGTGTTCCAGCTGTTGAAATCACCGGCCAGATACACGGATTCACCGCTCTGCACCACGTCTTCCAGGTCATGGTAGACAAAGGTGACGTCGGCGGCCAAAAACTCGACGGTGAAGGCCGCGTCGGCTGTGCCGGCGGCAGTTGTGCCGCTGAATTCGGCCGTGTTGGTGATGGTTTGCCCATAGTCGCCGGTCTGGTCGGCGGTGAAGGTGAAGGTAATCGATTCGCTGTTGGTGACGGTGCCGCTCCAGGTGATTTCGTCGTTGGCGACGGCCGCGCCGGCAGGCTGCTCGATCCAGCTGTTGAAGGTGGTGCTGATGGGCAGGGTGTCGGTGAAGAGAACGGCCGTTTCCGAGAAGATGTAGCTGTTGTGGAGCACGACGGTGTAGGTGACCGTGCTTTGGTAAGGTACACCGGTGGCGGGAGATACGGATTTAACGGCCGTTAATTTGCCGGACATCGCCCGCAAATTGTTGATATACGTGGAGTTGTCTCCGCCATTCGGTACGCCCGGTGTCAGACTACCAGGAGCAATACTGACGCCCCAATTGCCGGTGGTCGTCGCCCCGGCCAGATCGGAATTCAGAACCACGCCGGATACGTTGGCCGGAGGCGCAATCAAGACGTCAGCATTTGCGCCCAGTATCCCGGGCGTCGAATCCCAGTTCACGGCAAAGCCATCTGCCGAGATGGTGTCGCCCGCATTGGCTGTGTCGACGTAAACCACATCCGTGCTGGCCAGGTCGCCGTTGTTGCCTGTATTGGCATTTACAAGGTGGGTACCACTGGTATTCAAGAAAAGGTTCCAGTCGCCATTATCCGGATCATAGCTGGCATCTTCGGTGAAGGCGGTATCTCCGCCGATGACAATAATGGTTCCTTTGGGGAAGTTGCTGGCAATGCTGCTCATCCCTGTGAATTGGTAAGCTGAATATTTGGCGGCGGTTGAACTGGTGGAGTCCCCAACGTAGAAACCTTCCAATTCGACGGCCGTTAAATCTTGCACCAGTACCACTTCAATCCATTCGTTGCCGGTGGTCAGGTTGCCATCGCGATAAAATTCGTTGACTAATATTTTGGGATTGCTCCCGGTGGGCGCGGCCAGGACACTGGTGTTCAAAACCGCAAAGAAGGCGAGGAAGATGAGAACGGCCGTTCCCACCGCTATCCCTAAACGCCAGGCTAACTTATGTGTTTGTTGCATTTAATTTAACCTCCTAGTACTTGGCGTGCTGGCAGGCAGCAAGCGGGCTGAAATAAAAACGGTAAACCTATGAACAAGCCAGATATAGCCTCCTAAAAGTGTGTCCCATACGGTTGGTTAGCCGCATTGGGAAGCTCGAATCTCCTTCGAGCAAACAATTCGCCAACAACGTCTCATTACCCCCACGGCAATAGGCAGCCACGTTGACTAAAATAGTAGCATCTTGCGCCTGGTTGACAAATGACATTTGTTATGTTTTTGTTCATGATCCTCGTTGACAATGCCCCTTCCGTTGTTTACCCTTTCTGTATCGGTTTGGAGTTAAAAAACAGGAGACTTCAGCCGTGGTCTACCCGCCGCCACACAGTGGCTCATTCAAAAAATCCGTTCTGTAGTCTTTTTCTCAGTGTCTTTGCGTTCGTGATCGAAGGAGATTTCCCATGAAGGCCTTTAATAAAATTGGTTTCCACACTGCCAGTGGCGGCAACCCTACCGGCATCGGCGATTATTTAAAGACCCTGGATGCGGCCGGCGTTCCGTTTGTCATTAAAGCCGCCGACGCCATGACCGGTTTGTTTGATGCGCAAGAATTGGTGCGCGCCGGCAACAAAAAAGTCCCCCATGTGCTGGTCTTCAGGCGATCGGTGCCCTCCATTGGCGGCCCGCCGCCTTCCGGCAACCCGGACGTGCCCGATTACAACAAAGAACCGGCCCAGGCGGCCGAGGAACATTGGAACTGGCATAAAAATAATCTACCGCCGGAATTGGACAAGGAATTGGTCTGGATTGAAACCGTCAACGAGCTGCGCAAAGAGGTGGAGTGGGCGGATTGGATCGGCAATTTTGCTTTCCATACGGGGCAGTTGGCGCTGGCCGAGGGGTATAAATTTGCCGCCTTTGGTTACTCGTCGGGCACGCCGGATGAGGGCGCCTGGGAAACCGATGGGATGCTGCGTTATCTGGAACTGTGCCAGCAGCATCCGAACCAGCTCGCAGTGGCTTTGCATGAATACAGTTTCAAGACCGACGATATCTGGTTTTTGCGCGGTGACCACATCGGCCGTTTTGAGAAATTATTTGCCGCCTGTGATAAACATCGTCTGCGACGGCCGTATGTCCTCATCACCGAATGGGGCTGGACCCACGAACGCGTCCCGCCCGTGCCCAAAGCGCTGCAAGACATCGCCGCCGTGGCCGAATATTATGCCCAATTCCCGGAAATTTTAGGCGCGGCCATCTGGTATCTGGGGCCGGGCTATGCCGGCATCGCCAACCGGGCGCAGCGGCTGATCAAGCCGGTAACCGACTATTCCCTGACTGCCACGTTTGACATCCCTGATCCCACCGTGCAGCCGCCGGTGGAGACCCCGCCCATGTCACCAGGAACAGATGGCGCGGCGAAACCAAACGGCCGTTTCATCCGCGACGTCACCATCCTCGACGACACCGTGCTCACCACCGGCGAAACCTTTACCAAGACCTGGCTGGTGGAAAACAGCGGCAGCAGCGCCTGGGGCAATGGTTACCAGGTCGTTCACGTCGGCGGCGAACCGATGACGGCCGTTACCGCCCAGCCCCTTCCCGCCGCCCAGCCTGGCGCTCAGGTAGAAATCTCTCTGGAATTGACCGTGCCCGATACGCCCGGCACCCATTTCAGCGATTGGCGTTTACGCGACGATCAAGGCGAGTTGTTTGGCGACATCATCTACACGCGCATCATTGCCCAGGCGCCCGTTAGCGCCCCCGAAGGCGTGAGCAACAGCGAGTTCGTCGCCGACGTGACCATTCCCGACGACATGCTCATCAAACCCGGCGAGGCGTTTACCAAGACCTGGCGTCTGAAAAATACCGGAACCCGCGCCTGGGGCAGCGGCTTCACCATCCGCTACCTGGGCGGCGTCAAAATGGCCGCCCAGGACAGCTACCCGCTGCCCGCAGCCGCCCCCGGCGCTGAAGTGGACGTTTCTATCGACATGACCGCGCCCACCGCTCCCGGCACCCATTACGAAGATTGGCGTCTGTTCGATGATCGCGGCGAAATTTTTGGCCAAATCGTCTACGTGCGCATCCAGGTTCCCTGGCTGCCCGGCAGCTCGGTCGTCGCCCCGGTCTCGCAGCGCGATGCCCGCTGGGCCGACAAGCGGCTAGGTCAGGTTGGCTCCAACCAGACCATTGGCAAATGGGGCTGCCTGCTCACCTGTTTTACCATGGTGGCTAACGCTTATGGCCATCAGGTAACGCCCGCCCAGTTGAACGATTCCATGGTGCGCCAGGGCGGGTTTATCGACGTGAACATGACCAAGTGGAATGCCCTGACCGACGTTTACACCGACATGATCTACGGTGGTAAGGTCGCTTCCAGCCCGGAAGTGACTAAAACGATTGACGCCAGTCTGCTGGAGGGCCGGCCGGTGGCCGTGCAAGTGGATTTCACCAGCGATACGCCCTACACCGATAACGACCAGCATTGGGTCTTGATTGTAGGCAAGGACGGCGAAGATTATCGCATCAACGATCCCTGGCTCCTCCCGGCGCAAGAGGCGTCGTTGAAGGAACGGTATGGGCGGGCGGGACGGCCGTTGTGGGAAGCCATCCTCTCGGCTATCTTTTACCGTTCCACCAAGGGCAACCCGGTCCCCATCGACATCCCCAAGCCTGTCGATACGCCTGTGACGCTGCAAACCGGTATCAACGTCAATCCAGACGCGCCCAACAGCAACCCCTCAGACACCGACGACTTCAAAGGGCTGGACTGGGTGCGGTTTGTCTTTAAACTGGATGCCCGCACCGTGGTTGCCGAGCGCGGCGACCTGCGCAAAGCCTTTGCCCAATACGATCCCATCATCCACGCTTACAACAAGATGGGCGTCAAATCGCTCCTCATCATCAATCAGGAAACCATCTGGGGCAAAGCGCCCTGGGCCGGCGGCGGTGATTGGGCGGGTTATGCCCTGGACTTGGCCACCGCGGCGAAAGAGATCGCCGAACATTACCGCCGCTACAAGGACGAAGTTGCCTACCAGATCTGGAACGAGGGCGACAAAGAACACAATCCGGCTTCGGTTTACCTCAAGCCGGAGCAAATGGCCCTGATCGTCAAGGCGGTGGCCACGGCCGTTCGCTCCGTTGCGCCGGAAGCGCCGCTCATTTTCAACGGCATGGCAACCGGGCCAGAGGCCACGGCCGCCTACCTGAAACAAGTAGAAACGGCCGTTGGCGGCAAAATTCCCGTGGACGCCATCGGCATCCACCCCTACACCCGCTGGGCCACCAAAGCGCCCTTCGATTGGGGGCAGCAGTACGGCACGTTGGGCCAGGCCTTTGACGTTTACCGCCGCGAACTGCCGGGCTACACATTCTGGATCACCGAAATAGGCGTAGCCGACGATAATGAAATTGGCCCGCAGTTTTATGCCGAAATCGGCGATTACATGAAGGACGTCTACAAACACGTCCAGGATCGCCACACCGATCTCGTGAAAAATCTTATCTGGTTTGGCTGGTCAGATTGGATGCGTAACGCCGGGGTGGTGAGAAAAGACGGCTCCCGCAAAGACCACGTTTACCCGGCCTTCCGCGCTGTGCGCAACCGGGAACTGTAGCCTGCTGGCGGTTGAAGATTGAAGCGCTCCAGGCTTCAATCTTCAACCGTTAGTTCACAAATTAGCTGGCTAAAAATTCTTCTAGGGCCGCTTTGCTAATGCGATACGCGCGGCCGATCTTCTTCGCTTTCAGATCCCCTGCTTCAATGGCGGCAACCACATCTTCTTCAGCCACCTGCAAGATTTGGGCGGCCTGCGCCGGCGTCATGACGTCGGGCATACCGCCGCTGGCCTCGCTGGGGGCAGCCGGCGCTGGCTGGGGTTGGGCAGCCTGAGCTTGCTGCTGCTGCCACGCCTGCTGCTGCTGCAGGTTTTGCATGGCCGCCATGCCCATCGCCCCGATGCCGATGTCGCCCATGGAGCCGCCGGCCGGATTCTTGGCCGCTTCCACAAAAGCGTCGGCCTGCTGCTTGGCAACGTAGCTGGTGCCATAGCCCATGTTGGTGACCACTTCCAGCGATTTGGGGTGCAGCGCCAGGCGAATGTTGAAGTCCACCAGCACCATGCCAATAGCGTCGAATTCTTCTTGCAGCAAGCCCACCAACAAATCGTTGATGTCTTTAGAGAAAGATTGCAGTTGCGCGGGCCCCAGGTTCTTGGCGATGGCTAGCTCGCTGAGCTTGTCTTGCATCATGACACCAAGCATGGGGTCGAGGCGCGTTTTGACCTCCTGCTGGCGCACGCTTTCGCGGAAGGCGTCCAGGGCATTGAGGAAACGCCAGGGGTCTTTGACTTTGGTGACGTAAGTGCCGTTGCCCACAATGGCGCTGGCTCCTGGTGATCGCTGCGGATGTTCCACGATGATGGGATTGGCTGTGCCCCACTTCATGGTGATGTCTGTGGTTTTGACAAAATACACGTCAGCGGTGAACACATTTTTCCCGCCAAACAAACCGCGCTCAATCAAATCGGTGAGCAGGGGGATATTTTCAGTGGTCAGGGTGTGGCGACCGGGGGTGAAGGTGCCCATCGGCTCGCCGCCGCGCACGAAGACGCAGGTTTCGCCGGGGTTTACGATCAGTTGGGAGCCAAGTTTGATGTCGCCCAGGCCGCCCCGGGGAAATTTCTGCACGATCTCATCGCGCAGCCAGGTTTCGATGGCAACTCGGTCAAATACTTGAGGCATGGTTTATCTCCTTTGTTGCTTAAGTAATCAGTTGAAAGTTTTCAGAAGACCCGAAGGGTTTGAACCCGAGGATTCTCGACTAAATTGATGCAAAACCCTTCGGGTCTAATTCCCAAAACCTTTTGCGGTTTACTTAACGGGTGTACGAGTGTTCGGTAAGCAAAAAAATTGTTAAGATCGTGCCTTACTCGATGCCCATGAGGACTTCGTTGCGGTTGGCGAAGTCCTGGTTGGCGGCTTGCAAGACGGTGGTGAGGCGGCGAATGGTGCTGTTGATGTCGCCGTCGTCGCGCACGGCTTTTTGCAGGGCGTCGATGCTGGCATTGACTTCGTCGACATGGTTGAGCATGCTTTCGTCGAAGGCATACAGGCGGGCCAGGTCTTCTTCTTTTACTTTGATGGCATCAAAGAATCCGGCATAGCCCTGCGGCGCGTCCTTGATTTTGCCGATCAGGCCCATGAGCATGTTATCGGCGCGACCAAGCGGCTCGGCGTAATCCATAGCTTTGACGATGTCGCGGCTGAGTTCCTGATGAACGTTGCTCAAATTGAGGCGGGCGGTTTCTAACTGGCTGGAGACCGTATCCCGCAAAATCTGGTCGGCTTCGCGGCGGCGGCTGCGTTCCATGTAACCGCCGAGGCCGGGCACTTTGGCCAGCAAATTGCCCAGGCCGCTCGATTCGCCTTTGATTTTATCGTACAGATCGGACACGTATTCTTTCATATTTTCACCAAATCTCCTTTGTTATATTTTGACGCAGAGGCGCGGAGGCGCAGAGAAAAATCTGCGGATTTTTTTCCTGGTGGCGGGTAAGCCACGTATCGGGATAGTCAATTGATTTGTAAAGGTTGCCTGGTTGGCAGGATGGTCACAGTATAACATACGTTACCGGAGGTTGGCAGATTAAATTTTAGTCATCCGGGGGGCGGTATTGGACGTCGTGCCAGATCAAGTAAACGCCCAGGGCAAACTGGGGTAAGACGAGCAATAAGAAGCCCAGAATGACGGCGATGGTGGCGGTAACGGCCGTTAATCGTCCATCTTGCGCGTAGCCATTTAGCAGCACGATGATGACCACGCCTACCAACGCGCCGCCGGCCACCAGGGCGACGCCCAGAATCCTTTCCTTGCTGATGTTCATGCTCACTCTCCCAGCCATCGGGTGGTGATGGTCTCCAGTTCGCCGGACGTTTGCAGGCGGGCCAGGCTTTCGTTCAGGTGGTCTAGCAATTCGCTATCGGCTATACGGACGACCAGGGCGTAGGGTTCCACGGTAACCGGTTCAACTGTGTGGGTGAGGCCGGGTGTCTCGCGCAGAAAGAGACGGCCGTTAATCCCATCCACCAGCGCTGCGTCGGCCTCGCCGTGTAACACGGCCGTCAGGGCCTCTTCCGGTGTGGTGTGCGGCTGCACCGTCAGCCCGGCCAGTTTGCGGCTCCAGGCCAGTGCCTCGACGTGGCTTTGCGCGCCCAGTTCCACGGCCAGCGTACGGTTGGCCAGATCGGTCATGGCGGTAACGGCCGTTTCTCCCTGCGGCACAATCAAAATTTGCCCGGCGTTGAAGTACGGTTCGCTGTAGGCAAAATCCTCCCGCCGCGCCGGATCGATGACCAGGGCAGAAAGAAGCACGTCTACCTGCCCAGTGGCCAGGGCGTCGTACAGGCCATCGTAGCCGAAGTAGCTGAAGGCCACCTCCAGACCCAAATCCGCGCCGATGGCCCGCGCCAGATCCACGTCCAGCCCACTCAGTTCGCCGTTGGCGTCTAGCTCAAAGGGCGGGTAGGTGGGGTCCAGGCCCACGCGCAGCACGCCTTCTTGCTGAATGCGCGGCCAGGCGGAGGCACGGCCGTTGCAGGCGGCCAGGCCAAGCAGCAGAAAAAGAAATAGGAGACTGGAGACTAGAGACTGGAGCGTGTCCAGTCTCCTATCTCTAGTCTCCAGTCTCCCAGTCCACCTATTTTTCTTGAGCGTAATCTTGCAGGGCATCATAAATTGGCTTCTTCACAAACTCCGGGGTAACCAGAGTGTAATAATCCATGTAGCTTTTTTGGGGGGCAGGAAAGCGGAAAGCCCAAATAGCCATCATCTTGACAAACGGCCAGTTGGTTTCGGCGAATTGCAGGGCGTCGAGGGTGTATTGGATGCGCTGCGCCGGGCGCACGGCCAGCGTCCAGCGCGGGTGGTCGTTCCAGCCGGTTTCGGTGATGTAGATCTCTTTGGCGGCGTCGCCGTTGTCGACCATCACCTGGCGCACCAGTTCCACACGGCGGAAATTGAGAATGTCAGGTCCGGGTTCGGCTTCGGGCGGGAAGGTGAGGCCGTAGGCGTGCACCGCCAGCCCGTCGAAATAGCCGGCGGCGCCGGCGTCGTACATACCTTGCAGGTAGGTCAGGTCGTTGAGACCCCAGGGTGAGCCGGCTGGCTCCAGGGTGGGGGCGAGCGCCCCGGCCAGCACGAGCATGTCGGGATTGGCGGCTTTAACGGCCGTATACACCACCTTCAGCAGCGCCACATAATCGGCTGGGCTGGTAAGGCGGTAGCCCCATTCGTAGCTCAGATTTGGCTCGTTGCCGACGATGACGGCCGTTACCCGGCCGCGATAGCGGCCGGCAAAAGCGGCGGCGTAGGCGGCAAAATCGTCGTAGGCGGATTCGTCCAGATAGGTGAGCGGCGTATCTGGCGGCCTGGCCCACTCTGGCGTTAAACCCAGGCGAGCCACTACCTGCAAGCCCTGTGCTGCCGCATGGGCCACCACCATGTCCGGGTGACCCCAGGCGTAGCTGCCATCTGCCGCTGCATAGTAGGCCCAGGGGAAAAATTCCACGATCCAGGGTGCGCCCATTTCGCGCACCAGTTCCAGCGAGCGTTTGATTTTCCACTCTTCCACTTCGTCAGTGAGGCGGGTATGAACGCCCAGGATGGGATGTTGGGTCACTACCGTTTGCGGCGGGCCAGGCGTGACGAGCAGCGGAGCGGGCTGGAGAAATGTCAGAATTAGCGCCAGGGTGAAGAGTCGCAGCCCGGATTGGTAAACCGGACGGGTCATGCTTCGGCCTGGAGCATCTGGTCGAGGTAAAAATCGGACCACCAGGCCAGATTGCGGAAGATGGCCCGGACGCGTCCGTGCAGGGGCGCAGTGCGCTCTGGCAGAGAGGCGGGCGGGGTATAGGCGGGCGTATAGCCAAAACGGTGCAGCAGTTCGTGCTCCAGCCGGATGTTGAGCAGCCGGTTTTGGAAATCGTGAATAAGATTGTGCAGGTGGTCGTCGTCTTGGGTCAGGTAGGCGGCGGGCAGTTGGATCATCTCGATGGTGGTGGGCAGGGCGGCAGCCTGGCGCATGATCTGGCGGCGAGAGGTGGTCAAATCGGCTATGGGATTCATGCCCCAACTGTGCTGGTAGTTTTTGAGGACCAGGCCGATGGGATTGTCGTAAACGAGGCTGAGGCAAAGCTGCACGGCCGTCGTTACCACCAGCCCTTCACATTCTTTGGCCAGTCGATCTTTGAGCTGCTCCCAGGCGGTATCGCGCACCGCCTGCGGGCCGAGGTTGGCCAGCACCATGACGATGTTAGGCCCTTGCTGGTACAGGGCTTGCAGTCCGGGCAAAAAGGGCGCCGTGACGGTCGGGATGGTGGTGTTGTTCCAGGCGCGGGCGGCGGGCAGTTGGGCAATTTTGGGGCCGAGGATATGCTGCACGCGAGCGTAACTGCGCACGGCCGTTTCTTCCGGGATAGGTTTTTGCCATAGCTGCCGGGCCAGGCGGCGCAGGTCGCTGCGGCGTTCATTGGCTGTGGCCGGATCCAGCAGGGCAGGCAGGAGGGCGTTGGAGGCGATCAGTGCCTGGGTTGCCAGACGGCCGTATAGTTCGTGGGGGTCCAGGGCAGGCAGCGAGCCGATTTCGAAAAGCGGATCGGCGTACAGGAGACGTCCGTGGAGGGCCAGATGGTGGGCAAAATGGGGGTTGAGGCGGCGGAAACGCGCCAGTGTGCCGGCGCGAGCAGCCCAGGGGCCGCGCCGCAGCCAGTGGGCGTGCTGCGGCCACAGGGGTAAAAATGCTTCGCGCAGGTCCTGTATGTCGGCGTTGTCGGCCAGGACAAACAGCAGGTTGACGTCGGATTCGCTGGGCTGGAAGTGGGCCTGGGTGTAACTGCCGAAGAGGTAAACGGCCGTTAATCGGTGGCCCATTTGGGCGATTACCTCTTGGACGAGCGACTCGATTTGTGCATCCATGCGGCTATTATACGAATTTTTGCGGCGTGGAGCGATGAACGAGGGCAAGAAACGTGGGACTGTGTCTGGCTGTCGCTTGACGCGGTCGCCGGGAGATTACGCGCTCAGCCGGGTCACAGGTATAATCCCTTAAATTTCCTACCCGACGGGGGTTTGTATGCAGATTTTTGTCACCGGCGCCACCGGTTTTGCCGGTTCCCATCTAGTCGACCAACTGCTTGCCCAGGGGCATTCTGTGGCGGTGCTGGTGCATCCGGCAACCAGCCACCAACAACTGCCCGACCACCCGGCGTTGTCAGGCATTGAAGGGGATTTGCTCAATCCGCAAGCATTAAAGACGGCCGTTGCCGCCGTCAAGCCCGACGTGATTTATCACCTGGCCGGGCAGGCGTACCCCGCCCGCTCCTGGGAAAACCCGGCGCTGACGATTGCCATCAATACCGGGGGCACGGCCAACATGTTGGAAGCGGCCGTGGCGTTCGGGCGGCCGCGGGTGGTCATCGTGACCAGCGCCGAGATTTACGGTTACGTTAGCCAGGATGATTTGCCTTTGACGGAGGCGTCTGTTCCCCAGCCGCGCCATCCGTATGGGGTTAGCAAATGGGCGGCGGCGATGTTGACGGCCGTTTATTGGCAGCGGTATGGGCTGCCGGTGGTGGAAGCACGGCCGTTTAATCACATTGGGCCGCGGCAGGCGCTGGGGTTTGTCGTGCCCGATTTTGCCAGCCAACTGGCGGCCATCAAACTGGGTCAGAAACCGCCACGGCTTTCTGTGGGCAATCTGGATGCGCAGCGGGATTTTACTGACGTGCGCGACATTGCCCGCGCCTACATCGCCCTGGCCGAACGCGGCGAACCGGGCGAGAGCTACATCATTTGCTCCGGGCAGCCCGTCTCCATTCATTATCTGCTGAATGTGCTCATTGATACGGCCGGCGTGACGGTGGATATTGCGTATGATCCGGCGCGCATGCGGCCGTCCGACACGCCTTGCCTCTATGGCAGCTACGCCAAAATTCGGGCGGCCACTGGTTGGGAGCCGCAAATTCACCTGCGCCAGGCATTGGCCGACGCTTTCGCAGATTGGCTAAACCGCTTGCAGAATGGTATGTAATGTTGGCGCGTTTTATGGTAAACTAGAGCGCGTAAACATAATGTCAGCCTGTTTTGTGTCTTCGTGAGGAGTGATTGGCCATGCGAAAGATGCCATTGCCTGAAAATGGAAAACGCCGGAATCTGCTGCAGCCGCGGCGGCCGCTGCCGTGGCGGCCTGTTCTCTTATTGGCTTTATCCTTAATTGCTTTTGCCGGGTGCAGAACGGCGTCTGTGGCCGTGCCAACGGAGGCCGCCGTGGCGGTGGTGCCCACGCTGACGCCCAGTTTAACGCCGCTGCCGACGGCGAATGTGACGGCCACATGGACGCCGCGCGCGTCGCGTACGCCGTACATCACGCCAACTTTTGTGAATACGGCCGTTCCCCCCGAAATTGCGACACGTCAGGCAGCCAGCGGCGGGCTGATCCCACCGGGCGGCAGTGGCAGCTCTGGCCCTCTGCCGACGGTAACCCGGGCGATACCACGCTCGACGCAAACGGCCGTGGCGGTAACGGCTACCGCGGCCGTATCGGCCACGAAACAGGCGGCTACGGCCACCCAGGTCGCGGCGACAGCCACGTCCTTTGCCGCTTCGGCTACACCTTTCCCCAACAACTGGCGCGGTTCCTATTTCAACAACCAAACGCTCTCCGGCACACCAGTTATTGTGCGCAACGATCCCAACATCAACTTTAACTGGGGTTCCGGCTCGCCTGACACCAGCATTCCCAATGACCGGTTTTCTGTGCGTTGGGAGCGAACAGTCGATTTTGCGACGGCCAACTATCTGTTTTATGCCTTCAGCGATGACGGCGTGCGGGTGTTTTTAGATGACGTCCTTATCATCGATGAGTGGCGGGGCGCCAGCAACCGGGTCTTTTTTGCCGTGCGTGCGCTTGGCGCCGGGCAGCATCGTTTGCGGGTGGAATATTATGAAGAAACCGGCAATGCCTACGTCGGTTTCTCCTGGCAGTTGTTCAACGAATCCTCCTGGGCCGGGGAATATTATGCCAATCGTGATCTGACGGGACCCCCGGCGTTTGTGCGCCAGGACACGGAAGTGAACTTTAATTGGGGAGCCGGTTCGCCCAATGGTTTGCCAGCCGACAACTTCTCGGTTCGCTGGACGCGGGTTATTAATTTTAACAACGGGACGTATGAATTCCTGGCGCGTTCCGACGATGGCATCCGAGTTTTTGAAAATAACAATATTCTGATTGATCAGTGGGGGCCTAACGATGGCACCCAGTGGTTCCGGCGAGAAGTGACGTTATCGGGCAGCCGGACGGTGCGCATTGAATACTTTGAGGGTGAAGGGAACGCCCTGGTAGAAGTCCGAATTAATGGCCTGGCGGGCACCAGCACGCCTACCAATACGCCGGTCCCCACCGGGACGCCAACGAATACACCCACAGTCACCGGCACGCCAACGCCCACCGGCACGCCGACGATGACTGGTACACCGACGCTAACGCCCACGGAAACGCCGACACTGACGCCAACGCCTTAACCAGGCTGGCGGATTAACCGGATGGCGAAAAACACGGAACGCCTGGACAAGTTATTGGTGATGCGCGGGCTGGTGAGCACGCGGGCGAAGGGTCAGGCGTTGATTTTAGCCGGTGAAGTGTTTGTCAACGGTGAGCGTGTGGATAAGGCGGGCACGGCCGTTTCCCTGACCGCCGAGATTGAGTTAAAAACCCCTATGCCCTATGTGGGGCGTGGGGGTTTTAAATTGGCCGGGGCACTGGCGGAGTTTGGGCTGGTGGTGGACGGCCGTGTCTGTGCCGACGTGGGGGCGTGCACCGGCGGCTTTACCGATGTGCTGCTGCAGCAAGGTGCGGTGCGGGTGTACGCCATCGACGTGGGGTATGGGCAACTGGATTGGAAGCTGCGTCAGGATGAGCGGGTGGTGGTTATGGAGCGGACCAACGCGCGTTACCTGGAATCTTTGCCAGAAATCGTCCGTTTTGTTTGTATTGACGTTTCGTTTATTTCCCTGCGTTTGATTTTGCCGGCCGTGCAAAAATGGTTGTCGGCTGATGGCGATGTCGTCGCGTTGATTAAGCCACAGTTTGAGGCCGGGCCGGATCAGGTGGGCAAGGGAGGGATCATTAAGGAATCGGCCGTTCACCGCCAGGTTTTGCAGGATATTTTACAGTGGAGCCGGCAGCATGGCTTTGTGTCTTGCGGGTTAATGCGATCGCCAGTGACGGGTGCGGATGGCAACGTGGAATTTTTGGTCTGGCTGCGGTTGGGGAATGAGGAGGGTGTGGGGGAAACGGCCGTGGCAAAGGTCCTGGCTGAACCTTTATCCTAGGATGACATCATGGTTAGGGCCTAACTGGTCGCGGACGTGTTCAAGTAAGGTCCAGGCGTTGTAAGGTTTCTTTAAAACCGTGGTGGGCTGCTGATCGCCTAATTGGCGGAGGATGTCCCGCTCGTCATAGCCCGTAGAAATAATCACCTTCACGTCTGGTTTGATGGAACGAAGCGTTTTCAGCACTTCTGGTCCATCCAGCCCGGGCAAATGAAGATCAAGGATCACCAGATCAATTTCTTTGTGATGCTTTTGGAAAATTGTTACGCCATCTTTGCCAGACCGGGCGCCAATCGAAATAAGTCCTGCGGAGTTAAGGATATCCTCTAAGGCCTCCAATACAAAAACTTCGTTTTCCACGACCATAACAGTAGCAGGCATACAATGTTCTCATCAATGGATCGGTTGTTGAATGGTAGTCGGTCGGGAGACGGGAAAATAGATCGAGAAAGTTGTACCCCGACCTACGCTGGTTTCGACTTGAATAGCGCCGCCATGCTGCCTGACGATATCCTGAATTGCCGGTAAACCAAGCCCGCGCCCCTGAGATTTTGTTGAGTAAAAAGGCTCGAATATGTGGGCCAATGTTGCTTCGTCCATGCCTTTACCGGTGTCTTTGACCCGAAAGACAACATGGTCTCCCGGCAAAATACAATGGCCATCAACGGCCGTAACCGCTTTCCTTTTTGTAATAGTCAGACTGGTCGTTTCGATGAAGATCTGTCCAGAGGGATCATAAATAGCCTCGGCTGCGTTGATGACCAAATTCATGATAACTTGTTGGATCTGGGCTGGATTTGCCTCCACATAGGGCAAATTGGGCGAAAGCTTTAAATTGACATTGATGTTGTGAAATAAAACAGAGCCCAGCAGGCCTATCGTATCGGATATTAAATTGTTTAAATCAACGTTATTTTTTTCAGGGTACTCGTAATGTGAATAAGAGAGCAATTGAGCTGTCAGAATCGCGGCATATTCGGCCGTTTTGACGGCTTGTTCCACATGGAGCCGGGCGTCGTCTTCCGGTGACAATTTGATCAATGCTAAAGAGGCATGTCCCATAATGCTGGTCAGTAAATTGTTGAAATCATGGGCGATACTACTTGCAAGATAACCTAACTGCTCCATTTTCTGGCTTTGATTAGCTGGCGACGGTTTATATCCGTTGGGGGGCTTCATCGCTTCAGAGAAAATGACGCTGTTGTTGGGGTTGGTTGTTGTCATAAATAGGTATGCCCTTTCGTGTTTTTGCGAATCATATTGCTACCTAAACACCTCAACTGTGAGAATAACATAGAAATCATTCAAGTAGCTGTAATTCAACTGCAAAACAACTACAAAACACCTTTAAATTCCTGCAAAAATGAAGGGTCTGTGGGGTTGAGGCGAATAGATTTTGAGAATAGGGGGCAGATTAAGGGGTTGCCGGGGGGTGGGGTGGCTGGTATTTTTCCAGGCGGTTGGTCATGTTGGCGAGCAGTCTTTGGCGATGCGGGCTGGGGGCGGCTGTTTGCAGGACGTTAACAGCTTTTTGGATGATTTCACGGGAAACGGCCGTTTCCCCTTTAACCTCATAAAGTTCAGCCAGATTATCTTGCGCATTGGCCCATAAAAAGATATCCCCCAAATCTTGATACATTTCGGCCGACTCCCGCAGCATCATTTCGGCCGTTTCCCATTCTTGCAGTTTGGTATAAACCATGCCCAGATTATTGTAGAGGTTCGCGATTTCAGTGGGATTTTGGACCTGGGAATTGAGTTGTAAGGCTTCTTGCCATACCTTTTCCGCTTTACCATAGTCCCCCTGATTAAAAGCCGCCACGCCCAAATTGTTTTTAAGCTGGCTAATGGATTTTATATCGGCCGTGGTATCTATAACAGCCATTAATTGACCGGAAACCCGTTCCGCTTCGGCCCAGTTTCCCAACTGCGCCTGAAAGCTAACAACGTTAATTAAGGCCACAATGCTAGATTTTTTTTGCCCAATATTTAAGAAAATCTCATGGGCTTGCTGCGCCACAATCAGTCCCTCATCATAATTTTGTGATTTCAAATAAATATGCGACAAATCCAAAAAAGCAAGGCCAATGGCAAAACGATCTTGAGAAGCCTGAGCAATTTTGAGCGCCTCCCGGCATAGTTGTTCGCTCATTTCAAGGTTGTCTTGCAAAACATAAACGTTGGATAACCTGCCCAGGGATTTACCAAAATTCACCTGGTCACCAATCTGCTTGAATTTCGTCGCGCTCCTTTGAAAATAAAGTTCGGCTTTATCCAGATCCCCCTGGTGCAAATAGATTTTTGCCACCATGGTTAGCAAATGGGCTTCCTCTTCTTCTCGTTTAAGCGCGATGCTGGTCGAAAGAGCTTGCAGCAAATAGTGCAGCCATCGATCCCAATCGGCAAAACCGAACACAACCGTATTTAATTTTTGAATCAACTGGTAAGCGAGATCAAAGGAATCCGGTTTTTCCAAAGTTGTTTCCAGAGCTCGCAATAGATTGTCGTAATCGGTTAGAACAAACTGGTTGAGGTCGGTTTTGTCCTCCATCACCTTTAGCCAGCGTTCTGCATTGACCAATTTTTGGCGCCGTAATACTTCTGTCCATTTGCGTTGGTCAGAAATGATGATTGTCATCCTTCGTCAAACATCTTCAATAGAAAGACTTCTGTCAGGCGGTGCAGCCGGTAGCGTCGTTCTATTAAGTTGCCGCCAATATCCACCAGCGACAATAAGATTAGTTTTTCCAGACAATTATCCACCACATGTTCTGGTAAACCGGAGACATTCACAAGATGCTCGAATGTAAAGCCAGTTGCGCCTGCCTGGGTGAGCGCTAACAATGTCATTTTGCTATCGTCTTGCAATGTCTCCCATATTTCTCGGTAAATGTACTCAAATAGTTCGTCTCGATTTTCATCCGTGCTCTGGTTGAATCGGCTGAGCACACGTGGTAGCGACCGGAACTTAAGCTGGCCGACTATTAATTTAAGAGCCAGTGGATTACCGCCTACGGCTTCATAAATAGGCTTAAGTTCACTCTCGTCGGCATTGGTCAATGACGTGAAACCAGTTCGTCTTGCCTCCAGGCGAATGAGTTCAAAGGCGCCTTCGACAGTTAGTTCTTTTTGAGAAAGTGAAAAAACATCAGGTTCGTCCAAAAGACGAAAGCGCGATGTCAGTAAAAATTTGCTGGGGTTTTGCCATTTGCGCAGGGATGGGAGGAGGCTGCGATAGTCGGCAACGGTCTCCAGGTTGTCGATTACGACCAGGCAAGCGCGTTCTTGCAGGTATTGCTTTGTTATTTTTTGCCGTTGTAGCTGTGAATTGAAGGAATTCATGGGGATTTCAAATTGATCGGCCAGTTTGTCAATGAGTAGGGGAAACGTGAGTGACGGCCGTCCGCTTTCCACCTTCAATCGTCCAAGACTTGATAAGTGTGTCTGTTTGGCGGTCGTCCAGGCAATCTCATCAAATTGCATTAATTCAATGGCATCACGGGTCACCTGGTCTGCCAGGGCCGTTTTCCCCATGCCGCCCAGACCGTCAATTGATATTATGTAATGCCCGCTGTCAGGTGTCAGCGCCTCCAAAAGTGACTGCCGGGCATCTTCGACCCCCACTAATTTGGAATAAGAGGGCAAATCCAGGCGGTTGATCATCCGTTCGCGCCAACTGATGCCGCTGCTTTCTTCCAGGTTATTAAGAATATCTGTTAGTTGATTGATCCCCTGACGCTGCCGATAATAAATGCTCGATTCAGACACATTCAGGCGATTTGCCACGGCCAATACGTCCCGTCTATGCTCAAACCGTTCACGCAACAATTCCTCGGCTTCTGGCGAAACCGTGCGTAATAAGGCCAATCCCCAACTTAGAATTGCTCGATTTTGAGCCGCCGGCCCACCTTCAGCCAGGCTGCTAAACGCTTCTTCGTTGCGTGTTGCTTCTAATCCAATGCGCAAATGAGCCAAGGGCCAGTTCTGCGTTTCGTTGCCATGCCAAATTCGTAACGCTTCAATCACATCATCTGCGGTGATCAACCTTCGCACCATAGTCATTACCCTCCGACTCCAATACCCAATTATAGGAAAGATCATAGTTCAAATAAACCGTTTGGCGCAAGAAATGCCAATTTGAAGCTACTTTGAAGGTAGTTTGCAGTTATTTTGAAGATCAAAATTGTCAAAATCGGGTATGGTTTGGACACCTTCATTTGAGGGCCAAACGAAAAGGAAAAAATTGGGAAATAGGTGAAAAGGAGAAAAATGATGTCAAAAAATATGAAGCTGTTCTTGATGGTAGTTGTTCTGTTGGTTTTGGTAGCCGCTGTCGTATTGATTTCGACCCATCCGGCCCTGGCCGCGCCGCAGGCTGGCATAAACCTGAACGGTTTTTGTGTTGGCAGCAGCTCGGGTTCTTGTGGGGTCTAATCATCCCATAAAAATGTTGTTGGCTGAATGAGTTTGCTCTGGTGAGTAGTTAGCAACACGAGGAAAATTATGTCGCTACCATATCGTAACAAAAAGAGGAAGAGGGTGCCGGCGTATATCCTGATCGGGGATGGGTTTGATGAACTCGAAGTCATTTACTTCTTGCATCAGTTTCGTCAGGCAGGTCTGCCGATTAAGAGCGTGAGTTTGTTTGATGGCTTGGTATTCAGCCGACAAGGTGTTGCCCTAAAGGCAGATTACTCATTAGCAGATAAGCCGATCGACCCTGAGCAAGATTGCTGGCTTATTTTGCCATCAGGTGGCCGAAATGGGGATGCTTTACGGCACGATGCGCGAGTGAAAACAATGTTGAAAACATTGAACGCTGGCAATGGTATGGTTGTCGTAACAGATAGCGGTAGTGATTTAGCTGAAGATGTAACTCAGGTCGTCACCCAACGGCCGTCGCTCTTACGCCATAGTGGTCAAAACCTTGAAGAATTTGTCCAGGTCCTAACAAATCGAATGGTTGTCTCCTAATTACAGGAGCAATCCGGAAAAGAATTATTGGGTGTAGGGGTGGATAAACCTATCCACCCCTGTCCGTTTTTCCCTTTGCTGCCCCAATTTGCTATACTTGGCAGCATGAATCAGAGCAACATCCGTAATTTTTGTATCATCGCCCATATTGACCATGGGAAGTCCACCCTGGCCGACCGTATGCTGCAAGCAACCGGCACCCTGTCCGAGCGCGAAATGCAAGAACAGGTCCTCGACGACATGGACCTGGAACGCGAAAAAGGCGTCACCATCAAAGCATCCGCCGTGCGCATGAACTATACGGCTCAGGATGGGCAGACCTACGAAATGAACCTCATCGACACCCCTGGCCATGTCGACTTCGGTTACGAAGTTAGCCGAGCCTTACTGTCGTGTGAAGGAGCCATCCTGGTCGTCGATGCTACCCAGGGCATCGAAGCCCAAACCCTCGCCAACCTCTACCTGGCCATTGAAGCCGACCTGGAAATAATCCCTGTCGTCAACAAAATAGATTTGCCTGCCGCCCTCCCCGACGAAGTTGCCGAAGAAGTCGAAAACCTCACCGGCATTGCCGCCGAAGATGTCATTCCCATCAGCGCCAAAATGGGGACAAACATCGACAAAGTGCTCGAAGCCATTGTACAGCGTGTGCCTCCGCCCACTGGTAACCAGGACACCCCCCTTCAGGCGCTTGTCTTTGACTCGCATTACGATTCCTACAAAGGCGTCATTGCCTACGTCCGCGTTTTCCAGGGAACCCTCAAAGACCGGCAGTGGATCAAGATGATGTCCAACGCCGTTACGACCGAGCCGATTGAAATTGGCATCTTTAGCCCGGCAATGAAACCGGTCAAGGAGCTAACGGCCGGTGAAGTTGGTTACGTGGCTACCGGCCTCAAAACGGTACGTGAATGCCGTGTCGGCGACACCATTACCCTCAAGGATAAGCCGGCCGAGACTCCCTTGCCTGGCTACGAAGCTGTCAAGCCCATGGTTTTTGCCGGTTTCTATCCGACCGAAGGAGAAGATTATGCCTTACTAAAAGAGGCCTTAGAGCGTTTGCAGCTTAATGACGCCTCTCTTGTTTTTGAGCCGGAAACCTCCGACGCGCTCAATTTTGGCTTTCGCTGCGGCTTCCTGGGCATGTTCCACATGGAAATCATTCAAGAGCGGCTGGAACGTGAATATGACCTGGACCTCGTCGCGACCGCGCCCAGTGTGCGTTATGAAGTCGTGCTGGCCCATACCGGCGAAACCACCATCATTGAAAGCCCGGCCGACTTGCCTGATCCCGGCACTATTGAAGAAATCCGTGAACCGTGGATGCACGTGCAGATTTTTACGCCGGATGAGTATTACGGCGTGATTATGGATCTGGCGATTAAGCGGCGCGGCGAATTTGTCGGGCAGGAGTACCCGGCGCCGGGGCGCGTTATTCTC
>Ga0116151_10001605_pt1 | contig 21236 bp, 15 predicted proteins | sample AD_UKC117_MetaG_FD_89893 | JGI IMG/M metagenome (GOLD analysis project Ga0116151, IMG submission 89893) | Active sludge microbial communities of municipal wastewater-treating anaerobic digesters from Hong Kong - AD_UKC117_MetaG | ecosystem: Engineered > Bioreactor > Anaerobic > Digestate... | reverse complement strand
TCTGCTCGGTGAGCGTCTGCGCGGCGAGCGGGGTGGCGAGGAGGAGCGCGGGCAGGAGGAGACGCATGGCGGCCTCGGACGAGAAGCGAGAAGCGAGAAGCGAGAAGCGGGAAGCGAGAAGCGAGAAGCGAGAAGCGAGAAGCGAGGGCCCCCGGCTGGTCAGCCTCGCCCCACGCCCGAAAGCTAGCCTCGCGCAAGGTGTGGGTGGCAGGCGGGTCTGCCCCTCGCTTCTCGCTTCCCGTTTCGGGGCTACCTTTCGGGTCCTCCCATGCTCCTCATCCTCCTCGTCGTTCTCGGCTACCTCGCGGCGCGCTTCGCCGTCGACTGGCTCGCCCGCCACGCGCTCGTCGTGTCGGGCGCCGAGTACCTCGTGCTCGGGCTGCTGCTGGGGCCGCGCGGGACCGAGCTGCTCACGCCGTTGCAGCTCGAGGGACTGGCGCCGTTCTTCACGCTGGCGATCGGCTGGATGGGGGTCTCGCTCGGCTTCCAGTTCTGGCTCCCGGTCCTGACGCGAACCCCGGGGATCCTCTTCCGGCTCGCGTTCGTGGAGGCGCTGCTCACGATGGGACTGGTGGGGGGCGCAGCATGGCTGCTGCTCGCCGGGGTGCCGATCGGTACTGGGCCACTCGACCCGGTGACGGCGGCGCTGCCGGCCACGATCCTGGGCGCCATCGCCACGACCTCGTCGCTCGCGGGGGCGCGCATCGCGGCGAAGTCGCTCGGGCGGCGCAACCTCGCGGTGCGGCAGCTCGAGGTCGCCGCCTCGATCGACGCGCTGGTCGCGGTGGTCGCGGTCGCGGTGGCGCTCGCCGCGTTCCACCTCCCCGTGAACGTCCTCGTGCGCGAGCCGACCTCGACCGAGTGGATGGTGATCGCCATGGCGGTCGGCCTCGTCGGCGGCTGGCTCTTCCACCTCTTCCTCGGCAACGAGCGCTCGCCCGACCGGCTGTTCATCGCGGTGGCCGGCGCGGTGGTGCTCACGACCGGCGCCGCGAACTACATCGGCATGAGCGCGCTGCTGCCCGGCTTCCTGCTCGGGTTCATCCTGGTCAACACCTCGCGACAGCGCGAGGTCGTCGGCAACCTGCTGGTCCGGGTCGACCGGCCGCTGTACTTCCTGATGCTCGTCTCAGCGGGCGCGCTCTGGTCGCCGAGCGCGACGGACGTCTTCCTGCCGCTGCTGGCGTTCCTCGCGTTGCGCCTGGTGGGGAAGGTCGGCGGGGCCTGGCTCGCGGCGCGGGTCAACGGGGTCATCGATGCCTTCGGCCCGCGCTGGGGGCTGGCGCTCGTCGGCCAGGGCGGGCTCGCAATCGCGATCGCCCTCGATTACTCGCTCGCGCGCTCGGAGGTGATGAGCGACCTCGTGTTCACGGCGGCGCTCGCGTCGGTGCTGCTGACGGACCTCTTCTCCGCGCGGCTCGCGCGGGACGTCGTGGCGTCGCTCCCGGAGGACGTGCAGCTCCCCGAGGACGCGCGTCCCGCGGAGGTGCCGGCATGAGGCGCATCATCGTGCTCGCCCTCCTGTTCGGGGCGATGCGACTGATCGAGCCGCTGGGGCGCACCGGCGGCTCGCCCGACGCGCTGCTCACCTTCGGCTTCCTGATCCTCGCGGCCTACGCGGCCGGCGAGCTGAGCGCGCGCGCCGGCCAGCCGAAGATCATCGGCTACCTGATCGCCGGCGTCCTCGCCGGCCCGACCGTCCTCGGCAGCGTCACCGCGTCGGCGGCGCTGCGGCTCAGCCCGGTGAGCGGACTCGCGATCGCACTGATCGCCTTCCTCGCCGGCGCGGAACTCGACCTCGAGGAGGTGAAGTCGCGCGGCAAGGCGCTCCTCCGGCTGACGGTGGTCGAGCTTGCCGTCGGCGTGGTCGCGCTGTTCGGGATGGCGCTCGCCCTGCGACAGTGGATCCCGTTCCTCGCCGACACCGACCTGCAGCGGCAGATCCTGTTCGCCCTGCTGTTCGCGCTGATCGCGGTGATGCACTCGCCGGCGATTGTCATGGCGATCCTCACGGAGACCCGAGCGAAGGGCCCGGCCGCGCGGGCGACGCTCGCGGTGGTGCTGCTCTCCGAGGTCGTGGTGGTGCTGCTCTTCTCGCTGCTCCTCGGCGCGGCGCAGCGGCTGCTCCCGGGCACCGGCGAGCCGAGCGGCGGTGTGCTGCTGGTGATCTGGGAGATCGCCGGCTCGGTGCCGATCGGTGCCGCGCTCGGGCTCGCGGTCGCCTTCGCCCTGCGGGTGGTCCACGAGGATCGTTTCGTGTTCGCGCTGCTCGCCGCGATGCTGGGCCAGCAGGTGGCCCACCTGCTGCACGTCGAGGTGCTGCTCACGCTGCTGGTGGCCGGGTTCGTGGCGGTGAACCTGGCGCGCGGCGACGATGGCGACAAGCTGCGCCACTCGATGGAGCAGGCGGCCGGCCCGGTGTTCGTCGTCTTCTTCGCGCTGGCCGGGGTGGCGATCGACGTGCCGGCGGCGGTGTCGCTCGGGATCGTGGTCGTGCCGATGGTGCTGGTGCGGCTGCTCGCGCTGCGGTTCGGGGTGCAGCTGGGGGCGCGCGGGATGGACCTCGAGCCGGCGCAGCGCGCCGCGCTCTGGCAGGGGCTCGCGGCACAGGCCGGCGTCGCGATCGGGCTGGTGGGGATCGTCGCCGAGGCGTACCCCGAGGCCGCGGTCTCGATGCGGGCGTTGCTGCTCGCGTTCATCGCGGTGAACGGCACGCTGGGCCCGATCCTCTTCCGCCGCGGGCTGGAGCGCGCCGGCGAGCTCACCACGCGCAGCGGCGACACCGGCGAGCTGCCGGCGCTGGCGACGGGGGAGACCCCCGCCGCCGATGGGCAGGCCGGCTAGCGGTAGTTCTGCTGGATCGCCCGCGAAATGCTGTCGGGTCGCGCGGCGGCCGCGGTGTCACCGCGCTCCTCCAGCAGCCGCGCCCAGCTCCCGTACACGATCTGGTACAGCGACAGGATCGACTCCGACGGCACATCGACCCAGCCTGCCGGCCGCTGCCGCGACGCGGCATCCCAGTGATAGACGTCCTCGAGCAACGCCTTCGTGCGAGGGATGTTCACCCAGCCGATGTCGCGCGAGAAGACCACCCGATTGCCGTCGGGCTCGACCGGACCCGGGTTGAGCCGGCGCACCAGCCCCTCGCTGATCAGGTAGGGCTGCAGGCCGAGGGTGTTGTCGGGGTAACCGCCCGCACTCCACGAGAAGTAGATCGGACGCTTGCCGAGGTTGTCGCGGATCAGGAAGAGGGTGGCGAGGTCGCTCTTGGTGAGATAGTCCTCGCCGAAGCGCACGTCGATGCCCCCGACACTCGCGCCACTGCCACGCTCGACCCGGCTGATCTCGGGAAGGGAGTCGAGGCCGGCGAGGGTCATGTCGAACACCGGCCCGGCCGGTCGCTGCCAGGTGGTGGCCGGGGTGCCCCAGAGGGGCATCGAGTCGCTGTCTGTGCCGGGGCGCCAGATCGGGGCGGCGCTGGCCGGGTCGAAGTCGGGAAGCTCCCGGCGCCGCAGCTGCCGGAGGTGCCACTCGGTGTTCATCAGCGAGAGGTTGGCGAGCGTCACATCGCGGCGGACACCGAGGACCTCCTGCGCGAACCAGAGCGGGAAGGTGTCGTTGTCGCCCGCGGTGATCAGGATGCCATAGGGCTCGATCGATTCGAGGATGTCGATCGCGAAGTCACGGGGCAGGGTCTCGTGGGCGCGGCTCGCGGTGACCCGGTTGCCGATCAGCGGGATGAGGGCCAGGCAGAGCACCGGGGTCGCCATCAGGTAGCGCCGCTCGGCGGGGACCCGGTCGCCGAGCCAGTCGCCGATGGCGCGGACCATGGCGGCGAGGGCGACGGCGATCAGCACCCCGGCGAAGGCGAACGAGGCGACGAAGAAGTAGTCGCGCTCGCGGACCTCGCGCATCTCCTGGGTGATCAGCGGGTCGCGGGGCCGGTACGAGAAGCCGTACTTGAAATTGAGGTAGTAGATCAGCAGCAGGGTGAGGGTGAACAGCAGCCCCGCCGCGGCGAGGCCGGCGCGGCGATCCCGCCGGATCAGCGCCCAGAGGCCGCCGAGCGTCATCGCCGTGAAGAGCCCGGTCACCGGGCCGACCAGCGCGCCGAGGTCGCGGCCCCACTGCCACGACCAGTACTGCCAGTACATCGCGAGCTGCCCGGCGAGGTCGGCCTGCCGCTGGCCGACCGGCGGCTTCGCGTACTGGACGCGTCCGAGCACGTCGAAGAGGGCCTGCGAGAAGAAGCCGGCCGGCTCGCCCTCGTTGATCGGCGGGAACTGCGCGGCGCGGATCGGCAGGTAGAGATAGTTGATCGACACGCCGATGATCGCGACCACCGCGCACGCCAGCAGGAACTTCGGCTTGAGCAGCACCCGCCAGTCGGTGCCGAGGACGTAGATGCCGACCAGCGGCGCGGCGAGGATCCCCATCTGGTGGTTGGTCGAGGTCAGCGCGAGGAGGTAGACGGCGGCGACGAGCCAGCGGTCGCGGCGGTCGCCCGCCGGCTGGTCGGCCCAGCGCACGGCGCACCATGAGATCAGCGCGATCGAGAGCAGCGAGACGGTGTAGACCTTCTCGTTCACCGTCGACTGGTTCCAGACCGTCCAGGCCGTGGCGCCGGCGAGCACGCCGAGGATCGCGGCGGCGATCCGCGGGCCGCGCGCCGGCAGGATGGCCCGGCTCCACCGCTCGGCGACGAGGAACCAGAGCGCCGCCCCGGCCGCACTCGTCACCGCGGCGAAGAGGTTGATGCGCCGGGCGTAGTCGGCGGCGAGGGGCAGCAGGCCCCAGACATGCGCCATCAGCGTGAAGAGCGGGTTCCCCGGGGGGTGGGGGATCCCGAGCACCTTCGCCGCGGCGACGTACTCCGAGGTGTCCCAGAAGGCCGTCGTCGGCGCGAGGGTGGCGTAGTAGATGACCATCACCACCACGAACGTCACGGCGGCCCAGAGATAGGGCGGGGGAGACTGCTGGTCGTCGGTCACGCGGGGGGCTCCGTCATGGGTGTGGCGGCTGGATCGTCAATGGTCGATCGTCGATCGTCGAGAGCGCGAGCTGACGCTCGCGGGTGACTGCCTCTCGCTTCTCGCTTCTCGCTTCTCGTGCCTAGTGCCGGAACATCCGGGCGCCGGTCATCACCATCGCGATGTCATGGGCGTCGGCGGCGGCGATGACCTCGTCGTCCCGCACCGAGCCACCCGGCTGGATGATCGCCCGGACGCCGGCGGCCGCGGCCTGCTCGACTCCGTCGGCGAACGGGAAGAATCCGTCGGAGGCGAGCACGGCCCCGGTCGGGTCGTGTCCCGCCTCCCGCGCCTTGTGGACGGCCAGGAACGCCGCATCGACACGCGACATCTGGCCGGCCCCGATCCCGATCGCCTGCTCGTCGCGGGCGAGGAGGATCGCGTTCGACTTGACCGTGGTGATCGCGGCCCAGGCGAAGCGGAGATCGTCGAGCTCGGCGGGCGTCGGCTTGCGGGCGGTGCGGACGCTCCAGCCCTCCTCGGAGGGGTCGAACCGGAACGCGTCCTGGATCAGGAAACCGCCGCGCAGCCGCTTCCAGTCCAGCCAGGGCTGGCCGGAGGGGACCGGCAGCTCGATCACCCGCAGGTTCTTCTTCGCCGCGAAGCGCTCGAGCGCGTCGGCATGGAATGCCGGGGCCACCACGACCTCGACGAAGAGATCGGCCATCGCGTCGGCGGTGGCACGATCGACGACGGTGTTGAAGGCGACCACCGAGCCGAACGCCGAAACCGGGTCGGTCGCCCGGGCGCGGTGGAACGCCTCCTCGGCCGAGCGTCCGAGGGCCAGGCCGCACGGCGTGGTGTGCTTGATCACGGCGCAGGCGACCCGCTGCTTCCAGGTCGCGACCGCCCCCATCGCGGCGTCGATGTCGAGCAGGTTGTTGAACGACAGTTCCTTGCCATGACGCTGGGTCAGGTCGCCGATGCCGCGCGGTTCCTCGGTGGCGTAGAGGCCGGCGCGCTGGACCGGGTTCTCGCCGTAGCGCAGCAGCTGGCGCCGCTCCATCGCGAGGGTGAGCCGCTCGGGAAGGCCGTCGTCGGTCGGGGTCAGGTAGCCGGCGATGGCGTTGTCGTAGTCGGCGGTGTGGGTGAACACCTTCGCGGCGAACTCCCGGCGCACCGCGTCGGGCACCTCGCCGGCGGCCAGCAGCTCGAGGACGCGCGGGTAGTCCCGCGGATCGACGACCGGGAGGACCGACGCGTGGTTCTTCGCCGCCGAGCGCAGCATCGACGGGCCGCCGATGTCGATGTTCTCGATCGCATCCTCGTAGCTGACGTCGGGGTTCGCGATCGTCGCCTGGAACGGATAGAGGTTGACGGCGACGAGGTCGAACGGCTCGAGTCGGTGCTCGCGGAGCTGGCGGGTGTGCTCGGGGAGGTCGCGGCGGGCGAGGAGGCCGGCGTGGATCGCCGGGTGGAGCGTCTTGACGCGGCCGTCGAGGATCTCGGGGAACGAGGTGACCTGGTCCACCGGCGTCACCGCCACACCCTCATCGCGCAGGACCCGCGCCGTCCCGCCGGTGGAGACGATCTCCCACCCCATGCGCTCGAGCGCGGCGGCGAATGCGGCGATGCCGCGCTTGTCGCTGACGGAGATCAGGGCTCTGGGCATCGCTTCGATCGCTCCCGACGTGGGTCAGTCCTGCAGGGTGAAGGGGACCGGTTGACCGGCCCGTGCCGCCGCCAGCACCGCCGCCGGCAGGAGGCGGTGTTCCATCGCCAGCACCCGCGCGGCGAGGCGCTCCGGGGTGTCGCCCGGCTCGACGGCGACGCGGCCCGCACCGAGGATCCGGCCCCGGTCGTAGACCTCATCGACCAGGTGCACCGTGGCACCGCTCTCCCGGTCGCCGGCCGCGAGCACGGCCGCGTGCACCCGCAGCCCGTACATCCCGGATCCGCCATGACGCGGCAGGAGGGCGGGGTGGATGTTGATTATCCGCCCGTTCCATTCCGCCACCACGCCGGCCGGCACCAGGCGGAGGTACCCGGCGAGGACGAGGAGATCCACCCGATCGGCCCGCAGCAGGCCGAGCCACTCATCGGCATCCCGGTGCCCCGCGAGCCGGTGGATGGGCCACCCGCGGGCCTGCGACGCCTCCAGCGCCGGCGCCTCGCGATCACTGATGACGCGGACGAGCTCGGCCTCCCGGGAGGCAGCGAGGGCCTCCCCGAGGGCGAGCAGGTTGCTTCCGCGGCCCGAGACCGCAACGGCGACCCTGTACGACACGGCGGGCAAGATAAACCGCCGGGCGGGGAGCTGGGCGGGGAGGTCGCGGGGCGGCTCACGGGGCGATTTCGCCGCGGCAGGCCGTTTCGTGCGTGAAACGCCGGCCCCCGGCGCAACCCAACCGTCGATCGTGGCATCTGATCCTCCGACTCTACCCTCGGGGACAGGATGCACCTGTTGCTGCTGGCACTCCCGCTCGCCCTCGCCGCCACGCCCCTCGACACCGTCGAGCGGGGACCGGATCGTCTCCCGCTGCGGGCACTGCGCCTCCAGGCACCGATCGTCATCGATGGACGGCTCGACGAGCCCGCCTGGCAGCGTCCTCCGGAGGTCACCACCTTCACCCAGAGTTCCCCCGACGAGGGGAAGCCGGCCACCGAGCGCGGCGAGGTGCACTTCGCGGTCGATGGCGAGGCGTTCTACGTCGCGGCCCGGCTGCGCGACGCGACGCCCGACTCGATCCTCGCCCTGCTCACCCGGCGCGATCGCGGCTCGCAGTCCGACTTCTTCTCGCTCTACCTCGATCCCTACCACGACCGGCGCACCGGCTACGAGTTCACGGTGAGCGCGGCGGGCCAGCAGAGCGATGGCACGCTCTACAACGACGGCTGGGACGACCCGTCATGGGACGGCGTCTGGGAATCCGCCGTGCAGCGCGACGCCGAGGGCTGGACGGTGGAGATGCGGATCCCGTTCTCCCAGCTCCGGATGCAGGATGTCGCGCAGCAGGTCTGGGGGGTCAACGTGGCGCGCGGCATCGGGCGGCGCGGCGAGGTGAGCTACCTGGTCCCGCGCCTGCGCCAGGAGGCCGGCTTCGTCTCCCGGTTCGCGGAACTGCACGGGCTCGACGGGATCCGCCCGCGGCAGCGCTTCGAGGTGATCCCCTACGTCACCGAGCGCAGCACCCTGCAGCGCACCGCCCCCGGCAACCCGTTCAGCGATGGCAGTGACCTGGCGACCAGCGTCGGCGGCGACCTGCGGATGGGGATCGGCGGGGCGATGCAGCTCGCGCTCACGGTGAACCCCGACTTCGGGCAGGTCGAGGTCGATCCGGCCGTCGTGAACCTGAGCGATGTCGAGGTGTTCTTCGAGGAGCGACGGCCGTTCTTCGTCGAGGGGAGCAGCATCTTCCAGTTCGGGGCCGGCGGGGCGAACAACTTCATGGGCTTCAACTGGGTGAACAACGAGACCTTCTACTCCCGCCGGATCGGCCGGGCCCCGCAGGGTCGGGTCCCCGCCGGGGAGTTCCGCTCGGTGCCCCAGGGAACGCGCATCCTCGGCGCCGCCAAGCTGACCGGTCGGCTTGGTGGCTGGAACGTGGGGATGCTCGGGGGCGCCACCGAACGGGTCCACGCGCGCGTCGCCTCCGGCGGCGAGGAGCATGCCGCCGAGGTGGAACCGCTCGCGGGCTACGGGGTGCTGCGGCTGCAGCGCGACCTCGATGGCGGGCGCCACGGGATCGGGATGCTCGGCACCTGGACCGGCCGCGACTTCAGCGACCCGTCCCTGCGCGACCAGCTGAATGCCAACGCGCTGCTCCTTGGCCTCGACGGCTGGGCCACGCTGGATCGCGACCGCGAGTGGGTGCTGAGCGGCTGGGGCACCTGGTCGCGGGTGACCGGCACGACGGAGCGGATCCTCGCCCTGCAGCAAAATGCCACGCACTACTTCCAGCGCCCCGACGCCGGGCATGTCGAGGTCGATCCGACCCGGACCTCGCTCAGCGGCGGGTTCGGCCGCATCGCGCTGAACCGCCAGAAGGGGTCGTGGCTGTTCAACGCGGCGGCCGGTGCGGTCACGCCCGGCTACGACAACAACGACCTCGGCTTCATCGGCCAGGCCGACCTGCTCAACGCGCACGTGGCCTCGGGGTACCAGTGGACGACACCGGGGAGCTGGTACAACCGGGCCCGGATCAACGTGGCGACGTTCGGGCGCTGGGATTTCGACGGCAACCGCACCGGTGGCGGGGTGTGGAACAACACCAACGTCACCTTCCGCAACTTCATGAGCGCCTGGGCCGGGTTCTTCGCCCAGGGCGCGCGGGCCAACTCGCGCGCCACGCGCGGTGGGCCGGTGATGCGGAGCCCGGCCGCGGCCGAGCTCTTCGGCGGGTGGCAGAGCGACGGGCGCAAGGCGTTCACGGTCGGGATCGAGGGCTCGGCCTCGTTCTCGGGCGAGCAGGGCGGCGGTGGCTGGTCGGTGTCGCCGAGCGTCTCCTGGCGGCCGGCCTCCAACGTCTCGCTCTCGTTCGGGCCCGAGTACGCCGTGAACCACGATGCGAGCCAGTACCTCCGTCGGGTCGAGGACCCCCTCGCGGTGGCGACCTACGGGGCGCGCTACGTGTTCGGCGATCTCGACCAGCGGACGCTGGCCGCCAACATCCGGGCGAACTGGACCTTCACCCCGGCGCTCTCGCTGGAGCTGTTCGCCCAGCCGCTGGTGTCGAGCGGCCGCTATCGTCGCATCCGCGAGCTGCGTGCGCCCAGGAGCTTCGACTTCCTCGACTACGGCATGGAGGGGTCGACGATCGATCGCGAGAGCGGCACGATCGACCCGGACGGCGAGGGGCCGGCGGCGGCGTTCCAGGTCGGCCAGCCGGACTTCACCTTCGCCTCCCTGCGCGGCAACGCGGTGCTCCGCTGGGAGTACGCCCCGGGCTCGGCGCTGTTCCTGGTCTGGACCCAGGATCGCTCGCTTGGCACGGACGATGGCCGCTTCCGGCCCGGGTCGTCGTTCGGCGACCTGCTCTCGGCGCCGGGCCGGAACGTGCTGCTGGTGAAGGCGAGCTACTGGCTCGGCCGCTGAGCCGTTTCCGCGCCGAGCACAAGTTCGACGGCGGCGGGAAGATCCGCCGCCACCGGGACACCGGCGGCACGCACCGCCTCGACGTGGTGGCGTCCCTCGCCGGTACACACCAGGATGGCGCGAGCACCGAGCGCGCGCGCCGCATCGACGTCACCGGGGCGATCGCCGATGCACCAACTCGCGCCGAGGTCGAGGTCGAGGGCCGCGGCCGCCTCCCGGTGCAGCTGCGTGCCGGGCTTGCGACAGGCGCACCCTTCGTCGGGGAGGTGGGGGCAGCAGTGCCACGCGTCGATCGTGACGCCCGCGGCGGCGAACCGGCGGGCCACCTCCGCGTTCACGGCCGCCACGGCCTCCAGCGGGAACAGGCCGCGCCCGACCCCGGACTGGTTGGAGACCACCACGAGCGCGAACCCCGCCCCCGCGAGCCGACGTAGCGCATCCGGGACGCCGGGAATGACGCGGACGCCGTCCGGCGTTGCCAGGTAGCCGACGTCCTCGATCAGCGTGCCGTCGCGATCGAGGAACACGGCCGGCTTCATGATGATCGAGGGTCGCGCCCCGGCAGCGCGGCGCTGTCGGGCGGCGGCGTGGGCGTGCCGGGTGGCGTGCCTGCCGGATCAGGTGGTGGCGCGGGGGTGGCGACCGAATCAGCCGCGCTGCTGTCGACCGCCGGTTTCGGGGCATCCTGCGTGATCAACTGGGTGCGGATCGTGTCGGCGACCTGGCCGCCCATCGCACGCACGCCGCGCACCTCGATGAGATAGCGGGAGCCGGCGGCGAGCGGGGTCGAGAGCCGGATCACCAGGCGGTTGCCCAGTGGGGGCCGCGGCTCGAGCGGCTCGTCGGGCGCAGTGGTGTCGGCGCCGGTCCGCAGCGGGGGTCGTGCCGGGGGAGGCGTCACCGGCGCCGCCTCGGGCAGCCGGGCGAGCGAATCGGCAATGATCGAGTCGAGCGTGGCGCGCGGGATGCCGAGCGAGTCGGCGCGCGCCGCGAGCAGCGAGTCGGTTCGCGCGGCCTCCCGGCGAGCCTCGAACTGGGCCCGTCGCGCCGAGTCGATCGGGGCATAGATCGAGTCGTGCACCGCCTCCGGAAAGGCGGAGACCACGCCAAGCGAGCTGGAGTCGCTGGCGAGCAGGACGCGCACCGCATCCGGGCCGAGTCGGAGGGCAGGGTCGATCGGCTGCGAGAGGGTGAGGGCGATCCCGAACGAATCGACCCGCGCGGTGCCGCCCTGGCCCATGCGGGGCGGCACGGTGTCGCGCGCGAAGGCCCAGACCTCTCCGACCGAATCACGTCCGGCGGCGAGCCGCACCGTATCCCAGGCCTCGCGGGTCGGGTTCACGAGGCGGTCACCGCGACCGTCCTCGATCGCGACCGTCACGAGGACCTCGCCGTCGGGGAGCGGACCGAAGACGAACCGCCCACTCGAGTCGGCGAGGGTCCGATAGGTGAGGGAGTCGGGGAGGTAGGTCGCGGTCACCAGCGCCCCCGGGACGAAGCGGCGTCCGACCCAATCGACGGCCCGGCCGCGCAGCACGCGGGTGGGCGCCGGGGCGCCGGTCGTGAAGGTGAGCGTGATCGCCTCCTCCAGCCGGTTGTTCCGCAGGTCCTGCAGGCCGGGGGCGAACTCGATCCGGTACACGGTGTTCGCGCGCCACCCCTGGCGCGGTTGCACCTCGAGTCGCTCGCGCCGCCAGCGCACCCGGGGCACGCCACTGTCGGGCGAGATGATCACGAGTTGCTCGAGCGCACCCTGGCCGGTGCCGAAGTTGGGTGTGCCGCCCTCGGAAATGATCTCGTCGAACGTGAAGCTCGCCCAGCCGTCGAAGTCCTGGCGGACGGCGAGGGAGTCGGGCGAGGTGGCGACGAGGCGTGGTGGGGTGAAGTCCGGCGGGCCGCCGGGAGGGGCCCCCATGCGGGCGCAGCCCAGCGCCGCGAGCCCCAGCAGGACGACCCTGGGCGCGGTCCCCCGGATCAGCCGGGACATCCGAGCGCCGCCCGCTTCTCGCGAAGCGCTGCGGCCTGGGCGCGCCAGCTCTCCAGCTTCTCGCGTTCCTTCTCGACCACCGCCGCCGGTGCGCGCGCGGTGAACTGTTCGTTGGCGAGCTTCCGCTCCTGGCCCGCCACGAGGCCGTCGAGTCGCTCGGCCTCGGCGCCGAGGCGGGCGCACTCCCGGTCCAGATCGACGAGGTCGCCGAGCGGGACGATGACGGTCGTGCCGTCCTCGAGCACGACGGTGCCCCCCGGCTCCGCCGGGGCCGCGCTCACCACGGCGATCGATTCCAGCTTCGCGAGTCGGCGCGCGGTCTCCGACTCGGCGGCGAGGGCGGCGCGGACCGCGTCCGACGCATCGGTCACCAGCACGGGGAGCTCGCGTCCCGGCGCGACGCCGTACTCGGCACGCAGCGCACGGACCGCGGCCACCACCGCCTGCAGCGCCGCGAACTCCCGCTGCGCGGCGGCGGCCCCGTCGGGCTCGGTGGCCTCGGGCCACGGGGTGGTGAGCAGCGCGCCGTCGTTGGCGGTCTGCGGCAGGCGGAGCCAGAGCGTCTCGGTGATGAACGGCATCACCGGGTGGAGCAGGCGCAGCCCGAGCTCGAAGACGTGGGCGGCCACCGCGCGGGCGGCTTCCCCACCCGGCGCGGTGCCGTAGAGGCGCGGCTTCACCGCCTCGAGGTACCAGTCGGCGACGTCGCTCCACAGGAAGTGGTAGGCGGTCGAGGCCGCGTCGTTGAGCCGGTAGCGCTCGTAGTGCTCGGTGGCCTCGCGGACCGCCGCGGCGGCGCGTGCCAGGATCCAGCGGTCGGCGAGCGTGAGGTCGTCCGCGGGGATCGCGTCGAGACGGCGCGTCTCGGGGCCGAGGTGCCCCAGCAGGAAACGGCCGATGTTCCACAGCTTGTTGGCGAAGTTGCGCCCCGGCGCGAACGAGCTCTCCAGGTCGGCCGGATCGAGGATCACGTCGGTCCCGACCGCCATCCCGCTGACGAGGGTGTAGCGCAGCGCATCCGCGCCATAGCGCTCGATCACCTCGAGCGGGTCGATCCCGTTGCCGAGGGACTTCGACATCTTGCGGTGCTGGGTGTCGCGGACGGTGCCGTGCAGGTACACCGTGTCGAACGGGAGCGCACCACGGAAGTGGAGCCCCGCCATGATCATCCGCGCGACCCAGAAGAAGAGGATCTCCGGCGCGGTGACGAGGGTGTGGCCGGGATAGAACGCGCGAAGGTCGTCGGTCTCCTCGGGCCATCCGAGCGAGGAGAACGGCACCAGCCACGACGAGAACCAGGTGTCGAGCACGTCCTCGTCCTGGCGCACCGGCCCGGCGCAGCCGGGGCACGCGGTCGGGGTCTCGCGCGCCACGGTGGTCTGCCCGCACCCCTCGGCGTCGCAGTACCAGACCGGGATCCGGTGCCCCCACCAGAGCTGCCGGGAGATGCACCAGTCGCGGATCCCCTCGAGCCACTGGGCGTAGTTCTCGCCCTGCCGCTCGGGGAGGAACCGCAGCCGGCGCTCCCGATAGGCAGCCAGCGCGGGCGCCGCGAGCGGGGCCATCCGCACGAACCACTGGTCCGAGAGGCGTGGCTCGACAACGGTGCCGCAGCGGTAGCAATGGCCCACCGCGTGGCGATGGGGTTCCACCTTCACGAGCAGGCCGAGCGCCTCGAACGCCGCGACGACCTGGCGCCGGGCCTCGAGGCGCTCGAGGCCGCGGTAGGGCGCCGGCACGCTGTCGTTCAGGTGGGCGTCGTCGGTCATCACATCGAGCTGCGGCAGTCCATGCCGCCGCCCGATCTCGAAGTCGGTCGGATCGTGCGCCGGGGTGACCTTGACCGCGCCGCTGCCGAAGTCGGCCTCGACCGCCTCGTCGGCGATGATCGGGATGGTCCGGTCGGTGAGCGGCAGCGCGAGCTCGCGCCCGATCAGGTCACGGTAGCGCGGGTCGGTCGGATGCACCGCCACGGCCGTGTCCCCGAGCATCGTCTCGGGGCGGGTGGTGGCGACGACGAGCGATCCCGAGCCATCGGCGAGCGGATAGCGCAGGTGCCAGATCTTGCCGTCGACCTCCTCCTTCTCGGCCTCCTCGTTCGAGAGGGCCGTGAGGCAGCGCGGGCACCAGTTGATGATGTACTTGCCGCGATAGACCAGCCCCTGCTCGTGGAGCGTGACGAACACCTCACGCACCGCGCGCGAGAGGTCCTCATCGAGCGTGAAGTAGGTGCGGTCCCAGTCACAGGACGCGCCCAGCGCCTCGAGCTGCCGCAGGATGGTGCCACCGGTCTCGCCCACGAAGTGCCAGACCCGCTCGACGAAGGCGTCCCGGCCGATGTCGAACCGGGTGCGACCCTCCGCGGCGAGCTGCTTCTCGACCACGTTCTGGGTCGCGATCCCGGCGTGGTCGGTGCCGGGCACCCAGAGCGCCTTGCGGCCGCGCATCCGCTGGAAACGGATGAGCACGTCCTGGATCGTGTTGTTGAGGCCGTGGCCCGCATGCAGCACCGCCGTCACGTTGGGCGGCGGCATCTGGATCACGTACGGCTCGCCCGGGGCGTCGGCCGCGACGTGGAACAGCCCCTGCTCGCGCCAGCGTGCGTAGAGGGGGGCTTCGATGGCGCGCGGGTCGTACTGGGGTGCGAGGTCGTCGCTCATGCGCTCAGGACATCGAGGTCGGGGCGCGCGGCATCGTCCTCGCCCCGGACCAGGACGCGGTTGATGACCGCGGGATCCCCGATCGCCGCGGCCACCGCGCGGGCCGCGCGGGTGCGCAGCGGCCGGGCGGGCACCCAGCCATGCAGTTCGACGGTCTGGCGGCTGACCGGGATCACCTCGAGGCCAAGCGGCGCCAGGTCGGGGTCGTCCGCGAGCGCGGCCAGGGCGTCATGCACCAGCTCGGCCATGGTGGGCGGCACGGGCCGCGCCCGGGGGCCGAGGCCGCGCTCGGCGCGCGGACCGAGGAGCTCGCCGAGGACGAAGCCGGCGGCCGCGCCGAGGGCGAGGCCCACGACGGCGGGCATCAGGAGCGACGGGGCGGTCGCCGTGGTGCGGCGTACGATCAACTGCGACATGGTGGTAAACTACATGGCTGTGGGCGCCCCTCCTATGGTCCGGAGGGGGCCGTGGCCGACCCTCGCACCCGGGAACCCGACGACCATGTCCGCGACCGCCGAGAGCACGATCCGCGTCACCCTCCCCGACGGTTCCCAGCGGGAGCTCGCGGCCGGGACCACCGGGGCGGACCTCGCGGCGGCGATCGGTCCCGGGCTGGCGCGCTCCGCGGTGGCGATCCGGGTCAACGGGCAGGTCCGCGACCTCGGCCGCCCGCTCGACGACGGCGACACGATCGCGATCCTCACCGAGCGCGACGCCGACGGCCTCGAGGTGCTGCGCCACTCGGCGGCCCACGTCCTCGCCACGGCGGTGCGCGAGCTGTTCCCCGAGGCCGGCATCGGCTTCGGGCCGCCGATCGCCGAGGGGTTCTACTACGACTTCGACGTCAGCCGGCCGTTCACCCCGGAGGATCTCGAGCGGATCGAGGCGAAGATGGCCGAGGTGATCGCGGCCGATCACCCGTTCGTGCGCGAGGTGGTCGATCGCGACGAGGCCAATCGCCGCTTCGCCGATGACCCGCTCAAGCTCGAGCGGATCCGCGAGCTCGGCGACGACGAGACGATCACCGTGTACACCGACGGGCCGTTCGTCGACCTCTGCCGCGGGCCGCACATCCCCAGCACCGGCCGCCTGAAGCACGTCAAGCTGCTCAGCACCGCGGGGGCCTACTGGCGGGGCGATTCGAACCGCCAGATGCTGCAACGGATCTATGGCACCGCGTTCTTCCGCAAGGACGACCTCGCGAGCCACCTGCACCGGCTGGAGGAGGCGAAGAAGCGCGACCACCGCCGGCTCGGGCGCGACCTCGACCTGTTCCACTTCCTGCCGGTGGCGCCGGGAGCGGCGTTCTGGACCGAGCGCGGCACGGTGATCTACAACGAGCTCGTGCAGCTGATGCGCGAGCTGCAGCGCGACGGCTACCGCGAGATCCGCACCCCGCTGCTGTTCAACAAGGCGCTCTGGGAGCTGTCGGGCCACTGGGGCAAGTACCGCGAGAACATGTTCCTGGTCCTCGACGCCGAGACGGGCGAGCACGACTTCTCGCTCAAGCCGATGAACTGCCCGTCGCACCACCTGCTCTACGGCACCAAGAAGCACTCGTACCGCGAGCTGCCGATCCGCTACGTGACCTACGACGTGCTGCACCGCAACGAGGTCTCGGGCGCGCTGTCGGGGTTGACCCGGGTGCGGCAGTTCGCGCAGGACGACTGCCACATCTACCTGCGCGAGGACCAGATCGCCGCCGAGGTGCGGCGGCTCACCGACTTCATCCTCGGCTACTACCGGGTCTTCGGCCTCGAGGCGCGGGTCAAGTTCGCCACCCGGCCCGAGCAGCGGATCGGCGACGACGCGATGTGGGACCGGGCCGAGGCCGCGCTGCGCGAGGCGCTGGAGGCGACCGGGCTGCCGTACGAGCTGAAGCCGGGCGACGGGGCGTTCTACGGCCCGAAGGTCGACTTCGACGTGACCGATGCGATCGGTCGCGCCTGGCAGCTCGGCACGATCCAGCTCGACTACGCCGCGCCCGAGCGCTTCGACCTCGGCTACACCGGCGAGGACAACGCGAGTCACCGGCCGGTGATCATCCACCGCGCCGTGAACGGCTCGTTCGAGCGGTTCATCGCGATCCTGATCGAGCACTTCGCCGGCGCGTTCCCGCTCTGGCTCGCGCCGGAGCAGGTGCGGGTGGTGCCGATCAGCGACGCGCAGGCCGACGCGGCGGCGCGGGTCACCGAGCGGCTCCGGGCGGCGGGGATCCGCGCCCACCTCGACGATCGTGGCGAGACGCTCAACTACCGCATCCGCGAGGGCGAGGTGGCGAAGGTGCCCTACCTCGCGGTGATCGGGCAGCGGGAGGCCGACGCGGACACCGTCGCCGTGCGGACGCGCGGGGCGGGGAGCAAGCAGGACGTGATCCCGATGGCCGACTTCGAGGCGCGCCTGGTGGAGGCCATCCGCGCGCGGCAGGTCGGCCCCTAGGCACCCTTATCTTGCGGCGAACCTGAACGAAGGAGTCGGATCGTGTCCGACGAGACCACGCCAGTCATCCTGAGCGCCTGTCGCACGCCGATCGGCCGCTACCTCGGGGGCCTTGCCCCCCTCGCCGCCCCGCAGCTCGGGGCGATCGCCATCCGCGAGGCGGTGCGCCGCGCCGGGATCGAGGCCGCGACCCTCGACGACGTGATCATGGGCCACGTGGTCCAGGGCGGCACCGGCCAGGCGCCGGCGCGCCAGGCAATGATCCACGCCGGGGTGCCGGGGACGGTGCCCGCGATGACGATCAACAAGGTCTGCGGCAGCGGGCTCAAGGCGGTGATGCTGGCGGCGCAGGCGATCAAGGCCGGCGACGCCGCCGCCGTCGTGGCGGGCGGGATGGAATCGATGTCCGGCGCGCCGCACTACCTCTTCAACTACCGCGGAGGGATCAAGGCCGGCAACCAGACCGTGGTCGACGGGATGATCCACGACGGCCTCTGGGACTCCTTCGGCAACAACCACATGGGCGAGTACGCGGAGTACACCGCCACCAAGGCCGGCGTCTCGCGCGAGGACCAGGACGCGTTCGCCCTCGCCTCGCACCAGAAGGCGGTCGCGGCCCAGGCAGCAGGGAAGTTCACGGCCGAGATCGTGCCGGTCGAGATCGCCGGGCGGAAGGGCACCGTCACGGTGGCGGCCGACGAGTCGCCGCGGGCCGACACCTCCCTGGAGGCGCTCGCGAAGCTGAAGCCGGCGTTCGTGAAGGAGGGGAGCGTCACGGCCGGCAACGCGCCGGGACTCAACGACGGCGCCTCGGCGCTGGTGGTGGCCTCGCTGGCCTACGCGAAGGCCCATGGCCTCGCGCCGCTCGCCCGCGTCACCGGCTACGCGACCGGCGGCGGCGAGCCGCGCGACCTGTTCTTCGCGCCGATCCTCGCGGTGCAGAACCTGATGGCGCGCGCCGGGACGAGCATCGGCGACTACGACCTGATCGAGGCCAACGAGGCGTTCGCGGTGCAGGCGCTCGCCGATGGCCGGGCGCTCGGCTGGGACTGGGACCGCGTGAACGTCCACGGCGGCGCGATCGCCCTCGGGCACCCGATCGGCGCCAGCGGGGCCCGGGTGCTGACCACCCTGCTGTACGCGATGCGCGACCGCGGCGCCCGCACCGGCCTCGCGACCCTCTGTCTCGGCGGCGGCAACGCCGTCGCCCTCAGCGTGGAGGCGATGTGAGCGACACCCCCGCGACGATCGCGGTCATCGGCTCGGGCACGATGGGCAACGGCATCGCCCACGTCTTCGCCCAGCACGGCCACCCCGTCTCGCTGATCGATGTCGATCCCGCCGCGCTCGAACGGGCGACGGCCACGATCGCGAAGAACCTCGATCGGCAGGTCAAGAAGGGGACGCTCGATGCGGCGGCGCCGGCGACGATCCTCGGGCGACTTGCCACGGGGACCGAGCTGGCCGCGGTCGCGGACGCGACCCTCGTCGTCGAGGCGGCCAGCGAGAACCCCCGCGTCAAGTTCGACCTCTTCGAGCAGCTCGACCGCCTCGCCCCGCCCGCCACGATCCTCGCCACCAACACCAGCTCCATCTCGATCACCGAAATCGCCGCCCGGACCGGGCGCGCCGACCGGGTGATCGGGATGCACTTCATGAACCCGGTGCCGGTGATGCAGCTCGTCGAGGTGATCCGCGGCCACGCCACCTCGGACGCGACCACGGCCGCGGTGATGGCGATGGCCACCGCGCTCGGCAAGACGCCGGTCGAGGTGAACGACTACCCCGGGTTCGTCAGCAACCGGGTGCTGATGCCGATGATCAACGAGGCGGTGTTCTGCGTCTTCGAGGGGGTCGCGACCCCGGAGGCGATCGACACCGTCATGAAGCTGGGCATGGCGCACCCGATGGGACCGCTCGCGCTCGCCGACCTGATCGGGCTCGACGTCTGCCTCGCCATCCTCGAGGTCCTGCATCGCGGCCTCGGGGACGACAAGTACCGGCCCTGTCCGCTGCTCAAGCGGATGGTCGCCGCCGGTGAACTGGGCCGCAAGAGCGGCAAGGGCTTCTACGCCTACGAGAGGTGACCCGCATGGACACGTTCAAGGAGATGCAGACGCGCGGCCACGAGCAGGTGGTCTTCTGCTACGAACCGTCGTGCGGCTACTTCGGGATCATCGCGATCCACGACACCACCCTCGGCCCGGCCCTCGGCGGGACCCGCGTGTGGCCCTACGAGTCGACCGAGGCCGCGCTCGATGACGCCCTGCGGCTCTCCCGCGGGATGACCTACAAGTCGGCGGTCGCCGGGCTCAACCTCGGCGGCGGCAAGGCGGTGATCGTCGCCGACCCGAAGCGCGCCGACCGCGAGTCGCTCTTCCGCGCCCACGGCCGGTTCGTCGAGTCGCTCGGCGGGCGCTACATCACGGCGGAGGACGTCGGCACCTCCCCGCAGGACATGGAGTTCGTCAAGCGGGAGACGAAGCACGTGGCCGGCCTCCTGAACCTGTCGGGCGACCCGTCGCCGGTGACCGGCTACGGCGTCTATGTCGGGATCAAGGCCTCGGCGAAGCAGAAGTGGGGGAAGGATTCGCTGGCGGGGAAGACGGTCGCGGTGCAGGGCGCCGGGAAGGTGGCCTACTACCTCATGAGCCACCTGCACGCCGAGGGGGCGCGACTCATCGTCACCGACATCGACGAGGCGAAGGTGGCGGCGTGCGTCGAGGAGTTCGGCGCGACCGCGGTCGCCCCCGACGCGATCTATGACCAGGACGCCGACATCTTCGCCCCGTGCGCGCTGGGCGGCATCCTCAACGACGACACGATCGCGCGGCTCAAGGCGCCCGTCATCGCCGGCGGCGCCAACAACCAGCTCCAGGAGTCGCGGCACGGTCGCGAGCTGGAGGCGAAGGGCTTCCTCTACGCCCCCGACTACGTGATCAACGGCGGCGGCGTGATCAACGTGTACGGCGAGCTGCAGGGCTGGACGATGGACCGCGGCAAGCGCAAGGCGCAGGAGATCTACGACACCCTGCTGCGGGTGTTCTCGATCGCCGAACGCGACGGGATCCCGTCGTTCGAGGCGGCCGACCGGCTGGCCGAGGAACGGATCAAGTCGGTGGCGGCGCTCAAGGACATGTGGGTGGCAGGGGATCGGTAGGTGGAGGCGTGAGGGGTGAGTCCTGAGACGTGGGCGCGCTTGACCGCCCCCCATGTCTCAGGACTCAGGACTCACGACCCTTCCCCCCTTATCTTCCCCCCATGCCCGAACGGATCCCCATCGGGGCCGACCACGCCGGCTTCGAGATGAAGCAGGCCCTCATCGCGGAGCTCGAGCGCCTCGGCTACGCGGTCGAGGACGTCGGCACCCACTCGACCGAGTCGACCGACTATCCCGACTACGCCCACCCGGTGGCCCACGAGGTCGAGACCGGCGAGGCGAAGCGCGGCATCCTCCTCTGCGGGACCGGGCTCGGGATGAGCTACGCCGCCAATCGGCACCACGGGGTCCGGGCCGCCGTCGCGTGGTCGCCCGAGGTGGCGACGCTCGCCCGCGAGCACAACGACGCCAACGTGCTGGTGCTGCCGGCACGCTGCATCGACCTTCCCACCGCCACGGCGATCCTCCACGCCTGGCTCGACACGCCCTTCGCCGGCGGCCGCCACCAGCGGCGCGTCGCCAAGATCGAGACCGCCGATGAGTGAGCTGCGCCACGCCGCCGCGATCCAGGAGACCGACCCCACCGTGGCCGGGCTGATCCGGGACGAGCTGCACCGCCAGCGCGAGGGGCTGGAGCTGATCGCGAGCGAGAATTTCGCGTCGCGCGCGGTCCTCGAGGCGATGGCGAGCGCCCCGAACAACAAGTATGCCGAGGGATACCCGGGGAAGCGCTACTACGGCGGATGCGCCGTGGTGGACCAGATCGAGCAGCTCGCGATCGATCGCCTCAAGGCGCTGTTCCAGGCCGACCACGCCAACGTGCAGCCGCACTCGGGTGCCCAGGCCAACGTCGCGGCGCTGATGGCGCTCGCCAAGCCGGGCGAGACGATCATGGGGATGGCGCTGCCGCACGGCGGGCACCTGA
>Ga0116151_10001604_pt1 | contig 21242 bp, 19 predicted proteins | sample AD_UKC117_MetaG_FD_89893 | JGI IMG/M metagenome (GOLD analysis project Ga0116151, IMG submission 89893) | Active sludge microbial communities of municipal wastewater-treating anaerobic digesters from Hong Kong - AD_UKC117_MetaG | ecosystem: Engineered > Bioreactor > Anaerobic > Digestate... | reverse complement strand
TATAATCTCTTGTTCGTGCATACTCCCAAAGGACAGGTATTGATGTCATATTATATAATTTTTATGGCCAAAATTGATCATATGTCAATTCACATGGGTTGAAGTTAGAGCTAAACACGTACATCAAGACTAATTCGGAAGGGCAATTAGTCTGGAGCAGGATGCTGGGCGGACCGAACCGTGATCGTCTTTCGTCAGTCGCGCCTACTACCGACGGTGGCTACATCCTTGCAGGAGAAACGACATCCTTCGGTGCTGGGGGCCTTGATGCCTGGCTGATCAAGGTCGATTCTGAAGGGAGCATTGTCCGGGTTCCAAGACATGGAAGCTGACATTTTTGCAGGGATTCCTGCAGCCGCACCATTTTCGTACCTATTTGTCGTGGAACTCGCGGTTGTTTGATCGATTCTTAAACTGGTATTTAGAAAACCAGCCTTTCTCGGACCCCTTCTATAAATATGATAATTGCGAATATATCGAAGAGGGATAAAGTGAGAACACAATCCGATTTACTATGCTGTATTTTTGTTCTATCTGCGGCATTTGTCATCTTGGCTGGAGGCCAGCAGAATGATGCTGACTGGACCTGCATAGGCGATGCTCTCTACAACCATGGGAATTATTCTGAAGCCATCAAGGCCTATGAAGAAGCGATAAGCTTGGACCCCAGCAACGCCAAAGCTTGGGCTGGCAAAGGAGACTCCTTATTTGCCCAGGGCGACTATGCCGAAGCCATCGAGGCTTACGACGAGGCGATCAGACTGAACCCTAACAATGCTGATGTATGGCTCAACAAGGGGATTGCTCTCTCAGTCCTCGGCCAGTACTCCGACGCCATCGCAGCCTACGACGAAGCGATCAGGTCTGATCCGAGCGCATCTGGGGCATGGATCAACAAAGGCGTCGTTCTCGCCGCCTTGGGTCGATACCCTGACGCCATCGCAGCCTATGACGAGGCGATCAGGCTCGATCCCGGCGATCCTGCAGCCTGGATGAATAAAGGCTCTTCTCTCTATAACATGGGAAACTACACCGGTGCTGCCGAAGCCTACAACGAGGCGGTCAGACTGGATCCCAGCTATGCCGATCTCTGGATCAGCAAAGGAAATGCGCTCAATGCTCTGGGCAGCTATGAAGAGGCCGTTGCAGCCTATGAGGAAGCGATCAGGTTAGATCCGAGCAGCAAAGCCGCCTGGTTCCACAAAGGACGGGCTCTCAGCGGCCAGGGCAATTATTCCGATGCCATCGCGGCTTATGACGAAGCTATCAAGCTTGACCCTGATTTTGCCGACGCCTGGCTCTACAAAGGGGATGTTCTCAATGATCAGGGCAACTACAGCGATGCCATCGCAGCCTACGACGAAGTGATAAGGTTGGACCCAGACGAAGCTGCCGCCTGGGTCAATAAAGGAAACGCTCTCTTTGCCCAGGGTAACTACACCGATGCCATCCCCGCATACGACGAGGCGATCAGGTTAGATCCCAACAACTCCGCGGCCTGGATGAACAAAGGCGCAGCTCTCCACAATCAGGGCAACTATGCCGACGCCATCGCGGCCTACGACGAGGCGATCAGGTTGGACCCCAGCAATGCGAACGCATGGATCAACGAAGGCTATTCTCTTTTGGCCCTCGATCGTAGTGATGAAGCAGCAGCAGCCTTTGCTAAAGCGAGAGAGCTGGAGGATGAAGGGCCCTGAGTCGAGGGAAGAATCTCTTGGCGGCCAAGAGGACGATTCCAGTTCCAATCCTGGGCCGCCATCTTATTCGCTCAGCCGGGTGGCAGTCTAGTAAGCATCAGAGACTCAACCCTATCTTTGGGCGTCAGATGTTTAGAGGTATATATTTCCGGCATTCGCCTTTTTCATTAGGCCCTATCCACCCTTCTGGACAAGTCACAGGAGCAGCTTCTTCATAGGATTCCGTTTCGTTATCGTCTCCATTTGCGTGTGAGTGACCGTGAGCCTCTGTGCTTCTTGGAGCGGACCCAGAACCTGGGCTTGGTCCTGAACCCGACCCTGAGACTTGTGCATCCAGGCTTTTATTGACATGAACCCTGTTGCCGAAGAGCACTTCCTTTTCTTCATTTATGAAGCCCTCCGTGACAGCCCGTTCAACTTTATACTGGACCTCCGGTGGCACACCCTCAACCTCCACAAGCTTATCGTTAATGTCGTAAAAATCAACGCCGCCTTGAGAGCGGAGCTTGCATCTTGTCTCGAATCCTTGTGCGGTTTCGGTGGTCGTATTTTCCCAGCATTGATATTCGCCGTTCTCAAAAGAATACACATAATCTCCCCAAATTTCTCTGTGGTCCCATGGCCCCAGGACGTTCAATGCATCGGAGTCCGACGAGCTTAAGTCTTCTCGGAAGATATCCATTTCAGGATTTATATTCGATTTATACCACTGGGCTAAGGCCAGAGCGAAGTAAACATCTCTGAGATCCCCATATCTCTCTGCCTGGTTTACATCCGCGACGACATAAGGAAGTATCATGCTGTCTTCCAGCTCTTTTGCGTACTGGCTGAACTCTATGGCAGATCTGTTAAGCTCTTCTTGGCAGCTTCTCGAAAGGGTCCCAACATCTTGGTTATTCACCATGACAGAAGCATGGTCGGTGACCGGCTCTGAGCTGATTGTCAATGTAGCATTAATAATATAAATCTCAGATCCGTTCGTGTAGGCGTATACCTCATCCGGGACGATCCAGTGCCGAGTCACATATCCAAAATAAACATTATCTCCATCTTTTATCTCGCCAGGGAACGTCCTCATGCACTGCTGGACTAAAGCTTCGCGCTTTCCATCTAGGAACATCCAGTACTCCTTGCCGATCTGGCTAGCGCATGGATTTCCGTAATTGCTGAAGTCTTTCTTCATCTGAAGATCGGCCTCCAGCATAATCCTCCCGACATCGGACTGTTTGAGCTCGTCGTCAATGATTCGATCTGGCTCCCAAGGAGCTAGATTTACCCAGAATTTATCGTTAGGAATGGCCAATCCGGTCATGAACGCAGTCGTGCCTATCAAAGTGGAGTTTATAGGATCGATTCCAGCATAAGTTCCATCGGCTTTTTGGGCATCGAAGAAATAGTCAAAATTTACTCCTCCAGAGCTATCCGTGCTCACAGATATGCAATTAAGTTTTATCGAAGTGAAATTGACACCACCTAGATCGTTTTGATCTCCAAATGACTGATCAACTTGGTCATCAAAAGAACTCTCTGTGCCTGGAAGGGATTCAAAATAAACCGTTGGGATGACATTAAAAGCTAGATTAGTGCCTAGTTGTTTTGCGGACCCAATTGGATCTTGCTTAATTGTGCCGAAGGATACTGATTGAAGATTCATATTCGTCTTTACGCCGTAATCCTTCAAAACAGCATCAGTGTTAGTAAGACAATCGTTAACCGGTAGGAGGTAACCAGCATCTTTAAATGAACTGATTCTTTCTGCTGCTTTTTCAGGATTACTGTTTTCAACAGAAATCTCCTTAATTTTTTCATACTTTCTATCTAAAAACTCCTTTTCAACCTCCTCCTTAGATTCAAAATCTTTACTCCACCCACCATTGTCACCACTTTTCGAAACAACCGCCCCCCATAAATTACTCAATTTTTTTTCTGTAGCTCCTTCAATTGCGCCTGCTGTCCATGTCCCATCAGCATTTTGAAACGCAACTCCAACATGTCCAGCCCCCCCAGCACCTGTCCGAAAAGCCACAATTGCGGTCCCTTTAATGTGGTCCTGCACCCCCTCAGTCTCAGAAGCTGATATTATTCCTATGCTGAGACATAAAACTAAACCAAAAAGTGTCGCATATTCTACCAGTCTGCGTTTCCAAGAATTCGACTCCATCTAGCGTCACCTACACCAATTAATATACGAATATATGAATTAATATTTCTCACAGTAAGATTCAAGTTTTATCCTCTGCAACCAAGTAGTTCTTGAAATTGCTTAAATCCTGCTTATCCATGTATCCCCTTCTTGGTATTCTAAGGATAAATACTTTGTTAACAATTCTGCTAAGCTCTCCGCATAACCGACTGGGCAGATCCCAAAAACTGGGATCAAGCAAAACTCGTATTAGAAAGACGTTTTGATAAATGGCCTAGATTTTCCTCCCATAACCAGCTAATAGCAGGTGCGAAAAGCTCCCTCACAACTCTGCTTCGCGATGCTCCTCCACAGTTTGACATCGTATAATATTCATACATCAACCTCCTCAACAGGTATTTACGACATGACTTTTTCATATGGGATAGGAGGTAAATAGCAATCCTCCATCATATTTGCATATCTAATTTGTCGCAAAGTTCTCTTTCAGCTTTGTGTGGTCATCGATATGTTCCAATGTGGCAGCCAATATGAACTCTGGGATCTCATCGTCGTCGGAGCGGGCCCCGCCGGCCTCTTCTGCGCCGCCTGCGCCTCCGGAGGGGGCCGGAAGGTCCTCGTCCTCGAGAAGAAAAGCTCCCCCGGCCGAAAGCTCCTCATCTCGGGCTCGGGGCGCTGCAACCTCACCCACGACGGCAACGCGAGAGCGTTCCTCGAACATTACGGCGACCACGGCCGCTTCCTCCGGCCGGCGATCCTGGGATTCACAAACCGCGACCTCGTCGCCTTCTTCGAGGAAAAAGGCCTATCCATGATCACTCTGGAGGGCGGGAAGATCTTCCCCGAGACCCAGAGGGCTCGGGACGTCCTGGACGTACTTCTTGCGGAGTGCGAGTCCCGGAATGTCGAGATCGCCTGCGGCAAGTCTGTTATGTCGATAGAGAAATCGGGGGACGAGTTTCTGGTCGCCTGCGGGGATGAGACCTGCCGGTCACGCACCCTGGTCATCGCCACGGGCGGCCGGTCGTATCCCGCCACCGGCTCTTCCGGCGACGGCTACAGCTTCGCTGAGGCCCTAGGCCATTCCATCGCCGAGGTCGGCCCCGCCCTCGCCCCGATCCGGATCAGAGATCGTCCCTTCTCCGACCTCGCCGGGATCTCCCTCCCCGGCGCCAGGATCTCGATCTTCAGGGGCAAGAAGGGCAAAGAGCACACAGGCGACGTCCTCTTCACCCACGACGGGCTCTCGGGGCCGGGGATCCTCGACTTTTCCAGGGATATCCGGTCTGGGGACGTCCTGAGGGTATCGTTTGCTGGGGCCTGGAGGAAGGAGGAGATCGAGGGGTGGCTTCTGGCAAAATCGCAAGAGGAGGGCGCTCGAAACCTGAGGTCGGTCCTCGCGGAGCTTGAGATCCCCGCCAGGCTCGCATCGAGGGTCCTCGAGATCCTTGAGATCCCACAGGACCTCAAATGCGCCTCGATGACGAGGCGGATGAGGATCGATCTTGCCGACCGTCTCTCCGGCTTTCCCATGATCGTCGAGGAGGTCGCAGGCTTCGATTCGGCGATGGTCACCAGGGGCGGGGTGAACCTCTCGGAGGTGGACTCGAAGACGATGGAGTCGAAGCTCGTTTCGGGGCTGTTCTTCGTCGGAGAGGTCCTGGACGTGGACGGCGATTCCGGCGGCTACAACCTCCAGGCCGCCTTCTCGACGGGGTTATTGGCGGCGATGGAAATAGGAAAGAGGCTCGCGGATCTGGAAGGTTCCGGCTGAACCTTCGGATCGCCAGCTATATCTGAATCGAAAATCATTGTACCTGTCATGCCAAGAGTAATCCATTTCGAGATCCCCGTCGACGACCCGAAGCGAGCAGTCAATTTCTACTCCGAGGTCTTCGGCTGGAAGCTGGAGCGCTGGGAGCCCTTCGATTACTGGCTCGCTTCCACCGGCGATGGGCCCGGGATCGACGGAGCCCTCAAGATCCGGGAGAGCCCAGAGGAGGGGACGACGAACACCGTCGAGGTCCCAAGCCTGGAGGATTCGATGTCCAAGGTCGCCGGGGGAGGGGGTGAGGTCCTCACCGAGATTATGACGGTGCCGGGGATCGGCCGCTTCGTCCGCTGCAGGGACCCAGAGGGGAACGTCTTTGGGATAATGGAGATGGACGAGTCGGTTTGATAATCGCGGGAGGTCTTCGAAAAGAAGATCTTCAGCCCTTCCGGCGGATGCCGGGGCTCATCTTGCGGTCAGACCAGCTCCTCGTCCTCCTCCCGCCATGGCGGGTACACCAGGCAGAGGAAGACGAGGGGGCCGTCGCCCGCGTTCTCTATGAATTGGATCGATCCCGGCGGGATGTATATCGCCTGGCCGGGTCCCACATCGCACGATTCGCCGTCGATTTTCATCCTGCCCCGACCTTCCAGGATGAAGTAGACCTCCGAGGTGGTCTTCAGCCGGTGGGGGGTTGAGGCCTTCCCAGGCCCGAGCCGGGCGTGGGCAAGGCTGTAGCCTATGAAGAGCGTCTCATCCTCCCGGCCGGGATGAAGAAGCTCGCAGATCTCGGTCCCGTCGATGGCAAAGAGCCGTGAACAGTCTCTGAGGTCTCTTATGAGCATCTATTCTCACCTGGGCCGGACCGTCATCTCCACCTCCGCCCCCATCGCCTTCAGGTCCTCCAAGAACCTCTCCGGCTCCACCAGGTGGCCCATCATCGATAGGCCGGGCTTTTTGATGGAGCCGTCCAGATACTGGTTCAAATAGGCGGCGACAGGCATGGCGGTGAACTCGTAGACGTCGGAGTGGCTCGCCTTCAACCTGACAAAAACTTCAGCGCCGTCCTTCTCACCTGCCGCCTCCAGGACCACGGCGACCGCCTCTCCGGGCGGGGTGAACCTCTTCGACCCCCAAACCAAGAGCCTCGCCAGCTCGCGCCTTCCAAGCCCCTTCTTCACCCTGCCGAGGACGAAGGCGAGCGGCGTCACCAGGTAGTCGACAAACCAGTTCAGCCCCGCGACGTACGCCCCCAGCTCCTCGATTCCCAGCATCTCCGGCAGATCTCCCATCTCCGCCAGGGTCAGGGGGTAGCAGGACTTCGTTCCCAGGGGCGGGCCGAAGTCGACCTTCCGGACGTCCCCGAACCCCGCACCCCGCCACTCGCCACCCCGATAGACCTCCGCGGAGAAGTCGCCGAGGGTGTCGACGAACTCCAGGGCGGCTCCTCCGGGGTCGAAGTCGGACCTCATGGCGACGGATACGAAAGCCCTTCTGTATCGGGTGAACTGGGATGCGGCCATCCGGACGAAGGCCGACGGAAGGCCGGGGAGAAATCCCGCCTGGGTAACGAAGGCGAGGCCGGCTCTCTCGATCTCGGGGGCGAGACCTTCGAGGATCGGGAACGCATCCTGGGGGTAGTGGATGTCGATCCAGTCGGCTCCCGCGTCGATGGCTGCCCTCGCCGTCGTCTCGATGAAGGGGACGGTCGTCGCCGCATCGATGACCAAGTCTGCCCCCCCGAAGGCCTCCTTCAAAGTCGACGGCTCAGTGGCGTCGGCCGCGATCGCAGAGGCTCGATCGCCGGAGAACTCGCGGTTCAGCGCCTCTGCTAGGCCTCTTGCCTTCTCCTCTCGTCTTCCGGCCACCACGAGGCTGGCCTCGGTGTTCTTCAAGATCGACCTCGATATGGCGGTGCCTGCGCCGCCGTACCCTCCAAAGACCAGGATCGTCTTTTCAGTCATGAATCTGCCTCAGCATTAAAGTTGGATGATGGTAGTTACAACGGGTTTTGACCTCTGAGTGTAAAGGGTTTTCCGATGTGATCCCGCCGATATGCTGCCATCTCAGACGGATTAGCTGCGTTGAAATTGAATTTTCGAGAGGATTAGGTTTAATAGATCTTGATCGATAATAGATTGCGATGACAGACTTCTTCCTCTCGCATCGCAGAAACCCCTTCTTCACCGGCCGAAGCTCGATTTTGAGGGATACAGAAGACGCCCTGGGCGAGGGCGGCCCCGTCGTCCTCACCGGCCCCGACGGCATGGGAAAGAGCGCCATCGCCGAAGAGCACGGCAGAATCCACATCGACAGGTACGACTTCAGGCTCTGGGTCAGGGCCGCCGACCCCATCGTCCTCGCCTCCGACTACGCCGGCCTCGCCGAGGTTCTGGGAATCCCTCACCAGGAGGACTCGGACCTCGGGGACCTCGCGGGCTCCGTCCGCAATTGGCTTGAGGAGAACGGCCGGTGGCTCCTCGTCTTCGACGCCGCACCCTCGCTCCAGGCCCTGGAGGGTCGCATCCCAGACCAGGACGACGGTGGGCGAGGCGACGTGATCATCACCACCGGAAGCCCCGGCTGGTCGGAGGGTTTCGCAAAAGTAGAAGTCGGACCCCTCGCTCCCTCGGAGGCGGCGGAATGTCTTCTCCGCCGGACAGGCTCGGACGACGCCGCTTCCTCAAAGAAGCTCGGCGAGGCTCTGGGGGGTGACCCCCTCGCCCTGGAGCTGGCGGGCGGCTACATCAGGTGGACCGGGATCTCTCTATCCCGGTACCTCGAAGCCTACAAAAAACGGGTCGGCGAGGTCTCGGGCCGGACCCCACCCGGATGCCCCGAGGCTCTGGCCACAGTCTTTGATATCTCGATTGAGCAGGTGAGGGCCGTATCTCAGGAAGGGGTCGACATTCTGAACCTCACCGCATTTCTCTCCCCCGAGGACCTTCCAATCGACCTTCTCGAAAAGACCGCCGCGCTTCTTCCCGAGTCGGCAGAGCTTGGGATCGCGGCCCTCGAGCGGCGGGGCCTTGTGAGGCGGAGCGAGGATCTCTTATCGATCCACCCCCTCGTCCAGTCCCTCGCCTACAGCCGCCTCGGAGATGATGAGAGGAAGACCTGGGCCGAGGAGACGGTGAGGGCCATCGGAGGAGCTTTCGGCTCTTACCTCGAAGACCTGTCCACCTGGCCCGAATGCGCCCGCCTCCTCCCATCGGCCCTCGCCGCATCGAAGAAGGTCGAGGAGCTGGGGATCGGGTCGGAGCCCGCCTCCCTCCTCCTCAACCAGGTGGGGCTCTACCTCCACCGGAGGGGCGACTTCGAAGGGGCGAGGAACGTTCTCGAGATGCTCCTCGTCGTCGACGAGAGGTTCTACGGCCCCGACCACTCGGAGGTCGCAACCGACTTGAACAACCTCGGCTCGGTCCTGCGGGTCCTCGGCGATCTCGCGGGGGCGAAGGAGACATTCGAGAGGGCGATCGCCATCGAGGAGGCCCAGGCGGCGCCCGACCGGCTCAAGATCGCCATCAGGGCGAACAACCTGGGGACGGTCTTGAGGTCTCTGGGAGACCTCGCGGGCGCCGTCGCCGAATTCGAGCGGGCCCTGGCCATCGACAGGGACGCCTACGGCCCCAACCACTTCAAGACCGCCATCCGGGAGAACAACCTGGGGGAGGCGCTCCAGGAGATGGGCGACCTCGCGGGGGCGAGGGCGAGATATCAGCTGGCATTCCGGATCTTCCAGCAGTTCCTGGGGCCCGGCCACCACTACACCATGAGGGCGCGGGAGAACCTGGATTCTCTATCAGAAGGGAGTTCGGACTGAAGGATGGAGGAGGTGGCTAAGCATAACCCCAGTCGGCGGGATCAAACTCGTTGTCCCTGAAGTCCTTCACCTCTGCGTGGCCGGAAGCCACGAGAACGCTGTTGAAGTTGACCCAGGAGCCGGTCTCGGGGTCCTGGACGTAGACGACGCAAACCCACCGGCCGTACCTGTCCTTCCCACCAAGGTCGTCCACGTCCAGATGGACCTCCCTGCCGAGGAGCATCGTCTCGGCGAAGAACTTCGCCGCCTTTCCTCCCGGCGTGTCCATCTCGGGGCTGTCGACGTCGGCGAGCCTCACCCGCCCGAACCCCTCGACGTCGAAGGTGTCGCCGTCGACGACCTTTGTCACAACTCCTGAGACCTCCGCCTCCGCTGCGGGAGCTTCCGAAAGCCCTTTTGTGCCTCCCGTTGGGGTCGAAATGTCGCCCACAGACCCTTTCTCAAGACATCCGGCCCCGGCCAGAAGGGCCGCCAGAATCAAAGATGCCATCAATACGGATGGAAATCTCATCAATTCGCCTTCCATCTACGACCTCTCAATCCCATCAATCCCATCTAGCCCCTCAGGTCCTCGATGATCTCCTCCACCTCTTCGCACCCTTCCTGGTAGAAATCCTCCTCGTCGGGGGCCAGCTCCTTGAGAAGCCTCAGAAACTCCCCGGCGTGGACCCGCTCCTCGTCGGCGATGTCCACCAGGACCGCCTTTGCCAGCTCGTCGTCCGTCGACTCCGCAAGCTGCATGTAGAGCTGGACCGCCTCGTACTCGGCGGCGACCATGTACCTTATGGCCCGGATAAGCTCCTCGGCGGTGAGCTTCCGGTCGCTGGCCAGTCCCGAAAAGGGGTTTGCAAACTCCGGCATTTTCTTCTTCCTCCATAAAACTTCGATTCTCTTTTGGCAAAGGTCAGTTCAGGACATGCGATATATCTTTCGGTCCTGGCGGCCAAAGGCAGGAGATCCCCATTTAAAATCGCCAATCGGCGTTGCTTTCATCTCGCCCTTCGGGCTGCGGCCACCGCCAGGTACATGAAGGGCGTGTCCAGGGCCGCGATCAGGAGCTTTATGGCGTACTGGCCCACCATCATCTGGACCAGGACGGAGTTTGGAAGGATGGCGTAGAAGGCGAGGCTGATGAAGATGAGGGTGTCGATCGCCTGGGAGACCATCGTCGAGGCGTTGTTTCTGAGCCAGAGCCTCCTTCCATTGGTCTTATCTCTCCAGAAGTGGTAGGCCCAGACGTCGTGATGCTGGCTCACCAGGTACGCCGCCATGGAGGCCGCGATCACCCGGGGGGCGAAGCCGAATACCGCGTCGAAGGAGCGGGCGAGGTCCGGGTCCATCACCGGAGATGCCGACCACCGGACGGCGATCAGGACCGAGACGAGCATCACCAGGTTTGCGACAAAACCGGTCCAGACCGCGAGCTTCGCCTTCTCCTTGCCGAAGGTCTCGCTCAGGATGTCGGTGATGAGGAAGGTGGAGGCGTAGACGAGGACCGCTGCCGGCGCTATGAACGGCCCGAAGACGATCGTCTTCACTGCGATGAGGTTGGCGAGGACCGTCAGGGCGGCGAAGACCCCGACGGCGATCTCCGCTCCGTGACGGGCCGCGAGGATTGCGGATATGGTGACGATGGCGAGGGTTGCCGCCGCCCAGAAGAAGGGGATCAGGTCCGTGGAGATCAGGTCCGGAGGTATCGGGTCCATGGGATGTTTTCACCACGATTATTGCGAGCCTGCCAGGGCGAAGTAGGCGAGGAGCGCCTCGAGCTGGATCCGCTCGTTGGCGCCTTCGGTCATCCGGAAGTCGATCTCTCCGATCCTGTCCATCAGCCTCACCACCGTCGAGGCGGGAAGGTCGTCGGAGTCCATGAGGGCGAGGGTCTGCCGGTGGATCTGGATTATGACGTCCTCCCCCGAGAGCCCCTGGACCAGGAGTAGCTCGTCGAGGAGGGCTCGCGCCTGGGTGAACTTGCCCGCCAGGGCCGCCTCCATCAATTCTCTGATCTGCTCGGGGCGGGCGGTGGCGGTGATCTGGTAGATCGTCTCCTCGGTCACCTCCTCTTCCTCCTCCATCAGGGCTGCAGCCTGGAGGGCGTTGATCGCCTTTCTCATGTCGCCCCTGGCGACGTAGACGATCGCCCTCATCCCCTCGTCGGCCACCTTGATACCCTCGTCCTCGGCGATCTTCTTCATCCTCTCGGCGACGGCGTCGTCAGAGAGCGACCGGAACCGATAGACTGCGCATCTCGACTGGATCGGCTCGATTATCTTGGAGGAGTAGTTGCAACTGAGGACGAACCTGCAGATGGAGCTGTAACGCTCCATCGTCCTGCGGAGAGCGCTCTGGGCGTCGTTGGTGAGGGCGTCGGCCTCGTCGAGGAAGATCACCTTGAACTCGGCGTCGCCGAGGGGCGCAATCCTTGCGAAGTCCTTGACCTTGTGGCGGACGACGTCGATTCCCCGCTCGTCGCTGGCGTTCAGCTCGATGAAGTTCGCCCGCCAGTCTTCGCCGAAGAGCTCTCTCACCATGCTGATGGCGGCGGCGGTCTTGCCGACGCCGGGGGGCCCCGAGAAGAGGAGGTGAGGTACGTTTCTGCTCCTGACGTAGGACTTGAGCCTCTTGACTATCTCTTCCTGGCCCACCACGTCGTCCAGGCTCGTCGGCCTGTACTTCTCGATCCAGATCTCCTCTTTGATTCCTGACCCCTCCTCACCAACGACCTGACCTTATCCGTATATCAAATTTCCCTCGACGCCCAATATTCGAAGAGCACACTTGAAAATTCTTAAATACGGTGAGGGTGGACAGCATATGGAGGTGAGTCTCATGAAAGCGTCAAAGTTTGCGGTTTTGATCCTGGCGATACTGGCATCAGCAGCTACGGCGACGGCGTCAGAGGCGACAGCATTGGGGGCGGACGGCGCGGTCCGGATGGGGGCCGTGGGGATGGCAGACCCGTCCTGCGTCTACTGCGAGGCACTCGGCTACAGATGTGAGGACGGAAACTGCACCTTCCCCGACGGCACCTCCGTCCCAACATGGGAGTTCTATCGAGGGAGGGCGGGCAGGAACTTCTCGTTCTGCGAGCTTCAGGGCTATCGGGTCGAGAACCGGACGGAGAATGTGGGGAACATGACCGCCGAGTACGCGGTCTGCGTCTATGACGACTGCTCCGAGTGCAGCGAGCAGAGGTACTTCAGCGGCGAGTGCGGCCCCTCCAACTGCAGCTCCTGGAGCATGACCGACGGGTGCACGCCGCCGATCGAGTTTGAGGGCTTGATCTCGAAGACCGCCCGGATCAACAACTCCGCCGGGACGACGGCCGGGGACGTTCTGGGGTGGGACGTGGTGTATCGGGGGGAGGACGGGGTCTGCCGCAGCTATTACGTCGCCGAGGCTCCTCTGATCGGGATGACCCGGACGGCGGAGGTGGACTGCCCTGCGGGCCTCAGACCCTTCGACCGGTACATGGTCGGCTATGAGGAGGCGATCGCCGCCATGAAGTCGATTGACTGCGGCGGCGTCTTTGTGAACCTCACCCTCAGCTGGCCCGACGACCCACAGGTGGCAGAGCCCCAGTGGCGGATGACCACCGATATCGGAAACGAGATCGTCGTCGGCGCGAACTGCGGGCTTGGAGGGTGCAGGTCGGTCGAGTAGAGGAAGAGGTGAAGAATAGGAGGGATGGATGGGCGGAGAGGAGAAGGACGGACAGGCCGACGCTCCTCCACCATCCTCCTCCGATCTTCTCCAATTTCGCAGGCCTTCGAAAGGCGGAACGTATTTAAACCCCGAGAAGAAACTGAGAGAGCATAAGCTCTGGACAACAAGCCCCCTGCGATGTCAGGGCCGTCCATCCAGTGGGACGCCGGGAGGGACCGAAGAGGTTCCTTTATAAGCAGAGCTCTGCGAGAGGTGGAGTGGTGTCCAAAACCCTGGGACCCGCTCGAAAAGCCACTGCATAGCGAAAATGCCTTCTTTCGAGTGTCAACATTCTGAACGTTTTCTAAGAAGTTGACGAACCTCTCGCAAATCGACATTTTTTCGATAGCAGTAAAGGCCGAAAAACGGCCGCCCTATCCATAGCTGAAAAGCCGTGGCCCCATTGAAACATATTCTCCATCCCTAACAAAGAGGAAATTATTTCTCCACCCTATCCATAGCTGAAAAGCCGTGGCCCCATTGAAACTTCTCTATGTCGTAGATTCCGTTTCTCATATCTTCGACTATCCATAGCTGAAAAGCCGTGGCCCCATTGAAACGGTGGTATCTTCGAGGGCCGAGCGGAACTCGTCTAGGACAGCTATCCATAGCTGAAAAGCCGTGGCCCCATTGAAACAATATAAGTCGCTTCCAAGCATGCTATCGCAAGGGTCTATCCATAGCTGAAAAGCCGTGGCCCCATTGAAACATTTCTACCAACGTGCCATTAGGCACGGGGATATTCTATCCATAGCTGAAAAGCCGTGGCCCCATTGAAACAGCCGCGACCTCGCCGCACCCAGCGATTCATGACCCTATCCATAGCTGAAAAGCCGTGGCCCCATTGAAACACCTCCAGTTAAACCGCCCCACAAAGTAGCAGCGGCGCTATCCATAGCTGAAAAGCCGTGGCCCCATTGAAACGGCCTTTGCGATGATCTCACCGATCTCATCGTAGACTATCCATAGCTGAAAAGCTGTGGCCCCATTGAAACATCCCATCAAACTAATTTATTATCTTGTCAAACGGTTGCCTTTTGGGCCGTAAAGCATAATATGATGTTCAGATCTTTGCCGGGAGGGAACGATAATGCCTTTTAAAATTACCGACGAAAGCGGCAAAGAAAGGACATTTAGAACCAATTATCCCGAGACAAACGCACGGGATACTCGATGGGTAACAGCTTGCGGCCAAGATGATTGCAGCCACCTGGATTGCGCCATCGAAGCCAGCAAAAGAGCGCGCAAAGGCTATTCCGTTATACGCACTGGCTTGTCTATATTGTTGGGAATAAGCATATTTTTATACGGAATTATTGCTTTCATTAACACGACGTTCGAGTTCAAAGGCACATTTTGTATCTCCATGTTCGGTCTGCTGATGGTCGTGATCTGGATTTACAGGCTTCGGAGCGCTGGTCGGGAGCAATCCGAACTTGTTGAAATCAAAAACACCGGCAAGCTCCGGGCACGGAATGCCGGACATCGTGGCATCGCTATTAAAGCTGTGGCCTTTTTACTTGTCGTTTGGTTTTTTTGGGGGTTTTATATCGAAGTCACTGAAGACCGGCAAACCTTTACGTATTATGAAGAGCAAGCGAGAATTCGCGAACATCCAAGCCTGCGCAGCTACTTTCATACGACATTGCCCGACCCGATGTGGTACCCTGGAAAAAGTATCATTCATTCGTTTTGTAAAAGCCTAGGCATAATCGATCGTAAAACTCGATTTTAGTAAAGCAATTGTGCTTTTACTTTTTTGTTTATAGGCTGGAAACCTAAGATCTTCTTTAAGGCGTCTGTAATATTTTAATATTTTGACGCCGACCAATTTACCCCACATTTCGCACCTTAACTTCCTAAATCGAGTATTTTGCTAGCTAGCGATTCCACTAATATAATTATAAACTCTATTATTCATCTACATTGATATTATGTCCGCATATTGCCTACTCCCTATTGAGCGAATATCTCACCATGTCACGTTGCAACGATAATCACCATAATGTCAACATAAACAAATTAAAATAACTTAATGAATTAAACTCGTTGAATTTAATATTACAAATCGATAGCAGTAAAAATACCTATTTCAGAACTCAAGCTGCGGAATGTGGGATTTACTTTCGGGCAGAAAATATATTATTATTATGAACCATTATTCGGAGGGAATGATAATACTTTTCGCAGTCGTGGCTAAATTTTAAGTTTATTTCTATAGCGACCGCGTAAAGGCTTGCGGCCAAGATGATTGCGGCCACTTAGATTGCGCTATTAAGGCCAATTAAAAGAGAACTCATCCATGATTGAAAAGTTGTGGCTCCATTGGAACCCCACGTAGCAAAAGCCAACACGCTTTCGCTTGGATTCAGATCTATCCATAGCTGAAAAGCCGTGGCCCCATTGAAACCAGGCGACTGATTGCGAGTTATGGGTCCAGGATCGAGAATATAGCAAAATAGCGAAGGTGCGGCCGCAGCAGAGCCGCGGCGCATACGAAATTTTTATTTCTGATTGCTCCTCTTCCTCCTCCGCCTGATGACGACGATCGCCACGGCCGCGAGGACGATTATGCCGATCAGGGCGACGACATTCGTGCTCGATCCCTCCTCCTCCGGGGCGGTCTCCACGGTCTGGGGCCGCGGCGGGATCTCGGCCTCGATGACGCTCTCCTCCATGTCCAGGACGTCTCCGTCATTTCCGATGAGCAGGATTCTGAGCGTGTATATCCCAGGCTCCAGAGTCTCGTTCCAGGATATCTCCACCGTCTCGTCGTCGCCTGCAAGGAGGATCGGCGTCTTCTCCTCGACGCTTGTCAAGAAGGTGCCGTTCGAAAAGAGGTCGAACCTCAGAGACCCCTCGAAGGGGACTCGGGACGTGCCCATCACCGTGGCGCTGGCGCCGGTCTCGTCCTCGTATGTATCGGTGATCTCGGCGTCGTCCCTGGCGGTGAAGGAGTTCATGAAGGTCCTGGTCTGACCGTCCTTCTTCTCCACCATCTTGACCCTTCCTGCGTACTCCTCGCCGTTCTCGAGGAGCTGCTTCCATTCAAGGCTGAGGTCGGTGGGTGAACCGTAACTCCCGGCTATGGGGACCGACTCTCTCTTCGATATGTATACGGCCTTGTCGTCTTTGAGGAGCATATAATAGATGTCCACCAACGCCAGGTCGCTGGAGTAGACCAGGAGGGTCATGCCCCGGCGGTCGGCGTGGGCGTCCCGGACGTCGAACCTGATGTCCACCCTGCCGCCGAAATAGAAGTCTGTGCACCTCTCGGAGACGACCTCACCCTCTCGGATCAAACTGGCGCAGGCTCGATAAGATCCCTCCTCGGCCGCCGGAACGTCCCAGGAGACGATCCAGGTGCCTGGGCCGTCGGGAGAGAGGGCTCTCGTCTGGATCAACCCGTCTTTTGAGGAGGAGAGATCCACCCGGAGGCTGGTCCCGGCAAGATCTCCCTCCACGGCGACCTCACAGGACTGAAGGTCCGAGTAGATCTCCGAAACCTCTTGAGCCTGAGCCTGAGCCGAAGCCGACAGGGCCGTGAGAACCAGGGCGATCATGAGCATGAACATGAACGGAAGAGACGGTTTCATAGCATATCCTCGCACCAATCCCATGTAACAGCATCTTTGAAATAACCACCGATCAGATTTTAGCATTCAGAGCTGGTGGGACCTTCCCACCGGCCCTGAAAAGTTCCACACTCTCCGATTCGGAGGGCGGGGTTTTAGACTCTTGGAAGGTCGTGATTCCGATCGGAGAGGCCGAAATTTAAAGGTGAAGGCGGGATCAGGAGATGACCTTCGCCTTGACTATCACCACGTCTTTGAGGGGCCTGTCACCGGGGCCGGTCTTGACTTTGCCTATGCTGTCCACCACGTCCATGCCGTCGACGACCTCGCCGAAGACCGGGTGCATCCCGTCCAGGAAGTTGTTGTCGACTAGGTTTATGAAGAACTGGCTTCCACCGGTGTTGGGGCCGGCGTTGGCCATGGAGATCGTCCCCCTATTGTTTTTGTTGTGGTCGGTGAACTCGTCTTTGATGGCGTAGCCCGGACCGCCGCGGCCCGTCCCCGTGGGGTCGCCGCCCTGGATCATGAACCCGTCTATGACCCGGTGGAATATCACCCCGTCGTAGAAGCCGTCGGCCACCAGCTTCTCGAAGTTGCCGGCGGTTATGGGCATGTCGTCGTAAAGCTTGATCGTGATATCTCCCATGTTCGTCTCCAGGAGGACCTTCGTCCCCCCAGCCACCTCTGTTCCCTTTTGATCGTCCTTGGTCATACAACCAGCTCCAAATATGGCAAGCAGCACGAAGACCACCACAACGATATGATATCTTGTCCTGGTCATCGGGGAATGATGGTCTGCCGGAAAAGTTAAACTTTTCCCGGATTGTCCGGAAAAAAAGCTTCAGCTCCGGGATTTATATTGTTCAGCCCCGGCTCGAGGATCGGCGCCGCTCAAGAGCTGAAGAAGAACTTTCATCGAAGAGAGTCCCAGAAAAGCAGCCCTCCAACGCCTGCCACCAGAGCCCCAAAGACCATCACGGCGGCCCCGAACTCTTCGCCGCCGTCGAAGAGGACGAAGCCCTGGAAGATCTTCACCATACCCCAGAAGATGAGGAAGAGGCCTGAAATCGGCTTAATCATGCGAAGGGCCCAATTTTATCGGTCCTCATGTCGGTCCGTCCTATTCCGCTTTTGCGCTATCGTGCTCTTGCGGTATCTCCTCTACCTCTCCGCCCTCTTCTCGTCGACGACGATGTAGTCTTTGAGGGCGCAGACCGAGGAGAAGGGGACGAGGATCATCTTCCCCTCTTTTCTGTACCGTGCGGGGTCCAGCTCCGAGTCGGGCTTGACAAGAAGGTCGATCAGCCGTCCGGTCTCGGGGTCGAGGATGATGTTCTCAAGCTCTCCCAGAACGGTCCCCGCCATGGTCACGATCTCCTTTCCGGCGAGGCTCCGGGCGTAAATTTTCGGCATAATTCACCTCACCGGTACCCCAGGTAGGAGCCGGGGTCCACCTTGACTCCGCCCCTGAACCTCTCGTTGATCCGCTCGTAGTACCGCACCATGTTCTCCTCGAAGCTCGGCCTCACCCTCTTCAGAGCCTCCCGGTAATGTCTCATCTCCACCTCGCGAGCCTCCGGGTCCTCTCTGAGGGCCAGCATCACCGCCTCCCTGCAGAGGGACTCGAGGTCCGATCCAACGTAGCTCTCCGTCAGCTCCGCCAGCTCCTCCAGGCTGACGTCGTCGCCGTTTGGCGTCTTTGATGTATGGATCTTGAGGATCTCAAACCTTCCGGCCCTGTCGGGCGGGCCGACGAATAGGAGCCGGTCGAACCTCCCGGACCGGAGGAGGGCGGGGTCGATGATGTCGGGCCTGTTCGTCGCGGCGATCACCACCACGTCCTTTAGGGTCTCAAGGCCGTCGAGCTCTGCGAGAAGCTGGTTTACAACCCGTTCGCTGGTCCTGTGCCCCTCTTCCATCCCCCTCATGGGGGCTATGGCGTCAAGCTCGTCGAAGAATATGATGGCGGGAGAGACCTGTCTCGCCTTCTTGAATATCTCCCTCATCGCCTTCTCCGACTCGCCGACCCACTTCGAGAGGAGCTGGGGACCCTTGACAGAGATGAAGTTCGCCTTCGTCTCCTTGGCTACGGCCCTGGCGATGAGGGTCTTTCCCGTCCCCGGTGGGCCGTAGAGGAGGACGCCCCTTGGGGGCCTGATCCCCATCTCCTCGAACTTCTCGGGCCGCTTGAGGGGCCACTCCACCGACTCGACGATCTCCTGGCGGAGGGTCCCGATGCCTCCCACGTCCTGCCAGCCGACGTCGGAGATCTCCACAAAAACCTCCCTCATGGCGGAGGGCTCGATCTCTTTTAAGGCGTTCTCGAAATCCTGGACCGTCACCGACATCCCGTCCAGGACCTCCTGAGGGATGTCGTCGTCGAAGGATATCTCGGGGAGGTGTCTTCGGAGGACCTTCATCGCCGCCTCCTTGCAGAGGGCGGAGATGTCGGCGCCGACGAAGCCGTTGGTCCTGTCGGCGAGGTCGTCGAGGCTCACCGACTCGTCGATCGGCATGTTCCGCACGTGGATCTGGAGGATCTCCATCCGGTCGGTCCTGTCGGGGACTCCGATCTCGATCTCCCTGTCGAACCTCCCGGGACGCCTCAATGCCGGGTCGATGGCGTCGACCCTGTTGGTGGCCCCGATCACCACCACCTGGCCCCTCTCCTTGAGGCCGTCCATCATCGCCAGAAGCTGGGCGACGACCCTCCGTTCGACCTCGCCGGTGACGTCTCCTCTCTTGGGGGCGATGGAGTCGAGCTCGTCGATGAAGATTATCGATGGGGTGTTCCGGTTCGCCTCCTCGAAGATCTCCCGGAGCCTCTGCTCGGACTCGCCGTAGTACTTGGACATCACCTCGGGACCGGCGATGGAGAAGAAGTTGGCGTTCGTCTCGTTGGCGACGGCCTTCGCGATCAGGGTCTTTCCCGTCCCCGGCGGGCCGTGGAGGAGGACGCCTTTTGGAGGCTCTATCCCCAGTTTTGAGAAGACTTCGGGGTGTTTCATGGGAAGCTCGATCATCTCCCGAACCCGCTGGACCTCGTTTCGGAGGCCGCCGACGTCTTCGTAGCTGATCCCCGTCCCCCTCATCGAGCCGAAGCCCTTGACCGGCCGGTCCAGGATGGAGACCTCGGTCCTCTCGGTGATCACCACCACGCCTTCGGGGTCTGTGTCCGCCACCACCAGAGGCACCGCCTCCATCCTGCCTATGAAGGGGTGGCCCGATGAGCTCATGATGGGTAGGATGTCGCCCCGGACGATGGGCCGCTTCAGGGTCTGCCTCTTGATCTGCTCGGCCGCGTCCTCGCCGTAGTAGGTGTGAGAGCCCGACGGCGGTGAGAGGACGACCCGGAGCGCCTCCCCCTCCTTCGCCTTCCTGATCTTGACCCGGTCCCCTATGCTCGCCCCGACGTTGTGCCTGATGAAGCCGTCTATCCTGATGTAGTCCTGGCTCCAGTCCTGCCGGTCGGCGCGCCAGACCTTGGCGGCGGAGATCCTCCTCCCCTCGATCTCGATTATGTCACCGGGCGAGAGCCGCAGGGTCAGGAGGGCGTTGGGGTCGAGGCGGGCGATACCCCTTGCAGAGTCGTTGGGGTACGCCTTGGCCACCTTGAGCTGAATCTCTTTCACGTCTCACACCTTAGCTGATGATGGGCTTATATCGATTTAAGGCTATCCTGATCGCGAACACACCGTAAATTGAGACAGTATTATATTTGACGCTTTTGGCCCCCACGGGAGCGGGGTTTGAACCGCTGAGCCCGCCGGGACGTTTAGATCATCCCTCCGACAGATTTTGATATTGTAGGGGGATCTTCACCAATTCGGGGCAGATGTCCGTCATCCTGGTCTGATCGGACCCCCGGATCGGTCCACCATCTAAACCCTTTTAATCCTCCTCGACGTATCCTCTGCAGGTGAACTCGTTTGGAGAGAGAATGGGAGATAGACGTATCGGTCTCGGACATCGGCTCGATCTTCACCCTCCTCGGCATAGCCGTCACCTCGGCGGTGATCGGGGCGGCGGAGATCGCCTACACCATGCTCTGGATCACCTCCGCCTACGAGAGGAACGGCAAGGACTTCTTCCTCGACCTCCTCTACGCCACCAACTACACCTGGACGGCGGAGTACGTCATCCTGGCGGGCTCGGTGATCCTCGTCTCGGCGATCGTCTTCTTTGCGACGATGAGCGCGTCCCTCGTCTATCTCAACCTCCTCTCCACCAAAAAGAGGAGGCTGAACTTGAACCCCCTCTTCGGCCTCTTCTTTTTGGGGCTCTTATTGCTCGTAGTTACCCTCCTCTCGGCGATAATGCTCAGGTACTCTTGAGGTGATGGCTTTGCGGATATCAGGCGTCATACGGGAAAGGAGATCGTCCCCGGAAACGGATTCGAAAGGGGCCTCTCAAAGGGCTTACGAAGCGGCTTCTGAAAAGTCCGCAAATCTGAGCCCAGCTCCTCGAAGAGAGGGCCCGATTGATCCGAATGAGGTGAGGTATCCGGCCGGGATGGCCGGGGAGG
>Ga0116151_10001595_pt1 | contig 21293 bp, 13 predicted proteins | sample AD_UKC117_MetaG_FD_89893 | JGI IMG/M metagenome (GOLD analysis project Ga0116151, IMG submission 89893) | Active sludge microbial communities of municipal wastewater-treating anaerobic digesters from Hong Kong - AD_UKC117_MetaG | ecosystem: Engineered > Bioreactor > Anaerobic > Digestate... | reverse complement strand
CAGGTAGTCGCCAAACAAAAGGTTATCTCGGCCGCCAACGCCGACCAGGACGTGATCGCTTTTGCCCGCGACGAGGCCGGAGCCTGTGTGCAGGTGTTCTTCATCCGTTATGGCAAATTGATCGGCCGCGAATACTTTTTATTGGAAGGCACCGAAGACGAAGCCGACGAATCCGTCTTGGAAAACTTCCTCACGCAGTTCTACGACGAGGCGGCCCACGTGCCCAAAGAGGTACTGCTGCCACAGGAAGTTTCCGAGGCAATGGTTATTGAGGAGTGGCTGCGGCGCAAACGCAGCACCAAGGTAACGCTGCAAGTGCCGCGCCGGGGCAAGAAGCGTGAACTGGTGGAGATGGCCGCCAACAACGCCGCCGACACCCTGGCAACGCTGCGCCAGCAGTGGGCGGCCGATCGGTCCAAACATGTGACGGCCATGTCGGAATTGCAGCAGGCGCTGAATTTGCCCACGCCGCCGGCGCGCATCGAATGTTACGACATCAGCCACACGCAGGGGGCGCAGACGGTGGGGTCGATGGTCGTCTTTGTGCAGGGCGCGCCCAAAAAGAGCGATTATCGCCGCTTCAACGTGCAGACGGTGGGCAACGACGACTATGGCGCGATGACTGAAGTGCTGACACGCCGTTTCCAGCGTTACCGCGACACCCTGGCCGGTGAACTGCACGATCCCAGCCAGATTGGCAAGCAGAAAAAGGAGACCGCCTGGGCGCTGCTGCCCGATTTGTTGATTGTGGATGGCGGGAAAGGGCAGTTGGCGATGGCCGTACAGGTTCTGCAGCAGTTTGGCCTGGAAAACGACGTGCCGCTGGCCGGTTTGGCCAAGCAGGAAGAGGAATTATTCGTGCCCGGCCAGAGCCGATCCATTTTGCTGCCGCGCCGTTCGGAAGGATTGTATCTGGTGCAGCGCGTGCGCGACGAGGCGCACCGTTTTGCCAACGAGGGACACCGCAAACGGCGGTCGAAGGTGGGCGTAGCCTCTATTTTGGACAGCGTGCCCGGGGTTGGTCCCAAGCGGCGCAAGATGCTGCTGTCGCATTTTGGTTCGCTGGATGATTTGCGCAAGGCCACGGTAGAAGAAATCGCTTCTGTGCCGGGTATTCCGCTGGAGGTGGCTGAGTCGGTTAAGGCGCATCTGGCGTAGGAGGGGACTGGAGACTAGAGACTGGAGATTAGTGATTTCCCAACCTCCAGTCTCTAGTCTCCAATCTCTAGTCTCCCTTTTACGGCAGGACTTCTACGTCGTAGGGGAGGGCGGGGACGAGTTCCAGGTTGCTGCGGTAATTTTCGACACGGCCGTTTACCCTTACCCTCGTCCCCACTTCCCCCAAAGCCACGTTGTTGGGTATCCGGTCCAGCACCGTGCGCCAGACAAATACCACAATTTCCCCCGTATCATCGCCGACAAAAATCTTCACGCCGCTGCTGTTGGCTTCCAACCGCAAAATCGCCCCGCTGATTTGCGCCAGCTCGCCCACGTGGCCGGCCAGCTCGCCGATGGTTCGGGGGGTGGCAAAACTGCCGCCGGGCTTGGTCACCTGCACGTCGCCGCCAAAATCCGGCTCAATTTGCCATTCGCCCTCATACTGCCCCACCGTGCCGGTTGCCTGCACGACCGCGCCGACGTTCAGCTGCGGCGCGGCCCAGGTATCGTCGTAGACGTTGTGCCACAGCAGCAAGACCGCCCGCCCGCTGCCATCGTCGAGGGTGAATTTGAAACCGTTGGCGAAGCTGGCGGCGGCGACGACACGGCCGTTTACCGTCACCTCCTGCCCGGCATGGTTGGGCAGGTCAGACAGGGGAATGGCGGCGAACACGGCCGTCAGCGGTACGGCCGTGGGCGGTACGGCCGTCGGCCAGGGTGTGTTGGTGGCTACGGCCGTCGCCGTTGGGCTGGCTGTTGCCGTGGGGGTGGGGCTGGCGGTGGCTGTGTTTGTGGGCACGGCCGTGGCCGTTTCGGTCGGTGGGCTGGTTGTGGGCGAGGCCGTGGGCACGGCCGTTTGGGTTATCGTCGGAGCCGGCGTGTTCGGCGCTTCTGTCGGGGTCGGCAGGGCAGCCTGGGCTGTTGGGTCGGCCGGGACGGTTGGCGGGCTGGCCGTGCAGCCGGCCAGCCAGGCCAGCAAAACGAAGAACAGAACACTTTGGGCACACTTTCGGGCAGCAACGTTCATGATGAAGTTCCTTTTGGGAGTGCTGCGACGCGCGGCGCGCCCCGGATGAAGTGCGCCGCGCGCTGCATAGGTTGTGGTTACGGCCGTTTACCCCACCCGGCGTCATTTGGCACAAACGGCAGATACTGCCTGGACTCAATCACCTCGAAGATGTAGCGGGTTTGGGCGCGACCATACACATTTTGCACCAGGACGGTGAAACTCGTTTGGCCGATGGCCGGCCAGGCAATCTGGACGGTGTCGCTCAGGCCGCCGGTGCGGGTGATGGGGTCCTGGCCGGCGATTTCCCAGACGTAGGTGATGGGGTAGGTAGCATTGTCCGGGGAAACGTGGGCGGTGAAGGTGTGGAAGACGTTGGCCGGGCCGCTTGCCGGGCCGTCAATGGCGACCGACGTGGGGCCTTGCGGCGTGCAGGGGACGGTGAAAACGGCCGTGGCCACCTCACTTCCCGACATAGCGATCACCGCATATTCGCCCTGGGCTTCGCTAATCGTCTTCGTCCAGGTTTGGGCAAAGGAGCCGTCGTGGCCGGTAATTCGGGACTGGAAATTACTTGTGGTTAGCCAGTAAAGAATGACGTCTTGCCCCACCGGCCAGTTGCTGCCCAAAACGGTAAAGGTGGCCAGCGGCCCCATGCCGCAAGCGGGCGACAGTTGCAGGCTGGGCGGCGGCACGACCCCGGTAACGGTGAGCGGCGCGGAGATGTTGTTGCTTTCGTTGGACTCGTCGATTTGGTCGAGCGAATCGACCATCGCATACACGGTGTGGGTGGGTGGCAGCGGGGCAAAGCCGAATGGCGCGGTGAGGGTGACCATTTGCGACGCGCCGGCGGCCAGGGAGCCGACGGCCGTGTAGCCGTCACTCTGGGTGATGGGAATGCTGTTGGTGAGGACGATGGCCGGATCGAGGAACACATCCACAAAAAACTGCCCATCCACGTCCAGGTTGCCGCTGTTGCTGATGGTGGTGCGGAAAGTCACCGGCTGGCCGGCGGTGATGGGCGGGGTTGTCACCAGTTCCAACGGGCCAATCGTCAGATCGACGCGGGTTGGTGCGGTGATGGTGAGGGCGTGGGTGGCGGTGACGGTGTTTTGGCCGTTGGCGGCGGTGACGGTGATGGTTTTGGGGCCGGGCTGGGGCCAGGTAAACAGGCGGCTAACGGCCGTGCCGCCGGTATCGTCGATGGGAGCCAGGTCGGTGGCTTCCCAGGTGTAGAGGATGGGCGTCGTGGCGTTGTCTGGCGAGATAACGGCCGTGATCGCCACATTCGTCAGCGCTTCTTCAGTTGTGGGGCCAGAGAGGGTGAGCGTGTCCAGGGGCACGGCCGTTTGCCCGCAGGAATCATCCCAGCCCACAAACTCCACCATCAGCCAGCCTTCGGTCAGGTTGTAGCCGACGATGCGGAAGAGGCCAAACCGGCTGACCACTATGGCCGGGTCCGCGCCGCTGGCGGCCGATTCTTGCCAGATTGGCAGGCGCAGCGTGCGATCCAGATCGACGTGGCCGGCCAACTTGCTCAGAATGCCGGCGGTATTCGCCACGCCCGTATACGCCGCTATGTGATCGCCGCGATGCAGGCTGCGGTCGGCGGGGTCGCCCGGTTCGACGTAACCGGCGACCCGCGGCGTAAAGGCGGCACAGCTTCCGGTCAGCGGTGTGTAATCGCGGCTGTTGCCGGGCCAGGCGAGGCTGTTTTCCAGGGCGGCGCTGTCGGCGCTGCACACATTCCAATTGAGCCAGGTAAAGTTTCCGGCGCTCAGGCCGCTGTCGATTTTGTAAAGATAGCCGGGCCGGGCGTCGGTCAGGGGGATGTTGGGCTGGTGATCGACAAAGCGTGCGTAAACGGGAGCCACCAGTGGGTATTGGAAATTATCGGGCCAACTGTTGGCTGCGCTGCCGGGGTCATCGGGGGGCAAGACGGAGCGCACGCCTTGCTGCAGGCCGATGGGGAAGGCGGAACAGGCAAGGGTGGTGTCGGGAGACGGCCGTTCCGGCAGTGAAACCGTCCAGGCATAGGAATCGTGAAAGCCGGCGTTGAGCGTGGCCAGCAGGTGGCCGCCGTAAAACGGCGTGCAGGTTTGCGGCGTGGGATTGCTGTAGTCGCAGGATTGTTCGCTGGGCAGGGTGATAGTGTAAACCGGGTTGACCCAGGTATTGTTGCATTCGCCGGAGTAAGATGACCCGTTGTCGAAGCAACGGCCGTCGGGATCTACCTCTCCGCCATACGACACGGCAAAATCGGTAGCCAGTTCATTGATGTTGTCGGTTGACGCATCGCGCGTGAAGGCCAATGAATCCATGTAAAACACAACGGGCGGTTTTGCCCCGGCGTCCACGTCAAAATGGCTGACGGTGATGGTCTGCCCGGCGTATTCCGGGCCGATGGTTGACAGGGGGACGATGGTCTGATTATCCGTGTTGCTGTTGATGGGTAGAAAATCGAGCGCTTCGATGACCACGCCGGCCGTGTAATGGCTGTGCGGATTGTTCAAGATGTACAAGTTGCGGTCGTTGGCGGCGCTGGGGACGGCATTGATGTAAATGGCCGGCCCTGCCCAGAGTTGGAAGCCGTTTTCAGATGCGCCAGAAACGGCCGTGATCTCCAGATACAGCGTGCGTTCGCCGGTCACGGGATCAATCACTATGTCTGGGGCGTTTTCGGCCAGATTCACGGCAAAGCTGCCGAAATTGGCCGGCACAAAAACCGGCTGGTCGAAACTCGTCTGGCCGCCGGGCGACACCCAGCGCAAATCGGTGTCGTGGTCGCCGTTGTCGCGCATGCCGTCACCCGTTTGGCCGTTGTATTCCGCCAGGGCAATCTGTTCCACCGCGCCATTGGCCCCTTCCCGAAAATAAGACAGCTCATAGCGCGTGGCTGTGTTGTAAGCCGGCGTGTAGTTGGCCGGTTCGCCACAGACGCCCGGCGTGCTGGTGCCCCGGTTTTCGTCCACGCGCACCAGCCAGAATGGGTTGATGTGGTCGATCGTCAGATCAGGCCCTGTGCCCACCAAACTCTCTTCGCCGGTGGCAATCAGGCAGGGTTGTTTTTGATTAGTGTCACCAGCCGGACAGCTCTTGGTGTGAAGGCCGGGCGGGAACAGCGTGGGGTTCAAGGTGGTTGCCAGAGCGGAGTAGATCACCTCGTCATAAATAGCGGCTTTGTTGATGGAATCAGGGTCAAAAATTTCCACGCGCAAAATGTCGTCAGGGTAATCGGCCGGGATACGAATCTGGAAACGATAGGTGTACAATCCGGCAAAATCGGCCGGATTTAACCAGGGCGTGGCGGTCCAGGTCGGGGTAATGGGCGAAAACGGGTCGCCGTAGGACGTGCAAATGTTGGGGCCAAAGACGCTCAGGTGGGCGTCGTTGAGGCGCCCTTCGTCGTTGCGGCTAATGGGGATGGCGCTGCCGCCTAACGGCGTGTTGGGGGCGGGTTGTGGGGCCTCCTGGCCGGTGGCGGGGCGTGGTAACAGGATCAGGAGCAGCAAAAAGCTGAAGACGCCTGACAAAAGGATAAGCGCGAGTCGTTGTAAACGGGGCATACCATTCCTCCTTAGGTTGCTTTGCCGGTTGGTGAAACACGATAGGGTTATTGTACTCCAAAGGGGGCGGGCGGGGAGATGGAAAACGGCCGTATCCCCCAAATTTCCTATCCTCAGTCAGCCCATCGCGGCCCGGGGCGACAAAGGCAACGCGGCGGGAAGGCGCTGGCACGCGCCAACCTACATGGTTTGGTGGCTTGCTTAGCCTTGTGGCTTCTCCGACTGGCAGGCAGCTCCCCGGCTATAGGCTGTGACCCGGAGTGGTTTGCGCCACGCCGGGCGGCGGTTCATCCCGGCCTAAGGCCCGGGCCAAGGTGGCCGCCAGGTCTTTGATGTCGTAAGGTTTCAGCAGCCAGCCAACCAGCCCCTGGTCGCGCAGCGTCTGCATTTCGGTCCGCATGGGGTGGCCGCTCAAGATCACCACCGGCAGCGTCAGGCCGCGCTGCCGCAGCGCCTGGAACAATTCCTTGCCGCCCATCTCCGGCATGACCAGGTCGCTGAGCACCAGGGAGATTTTCTGTTCCATAGCCGTCTGCCGTTCCAGGATGGTCAGGGCCTCACGGCCGTTAGCCGCAGTCAGCGCCTGGTAGTTCAATAAAGTCAGCGTGCTGGCCAGGGCGTCGCGCAGGGTGGGGTTATCTTCTACGACCAAAATGGTTTCGCCCTGGCCCTGGCGTAGGGTGGTTTGGGAAACGGCCGTTGGTTTTGCGGACGTCGCCGCCAGCGCGGGCAGATAAATCGTGAAGGTTGTGCCCTCACCCTCCGCCGTCTGCACGTCAATATACCCGTGGTGTTGTTTAACAATGCCGTAAACCTGGGCCAGTCCCAGACCGCTGCCCTGGCCCGGCGCCTTGGTCGTAAAAAACGGCTCAAAGATATGCGGCATGTCCGCCGGAGATATGCCCGTGCCCGAGTCGCGGACCGTTATCCGGGCCCAGGCGTTATCTGCCTTGTCGGTCAGGGGCGGCACATCGGGACTGCCCGCCGGCAGGTAGGCCAGGTCCAGGCGCAAGTCGCCGCCATGGGGCATCGCGTCGCGGGCGTTGAGCACCAGATTGGTGAGCATTTGCTGCATGCGTGTGGGGTCGGCATAAACCATGCAGCCGACAGCGACTTCGTCAAGGTGAAAGGTGATGGATTCCGGTATGGTGCGCTGCCACAATTCCACCTGTTCTTTGAGGAGCGACGACAGGTCTATCGAACGGGATTTGAGGATGGCGCGCCGGCCAAAATCCAGGATTTGCTGCACCAGGTGAGCGGCTCGCTCTGCCTGATGGCCGATTGTTTGCAGGGTCTTGTATATTTCCGGGGATATGTTTGGCGAGCGCAGGCTGATGTCGACGTAGAGCGTGATGATGGCCAGGATGTTGTTGAAGTCGTGGGCGATGCCGGCGGCCAACTGGCCGACGGCGGCCAACCGCTCTTGCTGAATGAGCTGCGTCTGTGCCAGACGCAGCTCATTTAGTGTTGCTTCCAGGTGATGGTGGCTTTCGCGCAGCGCCTCTTCGGCCTGTTTGTGTTCGGTGATATTCGTGGTGACTATCACCACTTTCCAGTCCGGAAAAGATACCGGGACTGCACTGACCTCGGTCCAGATGATCTGGCCATCTTCTTTGACGACGCCTGTTTCCACGTGCTGAATGGGTTGTTGTTCGTTCAGGGCGCGGGCGCTGGCAAAATTCTTCGGCAGCATCGGCGCGCCGTTCGGCGCAATATACTGCCTTTGCTGGTAATCTCCTTGGCGCAGACCCTTCTGATCGATTTGCAGGATGTCTGCTAACGCAGGATTCATATAGACAAGCTGTTGATTAGCGTTCAGGATGGAGACGCCTACTGGCAAAATCTCAAACAGTAGACGCAGTTTCGCTTCACTTTCGCGCAGCGCCTCTTCTGCTTGTTTGCGCTCGGTAATATCGCGGTTGCTGGCGCGCCGTCCCAGCCAGGTGCCATCGGACCGGTAAACGGGTTGGCAGGCGTGGTTGATCCAGCGTTCCTCGCCGGCGCGGGTATAGATGCGGAAGTCAAGGCTAATGGGTTCCTTGCTGGTGATGGCGTCTAGGTTGTGGTGGGCAATTTTGGCCCGGTCTTCGGGATGGATTAGGGATCTGAGCAGATTTCTGTCGGCCATGAATTCTTGGGCGGTATAGCCGGTTACCCGTTCGCAAGCGGGGGAGATGTAGAGGTAACGGCCGTCTGGCCCAATCCAATATTCCCAATCATAAGTAAAATCGGCCACGGTCCGGAATTTTTCGTAGCTTTCGCGCAGGGCGGCTTCTACTTGTTTGCGTTCGTTCAGCTCATTTTGTACCTGGGAATAGAGCAGCGCATTGGTTTGCGCGGCGTTGATGTGCAGCGCGAGCGCTTCCAGAAGCTTTAAGTGCGTTTCGGTGTAGGCATCGGGCAGGTAGCTCATGACTTGAATAACGCCGGTGACGATCTCGCCGGTTTTGAGGGGGACGATGAGCGCCGCCCGGGTGACCTCGGCGTCCGGCGGGACTTCATCTAATTCCAGGATGTCGTGGGTTTCGTCATCGACCTGGTAAACAGTTTGCGAGGTTTGGCGTTGGGTGAGGTAATCATTCAGTAATAGAGATTGGCCGGTGCGAATGACCAGACTTTGCGTGCCCTGGCCTTCCGGCTCTAATGGGATGGGGGGGAAGTTGCTGACGTCCAGGCGTTCTCCCTGGCGTGCCCAGTAGGCGCGGCAGGTAATGCGTTCGGTCGCCGGATCGAAGGCGGAGATGAGGAGGGTGTCGCAGGGCAGAACGGCCGTTAGAAAATCATAGACTGTTTGATAAATTTCATCCAGGTCCAGGGTTCGATTGAGCCGCCGGCTGGCATCGTAGAGAAGGCGAATCTGTTCGCTTTGCCGCTGGGCGGCGTCTTCCGCCTGTTTGTGCTGGGTGATGTCGCGGAAATTGAAGAGGATGCCTTCGACGCCAGGCTCGTTGAGCAGGTTGGAAATGGTGCTCTCCAGCCAGCGCCAGGTTCCATCTTTGTGCCGGAAGCGATAGCGGGTGGTGGCGACTTTGTCCGGCTCTTGAATAATTTCCATCAAGATGGCGAGAACGGCCGTTAAATCATCCGGGTGTGTCAGCTCGGCCATATTTACGTCGGCTGTGTCGGCGGCTGTATACCCCAAAATGCGCAGTGCCGACGGGCTGGCGTACGTTAGCCGCCCATCGGCGCCGATGATGTTCATCGCGTCAGGCGCGTTTTCGATGAGCGCGCGAAAACGATTTTCACTTTCGCGGAGGGTTTGCTCCATCTGCTTGTAGGCCGAGATATCGCTGATTGTGGCGCGGCACGTTGGCAGACCGGTTTCATCCTGGGTTTTGATGCCTTTGATAAGCACCCAGAAGGCGTGGCCCTGCGCATGGATCAGGCGCAGCTCACAAGATTGCGGCGAACCCGTGTTTAAAAGCTGTTGACGGTGTTGATCAAACATATCCCGGTCGGCGGGCGCGATGAAATGGGCTAACGGCCGTGCCACCAATTCATCCCTGGTCCGACCCAGCTTTCCCGCCAGCGTAAGGTTCGCCTCCAGGATCACCCCCGCCTCATTCAAGGTCACATAACCGACCGGAGCCAGATCGTACAGGTCAAAATAACGCGCCCGCGAGGCTTCTAATTCCGCCTGGGTCTGGCGCAGTTGTTGGTTCTGCTTCTCCAACTCGAGCTGATACTTTTGCCACTCGGGGCGCGTCTGCTGCCCGGCTTCCGGCGCTTCATGGTCTGGATCGGTAGGCGCTGGCGTGACGGCCGTCTGGGCCTGTGGGCGTTCTATGTTGCCTGAACTGGCTTTCTCGGTACTCATGGTAATGCGTTGACCGGCCTGGTAGATGAAGCGGGTTTGTGGTTGATAGGCACTTCTAGGAATTGCGCGGCCACAGGTTGTTGTTCCAAAACGTTCGACGACGTTTGTGGTCTGGTTCGGGCGTTTGGGTGTTGGGTCATTTGCTCCACCTCGTACATGACCGGGCTGTTTAGGATTCGACTGCGCTGATGGCGATGGTTGCCCTGGAGAAGACGGATTGTCTTCTATGCCGCCAAAGCCACAACATGCTGCAGAATACGCAGCGCAATGGTCGGCCAGGGGAAAATGCGACTGATTCTCGATACAGAGTTCTGGCGATATGGTTACGGCCGTTCCCCATCATCAAGATACCAACCATCTTAACGAGCGCGCCATTGTAATGAAAGGTTCACGTACTGTCTGATTATACACGAAGAAGAGCTTCGGCATCGCCTGGCTTTCGCCGCTGGCGGCGTGCGCTTGTCAGCACAACCGTTCCGCCTTACAATCCCGCGTGTTATGGGTCAATCACAAGTAGACGTCGCCCAACTGCAAAAACGCGATCCGGCCGCCTGGTCGGAGCTGCTGCGGCTGGATTTAGAAGATTCGAGCGTGCTGGTAACGGCCGTTGCCGCCGAACCCATCCGCATCTCCAAAACCGGCCATTATCGCCATCACGTCAACCGCTACATCCTCACCCTCGACGGCTGCTCCGACCCCATCACCCTCATCGGCAAACTGACCAACCGCGAGGAAACCATCTTTTACGAAGAACTGAGCGTCCACCTGCCCACGCTCACGCCGCGCTGCCTCTACACCCATCTGCACGAAGACCACGGCTGGGTCGTTCTCGAAGACGTTGCCAACGATTTTACCGCCGCCGCCTGGACGCCCGACGACGCCGAGGCGCTGGTCGAACAATTGGCCAGCCTGCACATCTTTTTCTGGCAGCGCGGCGCGGAACTGGCCTCAATGGGCCTGCCCCACTTCATCGAAGGGAAGACCTACACCTGGGAAGAATTACGCCGGGATCAGGCCGTCTATTTCGAGCACGGACCGGCCACCATCCTGTCGCAGCATGCCATCCATAACGCTGGCCGTCTGGCGACCACCCTGCTGGAAGCCGCCAACGGCCTCACGGTGATTCGCAGCCTGGGCGGCTGGCCGGGTATTTTGAGCGAAAGTCACATGACGGCCGTAGCCGACCTTCTTGACGACCCGGTTCCCATGCTCGAGCCATTAAAACGCCTGCCGCCCACCCTCTTTCATGGCAACCCCCACGCCCATCACTGGCACATCTCCCTCCTGGGTGATTACCGTTTGCTCGATTGGCACGATCTGCGCATTGGGCCCGGCCTGTTCGATTTAGTCAGCTTCATGGAACAGTTCGATCTGCTCTACGAAAACGACAGCCGCTCCCAAATCGTCATCCGCCAGGAACGCCCCATCACCGACGAAACCCTGATCGACAGCTACCTCCTCACCATGTCCGCCCGGCTGGGCGCCGAATTCGACGCTCGCGCTGTCCGCCTGGCCATTCCCGCCGCCCGCTGTTTATACGTTCTCACCAGTTGGCTGCCACACTTCGCCAGTTGGTTCTCCGACATGCCGAACAAATACACCTGGCAAAAAGTTAACCACATGAGCGACGAACAACTGGCCGGCACCGCCTTCCATTCGATTATTCACTTTCGCCCCTATCTTTCCGGCGTCTTCGACCGGTTTTTACAAGCATATAAAACACTTTAGCCCGAAATCCGTATAGCTTCGCAGATATCAAACTGAAGGGCAGGCGAGTTTGACCATTCCGGCCCATCTGCTTCTAGGAGTAAAAAGATTGTCACTAATCGCTGATTCGCTATTTTTCGGGTTGATCATGTTCTTGCTGATCGTTGGCCTGATCGGCGTTATTGTCCCCATCTTGCCAGGCATCTTCATGATCTGGCTGGGCGTGCTCGTCTACGTCTGGCGCGACAACTTTGAAACGCTCAGCCTGGCTACCTTTATCTTCATTTCTCTCATCGTCATCGTCGCCGGTCTCTCGGACATCTGGCTGCCGATTTTTGGCGCGCGAAAAGGCGGGGCAGCCAAGCGCACCATCCTGACCGGCCTTCTGGGAGCCATCCTCGGCTCTTTCCTCATTCCCATCCCCCTCATTGGCACCATCGTGGGTTACGCGGTCGGCGTGCTGCTAGGTGAATACCACAAGCGGCGCGATTGGGACGCTGCCTGGCGGGCCAGCAAAGGCGGTTTGGCCGGTTGGGGCATCGCCACCATTATCCAGCTGGTCGCCGGCCTTTTTGTCATTCTGGTTTTTGCCTGGGCCGTGCTGATTGGGTAGATCGGGTCAATAACACGTTATGAATACAGACATTTTACAAACGATTGGTTTATACGTTTTGGGCGTCATGGGCTGCGCGCTGACGCTGGGCTTGCTTTTGCTGGGCTATTTGCTCGTTGTCGTGCGGCGTATTGACGTGCCACCGGACGCCGACTTCACGGAAACGCTGCGCCTGACGCCGTTTGTGGTGGTGGTGATGATCGATTTGCTGGACCTGGGACTGGATATTTTATCGGCGCCGTTTGCCTGGGTTATTTTGGATCGCCTGGGTTTAAAGGCGCTGCGGGGCGTGGCGGCGGTGGAAGGGCTGCTGCCCTTCACGCAGGTGATTCCGACGATGACGTTGTTGTGGTTGGGGGCGCGCTTTTTGCGCTAAAAAAACGGCCGTGCGCCAGAAGGTTAGCACACGGCCGTTGCTGTTAGCCAGTCGATAAAATTACAAGGCTATCGGATTCGACAAAATTTCGACCAACAACTGGATGCAGCTTTCGACGTCGTTCGCGTCGACGGTTTCGCTTTGCGAGTGCACGTAGCGGCAGGGGATGGAGATGCAGCCGGCGGCCGTGCCTGCGTTGGCGATTTGCATGGAACGGGCATCGGTGGAACCGCCGTCCAGCACTTCCAATTGGTAGGGGATGTTGGCGGCGTCGGCGCGCTGCTTCATCAGGCGCACCAGGCCGGCGTGGGCGATCATGCCGCTGTCTTTGACCTTGATGGCCGCGCCCTGGCCCAGGCTGATGGACATTGGCCGCGCTTCGGGCACGTCGCCTGTCAGAGTGACGTCCAGGGCAATGCCGACGTCGGGGTCGATGTGGTTGGCGGCGGTCATCGCGCCGCGCACGCCCACTTCTTCTTGCACGGTAAAGGCAAAATACACCTCATGGGGGGCGGATTTCAGGCGTTTGAGGGTTTCGATGGCGATAGCGCAGCCGATGCGGTCGTCCATGGTTTTGGCGGTAAGGCGGCTGCCCTGGGCCATAAACGGCCGTACAAACCCCGCCGCATCCCCCACACCCACCGGGCAGTCAGCCGGGCTGCTGGCCCCCACGTCGATGAAAAATTTGTTCAACGGATGGATTTTGTTACGGTCTTCAATGCGGTCGCTGGAAATCAGCCCGATCGTGCCATTGGCAAACTGCACCCGGCTGCCCATCAGATTATGCGGCAGCACCCCGCCGATGTTGGTGAAGCGCAAAAAGCCGTCTTTGGTGACGTGCGTCACCATCACCCCGATCTCGTCCATATGGGCGGCGATCATCACCTTCAGGCCGCTGCCATCCCCTTTTTTGACGGCGATCAGGTTGCCCAGAGCGTCTACGCTGATCTCGTCGGCGTACGCTTCAATCTCAGGCCGGATTAAGTCGCGCATCCCATCTTCAAAGCCTGATGGGCCGTAAGCTTCTACCAGTTTTTTAATCAGTTCGTTCATCGGTTCCTCAACGTAGGTGGAGATTAGAAATTAACGATGGCGGCAATCTGCAGCCTCCAGTCTCTAATCTCTCATCTCTCTCAATTTCGTTTGATGATTTCCGGCGTCAACCCGCGCAGGGTGGCTTCGGCTAATTTGACGACGTTGGCGTAATCGTCCAGGTCGATCATCATGGTGGGGGTGTGGGCATGGCGGCCGGGCACGGCGATGGTGGCCGCGGGAATGCCGCCCCGGGTGCGCTGGATAACGGCCGTATTCGTTCCCCCGCCGCCCGGCTGCCGGATCTGGAAGGGCAGGCCATGCGCCACGGCCGTGCGCGTGATATGGGCCACCAGGCGCGGGTCTTGAATCGTGACCCCGTCCATCACGTAAATGGACGGGCCTTGGCCCAGAGCCACGTTGGGACTCACGTCATTCTCGTTGGGCAGGTCATAGGCGGGCGTGCATTCCAGCACCAGCGCCGCGTCGGGATTGATGCCGTAGGCCGCCACCTGCGCACCGCGCAAACCCACCTCTTCCTGCACGGAAAACGAGGCGTATAGATCAAATGGATAAGGACGGCCGCGCAGCAGCTCGATCAACGCCGCACAGCCGGCCCGGTTGTCGAACGCTTTGCCAACGGCCGTTTTCCCCAGCTCCTCATATTCCGTCACAAAGGCGGCGTAATCGCCCACCTTCACCTTGCTGTTCGCTGCCTCTTTGTTTTTCGCGCCGATGTCGATGCGCATGGCGTCCATCTTCACCACGCTGTTGCGCTGGTCGGCCTTTAGCAGATGCACCGGGCGTGCGCCAATCACCCCGATGAGCTTGTCTGGCCCCACCTGGACAACCTTGCCCAGCAGTGTGCGGTCGTTAAAGCCGCCCACGCCTTCAAACTTCAGCGTGCCATTGCTCTCCACGTCGGTGATCATCAACCCCACTTCGTCCATGTGGGCGTCTACCAGCACACGCAGCGGCGACGCGCCGGTCCCTTTTTTCAGGGCTAGCAAATTGCCCATGGCGTCTACGTGCCATTCATCGACATGGTCGGCGATCAGATTGCGGATCAGCAAGCGCACTTCTTTCTCGTTGCTGGATACCCCGACGGCTTCCGTCAGGTTTTTTAGCAGTTCGTTCATGATTTGGCTTCCTCCATCTGGGCGGCGGTGATCTTGGCGATGAAGTCCGCATCCAGACCGGCGATCATTTCGCCCAGCAGGCGGCCGGTGCGCTCCACGTCTTTGGTATCCAACGATTCGACCATGGTGTGCATGTAGCGCAGCGGAATGCCCAACAAGCCGGTCGGAATGCCGTCGCGGGCGATTTGCAGCCCAAAGGCGTCGGTGCCGCTGTAGCGGGCGTGAGTGGCTGTGCTGACGCTCATTTCCAGGCTTTCGGCGGCGTCCAGGAAGGCTTTGTACAGGCCCGGATGGACGTTTGGCCCCAGGTCGATGACCGGCCCGCCGCCCAGGTCGAAGGTATTTTCGTCGTTGGCTCCCGGGCCTTTGCCAAAGGTCACGTCCAGGGCTACGGCCGCATCAGGGCGCTGGGAAAAGGCGCTGGTGAACGCGCCCAGCAGGCGGGTTTCTTCCTGGACTGTGGCCACGGCCACCACGTCCCAATCGTGGCGGCGATCTTGCAAATATTCCAGGCAGACAGTCACCGCGGCGACCGAGGCGCGGTTGTCCAGCGCTTTGCCGCTGACCCGGCTGCCCTGCAATTTGCGCAGCGGCTGGCGGAAGCTGACAAAATCGCCAATGGAGACGTTGGCTGCCACTTCGGCCAGCGGTAGGCCTAGGTCGATGACCAGGTCTTCAAAGCCGTAAGGTTTGTCGCGGCGCTCTTCTGGCAGCATGGGCGGCGGCAGGCAGCCAATGACGCCGTGCAGTTCTTTACGGCCGTATACCGTCACCAATTGGGCATACACCTGCCGCCGGTCAACGCCGCCGACGTTGGTGACGCGCAGGAAGCCGTTGCCGCCGTGATCGACGATATGCGTCACCATCAGGCCAATTTCATCCATATGGGCGGCCAGCAGCAGGCGCGGGCGCGGTTCGGGGCCACGGCCGTTTTTCACGGCAATCAGACTGCCCACCCGATCCACGGTCATTGTGTCCACGAGGGGTTCCCACAATTCGCGCACAACCGGGACAATCTGCTCTTCGTAACCTGAAGGCGCGCCGGTTTCTGTTAACGTCTTCAATAACTTGAAAGTATCCATAACCTCTCTCTAAGGTGAACTCTCTAAAGTCGCCGTGGCCGTTTCCGTGGGCGTGCTGGTTGGCGGTTCAGAGGTGGGGGTGGGTGTTTCCGGTGTGGCTGTGGAGGTGGCCGTCGGCGTCTGCGTGGCCGTCGCCGTCATGGTTGGTGTGATGGGCGTGGGCGTGTTGGTGGCTGTCGCCGTGGGCAAATTGGTGGCGGTGGCCGTTGGCGTCTGGGTGCTGGTGGGGGTCGCCGTGGCCGTGCCTGTGGCCGTCGCCGTGGCCGAAGGCAGGGACGTGGGCGTCTGGAACTGGGTAGGCGTCGGTTCCAGGGTGGCCGTGGGGCTGCCACGGGTGACGGTGGCCGGTGGGGTAAAGGTGGCCACGGCCGTTGCCGTGTTTACGGCCGTACCTGTCGCTGTAGGCGACAAGACAACCGGCAAGGTGGGGGGCAGAGCGTCGATGCCGCCCTCAGGGGCCAACATCAAGCCCGCAAGTCCCAGGCAGTAACATGGCAATGTCAATAAGGTGATCCCGACCAGGATAAGAATTGTACGACGACGCGAATCCATGCAAATTTTCGTTCACCGGAAATGAGGGGATGATAGTAGACAAATGCCTAATTGACAAATTATGGACAATTACAGCGCCCCGGTGCGCCACAGGGTTGCGCCCTGGGGTAAAACACCCGGATAAAGCTGGCCGTCGCGGACGACGGCCGTTTGGCCGGTGAAATGTTCTACAAACTGCGTGCCGTCCGGGATGCCGCCGTGGGCCACGGTCAGTGGCCGATCCGGGCGCGGCGTGGCGCTGCGTTGGGCGATGATCAGGTAACGGCCGTTCTCCCCCTCCCGCTGGTAGGCCAGCAAATCATCCTCCACGGCCAAAATCTGGAAACCGCCGCGCGGCAGCACGGCCGATTCGCGCCGCAGCCGCATCAATTCCCGGTACAGGGCGCGCGTTTCCTGGTCCCAGGCCGCTTCGTCCCAGACCATGCAGGCCCGCGAGGCCAATTCCGGCGAATCCTCCAGCCCGATTTCATCGCCGTAGTAGACGCAGGGCACGCCGGGGAAGGTGAACTGGACAATCGCCGCCAGCCGGTGCAGTGCGGCGCTGCCGTGTACGGCCGTGCGCAGGCGCGGCGTATCGTGGCTGTTGAGCACGTTAAACTGCTGCCGGGCGATCACCCAGGGCACGTGGGCCAGATATTGCTGCCAGGTGGCTGCCAGGGCGGCCGTAGGCCAGGGCGCAGGCGAACTCACCGGCTCGGGCAGACCGTGCGCGCCTTGCCGGTAGCCCGCCAGCCAGGCCAGCAGCGGAATGCCCAGCCCGGCGTAATTCATCACGCCATCCCACTGGTCGCCCTGGAGCGAGGCGGTGGCGTCGAAAAAGTTTTCGCCGATCAGGTAGGCGTCCGGGCGCGTTTCTTTGACGGCCTGGCGGATGCCCTGCACCACTTCCTGGCCGATTTGCATTTCGCCCTGGCGGCCCAGCATGTTGGCCACGTCTACCCGCCAGCCGTCGGCGGCAAAGGGCGGGCGTAACCAGCGGCGGAAAACGGCCGTTTCCCCCTCATACATGCGGCGGCGCAGTTCGTGGCTGCGGTAATTCAGCTTGGGCAGCAGCCACACCCCCAGCCAGGAGGCGTATTCGTCGGGATGGTTGGTGAAGGTGAAAAATTCTGCTTCCGGGGCGTCGGCCTGGGCGCGGGCGGCCTGGAACCAGGGATGCCAGTAACCGCAGTGATTGGGCACCACGTCGAGGATGTAGCGCATGGCGCGGCCGTCTAAGCCCTGGCGCAGGGCGATCAGCGCCTCGTCGCCGCCAAAATGGGGGTCGACGTGCTCGTAGTCGGCCACGTCGTATTTGTGGTTGGAGTAGGCCGTGAAAATCGGCGTGAGATACAGCGCGCTGACGCCTAGCTCTTGCAAGTAATCGAGTTTGGCGCTGATGCCGGGCAAATCACCGCCGTAAAACACAAAGGGAAACAACTGGTCGGCGGGTGGCGGCGCGCCCCAGGCGTAGGTTTGCGGCCGGTGGCCGCGAAATTCGAACTCGTCGGGCCGGGGATCGGTGGTCGGGTCGGCGTTGTAGAAGCGGTCGGGGAAAATCTGGTAGAAAACGGCCGTATCCAACCAGCCCGGCGTTTCATAATCGGCCAGCAGGCAAAAATCGGTGGCGTCGAGCGGGATGTGGGCGGCAGGGCCAACGGCCGTGTAAAACCACACGCCATCGTCGGCCTCTAACACGAAGCGATAATGGAAGTAGGGCTGGTTGATCAGTACGCTGGTCTCCCACCAGACCGCCGGCGGCGCGTCGTCGCGGCGGGTCATGGGGGCCAGGGCTTGCTCGCCGTCGGGGAAAGTGCGCAGCAGCACGCGGCGGATGGGCGCGTCTTGCCCGACGCGCAGGCGCAGGGTGACGCGTTCGTTGAGCCGGGGAACGGCCGTCGATACGTACCGTTCAGAGCCGTCATGGTGGACAGTGGTTAGCCAGGCAGGCAAAGTGGGTTCAAACATCAAGTTCCTCGGCGGCCCTGGTCTTTAGGGTCCGCAAATTAGGAGATTAGAGATTAGAGATTAGAGACTGGAGACTTTCAATCTCCAGTCTCCCTTTCCCAATTCTCTAATTTTCCCTCTGCCAGAGGGAGACGGTATCCAGGTGATACGTTTGCGGGGCGGTGTCGATGGGCTGGATGGCTTTGAGACGGTAGCCGGCTTGCACCAACTGCTTGCCGTCGCGGGCCAGGATGGCCACGTCGCTGCTGACGTAAATCAGGCGCAACGGCCGTTGCCCGCCGATGGCGCGCATGGCCCCTTTGGACAAGCCTTTTTCGCTCGGGTGGACGACGAGCAGATCGGGCCGGGGCAGTTGGGGCAGCACGTCCTCGAACCAGCCTTCGTATAGGGATACGTTGTCGGCGTCTTGCAGGTTAACGGCCGTGTCCGCTACCGCGTCCGGGTTGATTTCGATGGCGGTGACACTGGCTGCCTGCGGGGCCAGAAATGCGCTCAACACGCCCACGCCGCTGTAGCCGTCGACCACCGTTTCCGCGCCGGTCAGGGCGGCGTAACGCAAAACAGTCTCGATGATGGCGGGCAGCATGGCCGGGCTGGGGAAAAAATAAGCGCCCGGCGAAACGCGAAAATCGCGCCCGGCGGCCGATTGCACGGTGTACGGGTCGCCCACCAGGGTGGCCGACGTTTGATCGGGAAGGACGATGGCTACGGAGACCGGAAAATCGGTCTCCAGTTCCGGCGGTTCCACGTCTTCAATTTCCAGAGCAGCCAGCAGCGCCTCATCGTCACCGCGGCGCAAGGTGAGTTTGCGCAGGCCGGGCAAATCCAGGTCAACGTCTTGCCACAAGGCCAGCAGGTCGGGCTGGAGGATGGGGCAATCGTGGATGGCAATGACCTGCCGTTCGCGGGGCGACCAGTAGCCCAGACCGCCGAATGGCGTGGGCGTCAGCTCGGTTTCGGCGCGGTAGCCGTAGGGCTGGGGATGGGGCAGGATGGGGCTGAGGGGAACGGCCGTGATCCCCCCAATCCGCTGTAACTGGTCGGTCACGATCTGCTGCTTGGCGGCCAGTTGGGCAGCGTAGCCCATGTGCTGGAACTGGCAGCCGCCGCATACGCCAAAATGGGGGCAGCGCGGCGTTACCCGGTCGGGGGAAACGGCCGTTACCCGCACCAGTTCGGCGTGGGCGTAATGGGCCTTTTCTTCCACCAGGCGCACCTCGACGGTTTCTCCGGGGATGGTGAAGGGCACAAAAATCGGCCGTTCGGCGGCGTCGCGGGCGATGCATGCGCCGCCGTTGGCAAAATCAGTGGGCTGGAGGGTCAGAAGTTCAGTCATAAAATGTCTTAAAAGCGCCCGAGGGCGATGAGCATGGTGAACGAGGCGATGAACCAGTGGATGAGCCAGGGATAGACGAAGGAGTCCGTTTGCCAGGCGACAAAGCCAAAGCCAATGCCGCCAAAGATCGTGGTGAGGGTTTCCACTTCCGGTTTGCCCAGATGCATAAAGGCAAACGGCACCGCCTGGACGAGAATGGCCGGCCCCGGACCGATGACTCGGGCCAGGCCAAACAGCATAAAACCGCGCCAGATAAATTCCCAGGCGAATAATTCCACGCCGTTTTGCCAGATGAGACGGCCGACATTTTGCGGCGCGCGGGTCTGGTAATATGCCTGCATAGCCGGAGTGCGGGCCACAAACCAGAGAATCAGGCCCATGATCAGGCAGGCGGCCAGTGTCCAGAGGAGGCCGGCGCGCCAGTTGCCCAGCTTAAAGCCAAAATCGGCGGCCGGCTGGCGGAACAAGACCAGGATCACCAGCATGGGCAAAATGAAGTAGAGGATGAAGCGGTCGTAGGCTTTGACGCTGGTCAGTTTGTGCCCGTAGTAGTCGAACATAGGGACGACGGTGCAGAAAATGATCAGGAAGGTGAGTTGGAGATCGAATTCGACGCCGCCGATGGTCACGGTGGGTTTCCTCATGGGGTGGGGGAGCGGCGGGCAGAGGTGGGGAAACGGCCGTTTCCCGCTTCTTGCCCGGCTGCTAAACAGTTTCGACGACGCCAATCCATACCCTTTCACCTCTGCCAAAAATTTAGCGATTGCCCGAACCGCCGGCTGATTATAACAAAAAAAGCGCCCGGTCGAGAGGGTTGGGTCGCGTGGATTGAATCATGGCGTAGACGGAGCAGGCTCGTTACACTTCTACCTATGGAACAACAAAACCCGCCTCGTTTTCGCTGGCAGTTGGCCGCTATAACTCTGGCCCGCCTGTTTTTGAATACCGGTTTGCGCATGGTCTATCCCTTTGCCCCGGCTTTTGCCCGTGGATTGGACGTGCCGGTTACGGCCGTTTACCGCCTGATCGCCGTGCGCAACGTCGCCGGATTTTTTAGCCCGGCGCTGGGGCCACTGGCGCAGCGCTACGGCCGTAAAGTCATGATGATGGTTTCCGTGTTGATGTTTGCCCTGGGCTGCCTGCTGGTGGTGGTCTGGCCGGCTTACTGGTCGCTGGGCGCGGCGCTGGCCATCCTGGCCTTCGCCAAAGTCATCTTCGATCCGGCCATGCAGTCTTACGTGGGCGATGCCGTGCCGTATGCCCAGCGAGGCAAGGCGCTGGCCGTCACCGAGTATGCCTGGTCGCTGGCCTTTATCGTGGGCGCGCCGGCCGTTGGGCTGGCCATTCAGGCACAGGGCTGGTCGGCGCCGTTTTTTTGGTTGGGGGCGTTGTCGTTAACGGCCGTGTTCATCCTGTGGCGCGTTTTGCCTCGCCGCCGCCGGCGTATCCGCGAAGGGGTCGGCTGGCGCGAAACGGTTGCCGTCCTGCGCCGCTCCCCGGTCATCTGGCTGGCCTTTCTTTACATCACCCTGGCCCTCACCGCCAACGAAATCCTGTTCATCGTGTATGGCGATTGGATGGAGACGAGTTTCAACCTGTCGCTGGCCAGTCTGGGATTGGCGTCCGGCATCATCGGCGGCTCGGAGATCGCCGGAGAAACCTTTGCCGGTTGGTCGGTAGACCGTTTTGGCAAGCGGCCGGTGATCATTACGACGGGTATTTTGAACGGCTTGTTATACATCCTCATTCCCCATACCAGCAGCAGCCTGACGGCCGCTTTGGTAACGCTCTTTTTCCTTTTCCTCACCTTCGAAATCACCCTGGTGGGCGGCATGCCGTTGATGACCGAACTGGTTCCGGCGGCGCGCGGTGTGGTCATGACGATGGTCCTGGCGGCCATGTCCATGGGGCGCCTGGTGGGGGCGACGGTTGGCCCGGTTATCTGGCAGCGCGGCGGCTTTG
>Ga0116151_10001593_pt1 | contig 21302 bp, 13 predicted proteins | sample AD_UKC117_MetaG_FD_89893 | JGI IMG/M metagenome (GOLD analysis project Ga0116151, IMG submission 89893) | Active sludge microbial communities of municipal wastewater-treating anaerobic digesters from Hong Kong - AD_UKC117_MetaG | ecosystem: Engineered > Bioreactor > Anaerobic > Digestate... | reverse complement strand
GATCGTGATGGGTCTGAGGGCACGGGGTCGGCTCGGCGCGAGCGGTGTGGCGACGCGGCTCGAGGCGTCCGGGGCCTGGCGCCGCGGGGCGCTCGCCACCCTGCTCGCCCCACTGGCCGAGGGGACCTCGGACACGCTGCACCGTGCCGCCGTGGATGCCGAGACCCGGCGCGTGGAGCTCGAGGGGACGGCGGCGCTGGCCCCCTCGACGACTGCGGCCCGCCGACGGGTCACTCGCTGGGCCGGGGTCGTCGCGGTCCTCGCGTTGATCCTGATCGCTGCGCGTCCCGCCGATGCGACCCGCGGGATGCTGCTGCGGCCGTGGCAGGCGTGGCGGGCGATCGTGGCACCGGTCCGGCTCACGACGTCGACGCCGGTGGTCGATCGCGGCGAGGTCGCCCTCCTCGACCTCGAAGCGCTCGGGCAGCAGGAAGCCATCCTGCTCACCCGCGCCCCCGGAGAGGGGTGGCAGCGACGGATCGTCCCGCTCGATGGGATGGGGCGCGCGCAGGTTGCGACCGATCCGCTCGACGCCGACCTGGTGGTGCGCGTCGAGGCGGCCGGCCGACGATCGCCCGAACTCCGCGTGGTGGTTCGGGTCCCGGCGTTCGTGGGGGCGGTGGTGCTGCGGGCCGCCTATCCGCGCTACCTCGCACTGGAGGACGAGGCGCTGCCGACCGATGGCGACACGCTGGTGGTGCCGGAAGGGACCACCCTGACGCTCACCGGGGAGGCGACGACGGCACTCGCGGTCGGGCGGCTACTTGGGGAGGATGGGGCGGTCCCCCTGACCCTCGATGGCGGGCGGTTCAGGAGCACCTTCGTCCCGACAAGGGATGCAGCGTGGACGCTCGAACTGGAGGCGAGTCAGGGTGGCCGGCTCGAGGGGATTCCGCCCCCGCTGCCGGTGCGGGTCATAGCCGACAGCGCGCCGACGGTGAGCATCCCGGTGCCGGGCGGAGACACCGTCGCCCCACCATCGCGACTCATCCCGGTCGTCGTGGGACTCGAGGATGACCACGGCCTCGCCTCGGCGATGATCGAGCTGCGGCGCGGGGGGCTCCCCGCGGTGCGCATGCCGCTCCCGCTCGACGGACCCACCGATCGGGCGCTGCTGACCGCCACCGTCGACCTCAACGCCCTCGGCGCAGCGCCGGGTGACACCGTGTTGTACCAGGCCGTGGCCACGGACAACGCACCACGGCCGCGCACCGGCCAGTCGCGCGAGTACCGCATCGTCGTGCCGACCGCCGCCGCCGAGCGCGCGGCGCGTGCGGCCGCGACGGCGGAGACCGCCGCCGACCTCGATGCGCTGGTGGACGCTGCACGGGATGCGCAGCGGGCGGCGGAGGACCTCGCCCGCGAACGGCAGCGTGCCGGGACGGGCGCGGGGGAGGCGGGGCAGGGCGAGACGATGAGCGCGGAGGCGGCACGGCGTGCCGAGCAGGCGGCGCAGGCGCAGGGCGAAGTCGAGCGGCAGCTCGAGGCGATGCGCCAGCAGGTGGCCGAGCTCGAGGCGGCCGCGGAGCGGAACGGAGCGGAGGATCCGTCGCTGGCGGAGGACCTGCGGGAGATCCGGGAACTCCTCGACCAGGCGATGTCCCCGGCCTTGCGCGAGGCAATGGATCGGCTGCGCGAATCGCTGCGGTCACTGGATCCGCAGGCGACCCGCGATGCGCTGCGTGACGTCGCCGAACAGCAGCAGCGGATGCGCGAGGCGCTCGAACGCGCGCGCGATCTCTTCGACCGCGCCGCCCTCGAGACCGAGCTGGCCGGCCTCGCGGAGGAGGCGGATGAGCTTCGGGCCGCGCAGGAGGCCGCCGCGGCACAGCTCGCCGCCGACTCCGCCGCGGGAGCGCGGGCCGAGGAGTCCCTGGCGGCACGGGCGGATTCCCTGGCCGGGGCCCTCGACGCCGCGGCCGAGCGCTCCCCGGCGGAGGCCGCCGCCGAGGGGTTGCGCGACGCCGCCGAGCAGGCGCGGGAGGCCGGTGCCCAGATGCGGGCGGCGGCGCAGTCGGCGCGCCAGGGGAAGCGGCAGCAGGCGCAGCAGCAGGCGCGCGCCGCCGGGGAGATGCTCGAGCCGCTTGGCGAGCAGATCGGGGAACAACGCGAGCAGATGCAGGAGGCGATGCGCGAGGAGGTGCTCGCCGATCTCGATCGCCTGCTGGGCGAGACGACGCGGGTGCTCAGCCGCCAGTACGCCGTGGCGGAAGCGTTCCGGCGCGGCGCCCTCGTCGGGCCGCTCCGCGCGGAAGAGACGATGCTCGAGGAGGCGACCGCGAAGCTGCTCCAGCAGGTGATCACCGTGGCCGGCAAGAACGCGCTCATCTCGCCCCGCATCAGTGTCGCGTTGGCGGGCGCGCGGGACGGGCTGCGTGCCGCGATCGAGGCGAGCTCCGCCGCCGCGCCGAGCCTGGGCCTCGCCGCCGATCGCGCCGGCGACGCCGTCGACCTGCTCGCCGTTGCGGCGTACGCGCTGCTGCAGTCGCGCCGGAATGTCGAGGGGAGCGAGTCGGGCAGCGGGCTCGAGGAGGCGATGCAGCAGATGATGCAGATGGCGGGGCAGCAGAGCGCCGCCGCCGACCAGGGTCAGTCGATGCAGCAGCAGGGCGCCGAACCGGGGATGGGCGAGCTGATGCAGCTCGCGATGCAGCAGCGGGCCGTGGCCCAGCAACTCGAACGGATGCGGGCGCAGGGACAGATTCCGGGTGCCGGCGAACTCGCCCGCGAGGCCCAGGACCTCGCCCGGCAGATCGAGGCCGGCCGCCTCTCGGCCGAGACCGTCGAACGGCAGCAGAAGCTGTTCCGGCGGATGCTCGATGCCGGCCGCTCGCTCGAGGGCGAGCAGGATGAACAGTCGACCGAGCGCCAGAGCGAGGGGGCCCGCGAGGGGACGACGGCGCGACCTGCCGCGCTCGATCCGCGCTGGCGCCAGGGACCGGCATTCCAGCTGCCGAGCTGGGATGCGCTGCAGCGCCTCGACCCCGACGACCGACGCCGGGTGCTCGACTACTTCCGCCGGTTGACGGAGGTGGGGACCCCGTGACCCGGCGCCTCCTCCTGCTCGCGCTCGTGTTCGCCCCGCTCCCGCTTCGTGCGCAGCGGGGGACCCCGGTGACGGGTGCGCTGGCGATCGCGCTCTCTGCCGAGCGGCGGGGGGACCTCGCGATGGCCGCCGAGAACTTCCGCAAGGTCCTGGACGAGCGCCCGACCGACGGCCAGGCGGTGCTGGGGTTGTCGCGGGTGCTGCCGGCGATGGATCGCCGGGCGGAGCTCATGCCGGTGCTGGGGCGGGCGATCGCCCGCGACAGCGGCAACATCGGCCTCCTCGCGCTCGCGGTGCGCCACTGGGCGCTGCTCGGGAACCAGGATTCCGCGGCGGTGTATGTCGATCGCTGGGCCCGACTCGTTGAGGGCGAGGAGGAGCCGTTCCGCGAGTGGGCGCTGTCGGCCCTCGAGATTCGGGATCGGGCGGCGGCGCGCCGGGCGCTCGAGACCGGGCGCCGGCGGATCGCGCACCCCGCCGCCCTCGCGCCCGAACTGGCGCAGCTGCGCCAGGCGGAGGGGGATCCCGCGGGGGCGGTTGGCGAGTGGCTGCGCGCGGTCGAGAACGCGCCGACCTACCGTGCCAGCGCCGTGCTCCTGCTCGGCGCCGTTCCGCCCACGGACCGGCCGACGATCCTCGCGGCGCTCGCCGAGGCCGGCAGCGACGAGGCGCGTCGGTTGCGCGGGCTGCTCCGGCTGAAGTGGGGCGAGGCCGAGGCGGGGGTGGTCGAACTCGAGGGGGTGATGCCCGAGGCCACCAATGCGGCGGTCGTCATGGGTCGCATGGTGCTCGACGAGGTGAAGGGCCGGCGCGACGTCGATGCCCGCCGGGCCGAGGCCCGGATGCACGAGCTGCTGGCGACGCGGCAAGCGGGCGAGGCGCGGGTGCGCTCGTGGATGGAGTCGGCCCGGGCCTGGGCCGATGCCGGCGACGAGGCCAGCGCGCGCCGCCTGCTCGCCCTCATCGCAGCCGACCCTGCTGCCCCCGAGGGTGTCGCCACCAGCGCCGCGAACACGCTGCTCGGCGTGCTCCTCAGCGAGGGCGATGTCGCCGAAGCCGAGGCGCTCTTTCTCCGGTTGGAGCCCGGGCTGACGCTGGACGAACGGGATCGCGACCGTCGCCGCCTCGCGCTGGCGTGGGCGCTGCAGGGCAGCTTCGCGCGCGGCGAGCAGATGCTGGGCACCGATTCCTCGGTCGCGTCGTTCGACGTGCGGGGCCGAATCCATGCACTCGCGGGAGAGCTCGCCCCCGCGAGTGAGTGGCTGCGGCTCGCCGGTCCCTACGATGACGAGCGGCTCCAGGCCGTCGAACGCGTCCGCCTGCTGGCGCTGATCAAGGCGATCGGCCGCGACACCCTCCCCGCCTTCGGTGCGGCGCTCACCGCGCTCGAGCGGGGAGACACGGCCGCCGCGGTGCCCGCGCTGGTGGGGCTGGCAGAGACGCTGGAGCCACCGGGTGCCGCGGCGCTGCGACTGTTCGCCGGTGACCTGGCCGTCGCCCGATCGGACACGGCCCGGGCCCTGGTGCTCGCGACCTCGGCCGACACCGCCGCGGCGCCCGCCACCGCGCCATCGGCCCGGTTGCTGCGGGCCCGCCTGCTCGCGGCCAGGGGCGACACCGGGACCGCGACGGGGCTGCTGGAATCGCTGATCCTGGATTTCCCGGAGAGTGCCGTGGTGCCCGAGGCCCGGCGGATGCGTGACGTGTTGCGGGGTCGGCTGCCGAATGGAGGTGCGGGATCATGAGCACGCGACGGGAGTTCGTGCGACTGGCGGGCACGGCCGCGGCGGCGGCGGCGTTTCCCGGCCGCATCTGGTCGCCGCGGCCGCCTCTCGCGTCGTTCCTCGTCCCGATGGATGAGGGCCAGGCCGATCACCTCAAGGCCTACGGCCTCGCGTTCCGGGCGCTCGAGCGCGGGGAGGAAGGGGAGTGGCTGCTCAACTACCGCAGCGGCGCGTTCCTCCTCCCGGCGAGCGAGGCGGTCCGGCGGGATGCCGCCCTCGCGGGCATCACCCTCGAGCCGATCGGGCCGGGTGATGTGGCGGCGCTGCATGCCGAGATCGAGCGGAGCAACGCCGATGCGGTGCCGTTGGAGAAGGCGCCGCGGGTCGCGGTGTATGCGCCCCCGAATGCGGCGCCCTGGGATGATGCCGTCACGATGGCGCTGGAGTACGCGGGGATCCGCTACGACCGGATCTGGGACCTCGAGGTGATGGCCGACCGCCTCGATGACTGGGACTGGCTCCACCTGCACCACGAGGACTTCACCGGGCAGTTCAGCAAGTTCGTGGTCAACAACGCCGGGGCGCCGTGGTTGCAGCAGATGATCGAGCTGAACCAGTCGACGGCACGACAAGTGGGCCTGGCCGATGTCCCGGCGCTGAAGCGGGCGGTGGCGCAGCGGATCGCCGGGTTCGTCGAGCGGGGAGGATTCCTCTTCGCGATGTGCACCGCGACCGAGACCCTCGACCTCGCCCTCGCCAGCGCGGGGACCGACATCGCCGCGGCCTACGCCGACGGCACGCCGATGGATCCGCTCGCGAGCGCGCGGATGGACTGGGGGCGGGCGCTCGCGTTCACCGGCGCGCAACTCGAGCAGTCGCCCTCGATGGCGGTGTTCTCCGACATCGACGGGCACCAGGTGAACGGGATCAACCGCCAGCCGCTCGGGGCATTCTCGCTGTTCAACTTCTCGGCCAAGATCGACCCCGTGCCGACGATGCTGGTGCAGAACCACCGCGAGGTGATCCCCGACTTCTACGGGCTGACGACGTCGTTCATGCGGGCCCGGCTGAAGCCCGGGGTCACCGTCCTCGCGGACGAGCCGGGCGCCCCCTGGACCAAGTACATTCACGGCGAGCACGGCCAGGGGACGTGGACCTTCTACGGCGGGCACGACCCCGAGGATCCGCAGCACGGGATCGGGGACGCGCCGACCGACCTCTCGCTCCACCCGCACTCGCCCGGGTACCGGCTCATCCTCAACAACGTCCTCTTCCCGGCCGCCAAGAAGAAGGAACTGAAGACCTGACCGATCGCCTCACCGCCGCCGCGGCCGACGTGATCCGACGCGAGATCGCGGCGGCCGGCGGCAACGAGGTCTCGTTCGTCGCGACGATCGACGCGGCAGGGATGGTCACCTCCGCCCGGGCCGTCGCGCGCGGGACGCTCGACGCCGTGCTTGCGCTCCCCGGGGTGGCGCAACCGGGCGAGCTGTTCATCCACAACCATCCCTCGGGCCACCTCGAGCCGTCGGGCGCGGACCTGTCGATCGCGGCCCGGTTCCACGACGACGGGGTGGGCTTCGCGATCGTGGACAATGCAGCGAGCCGGCTCTACGTCGTCGTCGAGGTGCCGGCGGCGACCGTGCGCACGCCGATCGATCCGTTTGACGTGATCGCGCTGCTGGGCGAGGGGGGACCCGTCGCGAAGGCGCTGGGCGGCTACGAGGATCGCCAGAGCCAGCGCGACCTCGCGGCCTACCTCGTCGACGCGTACAACGAGGGTGGCGTGCTGATGCTCGAGGCGGGGACCGGGGTGGGGAAGTCGTTCGCCTACCTCGTCCCGGCCCTGGCGTGGGCCCGGGCGAACCGCGAGCGGACGGTCGTGAGCACGAACACCATCAACCTGCAGGAGCAGCTCGTCGGCAAGGACCTGCCGCTGCTGCGCCGGGCGCTGGGCGACGACGAGCACGTCCCGACCTACGCGCTCCTGAAGGGATGGCGCAACTACCTCTGCCTGGCGCGGCTCGACGGCGCGACCGGCTCGCAGCAATCGCTGCTGGAGCCCGACAAGCTGCAGGAACTGCTCGACATCACGGCCTGGGCGGCCCACACCGGCGACGGCTCGCTCGCGGACCTGCCGACCCCGCCGACGAGCGAGGTCTGGGACGAGGTCTCGGCCGAGCCCGATCTCTGCTCACGCGTCCGGTGTCCCCATTTCGATCGCTGCTTCGTGTTCCAGGCGCGACGCCGGGCGGCGCAGGCCGACGTCGTGGTGGTCAATCACCATCTGCTGGCCGCCGACCTCGCCGTGCGGCAGGCCTCCGACAACTGGGATGAGGCGGCGGTGCTTCCCGCCTACCAGCGGTTGATCATCGACGAGGCCCATCACCTCGAGGACGTCGCCGCGAATCACCTCGGCCGCCAGGTCTCCTCGCGCGGGGTCGCCCGCCTGCTGAATCGTCTCGAGCGCAACGGGAAGGGATTGCTGCCGGCGCTGCAGCGCGACCTCGTGCGTGCGGACGACCTGCTCAGCCGGGCGTCACTCGACCTGCTGCGCGAGCGCCTGATCCCCGCGGCCACCGAGGCGCGCCGCGCCGCCGAGGCGCTCTTCCTCCGGCTCTTCGGGATCGTCGAATCGGCGGGCCCGGGACCGTTCCGGCTCGACGAGGACTTCGCCCGCCACGACGCCTGGCAGGAGGGGCTGGAGGAGGAGCTGGCCGCCGCGCTGCTCGCCTTCCGGGTTCTCGGCGAGCACATGGAGACGGTCGCCGATCGGATGGCCCAGGTCGAGCTGACGGAATCCCGGACGCGGCTGCTGCTCGAGTGTCGCGGCGTGCTGCGCCGACTCGACGCCGTGCAGGATGGGCTCGGGGCCGTGCTCCGGCCGCCGGGCGTCCGTCCCCCGGACGTGCGCTGGATCGATCGGGGCGGTCGCGACCGACGCACGCTGCAGTTGGCCGCAGTCCCGCTCGACCTCGCCCCGCTGCTGCGCGAGTTGCTCTTCGACCGACTGGAGACCGTGGGGCTCACGAGCGCGACGCTGGCGGCGAGCGGCGACTTCGCCTTCCTCGCCTCCCGGATCGGGCTGGCGGGCGCCGACTCGCCGGTCACGGTGCAGGAGGTCTTCCCCTCGCCCTTCAACTACCCCGAGCAGTGCCTGCTCGGCATCCCCGAGGACGTGCCGGACCCCCGCGAGGATCCGGCGGGGCACGACGCCGCCGTGGCCGACGTCGTGCACGACCTGGCGTGGGCCTCCGATGGCGGGCTGTTCGTCCTCTTCACCTCGCACGCCCAGTTGCGCCGCGTCGCTCCGATGGTCCGGGCTCGCCTGGGGGACCGCTTCCCGTTGCTGCTGCAGGGCGATGGACAACGGGATCACCTGCTCGGCCGCTTTCGCGATGCGGGCAACGCGATCCTGTTCGGCACCGATTCGTTCTGGGAGGGGGTCGACGTTCCCGGTCGGGCGCTCCGCGGCCTCGTGCTCGCCAAGCTGCCGTTCAAGGTGCCGAGCGAGCCGATCACCGCCGCCCGGCTCGAGCGGCTGGCGGAGCAGGGGGAGGATGGGTTCTTCGGTTACCTGCTGCCGCACGCGGCCCTCAAGCTCAAGCAGGGGTTCGGGCGCCTGATCCGGAGCATGGACGATGTCGGGGTGGTGGTCCTGCTCGATGCCCGGGTGGTCAGGCGGCGCTACGGGATGCTGCTCCTGGAGGGGTTGCCGCCGGCGGAGCGGGTGATCGCGCCCTGGGTGCAGGTGCGGACGCGGTGCGAGGACTTCTTCGCTCGGCACGGGATCGGCGCGGCGCCGTAGGGCGGGGTTCCGGTGCATCCGGCACCGGATTGCTTCGGGGCCTGCGGCGCGGGGGGCACCGGATTGTTTCGGGGCCTTCGGCCCCTCGCAATGACGGGGCGGGGGAGCGCGGACGCCCTCGTCCGGGTCGAACAGGTCCTCCCACGCGGGATTGAACGTCGAGATGAGGCGTTCCTTTGCTGCTCGAGATCCCGCCTTGAGCTGCTTCTCGCGAGCAATGGCATCCCGTGGCCGCGGGTGTTCCTCGAAGTACACCAGCTCGATGACATGGTACCGACCCGTGAAGGTCGTCCGCGTCGCCGCCCGATGCTCCATGCACCGGCGCGGGAGGTTGTTGGTGACTCCAACGTAGAGCACCGTCCGGCGTGCATTTGCGAGGATGTAGGTCGAGCAACGACGCACGGACGAGTCTCCCGGTGGATGACGCCCGACACTACCCCCTGCGGGGACGACTCGGTGGCGCCGGCTGTCGCACGAGGGCGCGCGGCGACGCGAGGGGCTCCGGTGCATGCGGCACCGGATTGCTTCGGGCCCTGCGGGCCCTCGCAATGACGGGGTTCCGGTGCATCCGGCACCGGATTGCTTCGGGGCCTTCGGCCCCTCGCAATGACGGGGCGCCGGTGCATGCGGGACCGGATTGCTTCGGGGCCTTCGGCCCCTCGCAATGACGGGGGGGGGAGGCGGGACCGGTTTGCTTCGGGGCCTTCGGCCCCTCGCAATGACGGGGCGGGGGAGGCGGGATTTGCCCGCGGCGCCGCCTCCCGCGTATATCTCGGGATCCCCACAGGAGCGACCCGATGACCTCACGCAGGGATTTCGTCGCCCGCGCCGCCTCGCTGGCGGTCGCGCTGCCGGGCTTCCGCCCGGACGCCATCGCCCGTGCCCTCGGCACGCGTCGCGACACGGCGACGGTGGCAGCCGACGCTCTCGCGGACGACGAGGCGTACTGGGGCGAGATCCAGCGCGCGTTCGACGCCGACCGCACCATGGTCAACCTCAACAACGGCGGTGTCTGCCCGACGCCGACCCACGTGCTCGAGGCGATGATCCGTGACCTGCGCTTCAGCAACGAGCTGCCGGTGCACCACATGTGGAACGTGCTCGAGCCGCGGATCGAGAGCGTGCGCCGCGACCTGGCGCACGACTTCGGCTGTGATCCGGAGGAGATGGCGATCGTGCGCAACGCCTCCGAGGCGCTCGAGACGATGATCCTCGGGCTCGACCTCGAGCGGGGCGACGAGGTGCTGGTCACGAACCAGAACTACGGCCGGATGCTGACGACCTGGGACCAGCGCGTGCGCCGCGAGGGGATCGTCCTGACCCAGCTCTCCTTCCCCGTGCCGCCACCCTCCCAGGAGTTCCTGGTCGAGCTGTTCCGGCGGGCGATCACGCCGCGCACGAAGGTCATCGAGATCACCCACATCACGAACCTCACGGGACAGATCTTCCCGGTGCGGGAGATCACGGCGATGGCCCGCGAGCGGGGGATCACCACGTTCATCGATGGCGCCCACGCCTACGCCCACTTCCCGTTCACCCGCGACGAGCTGGGCGTGGACTACTACGGCACGTCGCTCCACAAGTGGCTGCTCGCCCCGATCGGCACCGGGTTCCTCTACGTCCGCAAGGAGCGCCAGCCCGGGCTCTGGCCCCTGATGGCCGCGCCGAAGAAGCTCGACGACAACATCCGGAAGTACGAGGAGATCGGCACCCATCCCGCCGCGAACCACAACGCGATCTCGGCCGCCCTCGCCTTCCACCGCGGCATCGGGTCCGATCGCAAGATCGCCCGACTGCGCTACCTCCGGGACCGATGGGCCAAGGCGCTGCTCGCGGCGAGCGACCGGGTGAGCGTGCCGACGCCGCTCGATTCGCCCCACGCGGGGGCGATCGCGCTGCTGCAGGTCGAGGGACTGGATCCGGCCGAGCTCTCGAAGTGGCTGCTCGACGTGCACCGCATCGTGACCGTCCCGATCAAGCACGCGGAGTTCTCGGGGATCCGGGTGACCCCGAACGTGTACACGACCCTCGACGAAGTGGATCTCTTCACCGATCGGGTCCTTCGCGCCATCCGCACGGGGATCGCCTGAGGCGGGCGCCGGCGTGACCGACGCCGCCCCCGGGCCGGATCCGGTCGAGGCGATGCGGGCCTGGTTCCTCGGGCCCCGGGGGGAGAACGCCGAGCTGGTGGAGCGCCTGCTGCTCGAGGCGTTCCGCGACCACGTGTTCTGGCGGCGCAACCATCATCCCGAGGACGGCTTCACGATCCACGAGGCCGACCGGCGGCGCCCCGGGTATGACGACGCGGTCGCGCGCCTGACGGAGGAGCTGCACGGGCTCCTCGCCTCCCTGAAGCGCGACGTCCCCTTCTTCAGCGGTCGCTATCAGGGTCACATGCTCGGCGAGCAGACGATCGCCTCGCAGGTGGGCTACCTCGCCGGGATGCTGTACAACCCGAACAACGTGGTCGCCGAGGCCTCCCCCGTCACCACACGATTGGAGATCGAGGTCGCGAGCCAGCTCGCGGCGATGATCGGCTACGATCCGGTGCGCGCCTGGGGGCACCTCACCAGCGGCGGGACGGTGGCCAACTTCGAGGCGCTCTGGATCGCCCGGGGCGTCCGCTACCTGCCGGTCGGGTTGGCGCTCGCGGCGCGCGAGCTGGGCGTCGGCATCGCGGCACAGCTCCCGGACGGCAGCGCCGCGGACCTGCGCGAGCTGCCGATCTGGTCCCTGCTGAACCTCGATCCCGATGCCGCGCTCGATGCCTACGATGCCTTCCACCACGCGGTGCCCGCCGCGGTGGCCCGGGATGCACTGGACCGCCACTCGCTCTCGGCCGTCGGGTACCAGGACTACACGCGACGCCTCGCCGCGGTGTGGCAGGATGCCTTGCCGCCGGCCGTGGTGCTCGTCGCGGGCACCGCGCACTACTCCTGGGAGAAGATCGTCCGCGCGCTCGGCATCGGCTCGCGACAACTCGTCCAGGTCCCGGTGGATGCGCAGGCCCGGATGGATCCCGATGCGCTGGCCGAGGTGCTCGCCGAGTGCGGGGCCAGCCGGACGCCGGTGCTGGCGGTGGTCTCGGTCTGCGGGAGCACCGAGGAGGGGGCGGTCGATCGCCTGGATCGGATCCTCGCGGTGCGGGCGGAGGCCGCGCGCCAGCACGGCACCGTGTTCCACCTGCACGCCGATGCGTGCCACGGTGGGTACGCCGCGGCGATGACCCGGGCCCCCGACGGTGGGCGGCTGGGTGGCGACGCGTTGCGGCGCCGCACCGGGACGGCCTGGCCGAGCGATGCCTGGGTCGCCGCGATCACCGCGCTCGAGCATGCGGACTCGGTGACGATCGACCCGCACAAGATGGGCTACGTCCCCTACCCGGCAGGGGCATTCCTGCTGCGCGACCGTCGCGGTCGGCAGCTCGTCTCGCTCGACCCGCCGTACCTCTCCTCCGCCGGGGATGATGGCTTCCTCGGTCGCTGGATCCTGGAGGGGAGCAAGCCGGGGGCGAGCGCGGCCTCGGTGTGGCTGAGTCACCGGGTCGTCCCGCTCGACATCCGCGGGTACGGCGCGCTGGTCCAGCGGGCGGCTGCGGGGGCACAGCGGCTGCATGCCGCACTCGGGGACGCCGACGCGCTCGCACCGTGCCGCGCGGTGCGCCTCCCGGGGCCGGACCTCAACCTGGTGAACTGGATCGTGGTCCCGCCGGGTGAGGTGGACCTGCGTGACCTGAACGCGTTCAATGACCGGGTCCACGATCTTCTCAGCGGCCGGGTCGGCGAACCGGCCTACTGGCTGACCCGGACCCGCCTCGGATCACCGGGGAGCCGCGGCATCGTCACCCCGCTGCTCGCCGAGCTCGGGGTCGATGCGACGTCGTGGGAGGCGGAGGGGCTGGTGGTGCTCCGGGCCACGATCATGGATCCCTGGTTCGTGGAGGGGGCGCCGTCGCCGGACCACTGTCGCGGCCTCGTGCGCGCGGTCCGCGACGCGGCCCGGGAGGCCCTCGGATCCGACTAGGTTTCGGGTGGCCAGATGACCGTCCAGCCCCTGCCGGAGCCCCGCGTGAGCCGTCCCAGTCCCAGCAAGATCGTCTGTGTCGGGCGGAACTACGCCGCGCATGCCCGCGAGCTCGGCAACGAGGTGCCCGAACGCCCGCTCCTCTTCTTCAAGCCGCCGTCCGCGCTCATCGGCACGGGCGAACCGATCGTCCTGCCGGCGGCCTCCTCGCGCGTCGAGCACGAGGCCGAGATCGGCGTCGTCGTCGGGCGTCGCCTGCGGCATGCCGATCCCGGCGAGGCCGCCGCGTCGATCGCGGGGCTGTGCTGCGCGAACGATGTCACCGCGCGCGACCTGCAGCAGGTCGACGGGCAGTGGGCGCGCGCCAAGGGGTTCGACACGTTCTGCCCCGTCGGTGAGGTGGTCCCCTGCCACGGCCCACTCGATGACCTCTCGATCGTGGCCCGCGTGAACGGTGAGGTTCGCCAGCGCGGGCACAGTCGTGACATGCTGTGGGCGATCCCCGAGCTGCTCGCCTACATCAGTGCGATCATGACCCTCGAACCGGGGGACCTGGTCCTGACGGGGACCCCCGAGGGTGTGGGCCCCGTGCGAGCGGGTGACGTCATCGAGGTCGAGATCCCCGGCGTCGGCCTCCTCTCCAACCCTGTCGCCATGGAACCGGCATGACCCGTTTCAGCGCCCGCCTCGAGGCCCTCCCGAAGTATCCCCTGACCGGCATCGCCGCCGCGAAGCTGCGGCTGCGCGCCGCCGGTGTCGACCTGATCGACCTGGGCGCCGGCGACGCCGACGGTCCACCGCCGCAGGGCACGATCGGCGAACTGGTCGGGTCGCTCGGCGACGTCGCGATGCACAAGTACGGCTTCCAGCTTGGCCTGCCGCGTTTTCGGGAGGCCGCGGCCGCATGGATGGGCCGGCGCTTCGGCCTGCAGGTCGATCCGGCCCATGAGCTGCTGCCGCTGATCGGCTCGAAGGAGGGCCTCGCCCATCTCGCCCTGGCGGTGGTGGATCCCGGCGACGTCGTGATCGTGCCGGAGCCGGGCTACCAGGCGTACATCGGCGGGGCGGTCTTCGCCGGTGGCGAGCCGCACCTGGTGCCCCTGGAGGCGTCGCGCGGCTTCCTGCTCGAGCTCGACCAGCTGCCCGAGGCGGTCCTCGCGCGGACGCGGCTCGTCTACGTCAACTATCCCAACAATCCGACCGCCGCGGTCGCACCGCGCGACTACCTCGAGCGGCTCGTCGCGTGCTGTCGCCGGCATGACATCGTGCTCGCCTACGACAACGCCTACAGCGACATCACGTTCGACGGGTACGTCGCGCCCAGCATCCTCGAGATCCCGGGTGCCCGCGAGGTCGCGGTCGAGTTCTTCTCGATGTCGAAGTCGTTCCAGATGACCGGGTGGCGTCTCGGGTTCGCGGTCGGCAACCCGGAGATCATCGCGGCCCTCGCCAAGGTGAAGAGCTACGTCGACACCGGGGCGTTCCAGGCGCTGCAGCACGCCGCCGCCTGGACGCTCGACCATGCGGAGTCGCTGATCCCGCCGATGCGCACGGAGCTCCAGCTCCGGCGCGACGTCGCCGTCGCCGCGCTGCGCGAGATCGGGCTCCCGGTGGCGTCACCGCAGGGGGCGATGTACCTCTGGGTCCCGCTGCCCGCCGGCATCGCCTCGGCCGACTTCGCGACGTCCGCGCTGGAGGCCGAAGGCGTCATGGTGCTGCCGGGGTCCGGGTTCGGCGCCGCGGGGGAGGGATTCTTCCGGATCGCGCTGACCGTGCCGCCCGCCCGGCTGCGCGAGGCGATCACCCGACTCGGCCGGGTCATCGCCCAGCTGCTCGCCGCCCAACCCGTCAGCGCGTGAGGCGGGCGGCCCGCGTCCCGGGGTGCCTGGCCGCAGCGATGCTGTGGCTGGCCCCGGCCGCGGCCGCCCAGGGCAGCCCCGACAGCGGCACCGTCGTCCCGCGCCCCAGCTTCGGCGCGGGCATGGTCTGGGTGATGCCGCTGCCCCTGACCCCGCGCGAGATCGCCTCACGGCTCAGCGGGAAGAGCGAGGCGGAGCTGCTCGACAGCACGGTCGCCGCATTCACCACCCAGTACCTCGAGGCGATGGCCGCCGAGCGCGCCGCGAGCGCATCGGGGGCACTGCCGAGCTGGACGACCACGATCGGCGGCCAGACGGTCGGCCTCGACAGCCGATACGTGTATCTTGGGCCGCTGAAGGTGCCGTCGTTCCTCATCGCACTCCTGCCGATCCGCTGGCCCCAGGCCAACCCGATGCTCTGGGACCAGCAACGCGAGTGGAACGCCATGCGCGAGGACATCAACGTCGCGGGCCGTCGTGGCGCGATCCTCGACGAGCTGGAGGCGGCGGGGAAGGCGCTGCGCGCCGAGCGCGAGGCCCAGCGCGAGTTCGAGGCGAACCAGCGGCGGCCACCGCCGCCGATCGAGGACCCGGGATGAAACTGATCGACCACGCGGAGACCGTCGTCATCGTCACGGCGGCCAACCTGGAGCCCGGGCACCCCGACGCGGTGAACGGTCGTCGCCTGTGCGACGAGATCACCCGGCGCGGCGAGGGCGGCACCTATCGCCGGGCGGTCCTGGTCTCCGACATCGACTGGTTCGAGACCGACCTCCTCGACGGCGCGCCCACGATCAGCATCGGCGGCCCCGGCGCGAACGCGGTGACCGGCCGGCTTGCCGGCGAGCTGAAGGCGGTGTGGACCGATGCGGACCGGGTGATCATCCAGGCACGGCTCGACGCGGGGGCACCGCTGGTGGCGCTGTGGGGGATGGACCGCCACGCCACCGCCGAGGCGGTGGAGGCGTTCACCAGCCGCGGCTGGCTCGACGAGTTCCTCGAGAAGTGCTGGCGGTTCCCGACCGGGAACCTCGCCTAGGCGGCCGCCTCGAGTCGGCGCAGCGCTTCCTCGCGCCCGACCACCTCCAACAGCTCGTGCACCGGCTCGCTCACCGTGCCGCCGGTCACCGCCACCCGGATCGGCTGCATGAGGTCGCCGAGTTTCATGCCCCGTGCCTCGGCCATCGCCTTCAGGGTGACCTCCAGTTCGGCGGCCACCCAGACCTCGCTCGGGAGCGATTCGAGGGCCTCGCGTGCGACGCGCAGGTTCGCCGCGAATCGGTCGCCCAGCTTCTCCGCGAGCGCGACGCCCTTGGCATCGCGGACGACCTCCGCGCCCGGCAGGCGGATCGCCACGGCCTCGGCCACCATCGTGATGGTGCGGGCACGCGCCTTCACCCGGTCGATGATCGGCGCGAGGTCGGCCGCGCCGACGTCGAGGTCGCGCCGCGCCAGCTCGCGGGCCACCGGGGCGAGGAGCTCCTCGGCCGGCAGCGCCGAGAGGTACTGGCCATTCATCCATTCCAGCTTGGTCGTGTCGAAGACCGCCGACTTCTTCTGGATTCCCTCGAGGGTGAAGCGACGGATCAGCTCGTCCTCGGGGAGGATCTCGTCGTCCTGTCCCGGTGACCAGCCGAGGAGCGCGAGGAAGTTGCGCATCGCCGCGGGGAGGATTCCCGCGTCCTGGTAGTCGCCGACGGCGGTGGCGCCGTGGCGCTTCGAGAGCTTCTTGCCGTCGCTGCCGAGGATCATCGGCACGTGCGCGAAGACGGGGACCGGATAGCCCAGCGCCCGATAGAGGGCGACCTGCTTCGGGGTGTTGGAGATGTGGTCGTCGCCACGAATCACGTGGGTGATCTGCATCGCCGCGTCGTCGGAAACGACGGCCATGTTGTAGATCGCCGAGCCGTCCGAGCGCAGGATGATGAAGTCGTCGAGGTCGCGGCCCTGCCACGAGATGCGACCGTGGACGGCGTCCTCCCACGCGATCTCCTCGTCGGGCACCGCGAAACGCACCGCGTACGGGGCGCCGGCGGCCTCGCGACGGGCGACCTCCTCCTCGGGGAGCGCGAGTCGGTGCCGATCGTAGCGGAAGGTGCCACCCGCCGCCTCGACCGTGGCACGCGCGGCCGCCAGTTCCTCGCCGGTCAGGTAGTCGCGATAGGCCTTCCCCTCGGCGAGCAGCCGCTCGGCATCGGCGCGGTGGCGCTCGCCGTGGGCGCCCTGGAAGACGGGCCCCTCGTCCCAGTCGATCCCGAGCCAGCCGAGGCCGTCGAGGATCACCTGGGTGTGCGCGTCGGTGCTCCGTTCCCGGTCGGTGTCCTCGATCCGGAGGACGAGGGTGCCGCCGGTGTGGCGGGCGAAGAGCCAGTTGAACAGCGCGGTGCGCGCGCCGCCCACGTGAAGCGAGCCGGTCGGGGAGGGTGCGAAGCGAACGCGTGGCGTCATGGGCGAGTCGTGAGTCGTGAGTCGTGAGACGTGGATCGCGAGTCGCGGTCACTGCGATACCGCCATTCGCCTGGACCGTCGGGTCGCGGCAGCCGGACCGGCCCCCCGATAACAGCGATCCCCGGGCACCGCGGCGCCTGGGGATCGGGAGGGACGCACCCCGGAGGGCGGCGTCAACGGAGCGAGAGGGATTCGAACCCTCGTTAGGAAGTTTCCCCCCTAAAACGGTTTAGCAAACCGCCGCCTTCAGCCACTCGGCCATCGCTCCCGAGGGGGAGAAGATACACCGGTCACCGCCCGCCGTCAGCCGTCCCGCGGCGGGGTGAGCCGCGCCCGCTCTGCGCGGACGGCCCGGACCCATTCGGGCAGCCGCGGGCCCGCCCGGGCCAGGAGGTCGCCGTCGATCTCCAGCACCCTGCCGGCACGCACCGCGTCGAGGTCGCGCCAGCCGGGCAGCCGCCGGAGGGCGGCGAGCCGCTCGCCGGCGCTGTCGCCCCGGGAGGTCAGGATCCAGCGCGGGGCCCGCGCGGCGATCGCCTCCATGGATACCGGAGGCCACGCCGCCTCGAGGTCCGCGAAGACGTTCACCAGGCAGGCGCCCGCGAGCAGTTGTGACATCCAGGAGGTCGCCCCGACACTCATCGGGGGCTCCGCGGAGATCTCGATCAGCACGCTCTCGGGCTCGACCCCGCCCGCGCACGCGGTTGCCCGCAGCGCCGTCAACTCGGCGCGCATCGTGTAGGCGGCCCAGTCGGCGTCGGCCTGGCGCCCGATCAGCGCGCCGAGCACGGCCAGCTGGCGATAGATGTCGGTCGTGTCGGTCGCCTCGACGGCGACCACGGGGATGCCGAAGGATGCCAGGGCCCGGGCCAGGTCCACCGACGAGCCGGTCCGCCAGCCGAGGACGACGTCGGGGTGGAGATTGGCGATCACCTCGGCCGACGGGTCGAGCCCGCCACCGAGCGAGGGAAGCGCCGCGAGCTCGGGCTGGCGATCGTAGTCGGTGCGTGCGACGAGGAGACTCTCGGCCCCGAGTGCGACCAACCACTCGGTCGCCGATTGCATCGTGCTGACGATGCGCCGGACCGGGAGCGAGTCCACCACGACCGAGTCGCCCCCCGGTCCCTCGAATGTCGCCGCCACCGCTCGCGGGGCCGCATCGGGCGCCCCGCAGGCGGTGGCGAGGAGGACGGCGAGGGCGAGTCGCCGTCCGGTCACGACTCGGTCGGCTGGCCTGCCGCGCCCATCATCCCCTCGAACATCTCCATGGGGAACGGCTGCAACTCCGCGGGGAGGAGGAAGAACGACGGGTCGGGCGAGGCGTCGGAGATCGACTGCAACTCGACCACAATGTCGACCTCGCCCGTCATCCGGAACCGGACCGCGAGGAGGTCACGCCCCTCGAACGGGTTCTCCGGCTGGTCCTTGGCGAGCTTGGTGAACTGCGACGTGAGCTGCTCGAAGCGCGAGCCCATGGCCGACTTGAACGCCTTGAACGCCGGCGGCTGCGGCGCGAGGCACATCTCCAGCGCCTCGCCCTGGTGACCGGTCGAATCCGGGGCGGGGGTGATGGTCCAGACCTCGCACGCGAGCCCCGCGACGGTCTCGGTGGCGCCGGTGTTCGCGTACGTCGGCTGCGGGCCGGTCTCGATCGTGTCCGGGTCGAACGGGATCGGCATCGAATCGGGGATCGCCATGTCGATGCGGAAGCCCAAGCCGCCACCCATCATCGCGGCGATGTCGGGGGGCATGGTGACGCCGATCGACATCGAGTCGGGGTTGGCGCCGAAGATCGCCTGGACCCGCAGGGTCGAGAGGTCCATCGCCAGGCTGCCGGCGGTCATCTCCGGGCCGGGGGCGAGGAGCATGCCGACCTGGTGGCCGTCGGTCCCCATCGTCATCACGAAGTCGAAGGTCGAGACGGCGCCGCCGGTGGCCTGGCTGAGCGAGTCCGAGACACGGCCGCGGACCATCCAGGTCGCGGTGCCGCCCTGGGCGCCAACCGCCGGCACGAGGAGGCCCGCCAGCACGGCGGCACGGGCAAGGGTACGCAGCATGGATCCCTCTCCGGATCGAGTCGCTCGGGCCCCGGGGGTCGGCGCCCAGTGGTCCCCAAAGATAGCGAGGGCCGCCCGGCTGGACGGCCCTCGCGGGATCAGGTGGGGTGCTGCCCTCAGTTGTTGCGCCGCATCCCACCGCCCATCATCGCCGACATGTCGACGTAGCCCTCGGCGGAATCGTCCAGCATCGGGGCGGGGACGCTGCCCGGGGTGACCGAGGTCACCAGCATCTCGGCGGCCGACCCGCCGGAAGTGCCCCAGACCTTGAGCGGGAACATCGGCTTGTCGCCGAAGGCACGGGCCCACGCCGGGGGCGGCTGCTGGCGCCCAGGCATGCCGGTCCCCGGCATGGTGAACCGGCCCAGACGGTCGGTGACGCAGATGTTCATCACCTCGCCGGCGGAGGTGACCTCGTAGTCATCGCACGAGTAGCCGGCGATCGTCTGGGAGGTTCCGAGCTTCCGGGCGGTGAAGTCGGCTTCCTCGCCCTGCTTCGCCATCGGGCCGGTCATCATGTCGGTGGTCATCTTCATCCCCTTGCTGCCCGGGGGGAGCTGCATCCCGGGGAGGGCAGGCAGGAGGACCGTGACCTTTCCCGTCGCGTGATTCATGATCGAGCGCATCTCCTTGCCGGCCATGGGGCCGGCGCTCGCGGGGAGCTGCACGACCATCGCCATCCGGTCGCCCTTGGTGTACATCGTGGCATCCATCGATTCGCCCTGGCCGCCGCTGAGGCGCATGGCGATGGTGCCCTCGAAGCCCTGGGCGCCGAGCGGGGCGGCGAGGAGGAGGGGGGTGAGGAGGAGCGTGGCGTGGCGCATGGGTCCGTCCCTGGAAGAGTGGGGTGAACGCGGAAGTATCGACGGCGCGGGTGAGATTCGAACTCACGAGCCCCTTGCGGGGCCGCCGGTTTTCAAGACCGGTGCAATCAACCGCTCTGCCACCGCGCCTGGCGAGCCCCTGCGGGGCGGCTGCACCACCCAAATCTAGCCCCGAGGGCCCCGGGGGAGCGCCCCGGCCCGCCTGACCGACCTATCTTGTCCCGATGCACAGCGAAGCCCTCTCCGCCAGCACCGACCCGCTCTCCCAGCTGATCGTCGGGCTGGTCCTGGTCCTGCTCTTCGTCGTCCTCACCCGCGAGGCGGCGCACCGGGTGCTCGTCGCGCTGGTGGCGGTCTCCATCCTCTGGCTGCTGACCTACCTGACCCCGTGGCACCTGATCACGCTGGAGGGGGCATCCCGCGCTCTCGACCTCAACGTCCTGCTGCTGCTGGCCGGGATGATGGCGGTGGTCGGGGTGCTCAAGGCCACGGGGGTCTTCGAGTGGATGGTCGGCCGGTTGCTCGCGGGCCGCGGCGGCCAGCCGCTGCTCATCCTCACGATCCTCACCTGGGTCACCGCGCTGTCGTCCGCGTTCCTCGACAACGTCACGACGGTGATCTTCATCGCCCCGATCGCGCTCGGGATCGCCCGGCGGCTCGAGGTCGATGCCCGCGCCTTCCTGCTGCCGGTGATCATGGCAGCGAACATCGGCGGGACCGCGACGCTGATCGGCGACCCGCCGAACATCCTGATCGGCTCCTCGGCCGACCTGTCGTTCGTCTCGTTCCTGGTCACGCTCGGGCCGCCGGTGCTGGTGATGCTGCTGGTGTTCGACCTCTACATGCACCGGCGCTACCACGACACCCTCCTGACGGCGCGCACCCTGCGCGACGACGGCACGGCGGCGGCGATCCGGGATCGCACCCTGCTGCGCGGGATGGCCTGGATCTGCGGCGGGATTCTGGTCGGGTTCCTCGCGCACGGCGTCACGGGGATGCCCGCGGCGGTGCCGGCGGTGATCGGCGCGGCGGCGGCGCTGGTCCTGCAGGACGTCCTCTACCTCCGGAGCAACACCCCCTCCGCGGAGGAGCGGCAGCACGGGATCCTCGGGGTGCTCGAGCACGACATCGAGTGGCCGACGCTGGTGTTCTTCGCGCTGCTGTTCATCGTGGTCGGGGCCGCGGTCGATACCGGGCTGATCGGGTCCCTGGCCCACGGGCTGGAGTCCGGGATCCGGGCGGGGCAGGAGGCCTTCGGCTTCGGCGAGTCGGGGACGCTCTTCTTCGCGGCGCTCCTGATCCTCTGGGTATCCGGGGTGATGTCCGCGCTGATCGACAACATCCCGTTCGTGGCGGTGAGCATTCCGATCCTGCACGACCTGACCGCGACCCTCCCCGGCGAGACGCGCGTGCTCTGGTGGGCGCTCGCCCTCGGTGCCTGCCTGGGCGGGAACGGCTCGCCGATCGGGGCGTCGGCCAATGTCACGACCCTCGACCTTGCCGCGCGGGACGG
>Ga0116151_10001592_pt1 | contig 21303 bp, 20 predicted proteins | sample AD_UKC117_MetaG_FD_89893 | JGI IMG/M metagenome (GOLD analysis project Ga0116151, IMG submission 89893) | Active sludge microbial communities of municipal wastewater-treating anaerobic digesters from Hong Kong - AD_UKC117_MetaG | ecosystem: Engineered > Bioreactor > Anaerobic > Digestate... | reverse complement strand
TCATCGGCATGACGGCTGGAACTATGTTTGCCGTTTGGTTGGGGCAACTCTTGACGGAGCAAGGGATCGGTAACGGTGTTTCACTTATTATCTTTGCTGGCATCTTGGCCTCGGTGCCTTACCAGATTCGTGTGCTATCTCAGCAGCCAATTCTGCTCGTGATTTTCCTAATCATTACGGTCTTAACGATTGCTTTGATCGTTTGGGTGCATGAAGGGCAACGGCGTATACCAGTACAATATGGTAAGCGAGTGCGTACTATGCGCGGCAACCGAATGATGATGGTGGGTGGTCAAAGTACGCATGTGCCAATGCGGGTTAATACTGCCGGTATGATCCCACTTATTTTTGCCCAGAGCCTACTGATCCTTCCTAGCACAATTGCCAGCTATTTCACAACGAGCAGTGGGTGGTTGGGCTCATTGGCCTTAGGTGTCTCCAATTATCTGGGGCCATCAAGTTGGCTTTACTGGTTGCTTTACTTCCTGTTTACAGTGGCTTTTACCTACTTCTACACGGATGTAATGTTCCGGCAGCAGAACCTTCCAGAAAATCTACAAAAACAAGGTGGGTTTATCCCAGGAATTCGCCCTGGGCCTCGTACGGAAGCCTACTTAAATGGAGTCCTTTCTCGCATCACACTAGTGGGTGCGCTTTTCTTGGGCTTCGTTGCGATCATGCCCTTTGTCGTTGGAATGGTCGTTAGTGGCTTTGTTGGCTCGGCTGATGTGTTAACGTCTAATCAGTCTTTGATTATTAGTAGTACGGGGCTGCTGATTGTTGTCGGTGTTGTGCTTGATACCATGAAGCAGATCGAGGCACAACTGCTGATGCGCAACTATGAAGGCTTTATTCGGTAACCGCACCTGAATAGAATATTTCATAGATAAGCGATATTGCGTGTGGACACCGCACCATTCGTAGGCGTGCGGTGATTTGCTGGTACATGGAGTGATGGGAAAGGAGAGTTCAGGGTGCAGAATCGCACTTATTTGGTTCTACTTGGGGTCCCTGGGGCCGGTAAAGGTACGCAGGCCCGCTTGTTGGAAGAATCGCTTGGCTTGCCACAGATTTCCACAGGTGACATCTTTCGTTATAACTTAAAGAACCAAACTGAACTTGGTGTCTTGGCGAAAAGTTACATGGATCGAGGTGACTTGGTGCCTGATGAGGTTACGATCAAGATGGTCGAGGATCGGTTGCAGCAATCTGACTGTGCCTCAGGTGCCATTTTGGATGGCTTCCCGCGCAATCTCGCCCAGGCCCAGGCATTCGATGCGATGGTGGCCCCCTATGGCGGTGTTACGCTCGCCCCACTCATCGGGTTGGATGACGACGAGGCGATGCGGCGGATCACGGGGCGTCGCGTGTGTCGCAGCTGTGGCGCTGTTTACCATGTCGATTACAACCCGCCGAAAGAGAGCGGACGCTGTGACATTGACCAGGGTGAGCTCTATCAACGAGATGATGATAAACCTGAGACTGTGCGCAATCGACTTTATGTGTATTACAAACAAACATCACCATTGATCGGGTACTACTTTGCCAAGGATTTGTTGGCAGAACTAGACGGTGCCCAACCGATCGACGAGGTACAACAAGAGCTGCGGCAACAGATCGAACGAGCTCGTGCGTGATGTCAGGGGAATCCAATGTTTAAGCGAGGTGCCCGTAAACTCTTGCGTCGTCCTCAAGGACAGGGGAGCCAAAAATCTACTACACCGATTCTTAAGAGCCCACGCGAAATTCAGATTATGCGTGAGGCCGGGCGAATCGTTGCACGCGTTCACGCTGCGTTACGAGAAGCTGTACGACCTGGGGCTAGCACCTGGGATTTAGATCAGGTTGCATTGGATGTTTTACAGCGCTATGGCGCCACATCGGCCTTCCTGGGCTACCGCGGCTATCCCGCGCATATTTGTGCCAGTGTGAATCACGAGCTTGTTCATGGCATTCCGCACAAAGACCGCATCTTACACGAAGGCGATATTATAAGTATTGATGTTGGCTCACGCTATCGGGGTTTCGTCGGTGATTCGGCATGGACCTATGCAGTCGGTGAGGTTGATGCTACTGCAAGTCAACTAATGCAGGTAACTGAAGCAAGTTTGTATGCGGGTATTGAACAGGCAGTTGCTGGAAATCGAGTAGTCGACATAAGCCGAGCCGTGCAGCGGTCTGTGGAAGCCAATCAATTTCATGTTGTCCGGGAATATACGGGGCACGGCGTGGGGCGCCAAATGCATGAAGCACCGCAAGTGCTCAACTATGTTGCCAATGACGCTGATTCCAATATGATTTTGACGCCTGGTATGGTCATTGCCATTGAGCCCATGGTACAGGCAAACACGTGGGAGACGAAAACGTTGCGTGACAATTGGACGGTGGTTAGCAAAGATAACAGCTTGGCGGCCCACTATGAGCACACCGTTGCGATCACGAACACTGGGCCGGAAATTTTGACACTGCCATAAGAATTGTGATAAACTTGACAAGTTACGCAAAAAAGCCTTCTACAGCAGATCTCTAGTTTCTGCCTGTTGTACGTTCAGTTGTCGCGCGGTTGCAGTCGCTCATAGCCTAAGTTTCTATCGGAAAATTTGATAGTGAATCTATGAGGTACTTTTACCGAGATGATTACTGATAAATGATTGCTACTAAGATCGTCGCCGAGAATTTCAGGATAGGGACTTAATTGTCAGCGGCCGAAATTGTTAGTTGTTAAATTGGTTTGTCCCAGGGACAGCCTTGACATATATGTTTTGTTTGTGATGGATGATGGGAAACGGTGAATTATGAAAGTTCAGCCTTCTGTGAAGAGACGATGTGAGAAGTGTAAGATCGTGCGTCGGCGTGGCGTGCTTTATGTAATCTGCAGCAATCCAAAGCACAAGCAGCGCCAGGGCTAATCAACGAGAGATACTGAAGAGTAGATACTGAGAAGCAAGGAGCAAACTATGGCGCGTATTGCAGGAGTGGATATTCCACGCGATAAACGAGTTGTCGTCTCATTGACCTATATTTATGGTATTGGTCGTCACACAAGTGAGGAAATTTTAAAAGCCGCTGAGATTGATCCCTCTACACGTGTTCGTGATTTGGATGAAGCTCAGGTGACACGGCTGCGCGAATATATCGACCGCAACCATATGGTAGAAGGCGATCTCCGCCGTGATGTTAGTATGAACATCAAGCGTCTGATGGAGATCGGCTGTTACCGGGGTCTCCGTCACCGTCGCAATTTGCCGGCGCGTGGGCAGCGAACGCGTACCAACGCTCGCACGCGACGTGGTGTCAAAAAGACAGTCGCAGGCAAGAAGCGCGCTGCGCGCAAGTAGGTAGAATTTTTTACTATACATCAATTTTATTGTTGATCTGAGAATGGCTAACATAATTACTGTTGGCGATATTTGATCTGTAAGGAGTAAACATGGCACGACCTCAACGACGACGCGATCGGCGTGCTTCCCGGCGTGAAAAGAAAAATGTGCCGGTGGGCCAAGTTCACATTCACGCTTCCTTTAACAATACGATTATTACAATCACCGATTTAAGGGGACACACACTCTGTTGGGCCAGTAGTGGCAGTAGTGGCTTTAAAGGAAGCCGCAAATCAACGCCATTTGCTGGTCAGTTGGCTGCCCAAAGTGCAGCGAATGCCGCTCGCAGCGACTTTAATATGCGAGAAGTTGATGTGTTTGTAAAAGGTCCGGGACCTGGCCGCGAAAGTTCGATCCGCTCAGTGCAGGCTGCCGGGTTAACCGTTCGTTCGATCACAGATATTACACCGCTGCCTCACAATGGCTGTCGCCCGCCAAAGAAGCGTCGCGTCTAGTACATTGCGGCGTAAATACCACGGCAGTAAATAAGGCACGCTACCACTGGGAAACGGGCTGTTTTACTGTGGCCTTATTTCCGCCGGGATTTACTAGTCGCTTGTGCGCTACTGGCTTAGTGATGGAGTAGAGTGTGTCATCGTCATTGGTGTTGTGCTTTACTTGATGGTGTGATGAGGTTTCTAGTACAGTTTGGCGTAAATCCCTTGATAGAGATAAGTAGCGCTGCTCTCTGAAAAGCAGACGATAGATCGGTCTACTTATTTCTGCTGGATTGTACTAGGCTGAATTGGCTAGATCCCACACCGTGAAACGGTGTGGGTAGAATATGTAGTAGTTTGTTTGCTGTAACGATTGATATGAATTTAGCAAGGTTTATGTGTGCTCGGTTGGCAGTTTTTTGCCAGAGCTTGTTGCGGGATAACTGATGACGCGATTGTGTCTTCAATGGTTGGTGCAAATGTAAACCTTGGTGCAGAAATTGTCATAATTAAACGATGAATAAGTAGATCTCATCTGTTGAGATATTTGTTCTTCGGCATTGCTATTGAAAACGCATCGAACGCGCGATGCATTGTTTGGAGGAAAGATGGCACGACATACTGATGCGGTTTGCAAATTGTGCCGGCGCGAAGGGCAGAAGTTATTCCTAAAAGGGGAGCGCTGTCTGAGCCCGAAATGTGCAATTGAGACTCGCAATTTCCCGCCGGGTGAGCAAGGGCGCAAGGCGACGTTTCGTCGCAAAATGTCTGACTATGGCACGCAGTTGCGGGAAAAGCAAAAAGCGCGCCGAATTTATGGGGTAATGGAGAAACAATTCCGGCGATATTTCCATGAAGCGAGTCGGCGGACAGGGCTTACCGGTGCCACACTGCTGTCGCTGCTTGAGAGTCGTCTCGATAATGTTGTTTATCGCTTGGGCTTTGCGGATAGTCGATCTCAGGCACGCCAACTTGTCCGTCATGGTCATTTTACAGTCAATGGTATTAAAACAGACATTCCTTCCTTCCAGGTTTCTGTTGGGGATGTGATTGCTGTTCGCTCCAATAGCCGTGCCATCACGTACTTCCGTGATCGTTCTCAGGTTATGCAGAGCAGCAACGTTCCTGGTTGGCTAAATATCAATCTCGCGGAGATGAGTGGTTCTATGTCAACCGCACCAAGCCGTGAGGATATTGAAATTCCACTAAATGAACAGTTGATTGTCGAGTACTACAGTCGATAATCTGCGTCTTACTGACGCTTGATTCTCTCATTGACCTCTTGATTGCTGTTGTGATCAAGAGGTTGAGCTGAGGGCGGTAATCTGGAAACAAAGCGCTGTCATTGATCGCTACCAAATTTGGTTGCATGACAGTGCGTACGCTAACTGCAGGGAGGAATACCATTGCTAAACATGGTTCTGCCCAAAATTGAGACGGAAGCCAACTCTCAAAACTATGGCCACTTCGTGATCAGTCCACTTGAGAGTGGGTATGGTATTACTTTGGGGAATGCTTTGCGTCGCGTTCTACTGTCTAGTTTAACAGGGGCTGCGATTACCTCTGTTCGAATTAGCGGGGTCCATCACGAGTTTTCGCCGATCCCCCATGTGCGTGAAGACACGACGCAGCTAATCTTAAATATTAAGCAGATTCGTTTGCGCTGCACGAGCGAAGAACCTGTGCGAATTCATGTGGAGGTTACACGAGAAGGTCCTGTTACGGCTGGCGATTTGATCTGCCCACCTGAGGTGGAAATTGTCAACCCTGAACAGTATCTGTTAACCGCAGATGCAAACGATGTGGATTTGGATATTGAGTTGATCGTCGAAACGGGACGAGGGTATAGCCCGGCCGAAGATCGCACCCGTCTACCCTTGGGTGAAATCCCGGTTGATGCGATCTACAGTCCGGTACGCAAAGTTGCCTATCGTGTGGAGCGAACCCGTATCGGCCAACAAACGGACTACGACAAGCTCAATCTGGAAATTTGGACAGATGGCTCAATTGCGCCGGAAGAAACGTTGCGTAAGGCAGCCAGTATTCTAGTTCAACATCTTTCCCTTCTGGCTGGTGCCGAAACGGTCACAGTTGAGCCGCAAACCCGTGAGGAAGAAGGGATTCCAAATCGGATCTATGATGCACCAATTGAAGAGTTAGAACTAACAGTCCGTGCCTATAATTGTCTGAAGCGTGCTGGCATCACGAAAATCGGTGAAATCCTCAAGCGCATGGAAAAAGGCGAAGAGGAAATGTTGGCAATTCGCAACTTCGGCAAGAAATCTTTGGATGAACTCGTTGATAAATTGCGTGAGAAGAACTATCTAAATGTGCCGGGGGTGGACCTGAGCGCATTTTGGAATAGTACTTCGTCAAGTGATGGATCCGACGAAGGTGATTCGGAAGAAGATGACGAGATGGTTGAGGCCGAAGGCGCGGAGGCATGATACTGCGTATTGCTCGGCGGCAAGACCAGGGGTGTGATTGTTTGCACATTGGTAACAAAATAGATCAAAAACGACCGTGCATGCCCAAAACTGGTGATTGCAGAGCAACTTCTTAGTGAAAAGAATCTGTTAAATCACTGTTTTGGGACATGAGCCAAAACTATTTGTCGGCGAATTTTCTCCCTTTTGAGGAAGAGTGGAATTCATCGATAGGTTCTAATGGACTGCAGAGCAGTAGGAGTAGAGCGATGCGACACAGTATTAGTGGGCGAATCTTAGGCCGCGATGCCGGCCACCGCAAAGCCCTTTTTCGCAATTTGATTAAAGAATTGTACACACACGAACGCATTATGACAACGGAAGCGAAAGCGCGTTCAATCCGTGCCGATGCGGAAAAGTTGATCACGAAAGCAAAACGTGGTGTAGCGGATGGGGGTAACCGTGTTCATGCGCAACGTCAGGTTGTGGCATATCTCAATGATAAAACAGTTGCCAAAAAAGTCTTTGATGAATTTGCTCCACGCTATGCAGAACGGAACGGCGGCTACACACGCATGATTAAACTTGGCAAACGTCAAGGTGATGCTGCCGATATGGTAATTTTGGAACTGGTTGATTCGGAAGTCTAATCGCTAGCTTTGGCTGTGATCTATGTTGCGGGGCGGGTTGCCTATGATGGCACCACATATCATGGCTTTCAGATCCAGCGGAATGAACCCACTGTACAGGCGGCTTTAGAAAAAGCACTATTTTCTTGTTGCGGTGAAGTCGTCCGCGTTAGTGGGTCTGGGCGAACCGATGCGGGCGTTCATGCCAATGGTCAAGTCGTCGCTGCAAAAGTGCCTTGGCGGCATACCGTCGAGGATCTGCAACGAGCCTGGAATGCCTATTTGCCTAAAGATATCGCAGTTCGTGATGTTGTGATTGCACCTCCCCAGTTTCATCCTAGATTTAGTGCCGAAAGCCGTGTCTATCGCTACACTGTCTATGATGTGGGTGGTGGTTATCAACAGAGGGTCAATACCCCTGCGTGGAGAGCGCTGCCTAAGGCGTCGCCGCTCACGGATAGATTTGCCTACTATCTGCCCCTTTGGCTAGATGTGGAGGCGATGCAGTTGGGAGCCGACTATCTTGTTGGTGAACATGATTTTGCAACTTTTGGCCAACCGCCGCAGGGTGAAAATACAATCCGTACCATTTATGAAGCTAAGTGGCAAGAAGTTGTTTCTAATCTGTTGCCACTGGCTACTTTTCCTGGAAGGCGTCTAATTTTTACGGTCAAGGCCAATGCCTTTCTTCGGCATATGGTACGAAATCTCGTTGGGACGCTACTTGCCATCGGTAAGCATGAGCGGCAAGCCGACTGTATTGATGAATTGCTAGAAGCCAGGGATCGTAGTTACAGTGCACCGCCTGCCCCCCCGCAAGGATTGGTGCTGGACTATGTGAACTATCCAGCTGAAGTCAACCCGTGGACAGAACCCTAGGGTGACATTACTACAATTGATAAACTCCTTAAACGTTATACAATTTCGCTTGTGTAAAAGCACGTAGCATAAGTACAAGGTTTAAGTGGGTTGTCCATAGATGATAAGCAGTACATTGTTTTATTGATTAGAAAACAAGGAGCAACTAGCGTGAAGACATTCAGTCCAAACGCCGAGGAAGCAAAAGCGCAACGTGAATGGTGGGTAGTTGATGCTACCGGCCAAACATTAGGCCGCCTCGCATCACAGATTGCAACCGTGTTACGCGGGAAACACAAACCTACCTTTAGTCCTCACGTGGATGGTGGTGATTTTGTGATTGTTACGAACTGTGACAAGATCAACGTGACCGGCAACAAACTTGATTCTGTGCGCTATTATCGCCATTCGCGCTATCCAGGTGGTCTGAAAAGCCGCTCAATGCGTGAACAGCTTGACCGCTTCCCGGATCGTGTAATCTACGAAGCTGTCAAAGGGATGATGCCAAAGACACGCTTGGGGCGTGCGCAGATGAAGAAACTACGGATTTACGCTGGTAGTGAGCATCCCCATGTGGCACAACAGCCCCAGTCCTTGAGTGTTGAGGAGAGAGCGTAAGATGACCGAATATATTGAAACGATTGGTCGGCGGAAGTCGGCAACCGCTCGGGTTCGTCTATACCCGGGAACCGGTGAGATCGTTGTAAACGATTTGCCGGCAAATACCTACTTTGGGCGGGCGCTTGATCAAATGATTTTGCGCCAGCCACTGTCTCTGACCGGCACCGAGGCGACCTATAACATCAGTGTCAAGGTTAAAGGTGGCGGTGATGGCGGGCAGGCTTCGGCTGTTCGTTTGGGGATCGCACGTGCCCTTTGTGAATCGGATCCCAATTTCCGCTCAACACTGAAAGCGGCGGGTTTTCTAACCCGTGATGCCCGTATTAAAGAGCGCAAGAAACCAGGCCTGAAGCGTGCACGTAAGGCCCCACAATACACCAAGCGCTAACTGCGTCTTGCCTGTAATATTGGGTGCTTGTCGCCGAATCATTACTTTAAAGTTGAAGCAAAAAAAGGCTCTACAGTCGGTACCATGCCAACCGTAGAGCTTTTTTTGTGCGGTGGAATCCTGGGAGGTGTTGTTGTGATAATCCGCACAGGCATTCTTTGCGTGCCACAACAAGATGATGAGGCAGTTGCTGGAGTGATGGGGCTTTTGCAGTCAACGCTTTCCGGCATCTTGCTGTTGCAGAGCACTTCCGCTCTGTCACAACGCCATTGGATCGAAGAGATTTTGCGCAGGTGGTGCGATGAGGATGAACTTGATCTGGTTCTAACCATTGGTTCAACCTTTCCTGCGCCAGGAACTTCCCCGTTAGAAATTGTACCCGATGCCACCGCGGCTGTCATCGATCGTTCGCTGCCAGGTTTGGCCGAGGCGATGCGCACTTATGCCGCACAAGAAAGTTCTTTGGCCTGGCTCGACCGAAGTTTGGTTGGCATCCGCGGTCGCTCGCTCATTGTTAACTTACCCGCTGAGGCGGCGCCGGCTGTGCTCTTTCTCGAAGCTATCGTCGATTTGCTCGAAGTTGCTAGCTCATTCCTCCGTGACGAGTCCCCATCCATAAAATTGTCCGACCACTTGGAAGTACAGCCACTGTCACCATCTCAAACCGGCGTAAGCATGCCGTCGGAATCAAAGCAACAGCATGGGCTGGATGCAGATGAATTCGCTGCGTTCTTGCGACGCCGGCAGTAGTTTGTTACGTGGGGCAATTGGCAATGATTCGGCGACATGATGGCGTTGCACCTCGCGGCTCGACACGCAAGTACCGCTTTTCAACCCGGCAATGATCAGTTTTCGCCAGCAACTCACGTTATCCCTAGTATAGTGTGGCGGCAACGGATATTTCTTAGCATGTACCACTGGTCGACTGGTTCATTGGACGTGCAACTGATGCAAACGAAAGACCACTTCTGTCGGAAAGGAGAACTGTTCGACCTCCCAATGGCCTACCACAGCGCTAAGCAGTGTGGCGAAATGGCTGCTGTAGGTGTCGACCATTCTTTTGTTGCGCCCACCCAGGCTTTGCGCCGGGAAGGAGACAATGAGGACGCTGGCGTTGATTTCACGCAACAACCTGGATCCAATGGCCCTATCGACCTGTTCCAGACAGGGGATCGTCTTGAGGAGTAGCGCGACATCCACGGGTTCCTGGGGAACTTCCTGCAGGAGGTCACAGACAACCGCTTTGCCGGTAACACCCAGTAGCGGCAAAGCTTCGCCCAAAAAGGCCATCTGCTCTCCGTTAATATCACAAGCCGTATAATGTGCACCCGCAGGTAACCCCATCCATGGAATCGTCAGCGGGTTAAGACCACAGGCGAGATCCAGCACTGACCGAATCGGCGGTAATCCAGCAAAGAGAACGTTATAAAATTCGCGGAGAATAGGCAACCGTTCACGTGTCGAGGCATGGTGGGCCATGAGGGTACGGCAGGTCGTGTGGAGCAACTTTTGATCCGGCGTGTTATCTTCGGCGCTGGCTCTCTGCAGCAAGTCCAGCCACTCCCCATAGTCGGGTTTGCCTTGCCAGTAGGCACCGGTAATTTGGTGAAGTTTATTCTTGGTCGCCTTGACCGCGGCCTTGAGATTGTTCCGTTTGGCGAGTTCCTGGCTGCCGATGAGGTGGACGAGTTCGGGCGCAATGGCCCGATATTTAGGGCTGGTGCGGACCATTGCGGTGAGTTGCGTGAGCGACTCCAGCGTCTCCATTCACGAATCCTTTTGCCACACAATGCGACCATTGCAGATCGTCATCTGGGGGCGCACCTCTGCGATCTCCGCGGCCGGTGTCGCAAAGAGATCCCCGTCGAAGAGCACCAGATCGGCCAACCTACCCGGCCCAATCAGCCCCTTCTCGTTTTCCATAAATTCGGCATAGGCGCCATCACGTGTATAGCCGGCAATTGTTTGCACTAAGGTCTGACGCTGCTGTGGGTGACCATCAACCCACGGCTCACGGTTTAGCGCAGCATAGAAGCTGCGCATGGGATCAAGTGTTACAACGGGCCAGTCGCTGCCAAAAGTTAGATGGGCTCCCGTTTCTCGGATTGTCTGCCAGGCAAAACTGAGTGGCCAGCGGCGTTCACCGGCGCGTACTGGCCAGATCTCGGCATCGTGACGGGTAACCGGCGAATGGAGAGGCTGCATTGAGGCAATGACACCCAATTGTGCAAAGCGAGGAAGATCGGCGGGATGGAGCGTTTCAATGTGTTCAACTCGATGACGGCTGTCACGGGGACCATTGACGGTGCGAGCGTGGGCATAGCCGTCCAACGTGCGGCGGACAGCGCCTTCGCCGCACGCATGGACAAAGATTTGCAGCCCCAAGCGGTCGGCCTCGGTGGCGATGGCGTTAAAATGCTCCGCTGTATACAGCGCCATCCCTTGATTGCCAGGTGCATCGGCGTAGTCATCGACCATCAGTGCTGTATAGGATTCGAGCACCCCATCCATAAAGAGTTTAATTGCACCTGCGCGCACATAGTCGCCCTGATATTGGCGCTTCAGCTCTGCGGCGTCGGCCAGAGCGGTAAGGGGCGTTTCTGGTTTGATATCACAAGGCATATAGACGCGCAAGGTCATTTCGCCGGCAGCTTCCAGATCGGCATAGCGCGCAATTTGCTGATCACGATTGTCCATGTTGTGGACGCTGGTGATGCCATGTTGTGCAGCCAGCGATAACCCCTTTTTGAGCAGCCGGCGCTGTTCTTCCGCGGTCAAGTTGGGAATGAGTTCGCGAATGGGCTCGTAGGCCGCAAATTCACGCAGTTCGCCGCTGGCCAGTCCACTTTTGAGATCCATAACAACGACATTGCCGGGAGGTAAGCCGCGACCGTAGAGTAGGTTGGCGCGCCGCAAGGCCTCCGTATTGGCCCAGGCTGTGTGCATATCAAAGGCAAAGAGCAATAAGGGGCGGTCCGGCACCAGTTGGTCTAACCAGTGGCGGTCGATGGGATCTGCTGATGGGATGATGGTGTAGCGCAGTTGGTAGCCTTCAATCCACGGTTTATGTGGGTGGGCTGCGGCATAGGTCTGAATCAACTCACCCAAGTGAGCCATATCTGTGGCACCATCCAACTGCAAACTCTCTAACTTGAGCGACCCCCAGAGCAGGTGAAAATGGCTATCAATTAGGCCGGGCAACAGGGTGCAGCCGTTGCCGTTGATCGTTTCCGTCTGTGGTGTGCGCCAGGATGTCGCCTCGGCATCGCTGCCGGTAAAGACGATGCGATTGCCCTGGATCCCCACCGCCTGCGCACGGGGCTGCGCCGGATTGGCAGTGTAGACATTGGCATTGTGAATGAGGAGCGTAGGTTGGCTCATGGTGAAGTGGGGCCGTTATTGGGTCGAAACCAGTTTATGGCGCAGTGCATAGGCAATCGCCTCCATGCGGCTTGTCACCTGCAATTTTGAAAGCACATTGCTAACATGGAATTTCACCGTTGAGCGGCTGATAATGAGTCGCTCGGCAATTTCGCTATTGTTTAGGCCTTCGACCATCAATTCCAGCACTTCCCGCTCCCGTTCGGTGAGATCAAAACCAGGCTCGGCGTTGACACCCTGGCGCGCCTGCCGAATGAGCGCTTGGGTTGCCTCGGGCGCTAATGTGGGGCGACCGGCATAGGCGGCACGAATCGCGTTGGCCAACTCATCGGCAGAGACATTTTTGAGCAGGTAGCCAATGGCTCCTGCTTCCAAGACGCGTTTGATGAGATCGTCTTCTTTGAAACTGGTCAAGGCGATGACTTGAATGTGAGGGTAGTGTTTGCGGATGGCTTCGGTTGCTGCCGCACCGTCAATATTAGGCATCACCAGATCCATCAGAACGACATCTGGGCGCAACTGACTGCATAGATTGATTGCTTTTGCGCCATCATTGGCTTCGCCCACGAGAATGAGATCATCGTAAATCGAAAGAAAAGCCGCTAGCCCACTGCGTACCACAGCCTGATCGTCAACTACCATGACGCGGATCGTCGGCAGCTCTGTTGAAGATGTATCGATTTGGTCGATCATAGAATTACTCCGGGTTACTGCTGCGCGCCGTAAATATTTGCAATCCTTATGCCGCCAGAGTACTACGCCAGCTGACATGAATGATTGTTCCTTGGCCGGGCTGGGAACGGATGGTTAACTTGGCACCGATTTCATCGGCACGTTCCTGCATAATTGATAAGCCCAAGCACTGTCCTGAAATTTGCTCCAGTAGGAAACCTTTGCCATCGTCTTGGACCAGCAACTCCACCTGTTCGGGGGCCATTGCCAGTAAAATAGTTGCATTGGTGGCCTCGGCATGTTTAGCAATATTGTTGAGGGCTTCTTGCGCGATGCGATAGAGCGCCACACGAACACCGACGGCTAACTCCGCTTCGCCTTGCAATTCGACATGGATCGGTACCCGTGCCCGACCAATAATCGCATCTGCCAGTTGCTGTATCAAATCGGGCAGGGGAACATTGGTCAGTGCGGTGGGACGCAACTCCAACAACAGCGTCCGCATCTCGGCAAGAGCTCCTCGCGTGAGTTCGCGCAATTCACGTAAGCGACTTTCTGCTTCCTCTTGATTGCGTTGCCAGAGGCGCGGTAAGATGTCGGCAATCATGCTGGCAGAAAAAAGGGTCTGCGTCACCGAATCATGCAGATCGTGTGCAATGCGGTTGCGTTCTGCCGTCACCGCGGCCCGTTCGATCTGGGCATAGAGCCGCGCATTCTCTACCGCCAGCGCGGCCTGATCACAGTAGGTGGACATGAGGCTTAGGGCCTCTTCGGAAAAGGTATGATGGTGTCGATAGTAGAGCACCAGACTTCCATAAATTTCTTCCTTCACCACCAAGGGTGCCGAGAGAACTGCCTCAAAGCCCTCTTCCCCAAAGTTCCTCTCTTCGGCTACTTCGGGTGTCCAAACGGTACTCGTCGGTTGACGATTGCGCACGGATTGGCCGATCGGTGTATCTGCCGTTAATGCAACCTCTACTCGTTGTGGCAGTTCCTGATTCAGTTGGAGGCTTTGTTGCATGCGCAAAATGCCATCTTGAGGATGCAACTGATAGATCGCGCCGGCATCGGCATTGAGCAAATGAATTGCCTGGGAAACGATCTGTTCCAAAATCTCATCGAGCGTCGCATTGGAATTGATCAAGGCCAAAATTTCGCGCAGCCCATCGGCAACTTGACGACGTCGTTCTAATTCTAATGTACGCTCTCGCACCCGCGCTTCAAGAAATGCTTCTGTCTGTTTGGTGGGGGTAGATAGATCGATCACCGAGGCTAACACAAATTGTTCATGATCAAAATGTATGTACCCCAACCCAATTTCTACAGGAAAGCTGTGACCCTCTTTTTGCTGGCCAATGAGATCGAGCCCGAGACCCATTGCACGGGAGTGGGGATTCACAAAAAATGCAGTGCGATGTTGTTCATGGCGATGATGCAGTGCCTGTGGAATGAGAATCTCAATGGGTTGACCTACTAGCTCTCCCTCTGTGTAACCAAACATTTCATCCAGTTTCTCATTGGAGAGAACAATCTTTCCATCACGACCAACTGCCAGCATTGCAATGGGGGCTGCCTGGATTAACTGCTGAATATTTTCTATAGTACGATTGATGATATGGGTCACAGAAACACTTGATATCTCTATCCAAATTCACTCTTGTGACGGTCACATGCCCAACAGATAAAGGGCAACTATACAATATGGCGACTTTTGCATCTGTAGTAACCGCACTATAATCATACCAACTGTCGGCTGATTTACCAAAGGGAGCGAGCAGACAACATCGCAGAACAGGTTGCTGATGCGTCTCAACAATTTCACGACACGCACTGAGAACGGAAACCAAGTGCGAAACAGTATCGTTTGACGTAAATACCCTGACAGAAATAAGTAGCGCTTCTTTCAGGAAAACTGGAGAATTATCTGTCTACTTATTTCTGCCGGATTGTACTATTAGCAACTGTGCATTCGTTCTCCGTAGTTACGTACGTTCTAAACCTGAGAGAAAGATTCTATGGACAAAAACACTAAGACTATCGATACTACACATGCCGCATGGGCCGCGGCGCCTTCCGCTACCCAGGTCACCGCAGACCTATCCATTCCCACGGATCAACCAACTGTCCACCCTGCCGATCTCTTTGCCTTGACCTTCTTACAGGATGCGCAACTCTCGCCCGACGGGACAGCGGCCGTCTACACCGTGCTCACTGTGGATCCGGCAACCGACGAAGAACACAGCACCATCTATCTGCAGACCATCGACACCGGCGAAATTCGTGCTCTGACCAACGGCAATGCACAGGACAGCGCCCCGCACTGGTCACCCGATGGGAAAACAGTCGCATTTCGTTCTACGCGGAATGGCAATGCCCAAATTTTCACGATTCCTGTTGATGGCGGCGAAGCAAGGGCACTCACTGCATTGCCCCAAGGCATTACCGATGGCCCTATATGGTCACCTGATGGTAAACAACTTGCCTTTGCTGCGCCATCGCAACAAGAACCACCGGATCTTGCACTGCCATACCGATTGAATCGTCACGTCTATCGCTTTGACAAAGCCGGGTATGTCGATGGGATTGTGACAGATCTTTTTGTTATTGATGCAGACGGTGGGGAACCGCGTGCCTTGACGGCCGATCACTATCACAATAGCGCACCGGTCTGGTCGCCAGATGGCCGTGAACTGCTCTACACCGTCACCTTCTTCCCCGACAGCCACCGCATCGGCGCGGCCCTGCGATCGGTCAATTTGGCCGGCGAAAGCCGGGATCTTGTCTGGGATTGGGGCACTGTCACGGCAGCCACCTGGAGCCGCAACGGTCAGCAAGTTGTCTTTGTGGGTACTCCAGCCGGACAACCCATCGGTACACAAGATCAACTGTGGGTGGTCAGCGCGGCAGGGGGACAGCCGGCTTGCCGAACAAAGGGGTTGCCTTTCAAAGTTGGCGGTGCACTACAGATGGATATGCCGGCGCGGTTTCTGCGCACGCCGCGCCTCTTTATCAGTCACGACGACGGTACAGCCTATGTCCAAGTCCAAGCTGGGGGCAACGTGGCGATTTATCAAGTTGCACTGGTGGGAAACCTCGAGTGGTCAATCGTTGTCGACGGTGAAGGGGCCGTATTCGCCATGGACTACCAAAAGAACGCACTGCTGTACTTTCAGAGCACATGGTTTGATCCGTTGCAACTTTATCGGATGGAACTGACGCAAAATGGTGCAAATGTGCCAGAAGAAAACGAGAGAGTTCCCCAGCGACTGACTGATCTCAATGCGACACTCCGTGCCAGCTGGGATCACCCCTCGGTAAAAGCGCTGCACTTTCCCAGCAGCGATGGCACAATGGTGGAAGGCTGGCTGATGACACCGGCCACAGGTGAGGCACCCTACCCGACAATTTTATACATTCACGGCGGTCCACACTCGGCCTTTGGCAACATCTTCTCGTTTGACTTTCGCCTGCTGGCAAGTGCCGGCTATGCCGTGCTCTTTATTAACCATCGTGCATCGACCGGCTATGGCGACACCTTTGCCACGCAAATTAAAGGGGATTGGGGAAATTTGGACTATCGCGACCTCATGGCAGGGGTCGACTATGCCATTGCGTTGGGGCTGGCAGATACAGATCGCTTGGGTTGCTGTGGACTGTCAGGCGGCGGCAATCTCTCCTGTTGGATTGTCGGCCAAACCAATCGCTTTAAAGCGGCCGTACCGGAAAATCCCGTAACCAACTGGTTGAGCTTTTATGGTGTTAGTGATATCGGTCCCTGGTTTGCTGTCGAGCAATTGGGGGGACACCCCCATGAGATTCCCGAAATCTACGCCCGCTGCTCACCAATCACCTATGCCCACCGCTGCAAAACGCCCACGCTACTGATCCAAGGGGAACACGACTGGCGCTGCCCTGCCGAGCAATCGGAACAGTTTTATACCGTTCTCAAAGTGAACGGATGCCCTGTTGAAATGCTGCGGCTTCCCGGCAGTCCCCACGCCGGAACGATTGAAGGAGCGCCTGCCATTCGGCGGGCACACAACGAAGCCCTGCTCGATTGGATGCAGCGCTTTGTCTAAGTTTCTGCCCAAATTTTAGGGTCATCTGTGAAACGTGTGAGTTGTCAGAGGCCATGATGTACTGCTTTGGCGCTCAACTCACATGTTCGGCTAATAAGCGAACTTCCGTTGGACCACAACGGAAACAGAAAAGTTTCGGGTAAATTCCAAGGGATGCGCTCACCCCCGTGCTGGTGTTTCCCATCACCATTATTCCTCGTTATCACCGTGGGCCAAGCTCTTGGATTTCATCATTTGAATGCCGTTGTCGACCTGTTTGGTGATAACTTGGAGCTTTTGAGCCAAGTCCCCGAGGACGTCTACGGCATAGCGGTCTGCTTCCTGGGCACGACGTTGTGCTGCTTGGCGGCTCTCCTGCAAGATGCGCTCTGCTTCGTCGCGTGCGGTAGCCACAATTTGGTCTTGATGCACAATCTCCATGGCGCGCTGTTTTGCCTGTTGGATGATCCGTTCTGCTTCCGCACGTGCTTCGGCCAAGATATGATCCCGTTCGGCCAAGGTACGTTCGCTCTCCATAATAGAACTGGGGACGCTGATCCGCATGCGTTCAATTAATTGGGCAAACTCATTGGCATCAATCACACGTAGCGAGGAGAGTGGAACGGCGCGTCCACGTTGTAACACAGCTTCTAAGTGATCGATTAATTGTAAGATAGCGATAGGACACCCCCGTCAGGTTTTGGCTGCTCTGTCAATGGCACTTACACGGCGCATCTGGAGTCCGCAATTCACATTGGTGCTTGTACTGTTGCAAATCGGTGTGAATGCTAAATCCCTATCATGCATGGTGGGCCAATTTGCTACTGCGCCCTTTGGTCGCTTTACTGGGCGATAGATGTTGATTTTCGGCAAATCGCACTGCGAGCGCGCTCTGGACGTGGGGGGGCGCCCACTGTGAAATGTCTCCCCCCAGCGAAGCCACCTCCTTGAGAATTGTTGCACTGAGATAGGCAAAGTTGCCATCGCAGAAGAGGCAACAGAGTTCAATTTCGCTTGCCATCTGGTGGTTTGCCCAGCCGATCTGGTGCTCATACTCAAAGTCTGCTACATTGCGTAACCCGCGAATGATCACCTGGGCATCCTCGTCCCGTGCACAATCAACGGTAAGGCCAACATATGTTGTCACTTGGACGTTGGGCAGATGGACAAAGGAGCGCCGTGCCAATTCAAGGCGTTCATCGGTTGAAAAGAGAACATTCTTCTTTGGCGGAGCATCATAAATGGCAACGATAAGTTCGTCAAAAATAGCACTCGCTCTCGTTGCGATATCAATATGACCGTTGTGAATCGGATCAAAGCTCCCTGGATAGAGTGCCCGTGTCATAGATTCGTTCAGCTTTCTCTTTGATTGAATACGAATAATTAAGCGTCGCCATAGAACTTTGGGGTGGTAAACAGCTACTCTTCCGGCAGAAAATACGAGAAAACCTGGTTACCCAGTAAAAGCCCGCGTTGCGTGAGTGTTATGCGCTCGTCATCCAGGGTGAGCAAGTTCCAACTTTGTAGATCGGCAATCTCTTCAGCAAAGACTTCGCGTAGATCGACACCATGGCGAGCCTTAAATTGTTGAAATACAACGCCTTCCTGGAGGAGACGCAAGCCGAGCATCATCGTTTCGCCCATTGCTAAGCGCGTGTTAATCTCCTCACAAAACTCGTCCACTGGCTCGCCACGCACGATCCGCTTGACATAACCCGGTACTGGTTTGCGGTTGCCCCAGCGATATTCTCGCTGCTGGGTAAGCTGTCCCGCTTGTGGAAGATTTGGGATCGCCAGGGGAACAGATTGTGCACTCTTCAACCGCAGGTGACTGTGCGCTCCCGGTCCGATCCCGAGATAATCTTGATTACGCCAGTAGACCAAGTTGTGTTCACAGGCAAAAGCGCTGGTCTCCACCGCTGTCAATGGTGTCGACAACGCGGCTTTACTCGCCCAATTGGATACTTCGTAGTGTTGATAGCCGGCCTTCTCAAGGAGTGTCATCGCCAGTTCGTAAAGCTCAGCTGCGCGATCTTCGTCAGTATCGGCGACCTTACCGGTGGCAACCCAATGAGAAAGCGGGGTATTGGGCTCGACAATTAGGCTGTAGAGGCTCAAATGCTCAGGGGTTAAAGCGAGTGCCGCCTCCAATGTCGCTTGCCAAGTCGTTACTTCTTGTTCTGGCAAGCCAAAGATAAAATCGAGGTTAATATTGTCAAAACCAGCCTTGCGCGCTGCAGAAAAGGCGGCCGTTACATCTGTTGTGCTGTGAATGCGACCAAGAAATTGTAACTCTGTGGACTGAAAACTCTGCACACCAATACTGAGCCGATTGACGCCCAACGCGCGCAGAGTTTCGAATTTGCTTTGATCTACCGTGCCCGGATTGGCTTCACAGGTGATTTCACAGTGAGGGGAAAGATGAAAGGCCCGTCGAATTGCTGTAAACAATTGGCTCAGCTGTGTGGCGGTGAGAATCGTGGGGGTGCCACCGCCAATAAAAACAGTGGCAACTGTGCGATCGCGCAAATGCTCTTGCCAGCGGTCCATCTCCATGCACAGTGCGTCAACTGTCTGTTGGAAATAATCCTCTAGGCCTGCATAGGTGTTAAAGTCGCAGTAGGGACATTTTTTCGCACAAAATGGAATATGCAGGTAAAGACCTGTGCGCTCACTCACGGGCGGTTGGAAATTTGTGTTGACAGCAGATTGTGGCTGGAGATGAGGCAGGGAATGGGATGCGCACACGACCTACGTACCTGAATAGCTTATCCGCATGGTGGATGGTGGCTCTACTGCGGCTGTTGGAAAAACAGCATACAGTAGAGCGAGATCGCAAAATTGCGGATAAAGATCAACGATTTTCTAGACGGAAACCATGGCCACGGACGGTCACGATATAGCGGAACTCTTCATCAGTTTCGGCAATCCGCTCGCGCAGGCGACGGACAAGCGCATCGATAGCCTGTTCACTGACTCCTTCACCGGCCGCTTCCGGCCAAACGGCATCGACGATCTGCTCACGTGTAACCACGCCGCCTCCCGAATCCCAAAGGATCTCAAGAAGTCGATACTGATGCAGGCTCAGCGGCGGGTCAGCCAAAATGCCATTGATCCAGACTTGGCGGGTTTCTTTGTCAAGTCGGAGGCCAATCTTATCATTGTCAAAAGTAAGTGGAGCTGTCGCACCAGCATCAACAAATGCCAATTTGAATCGGAGGGCAATTTGAATCTCATCCCCATCTTGCAGTGGAACGGATCCGTGAACTTCTTCCCCATTTACATGAGTACCATTCTTGCTCCCCAGATCCTCCAAGTAGTAACCGTCGGCCCGCCAACTGATCCGTGCATGATAGCGACTTACCTGCCGATCCGGCAAGGCAATATCACACTCTTCTGAGCGACCTACAGTGAGAATGCGGGTACGGTCTAATGGCCAGCGCCTTCCGGCTTCGGAGCCTCGCTGCAAAACCAACATAGCGCTTTCTCGGGGTTTGGGGCGTGCGTTGAGTTGATCTGTTTGGGATAAATCATCAGTTATTGTCGTCATACCGATTCCTTCTGAACTGGGTTCTCCTGCGCATTACCTTGCTGGAACGTCCACAAAGCAATTTTACGCTTCCGATATCATACCAACGGCGGTATCGCTCGAATTGTGTAACTTTCGGATCGGCCCAGAGGATAGATTGAGATTTACACAATTTTCGACATACCGCCATACCAACGGTAGCTGTGAAGTAGCACCTGTCTGATCGTGCGTCTTGGCAAAGAGCAAGCGTTTGGGCCGGTACTGTTTGTACAGGTACACTGAACACGGACGCACGTTCGAAAAATGTCACCTCATGCAGACGTTAGCATTACACTGCCGCTAGAGACCGGGACAGTTAAGACAACAGCAAACGAGGGCAAGACTGAGTGTCAACGTTGGGTGCAATGCAGGATAGCCTGTGACAAAATGTCGGATGTATCATACCACAATTTGTAAAGAGTTCCCATATCAAATACACAATGTATACGATTCTTTATCCCAACCTATACTATATGACACAAGGTTATCTATACTATAGGACGAAGTACAGTCAGTTTTGTTTCGTGTAATCTTCGGCTACTCGGCGCTTTTGTGGCCAATCGGGGGTACAGTACCCAATGCAATTGACAGCTTCGCAATCCTAACGCATAATGGCAAAGAGAACCTCATCTGCCATTTCTAGTATGGTTTGGCGTAAATACCTGGACAGAAATCAGTAAAGCTTCTCTCTGGGAAGCAGCCGATTTATCTGTCTACTTAATTTCTGCTCGGATTTACTAGAAACTTGAGCGAGGAAACCAGTACCAGGAACATCGCATTTTATTTCTTGGTGGATCAATGAGAAAAGAGCGGCAAGGTTCTCAATATCGCTCGTCGTACATGATCGTACATGATCGTAGACACCAATGGAGTAGGAAGTTGCAG
>Ga0116151_10001590_pt1 | contig 21307 bp, 21 predicted proteins | sample AD_UKC117_MetaG_FD_89893 | JGI IMG/M metagenome (GOLD analysis project Ga0116151, IMG submission 89893) | Active sludge microbial communities of municipal wastewater-treating anaerobic digesters from Hong Kong - AD_UKC117_MetaG | ecosystem: Engineered > Bioreactor > Anaerobic > Digestate... | reverse complement strand
TTTTGACGGGATAACCGCTCTTTGCCTCTCGTCCTTCGGACTCCCGGGCGGCAAAGAGCTTTGGAGAAACCGCCCGTTCCGGGCGATCCGTTCCGCCGGATGAACCGGCGCAGCCGGAAAAGCACGTTAAGGGCTGCGGCCCTTAACAATCCCAGGGACTTTTTGACAGGCTGAGGCCGTCCGCTTCACAGCGGACGGCCTTTTTATCCCGTTTTTTGTTATTTGAGCTGCACGCCGCCCGCGGGCCGCACGGCAAAGCGATAGCAGCTGCCCGCGCCGAACACGCGCTCAATTTCTTCGCTGTACGCCGCAACGCGCTTAAGCGGCACAAGCGCCTGAATCGTGCCCGCAAAGCCGCCGCCGTGAACGCGCCATGCGCCTTCACCCTTGAGCATCCGCTCGGAAACAGCAAGCGCAAGCGCAAGCCCGCGCTCGTTCGGATCGCTCGGGCAAACGTTTTGCAGGTATTCAAAGCTCGACCTTCCGCTTTCGTTCATCAGCAGGCGGAACGCTTCCATATCCCCTTCTTTGAGCGCGCGCACCTGCTTTGGCACGCGCTCGTTTTCCGCAAAGAAATGCATCGCCCGCAGCAGCGCCCTGTCCGGCACCGCCCCGCGCAGTTTCGGCAGCGCCGCATAAAATTCCGCTTCGTCCACCTGCCGGAGGAACTGTTTGCCGAATCGGCGCGCAACCTCTCCCATCTCGGCGGGGATGGCGGCATATTCCGGCGTGAGGTTTGCATGGCTGCCGCCCGCGTTGACGATGCAGACCGCATAGCCGTTCGCCGCAAGATCGCACTCAACCCGCTCGATTTCCGGCTTCTCCGGATCGGCAAAATCGATTGCGACAAATCCGCCGACCGCCGAAGCCAGCTGGTCCATCAACCCGCTGGGTTTGCCGAAATGCACATTTTCAGCATATTTGCTCGCAAGCGCCTGTTCCACGGGCGGGATTTCCCCCTCGTTGAACAATCCGGAAAAAATCGTGCAGATCAGAATGCTGAACGCAGCGCTGGATGAAAGGCCGGAGCCTTTGGGGACGTCCGACTCGATGCACGCGTCGAATCCGCCAATCTTCCAGCCGTCCGTGCGCAGTCTCTCCGCAATGCCGCGCACCAGCGCAGTGGAACCGTTCGTTTCACCCGGTCTGGGGTCGAGGCGATCGAGCGAGAGCCGCAGCGGCGGATAGCCTTTCGAGCGGATACAGACGGCGTTGTCGCTCCGCGGCGCGGCCGCCGCGCGCGTGTCCATCGTGACCGCGGCCGCGAGCACGCGCCCGAGCTGATGGTCGGTGTGGTTTCCGCCGATCTCGCTGCGGCCCGGCGCGGAGAACAGCGCGGCCTCGTCACAGAGGCCGAACTCGCGTTTAAAGCGGTCAAGCAGCGCAAGGTATTTTTCGCGCTGCAGCAAAAAGCCGTCCCCATAGAGACTGCGAAGCGTTCCGTCGAGCGCACCGCCGGTCAGGGAATCCCGCACAGACGACAAATCAATCCCCTCCGCATAAAAAAATTACAAAGAAAAAATCCCGATACAAAACACGGCCGGCTTACCGGCAAAATCCCAAATTGACGGCCTGCCGATGGAATCCCGAAAAAAGTGAATTCGCATGATTGTAATTCGTCAAAACCGGCGGCGTACACGATGGTTTTGACACGCCTCGCACAGCGAGGCCGGCAAACGGTGCAGCCGGTCGAGGCTGACGCCACAGCAGCGGCCTCTGCCGGGAAACGATTGCTTTTCGATGACCGGCGGCGGATTATCCGCCGATCGCTTTGAGCAAAAACGCCACCCCGATGCCCAGATAGTTGCCGACGGCGTATCCGAGTATCCCGCAGATCAGCCCGGGCAGCATGACCTCCCGGTTTTTCAGCGCATCCGCCGCGGGCGCGATGAACGCAGGCCCGTAGACGCCCGCCGTGGACGTGATCAGCGCGGTGTCCGCGTCGATCTTAAAGAGCTTTGCAAGCAGCAGGTGCAGCAGGACGGCGCCGAACTGCGCGAGTGCGAACATGCCGAGGAAAAGCATGGATTCGGCCTTGATCGCGTCGAATTGAAACGACAGCCCGATGCCGAACGAGAACATCAGAATCAGATATTGCCCCGTGGAATACGATCCCGGCGCGTTTCGCACCTTCTTGAAAAACGAAAATCCGATGCCGCAGCTGGTCACGACCAGCATGATCACGATCACGTTCAGTTCGCCCGTGATCAAAAGCGCAAGCCCGGCAGCAATCGCCAGGGAAAGCACACCGAGCAGGAGCACCGGCACGCGCCGCAGGATGGATTTCACCGAAAACGGCTCCTTGACCGGAATGAAGTTTTTCTCCAGCCCTACCGCATAGGTTGCATCGTCCGCCGAAGCTTCGTCTTCAGCGGCGGGGAACGCCGGCAGAAACTTTCGTGCGAGCCGCGGCATCACCGAGATCAGCAGCAGGAAATAGACCCCGCCGACCACAACGTCCGAAGCGTTGGCCAGCACGATATGCGTGTCGCTCACCGAAAGCGCCGCGCCGATGGCCATGAGGTTCGGCGTGCCGCCGGTGTACAATCCGATGATCATGCCGGCGTATTTATACGCTTCCGAAAGCGTGTCCCGAAACAGAAAATACCCCGCGCATGCAACGAGGACCACTGCGCCGATCATGAGCAGAAACGAATTGAGCATGGGTTTGGCCAGCCGCTTCACGCTGGAAAGATCGGCCGAAAAGAGGATCAGCGGAATCGCGATTGGGATCAGGACCTCCGAAATGTCCATCGCCAGAGAGGTTTCCGGTATCACGAGGCTGAGAAGGAATCCCGCCGCGTAACAGAGGAATACCGGTCCGAGTATACCGAGGATTTTCACCCTTTTGGAGAGCGACACCATCACCCTCGGCCCGAGGAGCATAACAAGAACGATCACAACATCCCAGACGATTTCCAAAATTCCCTCCCACGCGCCGGATTTTCATGCATCGATCGAGCTTGAAGGCAGGCGCAGACATTGCAGTTATTATAGCACGCGCGGCCGGAGCCGGGCAACGCCCGACCGCCGAAAAAGACGGCGCGTATCATAAAAAGAGCGCCGGCGGAAAATCCGACGGCGCTCTCTTTCCATCGATAACTAGTTCAATCCGATGCGGATGCTCCCGCTGACGCTGTCGAAACGATAGCTCGCGCTCCCGTCGCCGCAGACAATCTTTTTGTCGCTGAGCGTGCCCGGAAACTCGCAGGTCAGCTCGCCGCTGACGCTGTCCAGCTTGGCCGTAAAGCCCGCGTCCTCCGGCAGCAGGATCGTCATGTCGCCGCTGACGCTGTCGCCTTCGATATTGTTCGGCACAATCGAACTGACGATGCGCACTTCCCCGCTGACGGTGTCCGCGCTGACGCTCTTGAACGCGCCGCCCGCGCGGATGTTCCCGCTGACGTTGTTCAGGGACAGTTCCTGCACGGTGCACCGTTCGCAGACCAGCCTGCCGCTGGTGGACGAAAGCTTCAGTTCGTCGCAGGTAATCTTTGCGCAGTCGACCGCGCCGGAAACCGAATCGAGTTTCACCGTGTCGCCGTACACGCCGTCGACGTCGATGCTTGCGGACACGCTGTCGATCTGCAGTTCGTCCAGGGAGCCGAGCAGGGAGGCCGGAACGGTCATGACCAGCGCTTTGCTGGGGATGTTGCTCCGCTCCTTGTCAAACCAATTCCAAATGGTTTCGGCGTTTTCGCAATATTGGATTTTCAGTTCCCCGCCCGACGTGACCGTGTAGCGCATTTTCTGCGCGTCGGTCAGCGTCCTGCGCGACGTTTCATAAAACGTGATTTCGTCGCCCGTCCCGACGAGGACCTGCACGCTGCCTGCAATCCATTCAATATCGATCGAATCCACGTCCGCCGCCGCAACCGAAACCGTTTCCTCGGCCACGACCTGCGTGCCGTCCGCCTCTGCGTCTGCGGAATCATAGTCCGCCGAAACCCAGAAAGGCCAGTTCCAGCCGCTCCAGCCGAGGCGCTCCATCACGTCATGTCCCGTCAGCGTCAGCACCAGAAACGCAATCAGAATCAGCGCGATGACGAGGCCGACAACAATCCTGATAATACCACCTGTTCGCATAGTTGATCCCTCCTACTTTCTGAGCATGAAGATGCCTTTGATGATGGACGCGACCGCCGCCGTGATCAAAAAGATGATCCAGGTAATGTACCAGGCGCCCGTCATAAAACTCACAGCAATGTATACGCAAACACCGATGAGCCAGAGTGAACCGATCAGCGCGCTGGCCGCCTGGTCCTTCTGACGGTTGTTCTGCTTCCATTCCTTGAAATCCTCCACCATGGTGTCGTCCTTTTTTACATACTTTTCGCGGGTTACACCATTATAGATGAGAATCCCCGTCGCAACGGCGACGAACACGAACAGCAGCATCACGCCGATGGTGTTCTGCAGCAGGATGACCGGGACCGGGCACGTGATGTACAGTGCGACGGCGACCGCCGTCGCAAGACCGTTTTTCCTGCTGGCCTGCACGCTTTCGGTGGGCTTTTCCCCGCTCAGGCCGGCAATCAGCACGTCCACGTCCCCAATGCTGGCGACCGCAATATTATAGGCCGCTTCTTCGCTCTTGCCCTGGCTGATCAAATCGTTGTATTTGTCGGTCAGGTTCTGGAACATCTCTTCCTTGAGTTCGACCGCACGCACCGTTTTCGGCGCGTTTTCAAAGAGCGAGTCGATATAATTCCTGAGTTTCTCGTTCATATGGATTCCCCTTCTCCTTCTGCCAATAGCTTGTCGATCACCGCTTCCGCGGTTTTCCAATCCTTTTTCCGCAGCCGGTACGATTCCTTTCCGAGGTCCGTAATGGAATAATACTTTCTCCGCGCGCCGGTCGTTTCGTCTCCCCAGTAGGATACGATGCAACCCGCGTCCTCCAGTCGCCGAAACGCCGTATACAGCGTCGCTTCCTTCAGTTCAAACCGCCCGTCGGTCAGGCTGTTGATCGCCTTGTTGATCATGTATCCGTAGCCGTCGCCTTTCATCAGCTGAGCCAGGATAATCGTCTCCGTGTTTCCACGGATGAGTTCCGATGCAACGGACATGGCGCACCTCCTTTCCGTATGCAGGTATATCTTAACGTTAGTTACCTCGCCTGTCAAGGTATATCGCCAAAATATTTACATTTTACATTTATATATTTTCCGCGGCCGTCGGAACGCTTTTCAGGCGTAGTATATTCGCACGCAAAAAGCCCGGCGAAAATTCGCCGGGCTTTGCCGTTCCGTTTGATTAGGACTCTTCTAAAACCTCCGTGCAGCGCGTGTCCGCCCCCTCCTGCTCGACATAATAAAGCCGGTACAGCGCAGGATCGATGGCGGAACCCGCCATGATCTCCCGCGCGCGGGCGACCAATTCGGTCCCGACCCGGATCGACATACCGCAGCTGGCCGTGATGGCCCTGAGCGTCGGCATGACCGCGCCGCCGACATCCCGCAGCAGGCGCTGCGCGGCAATCGCCGCATGCGGCGAATCGAACGCAAAGAGATAGTACGCGCGGTTTGTCAAAGCGTGATCACCTTGTCGGCGCGCTGCATCGCGCTCATGATGTCGTACATGTTGCTGGCGACGCCGATTTTGAGCTTGTCGGCGATTTCGTAATAGTTCAGGCAAGTGCCGCAGACGAGAACCTGCGAGCCCTTGTCGATGAGCGCCTGCAGGTTTTCAATCACCTGTGCTTCGTCCCCTGCGGGCAGCCGCACGCCGCCGTTCATAAACAGAACGTACGCGGGCACGTCGTCGCTCTGCGCGAGCGTATAAATCGCCATTTTCAGAAGATTGTAGCCGAGCGTAAAGTCGCCGCCGCCGACATGGTCTTTGCCGATGAACACCGCATAGCCGTTGCCCGCGGCCGGACGCGCCGCGGCAGGCGTTTCGCCGTGCTTGGCTTCACCGGTGAAATGGACGTAAAAGCCGCCCTCTGCGTCCCCGCTTTCCACGGCGACTTCCATCGACCTTCCGAGCCGCGTAAGGTTTTCCACCGCGGCACGGTTGTCCACAAGGACCGTTATATCCTGATTCCCGCCGTCAAGCGCTTTTTTCGCCAGAATGACCGGCTGCGGACACGCTTTTCCCCTCGCGTCAATCTGCATTCTCTTTTCCCTCGCTTTCCTGCACCGCACACGTCGTGCATGCCTTTATTCTAGCAAAAGATAGCGGCGTTTTCCAGCTTCCCGCAGGCAAATTCTTTCCGCAAAACGAAAAAAGCGCTCCCCTTTGCAGGGGAGCGCCGTGTTATATCGCTGTATTGCTGTCAGAGCAGGTTGAGTCCGGTCTCCGGATCGAACAGATGCGCGAGCGCTCCGTCGAACGTGAAGTACATCTGGTCGCCGAACTTGAAGCCGTAACGGTTTTCGGGGGGCAGGTCGACCGTTGCAATACGCATGACGCAGTCCTTGCCGACGGCCGTAACGTGTACATACAGTTCGCTGCCCATCATCTCGGAAACGTCCACCTTGGCGGCGATTGCGTGCTTTTCCTTGGCGTCGACCAGGGTAACGTGTTCCGGACGGATGCCGAGCGATACCTTCATCGGCTGAACGCCTTTGTCCTTGAGCGTTTTCTGCATCTCGTCCGGCAGGTCGACGACCGCGTCTTCGAGGCGGACGACATATTTTCCGCCGGTTGCAGTGAGTTCCGCATCGAAGAAGTTCATCTGCGGTGTGCCGATGAAGCCCGCGACGAACAGGTTCGACGGATGATCGAACACTTCCTGCGGCGTGCCGATCTGCTGGATGAAACCGTCTTTCATGATGACGATGCGGTCGCCCAGCGTCATGGCTTCCGTCTGATCGTGGGTCACGTATACGAACGTGGTGTTGACCGTCTGCCGCAGCTTGATAAGCTCTGCGCGCATCTGGTTACGCAGCTTTGCGTCCAGGTTGCTCAGCGGTTCGTCCATAAGGAAGACCTGCGGCTTGCGCACGATGGCGCGGCCGATGGCGACCCGCTGGCGCTGGCCGCCGGAAAGCGCCTTCGGTTTCCTCTGGAGATACTCGGTGATGCCGAGGATTTCCGCCGCTTCTTTTACCTTCTCGTCGATCTCCGCCTTGGGGACCTTGCGCAGTTTGAGTCCGAACGCCATGTTTTCGTACACGGTCATGTGCGGATAGAGCGCGTAGTTCTGGAAGACCATCGCGATGTCGCGGTCTTTCGGCGCAACATCGTTGACGAGACGGTCGCCGATGTAGAGTTCACCTTCGGTGATCTCTTCAAGCCCGGCGATCATGCGCAGAGTCGTCGATTTGCCGCAGCCCGAAGGGCCGACGAGCACGATAAACTCTTTGTCCGCGATATCAAGATTGAACTCCTGCACCGCGACTACGTTTTTGTCGTAGATTTTCTTGATGTTTTTCAGGGTGACGTTTGCCATGTGTTTTCGGCTCTGGTGGGCGCAACATTCGTTAACCGCCCATCTCGCATCCGCCCGCAAAAAGTGACGGACGCATTACGGCAGGTCTCCACACTGCCGCACCGCAAGCCATGCGGTATGGGTATCCCTCCTTTTATACAGCGTCGCGGTGAATAAGAAGTGGAGTAAACGCCGCGCGCCTGAATACAAGAATGGTCTTATATATTATTGCAGATATAATCTTAAATAGCAAGAAAGAATCCGCTGTTTTTTCGCCTTCTGCCGGGCAGACAGCCGTTTGCCAGCGTTTTGCCGCGTATGGTAAAATTATAAAAAAGCCGGCGTTCTGCCCGCCGGTCCCGGCATCCGTCTTTTTAATCAGGCACCGCACAAAAATCCAAAAACAAAAAAGGAGAGCGCATGCGCGCGTCGCCGCGCCGCCAACCGTCCGCCATATGAGTCTGATTTTATTTCTGATTTTGTTCGTCGCATTGTGGCTTTTAATCGAAATCCTTTCGGTCGTGATGAAGCTGACCGGTCTGGAGATCGGCAAGGCGCGCTTTCAGATCATCTCCATCCTCACGCACACGGGCTTCACCACGCGTGAATCGGAGCTGATCGTTCAGCACCCGGTGCGCAGGCGGATTGCCAGCATCCTCATGATCATCAGCTACGTTGCGCAGGTGACGTTGATCACCCTGCTGTTCGATATGCTCGGCAACGCTTCCGTAAGCGCGGTAAACACGGTCGTCGCGCTGGCCGCCGTGCTGCTTTTCATCGTGCTGGTTACAAAAAGCAAATATCTCTCGTCGCATTTCGCCCGGTTTACCGAAAAGCTGCTGAAAAACAAGATCAAAAAGGCAAATTCCGCGGGGCGGATCGACCAGCTTCTGAACCTGAGCCCCGATTTCGGGATCTATGAAATCATCGTCGACCCGGACAGTTTCATCTGCGGCAAAACACTCCGGGAAGTCCACCTGAAAGAACATTTCATACAAATCCTGAAGATCGACCGCGGTTCGGAGGTGCTGGACTTCCCGACGGCGGACACGCAGGTGCACGCGGGCGACCGGATGATCGCATACGGCAAAATCGATGCGCTCTCAAAGATGATCGTCGGCTGAGGCGGTTGTTCCTGCCTGATATAGGCTGTCGTTCAAAGCGCCCGCCGTCTGTTTTCAGTCCGGCTGGGTCAGATAGCAGATACTCCCTTCGGTGATCACCGCCGCGCACGTTCCCGGGCCGTGCCGTTCTTTGAGCAGCCGCAGGGCCTCTTCCCAGGTGTCCACATAGATTTGTTTTTCGAGTTCGCCGATCCAGTGCGCCGCGCCGAGGTCCGGATACGGCATCCAGCAGATATAGCGGTCCACTTCCGCCCGCGCGGTCGGCATGCCGCCGAACATCCGTCCGCCCACGCCGTGCCCGAACGCGCCGAAGAGATAGTGCGTCGCCTGTCCGAGCCGCGTGTGATCGACAATCACGACGTCCCCGCCGCTCTTTTTGAGTTCAAGCGCCGCAAGGCCGGAGGCGACGGTCGCTTCCGTCGCCTTGGCGTTCACGTTGACGATCACAACATCCATGTCCGAAAGACGCGGCACGGCGTAGACTTCCTTTGCCGCGGGAATCGCCGCATAATACGCTTCGACCGGGTCGCCCGCATACAGGCCGACCGGCTCCAGGCGGCTGTTGTAGAGACAGTCCGCAACGAACGTTTGCCCGATCATCCTTGTCATTTCTTCAATTTCCAGCCGCATATCGCATACGCTGAGCTCGCCCATCATGGACGAGCTGTTCAGCCCGTTCCGCTGGAAAAACTCCACGGCGGTCTGGTGATTCTGCCGCACGGTCTCAATCGACGCAATCCCCGGGAAAAACAGCTTCCCGCCGCCGCCAAACGCGTTCATGGTGTGCGGCGTGATCGCGCCAAGGCCGATTTTGAGGTCGCAGCGCATAAATTCGCTGTTGATGCAGACGTCGAATCCGCGTTTGGTCTTTCCGATGCGCACGGTGTTTTCATAGCAGTTGTGGTTATAGACGGTGTAGTCGTGAACGATCTCTTCGCCAAGTTTGTTTGCAAAATCGACGCGGTTGTTCGCGCCGTGCGTGCCGAGTGCGCAGATGAAGCGAATCTGCTCCCGCCTGATCCCCGCCGCGTGCAGTTCATCCAGCACGCATTGCGCCATCACCTTCGTCGGCGTGCCGCGGGAAATATCGTCAAACACGATGCAAACTTCATGTGCCTGTTTCGCCAGCTCCGCCAGCTTCGGCGTTCCGTAAGGCCTGTTGATTCGCTCGCGGACCTGTTCCTTCGTCAGCGCGGGCATGCCGTCGGCGGGCATACGCTGCACGGCGACCCGCCAGTCGTCCGGCAGTTCGATGGAAACGGGCGCGTTCCCCTGAAACGCATTCTGCGGCAGTTCGAGTTTCATTGATGAAAACCCTCCTTCAGAGAGAGATTCGGCAGGTCCATCCCTTCCGATTTGAACCTGCCGTTTTTTTCGTTATGTCCCGCCGCAGACGAAGTCCCGGCTGGAATAATTTTTACTGTGCGAGCCCGAACGCGCGCGGCAGCGCCAGCACAAGATCGGGCACCAGCGTGATCACCGCAAGCATCACGAGGTCGACGAGTAAAAACGGAACAACGTTTTTAATCAGCCCTCCCAGCGAACACTTGCCGACGGACTGCGTTGCATAGAGCGCCATGCCGAACGGCGGCGTTAAAAGGCCGATCATCAGGTTGACGATAACGAGCACGCCAAAGTGGATCGGGTGCACGCCCGCCGCCGTCGCCACCGGCAGCAGAATCGGCACCAGCACCAGAATCGACGGCGCCGTGTCCATAAACATGCCCCAGATCAGCAGTACGATATTCAAAACAAGCAGCACGCCCAGCTTTGAATGCGCAAACGACGTGATGAATGTGGAAAGATAGCTCGGCACGTTTTCGAGCGCCAGCGCCCAGGCAAACGCGGACGCGCAGCCGATGATCAGGTAGATCGTGCCGGTCTGGACGATGACCGACTTGCCGATGTCCACCATTTCCCTGAACTTGATGGGCTTATACATAATGGAAGTAACGACCAGCGAATACACCAGCGCAACGGCGGCGGCTTCGGTCGGTGTAAACAGCCCGGAGGTCATGCCGACCAGGATGATCACGACCGTCATCAGCGGCAGCAGCGAATGCAGGGTGATGTTGATCGCTTCGCGGAACGGTATTTTCTCCGTGCGCTTCGGGTATTTATGGAACCGCGAGGAAATCGCGATCACGAACGCCGCGCCGAGGCCGATCAAAAGCCCCGGGACCGCACCGCCCCAGAACAGCGCGCCGGTGGAGAGCCCCGTGGCGGACGCGACCAGAACGGCCGGGATGCTCGGCGGGATCAGCGGCCCCTGTATGGCCGTCGCCGCCGTAACGGCACAGGAAAAGTCCTTTGAATACCCCTGCTCTTCCATGGTCGGAATCAGGATTGAACCGATGGAAGCAACGTCCGAAAGCGCCGAGCCTGTGATGCCCGCAAAAAACGTGCTGGCAAGCGTGTTGACATACGCCAGCCCGCCGCGGATCCGGCCGACCAGCAGGTCTGCAAAACGCACCAGCGTGCGCGTGATTCCGCCGCGGTTCATAATCTCGCCGCAGAGGATAAACATCGGGATGGCCAGCAGCACGAAGCTGTCCATGCCGCGGAAAATCTTTTCCGTTGCAATGAGCATCAGCAGCAGCTTGCCCGTGGAAATACAGTACGCCATCGCGGCGATCCCCATGCAGTAGATAATCGGCATGCCGAGGAACAGCAGCACGGCAAAGGTAACTAAAATTACGACCAATGGGTCCATTCGACCGGCACCTCCTTATATCTGGCTGGGCTGCGCTCCGGCCGCCTTGTTTTGGCCGAGTTCTTTCAGCGCAATATGATTTTGGTAAACCTTCGCGGGGATCTGCAGCAGCATGTTGATGCTGCCGACCGCGAGCGACGCAAACGGCACGGCCCAAGGGATATGGATCGACGCACACCAGGTCGTGAGGTTGTTCGCCGTACACCGATATCCGTAATACCCCATAATCACCAGAAACGCAGTAATCAGCAGATAAAAAACATAGTTCAGATACAGCTGCACGCGTTTGGGGAAAAGGTTGTAGATGATTTCCACTTTTGCGTTTGCATCGATATAAAAAATCTGGCCCGAGGCAAAGAAAACGCCGAATATAATGATATAGCGCACGCCTTCTTCCGCCCACTTGAACGAATAATTGATCACGTTTCTTGTGACGACCTGCACAAAACAGATAATGGCCGCGGCAAAGAGACAACCAACGCCGACGGTCAGCATTACCTTGTTGAACTTTTCACAGAAACGCACATAGTTTTTCATGGCGGCAATCCTTCCTTCCCAAAAAGGAAAATCGGTTGACTTTGGGATTGCCGGCGGCCGGACGCTGTCCGCCCGGCCACCGGCTCCGGTCGGTCCCTGTTAGTTCTGTCCCACGATTTCGAGTACCTGGTCGATGAGCTCGGGCGTGTCCATGACGGTCCTCAGGTATTCGATGACCTGCGGCTGACAGGCCTGACGGAACGCGTCCTTCTCCTCCGCGGTCAGTTCGGTCACGATCATGCCGTTGTCCTTGAGAATCTGCAGGTTGGCGGCTTCGTTTGTGAGGAACATCGAATATTCCGCGTCAAGCGCTGCATTTGCCGCTTCGTCCACAACGGCCTGCATCTCGGCGCTGAGGCTCTGATAGAAGTCGTCGTTCATGCAGAAGAGGCCGCAGAGGCAGACATGGCCGTCCAGCGTGATGTACTTCTGCACTTCCCAGGCGGAAATATAGACGCAGTTGGCGATCGGGTTCTCCTGCGCGTCGACAACGCCGGTCTGCAGCGCGGTGTAGAGTTCGCCCCAGGAGATGTTCGTCGGGGATGCGCCGAGCGCTTCAAACATCTTCATGTGCGCGGCGACGGACATGGTGCGAATCTTCAGTCCGGCAACGTCCTCGGGCGTTTTGATCTCATGCTTGCTGTTGGTGATGTGGCGCAGGCCTTCGTTGAAGAACACCAGCGGGCGGATGCCGGTTTTTTCCGCGATGTCGCTCTGCAGCGACTGGAAGAAATCGGTGTCCGGCGCGAGCAGATCATACGCTTCCTGCGAATCTTCGAACAGATACGGGATGTCCAGGAAGCCAAGGTCCGGGTAGTAGGACGTTGCAAACTGTCCGTTGGAAACGCTCATGCAGCATTCCAGCGTACCGGCTTCCACCTGGGTGAGCATCGACGCGGCGTCGCCCAGCTGGGCCGCCGGATAGAGATTGACGACCAGTTGGCCGCCGCTGAGCGCTTCCACCTGCTCGGCAAAGGTATACGCCGCTTCGGAAAGGGCATGTCCGGAACGTTCCGCCGTCTCGGCCCAGCCCAGGCTGAACTCGATGACTTCCTGCGGTTCCTCGGCCACTTCCTCGGCGGGCGCTTCCGTCGCTTCGGCAACCGCGGTTTCCGTTGTCGCGTCGGTCTCCGTTTCCGCGGCGGGGGTGCTCTGCGCACACGCCACGGTACCAAGGGCCATCACGAGCGCCAGCATCAGCGCCATCACTTTAAAGATTTTCATGTTCTCCTCCTGTTGTTTTTTCTGCCGCTTTGGCAGTAATGCTCAGCCGCGCGTTTTGTGCGGATGTTTGACCGGTTCAGTTTTCCGCATCGCTGCGGTATCCGATTTCGCGGGAAATCGCGTCCGCCGTCGCCTTGAGCAGCGCAACGTATTTCGGCCTGTCTTCCCCTTCGATTACGTCCTGCATGCCGCAGAGGCTGATGCCTGCGATCATCGTGCCGGTGTTGTCGAAAATCGGACAGCAGATGCTGTGGATGTAAACCTCGTTTTCGCCCATGTTGTAGGCGATGTCCTCTTCTCCCGCGCGCCGGATGATCTCGAGCAGTTCGGCCTTGTCCACAATCGTCGTAGATGTAAACGACTGCAGGCTGATCTGCCGGAAATACGCCTCCAGTTCTTCCTCCGTGTACCGGCTCAAAAACAGCCTTCCAATGCCGGTGGAATACATTTCGGACGTGCCGCCGGTCTGCACCATCAGCTGTGCCCAGGTCGGCGTCGTAATCGGGAATATCTTTTCGAGCATAACGATCTTCTGCTCCTCGCGCACGCCGAGATAGCAGATCATCCCGGTGTCGTTGGAGAGTTTGCGGAGCTTCTTTGCCGCAATCTTCCGCCAGCTGATGGAGTTGAAACGCGCGTTGCCCAGCTCAAAGAGCTCCAGCCCGAGCGTGTATTTCTTCTTGTCCGGGTCGTAGGAAACGAACCCTTCCTTTTCAAGCGTAAACAGGTTTCTCAGCGTCATGCTCTTGCTCAGCCCCGCCGCCGTGCTGATATCGGTCAGCGTCAGCCCCGTCGGGTCCGTTTTAAACGCTTTGAGGACGCGCAGTGCATTCTGTACGGCATGGATGGTGTAATCCGGTTTGCCCGAACCCTGTGTGCGTTCTTTCGCTTGTTCCGCCATATAAAATCCCCTTACTGATATTTTTCGATTTAAAAGAGCACGACGCCCTTGAACGCGGAGCCGCTTTTTGCCCAGTCCAGAATCGCGTCCCCGGCGTCTGCAAACGCGGCCGTGTCGGTCACCAGCCGGGCCGGATCGATCGTTCCCTGCCGCCAGAGATCGAGCACCCGCCTATAATCCGCCGCGGTGGAGTTGCGGGATGCCGCCAGCGTCGGTTCGACCATATGAAACGCCGCCTCGTCAAGCTCCAGCTTCCCGTTCAGCACGCCGACGTAAACGAGCCGCCCGCCCTGACCGAGATATCGGTACGCCTGCTCCATGGAGCCCTTGTTCGCCGTCGTGTCGATCACGCCGTGGAACCCTTCGCCGTCCGTAAACGCATCGAACTGCGCCGCGCCGTCCGCTTCGCGCGGGTCGACCGCGCGGAGTGCAAACCGCTCCGCCGCGAATTCCCGCCGTGCTTCGCTGATCTCCGCGAGCATCACGTCCGCGCCGTAGCTCTGCGCCATGAGCGCGCAGCTCACGCCAATCGGTCCCGCACCGAGCACGAGCACGCGCTCGCCCGGCTCCGTCTCCAGTTTGGCCGCGGCGTGTGCGCCGATGGTATGCGGCTCGACGGCGGCAATCGCGACCGGGTCGCCGGAAAACGAAATCTTGAGCAGCGCGCTTTCCGGAAGCGAAAGGTATTCCTGCAAACCGCCGTCTTCATGCACACCGTAGAGCCGGAGCGACTTGCAGCAGTTCGTTTTGCCCTTGCGGCAGGCGATGCACGCGCCGCAGGAAATGCAGGGGAGCAGGCAAGCCAGATCTCCCGCGGCAAACCCGCTTTCCGGCGCAGCCTCCAGAACTTCTACGCAGACTTCGTGCCCGATGACGCGCGGAAAGGAAAACATCTTCTGATTCCCGCGGATTGCGTGAATGTCCGACCCGCAGATGCAGACCGCGCGCGTTCTGACCAGCACCTCGCCGTCTGCACGTACCGGCCGTTCACGCTGGGTATATTCAAAGTCCCCCGGACCGTTGAGCACCAAAGTCTTCATCTTCATTTTCCCCGACCTCTTCATAAAACCCTGAAACCGAACTCTGCCGGACTGTCTATTTTGTGAGATACCCGCCGTCGACCGGAATGGTCACGCCGTTGATATACCGCCCGGCGGCGCTTGCCAGCAGCACGGCGGCTCCTTTGAAGTCGCTCGGCTCGCCCCAGTCGCCCATCGGAATCCGCGCCTTCACGCTTGCGTCGCGGACGGGATCGTTACGGAGCGGCTCGGAAAGATTCGTCTTGATCCAGCCGGGCGCAAGCGCGTTTACGTTGATGCCCAGGCTGCCCCATTCGCTGGCCAGCACGCGCGTAATACCCATCACCGCATGCTTGCTTGCGGTGTAACCCGCCGTGTTGAATCCGCCGAGGTATGACAGCATCGACGCAATGTTGATGATCCTGCCGCCGGTCCCCTGGCGGACAAACTGCTTTGCCGCAAGCTGTGACAAAAAGAAAACCGTCTTTTGATTGATCTGGATGATGTCGTCCCACATGCGTTCGGTATACTCCAGCGCGCTTGCACGCGGGCAGATGCCGGAGTTGTTGACAAGAATGTTCAGCTTACCGAATTTTGCAAGCGTTTGTTCCAGTACGAACGAGAGTTTCTCCATTTCGCTCAAATCGGCCTGGATCGCCAGGAACCCGACGCCGAGCTCTTCTGCGTATGCCGCAAGCTCGTCCGGCTCGTGCCGGTTATACACGCAGGCAATCGACGCACCCGCTTCCGCAAGCCCCTGCGCAATCCCGCGGCCAATCCCCGTGCCGCCGCCGGTTACCAAAGCAACCTGACCTTTCAGGCTGAATTCATCCAGAACCATTGTTCATTCTCCTAACGCACCGAAAAAAATAGAGAGACAGATTTGTAATGCGAAATTGTTTTACTGTGTGAAACCGTGTTTTATTTCAGCTACATTTTACCCCGGGATTTTTCTAAAGTCAATCATTTTTTGGGAAATCTGTTAATTATTCAACCCCTTCCATTCCGGCTACTTTAATTTATTTACGGGTGTTTTTTCCGCGTCTTTGCGTGTTGACAAAGCAAAATATCGTGCCTATAATTAAAAAATGAAAACAGTTTTTACTGTATAAAAATGGTGGTGACGACATGGATCGTGATAATCCAATGAACACGACGCGGGACTATACCATCGCGTCCGTGCAAAAGGCGCTTCGCATTCTCAAGCTGTTCGACAGCCGCGAGGGCGAGCGGAAAACGGAGCTTTCGCTGATGGAAATCTGCGACCGGCTGCAGCTTACGGCAAGTTCCGTCATGCGCCTTCTCTACACGCTCAATCAGGAAGGATTTATCGATTTTAACAAGCAAACCAAGAAATACAGCCTGAACGCGCTGATGTTCCGTTTGGGCATGAACATGTATAATTCCATGGACCTCATCAAGGTCGGCCACGATTACATCAAGCCGCTTTCCAACGAAACGGGGCTCGCCGTCTACTTCGCAAGCGTGAGCAATAATGAAATCCTCGTGATCGACAAGGCGTTCCCGGACCGGATTTCAACCTGGCCCGCAATGTCCGCCGTCGCCGGCAGCATCCTGCCGATGCACGCTTCCGGCATCGCAAGGCTCTATCTTTCACAGTTGAGCGACGAGGAAATCCGAAGCTATTTTCAAACGCATCCCATGAAGCGCTTCACCGAGCACACCGTTACCGACGTGGAGGAGCTCCTTCGCCGCGTCGAGGTCGTCCGGCGGGAAGGCGTTGCCTACATTGAATGCGAACACGAGGACTATATCGCCGCAATCTGCATGCCGATCTTAGGCTACGACGGAAAAGTCGCCGGAGGCATCAGCGTAAGCGGCATCAGCAACGTCGTCCTCGACCCGGAAAAACGCGGCGGATATCTTGAAAAGCTGACGCATACCGTGCATGAAATAACGCGCCGCATGGGTGGATAACCCATCCGGCCGCAATTTTACCATACTATATCCAGGAGGTTTGGCATGAACAAACGCAAGGTAGTCATCACCGATTATTGGTATGAAACGCTGGACGAAGAAAAGACGGTTTTCGCGCGGCTCGAGGGGCTCGAACTGGAAGCGTACCACTGCAAGGACGAAGACCGCCTGCCGGAACTGGTGCGGGACGCGGACGCCGTGATCGTGCAGTTTGCACCCATCACGCGCAAAGTCATCGAGAGCATGCAGCGCTGCAAAGTGATCGTCCGCTATGCAATTGGAGTGGACAATATCGATATCGCAGCAGCGACTGAACGCGGCATTTACGTCGTAAACGTGCCCGATTACTGCATCGACGAAGTGTCCGATCATGCCATCGCGCTGCTGATGGCGCTCAATAAAAAGCTCTTCGTGCTCAACCGTTCCGTCCACGAGGGAAAGTGGGACTACACCGTTTCCAAACCGCTGTTTGCCCTGCGCGGCAGGACGCTCGGTCTGGTCGGTTTTGGCAGGATTCCGATGATGGTGGCCGAAAAAATGCGTGCCTTCGGCATGGAAATCCTCTGCTACGATCCGTACATCAAGCCGGAAACCGCCTCCGAATGCGGCGTTGAAAAAGTCGAACTGGACGCGCTGATGCAGCGCTCCGATTTTATTTCCGTCCACTGCCCGCTCAACGACGAAACGCGCCATCTGATCGGCGGACACGAACTTTCGCTGATGAAACGCACCGCGTTTTTAATCAACACCGCCCGCGGCGCGGTCGTCGACGAAGCGGCGCTGGCCGCCGCGCTGCAAAGCGGCGCGATCGCCGGCGCGGGGCTGGACGTGCTCGAACACGAGCCAATCTCCAAGGGCAGTCCGCTGCTCGGGCTGGACAACGTGATATTAACGCCGCATAACGGCTGGTACAGCGAGGACGCAACCCTTGCGCTCCAGCGTAAAGTCGCCGAAGAAGCCGCCCGCGTGCTCGAAGGCGGCGTTCCGAAAAACCTCGTCAACAAATCTCTTTTGAAATAGCGGAGGTAGTGAATATGTTTGCGGTCATAGACTGCGGTACGACCAACACGCGCATCTACATGGTGTCCGACGAAGGCGCGCTGATTACGCAGGGCGTTAAAAAGGTCGGCGTGCGGGACACGTCCATCACGGGCTCCCGCAAAGCGCTGAAGTCCGGCGTGGAGGAACTGTTCCGTTCCATCCTTTCCGAACACAAAATCGACCCGAAAGATGTTCGTTTCGCCATCGCCTCCGGCATGATCACCTCCGAAATCGGACTGATCGAAATCCCCCATCTCGTCGCGCCGGTCGGCCTGAAAGAGCTCTCCGAACAGATTAAAATCGTAACGGACCCGGACGTGGTCGATCTTGGCGTGCCCGTCTACTTTGTGCGCGGCATCCGCAACGATTACGGGGACGGCGCAACCGCGCACGCCCTGCGCCGGGTGGACTTCATGCGCGGCGAAGAGGTGCAGTGCATGGGCATCCTGAAGCAGCTCGATCCGAAACTGCCGGTAAACATCGTCGTGCTCAGCTCGCATACCAAGCTCATCCATATCGACGAAAAAGGACGCATCGCCGCGAGCATCACGACCATGAGCGGACAGATCTTCGAGGCTCTGAAAAACTCGACCAACGTCGGTAAAAGCATCGTCGCGTGCGGCGGCGAAGACGCGGGCGGATATACCTTTGAAGAACTCGTTTCCATCGCAAAAGACTGCGTGGAAAACGCGGGATTTGTGCGCACCATGCTCATGCCGCGCTTTATGCAGGTGCTTTTAAAGACCAACAGCGACGAGCGGCAGCTCTTTGTGGACGCCGCCATCGCCGTGGACGACATCAAGGCCTTCCGGGAGTTCAACCAAATGGGGTTTGCGTCGGAGCGGTTCATCCTCTTCGGCCACGAATCCCGCTGCAAGCTCTATACCTATCTGATTCACGAGACGTTTGGCGCGGGTGTGGACGTTTCCAGCATTTTCGACCCGGAAGCGATCGCCGATCTCACCATTAAGGGTGCGATTGCAACAGCCAGTCACGTGCTCGGCTCCGGCCGCGCAGACAAATAAGCAGAATTCAATAAACAGACAGGAGGTTTATTTATCATGTACAGAATGAAAGGCGTTATCCCGCCGATGATTACCCCGTTTAAGGAAAACGGGGACGTGGACTACGAAGGGCTGGTCACGCTCGTTACATTCCTCAAAGACAAGGTGGACGGCCTGTTCATCACCGGCTCCTACGGCGCGGGCGCGCTGATGAGCGAAGAAGAGCGCATGAAGGTCGCCGAGACCGTCGTGAATACGGTCGGCGGAAAAATCGCCGTCATCGCGCACATCGGCAGCACCAATACCCGCACGTCCGTGCGGCTCGCAGAGCACGCGGCAAAGATCGGCGTGGATGCCGTCTCCGCCGTCGGTCCGTTTTATTACAAGCACAACGCGGACAGCATCTGCCTGTTTTACGGCGAAATCGTAAAGGCCGTCAACGCGGTCAATCCGGAAATCCCGGTCTATGTTTACAACAACACGAGTTTTCAGGGCTACACGATGGACCTCAAGCTCATTCGCCGCCTCAAAGAGGAAGCGGGCGTGCGCGGCGTGAAGGACGCAACCTTCGACATCATGACGCACGCCAACTACACGCGGCTGCTCAAGGACGACACGTTCGACGTCGCCTCCGGCACGGAGGCCATGTGGCTCCAGTCCTGCGTCACCGGCACGCAGGCGTTCATCCCCGGCATCGGCAACGTATTCCCCGAGCTCTGCAAGAAGATGTGGACGGAGGGCATGGAAGGCCGCTATGAAGACTGCCGCAAGACGCAGTTCATGGTCAACGAAGTACGCGACATCATGTATCTCGCAAAATCCACGCAGCTGGCCATCTACGCCATGCTCGAAATCCGCGGCGTGCTCAAGTGCTACCCGCGCTCGCCGTTCATCGCCGCCTCCGAGGAGGAGAAGGCCAATATCCGCGCGCGTCTGAAAACGCTCGGTCTGATCTGACAAAACAGCATTCTTCCACACACTGTGTTTCCCCCAGGCAAAACCCGGAACGGAATTCGTTCCGGGTTTTGTCGTCCCGCACAGGCGGCTTTCCGCGTATCCGTCCGCGCTAAAAAGTGCGTGGCGCGCTTGACGGGTATTGCACGTTTGTTTACAATCTTTATTAATAGGAAGCATAAGCGTCGGCAGTCCGCCGGACAGCCTGTCGCTATAAGATGAGGAAGCCCGAATGGATCTGTATTTTCAAGTTGCAATCTGCTTTGCCGCAATCGCCGCCGCCGCGCTGATCGCCGAAAAAACGCGCCTGTTCTTTGCGCCGTTTTATATTCTGGCGGGACTGCTGCTCGGCCCGAACGTGCTGAATCTGGTAAGCGATTCCGAAATCATCTCGCTGCTGGGTGAAATCGGCGTCGTTTTCCTGCTGTTTTTCCTTGGGCTGGAGTTTTCCATCCATACGCTGCTCAAGCAGAAACGCCCGATCCTCATCGCCGGAACGATCGATTTTGCGGTGAACTTCTCGCTCGGTTTCGGCCTTGGCCTGCTGCTCGGATTGAACATCATATACAGCCTGCTGATTGCGGGCGCAATCTACATGAGCAGTTCCGGCATCATCACAAAAAGCCTGATCGAACTGCAGATCAACAAAAACCGCGAAGGCCACCTGATCATGGGCATCATGGTGTTTGAAGACCTCGTTATGATTTTGCTTCTGGTGCTCGTCACGTCCGGCCTGCAGGAAGGCGGTGCAAGCACCGGCGAAACGCTGCTGCAGCTTGGCGTTTCGCTCGCATTCTGCGCGCTTCTGGTGCTTGCCGCAAAAAAAGGCGCGCGCCTGCTGGAAAAAATCGTCAGTATTCAAAAGAAAGAACTGTTGCTGCTCGTCTTTTTCGGCGTCGTTCTGCTGGTGACCTCGCTGGGCAAGTTCCTCGGCGTTTCGGAAGCGCTGACGGCGTTCTTCCTCGGCGCGGCGTTCTCCGGCGTGAAAAACGTAAAGAACATCGAACATACCGCGGTCACGTTCCGCGATCTGTTCGGAAGCGTCTTCTTTTTCTCCTTCGGCATGGCGCTGCGCCCCGCCGACCTCGTTTCGTACTGGCAGATCGTCGTTTATGCGCTCGCCGTGGCCGTCGCCGGAAAACTGCTCTCCAGCTTTCTCATCACGCGGGTGCTCAGGTGCCAGAAAGACATGGGGATGTTCATCGGGTTTATCACGATTCCGCGCGGCGAATTTTCCCTGTTCCTTTCCAAGCTATCCGCCGCCAGCGTCCCGTTCATCGGCCCGGTCATGGTCGTGCTTGCGTTCCTCACGACGGTGATCAGTTCGCTGGTGCTGAAGTTTTCCAAACTGCTCTGCAAAACCTACAATATCTGCATCGCGTTTCCGCGCAGCCGGATTCGGGACGAAAATCCCGACTGGGGTGAAATGGACTGACGTGACGCCAAAGCAAAGGCCGCTCCAGGACAGGAGCGGCCT
>Ga0116151_10001587_pt1 | contig 21323 bp, 18 predicted proteins | sample AD_UKC117_MetaG_FD_89893 | JGI IMG/M metagenome (GOLD analysis project Ga0116151, IMG submission 89893) | Active sludge microbial communities of municipal wastewater-treating anaerobic digesters from Hong Kong - AD_UKC117_MetaG | ecosystem: Engineered > Bioreactor > Anaerobic > Digestate... | reverse complement strand
TCTGCGCCGGTCCGACCCGCGGCGTCCACCGCCTCACCGGCGCTCAGCACTATTTCTGTGACCGCCGAGAATTGGAATTGGGCTCCCGAGCAGTGCGCGTCCAATCCCCGACGGAGCATACTTGATGATGAGTTGGTGGCGACGGTTTCGACAACTCTATCCGCTCGCGACGGTCCTGCTCGTGTCACTCTTGGGGTGTGATGCCGTACTGCACTGGGTCTACGGTTATCTGCAGGCCACCGATTGCACGCTCCAGCAAATGCACCTGACAATGCGTACGGTCACGTACTGTGTGCTGACCAGCACCATGATGCTCTTTCGTGCGAACCACACGAATCCCACTGATTCGGCGTACCTCGGATGGTTGCGGACGACACCCTGGACGATCGCTCGGCCGCTGCCGCTCGGACCGATGTTTCTTACGCGAATGGACTGGCTGGTGATCGCAATACTGACCGCACTCGCCTGGCTGGGCGGTCCGATCGTGCACCCGGCGGCCGTGCCCGTCGCGATGCTCCTGTTCCATGTGCTGATCACCGGTGCACCGCTCCTGGACACTCAGCGGTGGAAGCCCATTCTGGTCGCACTTCTCTTCATAATCGTGGCAGTATTGCTCTTCACCCGGCCATGGCTCATGCTCGGCGTGGTCGTCCTGTTGCATTTCTACATTACGGCACAGGTTCGCGAACTACTCCTGCGGTTTCACGAATTTGACTTTGGCCCCCGCGATGCTGAACACCATCGGGCGTTGATCTTCTGGGGCCCGGACGCCGAGCCGACAGTGCACATCGCTGCGGCGCTTGGTACCACGCACGCGCTGCCGCACCATGATCGGCTAGAGCCCAAGGTGCCCCTTTGGCAGGCGGCAGTCGCGGGGCTCGTCGCGGGCACCGCTGCCTACTTCTTGAGCTGGTTCGCGGTTGATGAGGGCCGCGCCGACCTGCCGATGAGCCTGGGTGCGTTCGTGATCGTCGCTGCAGCCTTCGGACGGACGATCGCGTACGTCTCGTTTCCGCCCATCAGCCTGTGGGGGCGGGTGCGCACGCGGCGCTGGATCATTCCACGCTTCGATCGTGCGCTGGTGGTTCCGCTCGTGATCCTCGCGGCTGGGTTTTTGACCATGTGGCTGCTGCATCGATGCGTCGTGCCGCTCCCCTGGGTCGCTGCAGCCACGCTGGCGCTCACCACATTCATCGCCCTTGGCGCAGGCCCGACCCGCGGCGCGCACCGCCTGACCGCCGCGCAACACTATCGCGCGATCAATTTCGAACAGGGCAACGTCCGTACCAGCGCCCCGTCCAGCGACCCCGCCCCGCGGAGGAAGCGGACCTTCGCCAGGACCTGACCCCGCGCAACATCCGCCCGGCAAGGGGCGTCGGAACGTCCCCGTCCGCGCCGATCATGCGAAAATCCCAATCCGACCCGACCGGCGACGGGACCCCGCACCGCGCGACCTCACCGCGGCACCGCCCCGCCCGACGTCATCACCGCCGTTTTCGCTGGGATCGCCGCCCATTTCCCGTTATCATCGCTGCCGCGCAGCCGGTCACCGCTGCCCCGTTTGAGAACACTGACTGAGACCCGACGCCGCCCCCGTGGGCGCCCGTGGAGTGAATTGCATCCATGGCTGGATACTCCGGAACACCGCTGCCGAGAAAACTCGGCATCAAACCCGAGCACCGCGTGCTGCTCCACGCCGCGCCCGACGGCTTCGACCGCACCCTCGAACCCCTTCCCGACGGCGTCCGCGTCCAGCCCAACCTGCGCAGCCCGGGCCCTTTCGACGTCGCGATCGGCTTCGTGCTCTCGCAGCGCCGCCTGGATCTCGACCTGCCCAAGCTCAAGGAGCGCCTGGCCACGGACGGCGGCCTCTGGATCGCCTGGCCCAAGAAGGCCTCCGGCGTGAAAACCGACGTCTCTGAGACCGAGGTGCGCCGCGCGGGCCTCGCCACCGGACTGGTCGACAACAAGATCTGCGCCGTCGACGAGACGTGGTCGGCGCTGCGTTTCGTGTACCGCCTTGCGGACCGCATCAGGACCTGAAGGAGCGAACGCCGATGCGTCTTTCCACGCAGCGCCTCGAACTCGTCGCGATGGACGTGGATTCTGCCGAGTTGGCGGTTGGCGAAAACGCCCGGCTGGCGGCCCATTTGGATGCCAGCATTCCCGACGACTGGCCGCCGGAGCATATCGACGCGCAGTCCATCGGATTCATGCGCGACCTGATGCGCGACACGGAACAGCCTGGCTGGTGGCTCTGGTTCGTGGTCCGCTGCGCCGATGGCGGCGCCCGCCGCCTGATCGGCACCGCCGGCTACAAGGGACCCGTCGACACCGCCGGCACGGTGGAGGTGGGCTATTCCGTCGTCCCCTCCGAGCAGTGCCGCGGCTACGCCACCGAGGCCGTCGCCCGCCTCATCGAGCGCGCCTGGACCACGCCCGGCATCCGCCGCGTCATTGGGGAAACCCTACCGCACCTCACCCCCTCCATCCGCGTGATGGAGAAACTCGGTTTCACCTTCACGGGACCCGGCAGCGAGGAGGGCGTCATCCGCTACCACCTGGATCGCCCGGCGAATCCGCCCATCTGAAGCGCTCGCGCAAACGCCGACCCCGAAACCCGCGCGCATCACGCCTCGCCCCACATCGACCTATGACCTGTGACCTGCGACCTGTGACCTGTGACCTTCGACCTGCGGCCGCCGTCCCTCCTCCAGACTCCAGACTCCGACCTATTTCCCCCCGCGCCGGCCGCCCCAGAAACTGATGCCCCGCTCCTGCGCCCGCTGCTGCATCGCACCCCAGTACCGGAACATCCGCACGATCTGGTCGGGATTGTGACTCTCCATCCGCTCCTTGCGCTCCTGCGTAGTCGGCGGCGTCCAGCCACCCGCACCGCCGCCCTCCTTGAAGTCCGGATCGTCCTTGTGCTTTTCCCGATACGCGCGCATCTCCTCCATGAATTTCTGCATCTCGTCGATGTGCGCATCCAGCACCGCCTGACGCTCCTCCTCCGGCGCCGCGTAGTAGTCGTTCACCTTCCGCTCCATGTCCTCGCGAATGAGCTGCTGCATGTTCGCCTGCAGACGATGCCGCTCCTCCTCGCTCAGGTCCGCGGAACGCATCCGGTCCAGCACGTCCGCGAGCGGCGCCTTCTTCAACGCCGCCATCGCGTCCCGGCGCATCTGATCGTGGTCGGCGTCGGCGAGCGCGGTCTTGTCCATCTGCGTCAGCCCGCTCACCACCCGTGCGGCATCGCCGCTGGCCAGGTCGCTCTCCGGCCCGGTGGACCGCCCGAACAGCAGGTAAGCGCCGCCCCCCAGCCCGATCAACGCCGCGGCTGCTATCACTGGAATCTTGCCGTTCATGCCGCCCGCTGCACCCATGTCGTGCCTCCCTGGTGGTCGGATGTGTGTGCCCCCGGCGACGCTAGCGCTGCAGGTCCGCCACGCGCCCGTCGAGGTAGAGGTAGTTCGTCGAATGCTTCTGCCCGGCCTTGCCGTGAAACGGTGCGTAGTCACGCATCAGCCAAATGTCCTCTTCCGCAGGCTTGCTGCCATAGTAGCGCTTCGCCCGCTCGCTGTTGACGATCTCCGACAGCTTGACCGGGTTGTCGAACGTGCCGTCGGTGAAGCTCACGCTGTCACGCATCATGTACAGCCGCGTGTTGAACATGTAGCTCGACTTTTCCGTCTCGAAGTAGCTCAGGCCGTTGTTCTGCCCCTCGCGCTCGATCTTGCCGGGCTGATCCGCGGGGCAGTGAAAAACCTCGTTACCGTCCAGCTTGAGCTCCTCATCGGGATCCTTCGGCGCCTCGGTGTTCTTCTCGACGTACGGCCGCAAAACCGTCGCCAGCGCCGGCCGCGCGTGACTGGGATTGATCGGCAGCGAGGGTACGTACTCCACGACCGGCAGAAAGTCGTTCGAGTCGTTCAGGTACATCCGCATCGCTTGCCCCAGGCTGCGGAGATTGCCGCCGCACGCGACCCGCTTCGACGTGCGCCGCGCCCCGTTGAGGCTCGGTACGAGAATCGCGATGAGCAACCCGATGATGCTGATCACCACCAGCAGCTCAACGAGGGTAAACCCCGAAGCCCGCCGGGCGCCGTGTACACTGTGCCTTTTCATGGTACCTGTCCGCCGGTCGACCGCGGGAGCCGGGCGGTGCGTGCAGACGTTGGGCTCCGCGGGCGAGACCGAATCCTGACCACCCACGAGTATAACGGGAATACCTCGGGAAGCTTGCCAACCGTCCCGGGGGGCAACAATTATCAACAGATGACGCGCTCGTACCTGCCGGAAGGGGGCTGCGGGCTACCGGCTCGCGACCGACGAAGCCGCCAGGGCGGCCTTGAGCGGCGCCGTGCACTGCGGGGCCGGTGGGGCGATGCCGAGCAGCGCGCACAGTGTGGCCGCCATACCCGTCGGGCGGATCGCCTGCGTGTAATGCCCCGGCTGCACGCCTGCACCCATCAGCAGCACCGGCACGTGCTGATCGTATTCGTACGCCGCCCCGTGCCCCGCCAGCTTGCTGCCCTTGTACCAGTACTGGCTCCAGTGGGCGTAGACGTGACCCGCCCGACCCGGGTAGTAGCTGTTCCGCACGTAGTCGAGCAGATCGTCGCCCGAACCGTCGGCACTGTCCGGCAGATCGCACACCGCGACAGCCCGCGCGATGCCCGGGTGACTGCTGACCGCGTCGGCGGCCGCGCGCGCCACCCGGTCGAGCTCCAGACCCGCCGCACGCACCGCCGGCTCGTTGAGGTAAATCCACGGCAGATTGACAGCCGCGACCAGCGCATCTGACGACTCCGGATGGAACCGCTCCGCCAGACGCTCGTTGAGCGACTTCGTGATTTCCTTCTCGTGCAGCCGGCCTCCGCCCAGACCCGCCTCCTCGGCCCACTCCGTGAGCGGACCGACGCCGTGATCGGCAGTGATCGCCAGCAGGTACCGGCCCTTGCCGACCTTCTCGTCCAGCCAGCTCAGGAATTCCGCGAGCTGCCGGTCCGTCCGCAGCGTCATGTCCATCACTTCGTCGGAGTCCGGGCCGTAAGCGTGCCCGACGATGTCGTTGCTGGAGCATCCGACGCACAGCAGGTCGGGCACCTCGTCGCGCCCGAGTTGCTCCGCGGTCACCACCCGCCGCGCCGCCTCGAGGACCAGGTCGTCGCCAAAGGGCGAGTTGAGCATTTCGCTGTAATAACGCTTGTCCGGCTGGTCGCTCCGGGAACCGATGGTCTTGGGGAATACGGCATCGCCGCCCGGCCGCTTCTTGCCGGCCGCCACCACGAAACGCGGCCCGTACAGGCCGGACGGCAGCAGGCGGTCCCAGGTTTTCTTGAAGTACCGGTCCGCGACGCGCTCCCGGTTGAGCGTCGCCGCCCAGTCGGGCAGGGCGCTGCCGTAGTACGAACTCGTCACGAAGTTCCCGTCGTCGAACCACACGGCGCCGTTCGCGCTCCGGCCGCCCATGAGGATCGCCGCGCGATCCTTGATCGCCACGGTCCAGATGCGGCTGCTCGGCCCGAATGCCGACCGCATGGCGTCCCCGACCGTGCCCGAGCGCAGGTTGCGCGGCGAACGCCCGTCGGCCCGCGCACCCTCGGGGAGCCCGAGGATGCGCACGCCGTCATCGCCGCAGCAGTACATGCCGCGGGCCTTGCCGTCGAACTCCTTCCAGTCGTTGGCGACGATGCCGTGCACCGCCAGGGGCGTGCCCGTCAGCATCGAGGCGTGGCCGGGGCCCGTCGCCGTCGTGCCGTACTCGAGGTGGGCATTGGAAAACCACGCCCCGTCGTGGAGCACGCGTTTGAAGCCGCCCTCGCCGAAGTAGTCGCGGAAGGCGTCGATGTAGTCGGCGCGGAACTGGTCGATCACGATCACGACCACGAGCGGGGCGGGCTCCGCCTGGGCCGCCCGGGCTGCCGCCCCCAGGGAAATCAAGAATGCCAGAGCAAATGTGCAGGTGCGCGTCACCGGATCCCCCCTCGCAATTGCGGGCTTGAATCGTGCGTCCAATCGAGGCTTCCTTATAGAAGGAACGCGGGCACTGACAAGCCGCAGTTTAGCTCCGCTCCGAGTCTTAACCGATTCGTTACATTCCCTACAGGCGTACCGGTTCCGGAAAATCGGCCTTCTCGCCCCTGAAAATAAGGTCCAACCACCGTAAATCCGTTGACATGGCGACGCCGTCCCGTTAACCTTTAACGTGCGTGCTGGATGGGGAGGTCCATCACGCCGGTCAGAGTCAGGGAGAGAAGAGCAACCAGCGTTACCCCCTTTCGCATTTTCGATCCCAAGCTCACTTGTGCTGTCTCGACCGTCGCTCACTTTGCCTGCGCAATCCGGGCAGGCTGGGGAAGGATGATTTTCGCGTCGCTGGGATTGTCGGCGTAGGACGACTCCGTCCACCCGGCAGCGGCCGAATGGGAGAGAGCGAGAGCTTGTCTACACGACACGCATCAGCCGAGAGGCTGCTGCTGATCCATCCTGAAGGTCCGTGCCGCGACCTGCTGGTCGCCGCCGCGCAGCGCGAGGGCTTCGCCGTCGCAGTAGCCGGCGCCATGACCGCAGCCATAGAACGCCTGCGCCATGAGCCCGCGTTCGCCATGGTGGCGGTCAGCACAGCCGTGGTGCCCGCGGGTCGCTGGGAGGGCGATTCGCCCGATGCGGTCAGCGCGGTGCGCACCCTGAGCCGCCAGGCGGGACGGGCCCAGCTCGTCGTCCTCGCCGCCCATGCCCTCGACGTCCGCACCTCCTGCGAACTCGTACGCTGCGGCGTCTCCGGCTTCGTGGACGGCCGCCAGGAGCAATGGGACCACGACGCCTTCATTCGCCAGCTTCGCGCCGCGCAAATGCGCTACCGCACGACCCGGCCTGCAACCGAGGCGCTCCACACGCTGGGGCCGGCGGAACGCAACAGCATGGTGTGCCAGAGCCCCATCATGGAGGACCTGATGCACCGCGCCGCCCGCGCCGCCCAGGTCTCCGACGTACCCATCCTCATCTACGGAGAGTCCGGCACCGGCAAGCAGTTGCTGGCCGAGATGATCCACCAGCTCGACCCCAAGCGGTCGCGCAAACGCCTGCTGTCGGTCAACTGCTCGGCGATCGCCGGCAGCCTGGCGGAGAGCACGCTCTTCGGACATGTGCGCGGCGCGTACACCGGGGCAGCCACCTCGCGCAAGGGCATGTTCCGGGCTGCGGAAGGCGGCACCGTTCTGCTCGATGAGATCGGCGAGATGGAGCTGGCCTTGCAGCCCAAGTTGCTGCGTGTGCTCCAGGAGCACGTCGTGATGCCGGTCGGCGCCGACGAGGAGGAGTCGTGCGACGTCCGCGTGATCGCCGCGACCAATCGCCCGCTGGCGGTGCTGGTGGAACGCGGACAGTTCCGCCTCGACCTGTACCAGCGGCTGAACGTGATCACGCTGGAAATCCCGCCGCTGCGCGAACGCCGCGAGGACATCCCCGAATTGGTCGGGTTCTTCACCAAGAAGTACGCCGGCTACTATGAGCGGCCCATCGAGTCGGTCGATCCGCGCGTCATCGACTACTTCACGCAGGCGCGTCTCGACGGAAACGTCCGCGAACTCGAGAACACGATTCGCCAGATGCTCGCGTTCAAGGCCGCCGGCACGCGCCTCGAGCTGAGCGACATCCCCACGTCGTTGCTCAACCGCGAGCGGCGCTCGAACCGTGACGGGGCAGCCGCGCTTGCCGACCTCGTCGACGCGGCGAGCCAGTTGCTCGACGAGGGCACCATGACTTTGCCTGAGCTGGTCAGCGAATACGAGCGGCTCGTCCTGCACTGCACCCTGCAGCGCTCCAACGCGACGAGCACCGACCTCGCCAAACGCCTGGGCCTCAGCCGTCGCACGCTCTACAACAAGATCCGCAAGTACCAGCTCAGCGATCACGATCGCGAGCTGTAGCCACCCAGCCGCCCCCCTGCACCTGCCTGCCTTCCCGATTAATTCGCCAACGCCCTCTCCTCGAAGCACAGAAGTGTGCAACATCATGCATCCCTGTGACGCAGTGTGCACAAGGGGTCGTACCGTCAGCCTGCCGGCCGCCTGCCGATAACATCCCACCTGTTTCAGTCGCTTCACGTCCGATCGGGGAGGGATGGAACGCCTGCTCCGCACCGCGACGCGTAGCGAGCGGCCTGTGAGTCGCTGCGGGTGTGCAGTTTCGTGCGCAGCGCTGACTGCGGCTGCAGCGCCGCGCGCCTCCGGCATTCCGTCGAATTCGCGTTTGTAAGTGTCTCAGCGTCGGTTTTATGCGCCTTCACGATCGCACTTCGTTTTGGCACGCGACGTGCTTATTGCACCTACGTTAAATTACCGTTTGCGGAGTGATTCGTACGTGCATCCATCGATCCAACCCGGTACCGTGGCGGCGTTCGCCATCGGCGATGTGCTTTGTCCGCACGCGGGCGAAGTCATGCAGCACGCCGGGCCGGAGTTGAGGGTGCGCGGACGCGTGCTTTACTTCAGCGATGGGGGTACCGCCCGCGACCACTTCGCGATTGTCGAGGTCGACGGGATCCACACGCCGCTGATCGTTCCGGTCGCCAACCTGCAGGTCGAGCGTCACGCGGAGACTGACCGTCACGCGAGCGCCGTGGAAGCCGCGGCGCGATTGCGTCCGGAGCATGAGGCGGCGAGCAACTGATCGTTTGCGAATGGCTCACCGGCAGTTCATCGGGCCGGTCGAGACAACATAGCGCTCTCTCTCTCCCTCCCAGGCCTGGGGTGCTCTCCCCGAGCATCCCTCGCCTGGGAACCTTTTTTTCCACGAACTGCCTGCGACTTGAAAGCTGGTTTTCGGCCCCTGAAACGCGGGCTGATTCACTTGCTCCCGTATAATCGGCGTGGTATAGTTCTTTCAGATACTTATGAAAGGACCTGCCATGCCTGAAGACGCGCTCGCGCGCACCCGCAACCTTTTCATCCGCCGCTGGGGCGAAATGGGCGCGACCTGGGGCATCAGTCGCACCATGGCGGAGATCCACGCCCTCCTCTTCCTCACCGGCGATCCCTACTGCACCGACGACATCATGGAGCACCTCCAGGTCTCCCGCGGCAACGCCAGCATGAACCTCCGCCAGCTCGTTAACTGGGGGCTCATCCGCCGCACGCACCTCCGCGGCGACCGCAAGGAGTATTTCGTCAGCGATCTGGACGCATGGCAGATGTTCGAGACGATCACCCGGGAGCGGCGGCGCCGCGAGGTGGAGCCGATCATCGAGACGATCGATCGCTGCCGGCAAGATCTCGCCGCCGAGATGGCGGCGCTGCCGCCGGACAAGCAGGAGGAGTCGCGGCGTTACGACGAGAAGCTCAAGGACATGATCGAGTTCATCCATGCCGTCAATGCGCTGCTCGACACCGTCCTCACCTCGGGCGGCGGCAAGATCCGCAAGCTCACGGCTGTGCTGATGAAAGTCGCAACGAGCGGCAAGGCCCTCAGCCACTGAGGCCTGCCCACGAGCAGTTCGCAACGCGCAATACAAAGGCGCCGGATGCGCCCATGGCGGCATCCGGCGCCTCAGTTGTTATCCGGGGACGCGGATCAGCTCTTGGCCTTGGAGAAATACTCCTTCGACCCGTTTGGATCGGCCTTCATCGTGGCTGCGCCGGGCTTCCAGTCCGCCGGGCACACCTCGCCGTGCTGGGCCACGTACTGGTAGCCCTGGATCAGGCGCAGGGCCTCGTCGACGCTGCGGCCGACCGACAGGTTGTTGACCATGTAGGCCTGCAGAATGCCCTTGTCGTCGATCACGAAGAGGCCGCGGGCGGCCACGCCGCCGTCGAGCAGCACGCCGTAGTTCCAGGCCACTTCCTTCTTGATGTCGCTGAGGATCGGGTAGCGGATCTCGCCGAGTCCGCCTTCCTTGCGCGGCGTGTTCGACCAAGCCAGGTGGGAGAAGTGGCTGTCCACCGAGCAGCCGATCACCTTCGCGTTGAGCTTCTCGAACTCGTCCACGCGCTCGCTGAACGCGATGATTTCGGTGGGGCAGACGAACGTGAAATCCAGCGGGTAGAAGAAGAGCACGGTGTAGTGGCCGCTGGTCTTCTTGTCGCCGATGGTCAGCGCACCCTGTTCGTACGCAAGCTGTTTGAATTCCTTGCCGACCAGGGCCATGCCCGCAAAGGCCGGGGCCGGTTGACCTACCTGGATCGTGTTGAATTCCTGATCCAACTCTTCCATGGGAACGACTCCTGTTGCACAGTTGATTGGTACAAATTACCGGTTACTCCCGCGATTATACGCGCTGGCCGAAATTCGACGAGGCGCAGCCGGCAGATTCGTGGCGACGTCCAGCACCGCTGCACCGCGAAGCCGATCAGAGGCTGCGCAGAGCGGCTGACACCGCCTCGAGCGTCTGCTGGATGGCGGCGTCGTCATGGGCCAGGGAGACGAACCACGCCTCGTATCCGCTGGGGGGCAGGTGGACGCCGTGGCCCAGCAGGGCCGTGAAGAACGCGGCGAAGCGGTCTTGGTTTGCCGCCTGGACTGCCTTCAGATTTGCCAGCCGGTCCGGTGCGAAGAAGAGGGTCAGCATCGAACCCTCGCGCTGCACGCAGCCCGTCACGTTCGTTTCCGCCAGCGCGGCCCGGATGCCGTCGGCGAGCGTTGCCGACGCGTACTCCAGCCGCAGGTACGCGTCGTCGGTCAGTTCGGTGAGTGTGGCCAGGCCGGCAGCCACCGCGAGCGGGTTGCCGGAGAGCGTGCCCGCCTGGTAGACGGGGCCTTCAGGCGCGACCATCCGCATGAGCTTTGCGGGTCCGCCATAGGCGCCGACGGGAAGTCCGCCGCCGATGATTTTCCCCAGTATGGTGAGATCCGGCTCGACGTTGAACATCCCCTGGGCGCCGGCTGGCCCGAGGCGAAAGCCGGTCATGACCTCGTCGAAGATCAGCAGCGTGCCGTGCTGGTGGGCGAGTTCGCGCAGCCCCGGCAGAAAGCCCGGGTCGGGCGGCACGACGCCCATGTTGCCGGCGACCGGTTCGACGATGATCGCGGCGACCGCACCTTCGTGTTTTGCCAAGAGGTCGGTGACCTGATCCAGGTCGTTGTACTCCGCGACGAGCGTGTCGCCCGCGGCGCCGGCGGTGACCCCGGCGGAATCGGGCACGCCCAGCGTAGCTGCTCCCGACCCGGCTTTGACCAGCAGGCTGTCGGCGTGCCCGTGATAGCCGCCGGCGAACTTGATGATCCGGTCGCGTCCGGTTGCCGCCCGGGCGAGCCGCAGCGCGCTCATCACGGCCTCGGTTCCGGAGTTGACCAGGCGCACCATCTCGATCGAGGGAACGCGGGCGACGATGGTTTCCGCAAGCGTCGTTTCCGCGGGTGTCGGCGTTCCGAAGCAGGTGCCGTCGCGTATGGCCCGGGCGACGGCGTCCAGTACGCCCGGGTGGCTATGGCCGAGGATGAGCGGGCCGTATCCGCAGATGTAATCGATGTATTCGCGGCTGTCGGCGTCGGTGAACCTGCAACCCTGCCCGCGCACGATGAAGCGTGGGGTGCCGCCCACCGCGCGGAACGCGCGAACGGGAGAATTCACGCCGCCGGGCATCACCCGGCAGGCCCGCTGGAAGTTCGCCTCGCTTCGGTCCATTCAGGGGACGATATGGCGTCGCGGAACCAAGGCAAGAGAGATTAGACGTAACTTTCCCAGGACGCTCGTGGGCAGTTGTTCACCTTGTGCGGGCACGCTCGCACGAGACGTCATACAATGCGTCCTACCGATCCCAACGAACCGGCTCGGTGGATCGTCGAGCAGACGGCGGGCAAAGTAGATTTCCTGGAGCGTGGTGATTCAAATCAGCTCGATAAACTCCTCGACTGACATTTCCGCGTTCCGGATAAGAGCACGCAAGAGTCCTGCCCGAAGTTCGTTGTGCTGCGGTATAGAAAGCGTGTTTGGACATTCGTCCCGCACCATCATTACGTGGCTTCCACGCCGTCGCGACTCGCGAAAACCCGCCTTCGCGAAAGCTCTCACCGCATCGGAACCGGATAGAACTGGCAGCTTAGGCATTAACGACAGCCCAATACGATAAGTCCTCGCACCTGCTGCCGTCGTCCCAGCCCCTTAGCACGGCCTCGTCAAAGCTCGCCTTGCTTTCCTTGGGGTCCGTCCAGGGGATTTCCATTTGCTCTGCGCGATAGGTTTCGACACACCCTCGGAATGCCTCAATCACGTTCTTTATCGCGGATTCAAGGTCGTCTCCCTGGCTGACCGCGGAACCGAGTTGGGCAACGTAACCAACATAGCCCTTCTGCGCGTTTCCCCTTAGGCGTATCTCGCATCGATAGCCTATTGGGCTGTCGGCTTCAGCAATTTTCCAGCTTTCCTTGTCTCTCAGCCTGATCGCATCGTTTGGCTGCATTTCGATCATTTTTGAGCCTCCCGCCGTTTCGCCATGATCCGTATTGACCCAATTAACGATTCATTGGCGTAGCACTCAAAACTATATACTCCAGGCTGCGGCAGTGGAAACGTCGGAATCTGCACCGCTAGATTGAGAACCTGCAGAGGGTCATCCGATTCAAGTTCAATTGCGGCGCTCTCCATCAAGACTTGATTGTCTTTCAGGTCAACAAATCGAAGTAAAAGCGCAACCTGCCCAATCAAATCGGTCAATACGATATATGCCACCGTTGGGACGGGATACCTGTTCGGAAATTCCTCCATCCAGAAATTGTCGAATGTTCCGCAGACTATCCGCTTCCCAGTCCCGGCGTCCGTATATACTTGGTCCGCCAAGATAAGCGCTTGCAAGATTGGTTCTTGACGGTTTTGCATTATTCAGTCGCCGGCTACTTCTTTTGCTTGGAATACTCTTTCCAGTTCGTCGTCAGTACACCCATCCTACGCTTTGCCGCCCGAATAAGCACGGCTCTTGCCCACGAAGAGGTGTCCTGCCCTTCTGCATTAGATGCCGCGTCAATCAGCAATCGTTCAGAATCAGTCATCCTAATCCTGAAGACATTCGTCTTCCTGTCAGCCTCGTCTTTAGCAGGCCTTCCCATGCCTTAATCGTAGCTACAGAATCGGCGCAAATCAAGACACAACCTGTAGATTACTGTAGCTACAGCTACACAATCTGTGGATACATTTGCGCGGCCACATTTATATCGACTGGGGGCTGTTCTTGTGGCTGCATCAGAAGGGCAATGAGAAAGCCATCCAGCGCCAGGCAGGCCTTGATCGCCCAATGCCTGATTAACGGCAGCGGGATCAAAGGCGTCGTGCGCGTCTGCTGCATGTGCGAGCGGACAGCACTTCAGCTGCTGGCCGTTGTGTGCAGCCTCTTCCGCGACCTGCACGATCTCATCGTCCGAGAATCATGATCAGAGCGCGTCCGGGTGGATGAAGTATGGTCATTCGGCGGATCCAAGGGAAAGAGCCGGTTGGCTGGCAAGGCGTGTGAAGGTGGCGTCTGGACGTGGGTTAGGCTGGATGCCGATTCCAGGATGTTGATCAGCAATCTTATGGGCGATCGCAGCGCAGGCTGTGCCTTCGAGTTCATTGGCGACCTTACCGAGCGGATCGACAAGCGCGTCCGGCTCACCAGCAATGGCTATTTTGCGTACCCGAGTGCAGTTCTGGGCGCGTTCGGAGTCGAGGCCGACTTCGCCATGTTCACCGGGACTTTCACGCCGGATGTAGCGGGCAACACCCAAGAACGTCGCTACCGCTGCACGAAGTGCAACTGCGCATGTAAGGTCGAGCAACTCGGATTGCCCGCCGGTCACCACCTGAGCACGAACTACGTAGAGCGGCAGAACGCCAGCCTGCGTCTATTCAACGAGCGATTCGGGCGGCTGACGTTGGCGCTCTCCGATCGCCTGATCAACCACGAACACGCCATCGCCCTGCACCATTTCGCCCATGACCTTATGCGGAAGCTCGGACTGTCGACACGACACCGGCAATTGCGGCAGGCGTCGCCGACAACGTCGGGACGGCTGACGACTTGGTAGCAGTCCTGGAGGATGAAGAGCAGCAGCTGGCCAACAGCGGGGGGATCGACCGGGAGGGTCGAACACATGTGAACAACTGCCCGATCGTGGCTGCTCTTTGACCGATGGGCCGATTCCGCTACACGCGTGTTACGCTGCGCGCCAGCCGGCGACGCGGTCCGCGTAGTAGGTGATGATCCAGTCGGCGCCCGCGCGCCGGATTGCGGTGAGCGCTTCGAGCGCCGCGAGCCGTTCGTCGAGCCAGCCGTTGGCGGCGGCTGCCGCGATCATCGCGTACTCGCCGCTGACCTGGTAGGCCGCCAGGGGCACCTGGGGAAAACGCTGTCTGACCGCGGCGACCACGTCGAGGTAGGGCAGGGCGGGTTTGACCATCAGGGCGTCCGCGCCCTCCGCCACGTCGAGTTCGGCCTCGGCGAGTGCCTCGCGGGCATTGGCCGGGTCCATCTGGTAGGCGCGGCGATCGCCGAATCCCGGCGTGCTGTCGGCGGCCTCGCGAAACGGTCCGTAGAACGACGACGCGTACTTCACCGCGTAGGAGAGGATACCGGTTTCTGCAAATCCGGCGGCGTCGAGCGCGCCGCGGAGTGCAGCCACCTGCCCATCCATCATGGCGCTCGGGGCTACGAGGTCCGCGCCGGCCCGCGCATGGCTGACCGCCATCTCGGCGAGGATGCCGAGCGAGGCATCGTTGTCCACCGCACCGTCGGTCACGACACCGCAGTGTCCATGGTCGGTGTAGCTGCACACGCATACGTCGGTGATGATCGCGAGGTCGTCCGCGGCGTCGCGGCAGGCGCGCACGGCGCGCGGGACGATGCCGTCCGCGCGGCGCGCGGCATCCGCCGCCGGGCTCTTCGTTGCAGGAATACCGAAGAGCAGAACGGCGGGCACGCCGGCGGCGCGAATCTGCTCGATGCGCGCCGGCAGGCCGTCGAGCGTCAAGCGCGCAACGCCCGGCATCGCCGCGATCGGCCCGGCGGCACGGTCGTCCTCCACGACGAACAGCGGCTGAATCAGGTGCGCGGGCGCAAGCTCCGTTTCGCGAACGAGCTTGCGAAGCGCGGGTGTGCGCCGCAGCCGGCGCATGCGGCGTTTTGGGAATTCGTTCATAGGGTCACCTCGGCGCGAGCCCAGTAATCCTCGAGGGCGTCAGCCACGTGGCGTGGCAACGGCGACGGCGCGACGACGTCGACGCGCAGGCCGGCCTGCCGGGCTGCGTCAGCCGTGACGGGACCGATCGCCGCAATCGTCGTGGCGTCCGTGGACTGATGGCTGCGGGCCAGCACGCGTGCAGCCGAGGGACTCGCCAGCAATACGGTTGCACGCGGCTCGGCGAGGATCGCCCCCATCCGCGAATCGATCGCGGTGGCCTCCGTTCGATACGCCACGATGTCATCCACCTCGGCGCCGGCGTCGCGCAGCAGCCTCACGAGCGTGTCGCGCGCAAGGCTTGATCGCGGATACAACACGCGTTCCTGGTTCACCCAACCGCTCAGGGCGTCAGCCAGTCCCTCGGCGGTGTGCACTGCCGGAACAAGCTCCGGCCAGACGCCCCAATGCCGCAGGGCGTGCGCGGTCGCATCGCCCACGGCAGCCACCCGGCAACGCGCGAGCGCCCGCGCGTCGAGATGAGCGGCGCGAAGGGCGCTGAAGAACGCCTGGACCCCGTGTCGCGACGTGAAAACCACCCACGCGTAACGGGTGAGGCGCTGCACGGCGGCGCGTAACTGCGGGCTCGCGGGCGGGTAGACGATGCGAATCAGCGGGCACGTGGTGACCAGCGCGCCACGCTCGATCAGCACATCTGCGAATCGGCGACTGGTATCGGTGGCCGCGGTGAGCACGACGCGTCGTCCGGCCAGCGGGAGCAGGTGATGCACGGTCTCCAGGTCGGCGCCGCGCGCGACTTCCCCGACAACCGTGACCATCGGAGCGGTGATGTCCGCTTTCTCTGCGACGGCGGCAATGTCGCCCAGGCTCCCCACGACTGCGCGTTGTCGTGAGGTGGTGGCTGATGCAATGCAGGCGACCGGCGTGTTGCGATCCTTGCCAGCTTCGATCAGCCGGCGCGTCCATGCAGCCAGCGCGCTGCGGCCCATCAGCACAACCAGCGTGTCCAGCCGGGCCAGCGCCGCGTAGTCATGCGCGACGGCTTCCTGATCCGCGCCTCCTTCTGCTGTAATAATCCCGACCGATCGGGCCACGCCGCGGTTAGTTACAGGGATGCCAGCCGCGCCCGGACCCGCCACGGCACTTGTCACGCCTGGTACGACGATGCACGCGACACCGGCGGCCCGGCAGGCTGCCAGTTCCTCGCTGCCACGCCCGAAGACAAACGGGTCGCCGCCTTTCAGGCGGACTACTGTTTTTCCCGATTGAGCCCTGGCGACGAGGCAGGCGTTGATATCGTCCTGTGTGAGCGTGTGGGCGCCGGGGGCCTTGCCGGCATCGATGCGTTCGGCTTGAGCAGGCGCGAGGTCGAGCAGCCGCGCATCCACCAGTCGGTCGTAGACGACGACGTCCGCGCGGCGCAGAGCGGCTGAGCCGCGAAGGGTGATCAGATCGGGGGCACCGGGCCCGGCGCCGACGAGATACACGATGCCGCGGCTCGAGGTCATCGGCGCACCTCCGCCGTGAGTTCTGCAATTATCTCCCGCGCTTCGGCCAGCACCGCCCGCTGCACCGCGGCTGGATTGAGGCCCGCACGCCCCAACGTCCAGCTCTGCGTGCCGTCAAGGGCAGTCAGGCGAACGTCCAGGCGGATCTCGTCGGTGACGCTGGCAAATGCCGCAACCGCCACCGGCGCATCGTCCTCGAGCGCGCGCAGCACGTTCAACTCGAGCGTCGTCGCGATCCGCGTCGGTGCGTCGTCCAGTGCGCGGATGAGGCGGCGAGCGCGGTCGTCGCCGGCCCGCACCTCGACCGCCAGAGCGGCCTGCGCCGGCGCGGGCATGAAATCGTCGATCGAGAACACCTCGGCTGCCGCGTCCGCCATGCCCAGCCGCTGCAGTCCAGCAAGTGCGAGGATCGCCGCGTCGAAGCGGCCGTCGTGAACCTGCTGCACGCGTTGATCGACGGGGCCGCGGAGCGGCTGCACGACGAGATCCGGTCGCAGCCGCCGCACCTGCGCCGCGCGTCGCGGGCTGGACGTGCCGACGACCGCGCCGGGTGGCAGGGCGGCCAGGGTTACGTTGTTGCGGCTTACCAGCGCCTCGCGCGCGTCGCCGCGCGGCAGCACGGCGGCGATCTCGAACTCGCACGGCACGTGGAGCGCGACATCCTTGAGGCTGTGCACGGCCAGGTCGATCAGGCCCGCGCCGAGCGCATGCTCGATGTCGTCGCAGAAGGGGGCGTCACCCGCCAGTTCGTGAATCGCCCGATCGTGCACGCGATCGCCGAGCGTCGACAGTTCGACGACATCGAGTGATGCGCCGGCGACACGCAGTTTGTGAGCGACGTGCTCCGTCTGCCAGAGCGCGAGCCGACTCGTACGCGTGCCCATGCGCAGCGGGCGCTGCGCGTGCGTGACGAAATCGTCCTTCTGATCTCCCGTCGCCAGATCCGTGATGATCCCGATCAATCCGTCGTCGTCGCCGATGGGGCGGTCGCATACGAGCTTGCGGTTACCTGCATCCGCCGTGCGCGGAAGGGCGTCGTTGCCACCCGTCATGCCCAGCCGGGCGGGGATGTCGTCGAGCGCGTGCGGGCCTGCTCCGATCAGAAACGGCAGCACGACCACCGCAGCGCAACAGGCTCGCTCGAGCACAGCCTCAACGCCCGGCGCGTCGTCCAGAAACACCGCGAAGGCCTGGCCGAAGTCGCCGGTGTAGCCGAGTTGACTCGCCAGATTCACGGTGGCCCGGCGGCTGCGCTGGTGTCGCGGGGTGCCGTGCCCGGCGATGACGACCGTCGTCTCGGCGGGGCGTAGGCCGAATTCCCGGCAGAGCACCTGGGCGCGCTGCGCGACCAGTTCGGGAACTTCGGGATGTGTTCCGACCGGGGAAGTAGTGCGCACGTTCTTCTGGGCGTAGTTGCGATTGCGCGCCAACTCGCGCGGCAGCACGTGATCCGCATAGTAGCCGCGACTGGTCATGACCGGGACGACCGTGACGTCCCGCTCGTCGAGTGCGTCCAGGACCTCCGCGAACGCGGGCTCGCCCTGGTGAAACGCCACCGCGATCGTCGAGAATTCCCGGCCCGCACGCGTCGTGCGCAACCGGTCCGCCATTTCGCGAATGCGCTCGTTGACATGCCGCGCGTGCCGCGACCCGTGCGCCGCCAGCACCAGCGCAGCCGCGCTCATGCCGCCACCTGCGACTTGAGCCGGCGGATACGGACGTGCCGATCCCGGCGCTGTGCGGCGGTTGCAGCCACACCCTCCTGCACGGCGGCAATGCACGCTGCCTGCGCGTGTCCGTGCTGCCAATCGATGAAACGCTGCAGACCGCGCTCCACGATCCTCTCCGCGGAGGCCAGGGCCGCAGGGGCGGCTGTTCCGAAGCCGTGCAGCCGCTCGAGTTGGACGAGCTGAACGCCGGGTACCGACGCGAGATCGGGATCGACGTTGCGCGGCAGACCCAGGTCGACGATCTGCAGGGGCTGTTGACGCCGGGAGTGGACGCAGCGGCGTTGAACGAGAAATCCCTGCGCGGCGTTGGAGCAGGCCAGCAGGGCGTCGGCACGGCGCAGGGCCCGCGGAAGTTCCGAAAGTGGAAGCGCATCGACGTCGAAGCGGCCGGCCAGTTCGACCGCACGGGCGTACCCCCGGCTCACGACGGCGACACTCGTGTACGGACGTCGGGCCAGGCGCGCCAGGGCGTCGCGCGCGAGCATGCCCGTACCCAGCACGATGATCCGGCGCTGCGAACTTTGCGAGAATGAACCCGCAAGCAGTTTCTCGATGGCGAGCGCGGTGATCGACTGGCCGGTCGAGGCGAGCTGCGTTTCGCGGCGCACGCGCTTGCCGACGTGAAGCGCCGTTCGGCCGAGCGTGGAGAGCGTCGCTCCGAGTTCGCCATGTTCCAGGCCGTCGATATAAGCGGTGCGAACCTGGCGCAGGATGTGCGGCTCGCCGACGATCCGCGACTCGAGTCCGGCGGACACCCGCAGCAGATGCCGGGCGGCAACCTCACCGCGCCGGAAGTGCAGGTGGGGCGCCAAGGCGTCGGTCGAAAACGAGAACGCCCGGGCGAGCAGCGCCGTCCAGCACGCGGCCTCGACCGTGTGCGCATCGGCATAGAGTTCGAAACGCTCGCAGGTGCTCAGGACGAGCAATCCGGCAACATGGGGTTGTGCCAATGCGACGAGTTCGCGCCGGCGCGCGGCGTCGGCCTGCACGCGTTCGCGAATACCCACCGGAACGCGGTCCTGGGTCATCCCGCAGTAGAGCAGCGACCCGCTCACGACCCGTTCCCCAGTTGAACGAGCGACATGGTCGCGTCCTCCTTGCCGGTGAGCAGGTGCCGCGGCGCGTCACGGTCGATGTGTCGCTGGTAGAAGTCGCTGAGGCTTTCATCCGCGCGCCGCTTTGTCGCCCACGCGGTGAGCAGCGGCCGCAGCGTCGCGACGAGGTCGCCGGTGGATACGTCCTTGGCGTACAGGTCGGCGAGCCGGTCGCCCGCGAGGCCGCCGCCCACGAACACGTGGTACACGTCCGGCGAACGCCCGACGAAGGCGATGTCCGCGGTGTACGGCCGGGCACAACCGTTCGGACAACCCGTCATGCGCAGCGTGATTGGGGCATCCCCCAGCCCGAGCGACGCCAGCTCCGCCTCGAAGCGGTCGACGACCGACGGCATCAGCCGCTCCGACTCCGCCATGGCCAGCCCGCAGGTTGGCAGCGCGACGCAGGCCATCGAGTAGCGCCGCGCGGCGGAGAGATTCGTGGGGAGCGGAACACCGTGTGCGGTAAGGGTTGTCTCAATGTCGTCGACGGCTGCCTCAGTCAGCCCGGTCAGCAGCACGTTCTGGTTCGGCGTGAGGATGATCTCCGGCTGGTGCCTGGCAACGATTGCGCGGAGCGCCGACTTGAGGCGCTGGTCGTCGCGATCGATGATGCGTCCGTTTTCGACGTAGAGGCCGTAGAGGTATTGCCCGTTGCCCTGGGCGTGCTTGCCGACGAAGTCGTGGTAGCGCGGCGCCGGCATCGGCCGCCAGGCCCCGAGCTCGAACGGGGCGCGACGGATGAACTCCTCGCGGAACCACTCCAGTCCGCGTTCCTCGATGAGGTACTTGAGCCGCGCGTGCCGCCGGTCGGCGCGGTTGCCGAAATCGCGGAAAATGCCCGCGGCGGTCTGCACCGTCGCCACCGCGTGCTCCGGCCCCACGAACCCGAGCTCCGAGGCGAGCCGCACGAAGGTGTCCTCCTTGTTGTGCGTCATGCCCATGCCGCCGCCGACCAGCACGTTGTAGCCCGCGATCGCGCCGTCCTCGACGATCGCCAGCAGGCCGCAGTCGTAGGAGTACAGGTCGATGGACGCGTCGCCCGCGCAGGTGATGCCCGTCTTGAACTTCCGCGGCAGGTAGGTGTCGCCGTAGAGCGGCTCCTGCTCCTCGGACGTGACCTGCTTTTCCCCATCGAGCCAGATCTCGTAGTACGCGCGTGTCGCCGGCCGCAGGGCGATCGCGATTTCCCGGGCCTGCTCGCGCACGATGCGATAGACGGGATCGTCCAGCGGGATCGCGCAGCCCATCACGTTCCGTTCGACGTCGCCGCACGCCGCGATGGTGGTCAGCAGCGCGTCGTTGATCGCCTTGATGTGCGCCTTGAGGTTGCTCTTGAGCACGCCGTGAAACTGGATGCCCTGACGCGTCGTGATCCGCAGCGAGTGGTTTGCATAGCGGTCGGCGATGGCGTCGAGCGCGAGGTACTGCTCCGCCTGGACGACGCCCGCCGGGATCGCCACGCGCACCATGAACTGGTAGGCCTTTTCCTCGCCCGCGGCGCGCAGCTCGCGGCGCAGGTCGCGGTCGTCCTGCTGGTACGTCCCGTGGAACTTGAGGAGCTGGACGTCGGCCTCCTCGAAGTGCGTCGTCGATTCGTCCGCGAGCCGCTCCGCAATCGTCCCGCGCAGATGCCGGCTCGCGCTCTTGAATTCCTCGACTTTCGACACTTTTTTGGGTTCGCCGTCAGGCATCAGATCACCCTGTGTGCGCGCCGCCAGTTCTCGACGGTCAGCGATTCCAGAAGTTGTTTTTACCACTACTGCTCGAGAGTCCCGACCTGCGTCGGGAGCACACTACCCGCACTGCTCAAGAGCAGCGGCACACCGCTCAGACGGCGTGACGCACCGCCCATTCATCATTCCGCATTCATCATTCATCAT
>Ga0116151_10001578_pt1 | contig 21364 bp, 14 predicted proteins | sample AD_UKC117_MetaG_FD_89893 | JGI IMG/M metagenome (GOLD analysis project Ga0116151, IMG submission 89893) | Active sludge microbial communities of municipal wastewater-treating anaerobic digesters from Hong Kong - AD_UKC117_MetaG | ecosystem: Engineered > Bioreactor > Anaerobic > Digestate... | reverse complement strand
GGCTTAAACGAGGACTTATGGGAAAAGATTATAGTACGTTACCTTTGAATTATGCGCGCCGTCAGGATCGGACGGTAACGGACGAAGCGTGGATTCGTGCTTTGCTGCACCGAGCGCCGGTAGGTTATCTGGCAACCGTGCAAGGCGGTCAGCCTTTCATCAACAGCAATTTGTTTGTTTACGACGAAGCGGCGCAGGCCATTTATATGCACACGGCCCGGGTGGGGCGCACTCCGGCGAATGTGGCGCAAGACGGCCGTTTCTGTTTCACCGTTACGGAGATGGGGCGGCTGCTGCCGGCCGACGTGGCCCTGGAATTTAGCGTGGAATATGCCAGCGTGGTGGTTTTTGGCACGGCCGTTATCGTCACTGATGAGGCAGAGGCGATTTATGGCCTGCAACTGCTGCTGGATAAATATGCGCCACACCTCACGCCGGGCGAGGATTACCGCCCGCCGGTGCTTGAGGAATTGAAGCGCACGGCCGTTTATCGCCTGAACATCGAAAGCTGGAGCGGCAAGAAAAAAGAAGTGGCCGCCGACTTTCCCGGAGCCTATCTTTACGGCCAGATGCCCGGTGAGGATTCTGCGGCGGCCTGATGTCTGTTCCCCCGTACCAGGTACGCCAATGCGCTAATCCCGCCTGCCGCTTCCGCTTCCCGGTGACCGAAACGCGCGTGCCGGGCACAATTTGTCCGCTTTGTGGCACGGTAACCACGCTGGCGGCGCTTTATGCGGGCGGCCAACCGCCGCTTCGTAGGGAGCAGGGACGGCCAGTGGAAGCACTGCTCGATAACATTCGCAGCATTTACAACGTGGGTTCAATGATGCGTACCGCCGATGGGGCCGGGCTGCGCCACGTACATGTATGTGGTATCACGCCGCCGCCGGATCATCCAAAGGTGGCGAAGACAGCGCTGGGCGCAGAGCAGACGGTAGGCTGGACACAATCGGGGAATGGGTTGGACACGGCCGTTACCCTGCAGCAGCAGGGAAGCCAATTGTGGGCGCTGGAAGGCGCGCCCGGCGCTGAACCCTTGTTGGAAACGGCCGTGCCGCCCGACACACCCATCGTGCTGATTGTGGGCAACGAGATTGCCGGTGTAGACCCCGGCATCCTGGCTGTTTGCGACAAGGTGCTCTACATTCCCATGCAAGGCGTCAAGGAATCGCTCAACGTGGCTTCCGCTTTTGCCATCGCCACCTACCACCTGACGCGCAGCCCGTCGCGTAAGGAGGACCGATGACTGCCAAATTGACGTGGATAGGGGAACGGCCGCACGGCCGTTTCGGGGTGGTATGGACGGCCGTGTCTGTGGACGGTCTGGTGGCGGTGAGTTTGTGGGCCGAGCGGGAGAGAATTGAGCGCGAAGTGGTGAAGCGGACGGGGCAGCCACCCATATACGACGTGAAGAGGGTAACGGCCGTTCTGGATCAGCTTGAGGATTATTTTCAGGGCCGCCGTCAGGTTTTTGACGTGCCTGTTGACTGGTCGGTGATGACACCCTTTCAGCAGGCAGCATTACGCGCTGTTTACGCTATCCCCTACGGCCAGTACGTGACGTATGCCGACATAGCGCAAAAAATCGGGCGGCCGCAGGCGGTTCGCGCCGTGGGCCGGGCTAACGCCACCAACCCCATGCCGGTGGTGATTCCCTGCCATCGGGTGTTGGGCAGCGATGGCAAGCTGCACGGCTATGGCGGTCCGGGCGGCCTGGACACCAAGGCGTGGCTGCTGCGTCTGGAAGGGGCGCTGCGCTAAAAATCAGGCGATGGGCTGCGGCGCGGTGTTGAGATTGAGTCCGTTGGCCGCTGGAGAAACGGCCGTGCTCCGCCGCTGGCGCTCCAGTGTAATGACAGTGCCGCCGCCTTCGAAGGAAGCGGCTGGCAGGCGCTGGTAAAACGCGCGATGATTCGCCCGCACTTTGCCATTGACCGGCGTCAGCGAGAGGCGCCACGGAGCTTTGCGCTGAATTGTGTCGTACAGTTCGATTTGCATGTGCTCGGGGCCAAACTCCCAGATTTCCAGGTGACACGGCCGTTCAAACTCGGCGGCTAGAAGGGAAACGGCCGTGCCCGGTCGCCCCCCATTCCCCTGTTGACCTTCTCGATAATCGAGAAAAAGCACATCCTGGCCGAAACCTGCTATCTCGTAGCCGACAACATCGATCTGCCGTTCCAAGAAGCGCAGTATGTGAGGCGAGGGGATGTACAGGCCTGCTGCACCAGAGAAAATTAATCGGGTCATCGCAAACTCCTTTTGAGGAAAACCTAGTCAGCCCCAGAGAAAATCAGGCGTTTCGCTTTTCCTGTTGGTTTACCGGCTAATTTTAGCACACGTGTTCTATTTTTACAAGCCAGTCGTTTTTTCACGGTATAATACATGTGCGCCGCCAGGGCACAGGGTAAAACCAGGGTTATTGACCAGCACTATGCGGGGTATTTTCACTCAGCCGGGCGATATTTAGGGCAAATCTGGACAAAACCTATACAGACGTGCTAGAATAGACGCATGTATTTTTCGTTTAGAGCTTGTTATCAGAGGCTGCTTTGACAGACGTAAACAGAACACCCACCTTTAATCTGAAGGCCGTTGTGCAGGAAACGGGCATTAAGCCAGATACACTGCGAGCCTGGGAGCGGCGCTACGGGCTGCCCCAGCCAGAGCGCACGCCAGGACGGCACCGGCTTTATTCGCAGTATGATATCGATATGTTGAAATGGCTTCAGGCACGCCAGGAAGAAGGGTTGAGTATCAGCCGGGCCGTGGATTTGTGGCGTCAACTGGAGGCGGAAGGAGAGTCGCCCGTCGAGGTGTACGGTGCGGACGAAGAAGAAACAATCACCCCCATAGTGGAAGGCGATTCTATCAACCAACTGCGCGAGGCCTGGATTGAGGCTTGCTTGAAGTTTGACGAACAGCGTGCCCGCCAGATTTTGGCGCAGGCGTTTGCTTTGTTCCCCATGGAGACGGTCTGTTTCCGGCTGCTGCAGCGGGGCTTGTCTGAAATTGGGGTGGGCTGGTATGAGGGGCGCATTACGGTGCAGCAGGAGCATTTTGCGTCGGCTCTGGCTATTCGTCAGTTGGAGTCGTTGTTGAATGCTACGCCGCCACCAAACAGAAACGGCCGTATTGTGGTTGCCTGCGCCCCCGAAGAGCTGCATACCTTTAGCGCCTTGCTGGTTACTTTGCTCCTGCGCCAGCGCGGCTGGGATGTCATCTACCTGGGGGCAGACGTGCCGCCCGACCGGCTGGCGGCGACGTTAAGCAACATACGCCCGCAGTTGTTGATTGTGACCGCGCAAACACTGCACACGGCCGGCAAACTGCCGGACATCGCGGCGCTGGCCCACGAAACCCATACCACAGTTGCTTACGGTGGCGGCGTTTTTACGGCCATCGAAGAGTTGTCAGCGCACATTCCGGCCCACTATCTCGGCGACGATCTGCGGGCTGTGCCGCAGGTGGTGGAGCATCTGACGGCCGGGATGCGTGTGGAGCCTAAAGCTCTACGGCCGTCCCCCACCTACGAAACGGCGCTGACCCACTTCGTCGCTCATCGTTCGGCCGTGGAAGCTGACGTGCTGGAACGCCTGTCAGCGCTGGATATTCCTTTCCGTTATCTGAAAAACGCTAACCGCGACCTGGGTGATAACATTCAGGCCGCTCTGGCGTTGGGCGACATGAATTTGCTGAACGATAATCTGGAATGGCTGCACGGGCTGCTGGTGAATTTTCATTACCGGATGCCCGACGAGGCGATGAAGCCCTATCTGACTGCCTACCACGAGGCGGCCCTGACCCATCTGGACGAAGCCGGCCAACCGGTGATTGAGTGGCTGGCAAACGTTAATTGAGCCGTTTTGGTTTGCCGGGCTGTGTAAACGGCGGGTAAAGTCTCCTGCGGCGTCTAAAAGGGAAAGGGAGTTGGGCCACGGAGTTTTGAAGGAGCTGTTATGCGCGTGATTATTACCGGCGGAACAGGGCTGATTGGCGGCGCCCTGGCGGAAAGTCTGGCGAAGGATGGGCACGAGGTGATCGTGCTGAGTCGGAACCCGGCCAGCCACACGCTGCCTTCTGGCGTGCGGGCCGAAAAGTGGGATGGGAAAACGGCCGTTTCTTGGGGACACCTGGCCGACGGCGCTGACGCTATCGTCAACTTGGCAGGGGAGAATCTGGCTGGCAGCGGGTTGTTCCCTACCCGCTGGACCGACGAGCGCAAGCGCAAAATCATACAGAGCCGACTGGACGCTGGCCAGGCTGTGGTGGAAGCAGTGACAGCGGCGGCGCAAAAGCCAGGCGTCGTTATCCAATCATCCGGTACCGACTACTATCCCGATTTGGGGGATAAAATCATCACCGAGGCCACGCCTCCGGGAAGGGACAGCTTTCTAGCCGACGTAACGATAGATTGGGAAGCCTCCACCGAGCCGGTGATTGCCCAGGGCGTGCGGCAGGTGGTCATCCGCTCCGGAGCGGTGTTTAGCCCAAAGGGAGGCGCGTTTCGCACGTTGGTGTTCCCGTTCAAGTTTTTTGTGGGCGGGCCATTGGGTAACGGCCGTCAGTGGCTGTCCTGGATTCACCTGGAAGATGAGGTGCGGGCCATCCGCTTTTTGTTAGAACAGGAAACGGCCGTCGGAGCATTCAATTTATGCGCCCCAGAACCCATCCCCAACCGGGCACTGGCCAAAGCGATCGGCAAGGTGATGAAACGGCCGTCATTCATTCCCGTGCCCGCTTTTGCCTTACGCTTGCTGTTTGGTGAAGTAGCCGACGTGGTGTTGAACGGCCGTCGCGTGATGCCGAAGCGTCTGTTAGACCTCGGCTTCGCCTTCCACTACCCCGACGCCGAAACGGCCGTGCGCGATCTTCTCGACCAATCCTGACATCCGTGAAGACCCCTTTTCTCTGGCTGGGCGCCAACCGGGCACGCAAATGGCCCGTTGGCGATAAGGCGCGTCTATTGGATAAGGCGGCGTCCGCCGGGCTGCCTGTTCCGCCCGGGGGCATCCTGCTAGATGAACTGTTTGTGCTGCTGGTAGACGAAGGGGTTGTTACGGAGCGAGAGGGCGTGGTTACGGCCGTTTCCGATTCCTGGCTGGCCGAGACCCTGTACGAGGGCGTCCACTTTCCCCGGCTGACGGTTCCGCTGATTGTCCGCGCCGCTTTTTCGCTGGCTGGCGCGGCGCAGTTTGCCGATCCACTTTTTGCGCCGCAGCGCTCCGTGCAGCCTGCCGATCCAGTGCAGTTGGCGCAGGCTCTTTGCCGTGTCTGGTCCAGTGCGCGCGGTCCTGTCGGCTTGCGGCGGGACGTGCTGCTGACGGAAATGGTAGCCGTGGAGATAGGGGGAACGGCCGTTACCGACGGCAATGCCCCGGATCACGTTATCTGCCACCCTCCGGGTACAGCGCCGACGCCACTGGAGTTACCCTTGCTAGGCCGCTTTGCCCGCCCGGATTCCAGTTTGCCGCCTTTTGCCCGGCGGCTGCAAATGCTGCTGCGCGGTGTGCGCCGCACCTTTGGCGCAGGGAACTGGCAGGTGGATTGGCTGGACGACGGCCGTATTTGCTGGCTTATCCAGATTCGTCCGCCCGGATAGATTCTGGCTGACCAGACTGCGAAGACGAAAAACAAAAAGCGGGACCGGCGAAAACCTGGTCCCGCTTTTTATCTATCGTTCGCTTTTGCCCGGAGTGCTCAGGTGTTTCCGCCTCACTGCTCCGGCGCGCTTTCTTTTAGGAGGCGTTGGCCACAAAATTGATGGTCAGCTCGACCTCTTCCTCCACGTTGGCGACGTTGGGCACCTGGGGTATTTGCAGGTCGTAGTCGGTGCGGTTGACGACGGCCGTCGCGGTTCCGGAGAGCTGGGAGTCTGAAACGGCCGTGGCCGTCACCGCGAACGTCACCGGCCGGGTAACACCGCGGATGGTCAGATCGCCGTCTATGGTGAATGAAACCGCTTCCCCAATGGCGGCACTGGCCGGCAGACCGTTAACGGCCGTGGGCGTGAAGGTAATAAACTCATGCGTGCCAGTATCCAGGATTTCGTTTTGGATGGCGCGATTGCGGAAATTGTTATCTGTGGCCAGCGTGCGGGCATTCACCTGCAGCGTGCCCACCTGCGCCGTGCTGAGGTCGCTCAGATCGATGGACAGCTCACCGGCCACCTGATCGGTGGTTCCTATGACTGTATTACGCAAGCCGCGCAAATCTTCATCTAGCGAGAAACTTACCTCTGAATCAGCCTGGCTGATGGTAAAAATGCGCGCACCGCTGCTCGCTTCTGGCTCCGGATAGGCACTATTGGCTGCATCGGCGGGCGCGGCTTCGCCGGCTTCACCGGCCGGATAGGCTGCGTCGGCGGCTGCGGCGGGGGGATCGGTGGTTGGGGCTTCGGCCGGGTAAGCTGTGTCGGCCGGAGTAGAGGAGTCGACGTCGTCGCCCTGGAGCGATTCTTCTGTGGCCGTGGCTGGGGTAGGCAGGGCCGAGCCGGTAGTGGCGGTTTCCAGGGGGATGGCTTCTAGGGTAGCGCTGGGCGCGGCTGGTTCTTCTAACAGCCCGCAGGCGGATAAGATCACGGCCGTTAAAGCCAGGGTTAGTGCGTATACAAGGGGTTTCTTCATAAACGTTCCTCCAAATCTTGTAGTAGGGCAAACGGCCGTTCGTGCAACGGCCGTTGTCGGATACAACCACCCTTGTATACGGGATTTTTTCAGATTTGGATCTTTTTCTGAGGATCTGTTCAGGCTTGTTAAGAAAAAGAGACAGGGGAAGCAGCGCTTTAATGGCGGCGGTTGACCGATTCGCGCACCACCAACTCGGCTTTGAACACGGGTAAATACGGCCGTTTTTCGTTGAGTAGATCCAGAATAGCGCGGGCCGCCGTCTGGCCAATCGTCACAGCCGGCTGACGCACGGTCGTCAGGGGGGGGACCATGTAAGGAGCAAACGCCTCATCGTCGAATCCGATGAGGGAGACATCTTCGGGCACGCGGATGCCGCGGCGGTAAAGGGCCAGGCGCGCGCCAAAGGCCATCTGATCATTGGCGGCGAAAATGGCGCTGAACGGCCGTCCGCGTGAGAGCAGCATCTCTACAGCCAGCACGCCCGACTGCTGCTGCAAGTTCCCTTCCACCACCAGACGCGAATCGAGCTGCCAGCCGGCGTCTTCAATTGCCTTTTGGTAGCCCATATAACGTTGGTGGACATCATTGATGGCAATCTGGTTAAAGCTGGGGGCCGTAATGTGGACGATGTCGCGGTGTCCCATTTCGATAAGGTAGCGCGTAGCACTGTAGCCGCCGTCGAAGTTATTCACGTAAAGGCAGTTGTCTGGCAGGGAAGCCACATCGCGGGCGACGACGATGAGTGGAGTCTTGTCGGCCACCGCCTGCAGCTTTTCTTCCGAGAGCTGCCCGCCGATGATGATCAGTCCGTCTACGCGCCGGTCGAGCAACAGTTCCAGGGCGCGTTCCTCTACGGCGGGCTGCCAACGGCCGTCAGCAAACATCGGCCAGTATTCGGTTCCCTCCAACCCTAACAAAATACCCTGCAAAATCCCATCATAGAATGGGCTGCCAAAATTCTGCGTCAGTACACCAATGGTCATCGACTGTCCGCTGGCCAGACTTTGGGCAAAGATGTTGGGGCGATATTCCAGTTCTTTTACGGCCTGCATCACCGCCTCGCGTTTGGAATCGGCGACCTCGGCGGAGCCACGCAAGACGCGGGAAACCGTGCTGGCGGAGACATTGGCTTTTTCGGCAATGTCTGTAATGGTTACTTTTTTACTGAGATCTGCTGCCATTTATTTGCTAACTCGTTTTCTTATACCGGCACGACGCTTGCCTTAACTTGTATTGTATCCTGAAATCCTTTTCAGAGGCTAGCAAACGGACGGGCAAATAGAAAATTCGTCAGGAAAAGCAGGTTTCCCCCTTGTTGGCAGTCTCTATTTGGGCAAAGTGTCTAAACGGCCGTTCTTCTGCCGCTAAAAGTATTGACAAAATAAGAGGTGGATGATAAGCTTCTGAAAACGCTTTCATAAATATACAGAAAAAAGCGCTTTCTTATGAAAACGCTTTCCGGTGTAGTGCGGGAATTGATGGGATGAACGCGAGGGTAACCTTAAAACAAATCAGCGAAATGGCTCAGGTTTCACCTTCTACCGTATCGCGGGTTGTGAATGATTACCCCAATGTCAGCGATGACGTACGAGAACGCGTTCTACTGGCTGTGCGCCAAACGGGTTATCAACCTAACCCGGCGGCCCGTTCACTGGCGCGTGGCAAATCCCAGGTTTTGGGGCTGATTATTCCCAAGTCTGCGGCTTCTGTATGTGCAGACCCGTTCTTCTCTCATGTAATCCAGGGAGTGGCGGCGGCCTGCAAGGTATATGACTACGTTTTGTCCCTCGTGCTTTTCCACACGATTGAAGATGAACCTCGCACAGTGTCGCATATTTTGAGCCAGCAGCTGCTGGATGGGGTGATCATTACGGCCACCCAACGTGATAACCAGTCGGTTTATCAGCTGTTAGAGTCCGGCGTGCCGTTTGTCTTGGTAGGGCAGCACGATAGCGACCAGGTGAGCTATGTGGATTCCGACAATCAGGCGGGGGCTTATACGGCCGTTACCTACCTTCTCAGCCTCGGCTACAAACGTATCGCCACCATCACTGGGCCGCTAGACAACCTGGCTGCCGTCCAGCGTCACCAAGGCTATCTCCAGGCTCTGCATGAACGTGACCATATGGTAGAAGAAGGGCTGACGGCCGTGGGCGATTTTACAGAAATCAGCGGGCGCACCGCCATGCAGCGCCTGCTGCCGCAGCGTCCTGATGCCGTTTTTGTCGCGTCAGACACCATGGCACAGGGCGCTATGCGGGTCATTACCAGCGCCGGTCTATCTGTGCCCAACGACATCGCCCTGGTGGGCTACGACGATCTGCCCCCGGCCGCCCAAAGCACCCCCCCGCTTACCACTATCAGACAGCCCGTTAAACGCGCCGGTTATACGGCCGTTGAAACCCTCTTAGACATATTAGCTCATGGATCACAGCCGCCGCGCCGTATTATCTTGCCCACTGAACTGGTCATTCGTCAGTCGTGTGGCACGGCACGGCCGTAAAACAGGGAGGTGATGTACTAGCGAGAGGAGAAGAATATTTCAGACGCCGTCCGCTTGAAAACGCTTGCAATGCAAGATACGAACAACTTTTCAAGAGAATAAAGTTAAAAGAGAGTAAGGAGAGTACAGATGAAAAAGTCACGAAATTTTTGGCTCATTAGCTTACTGGTCATAGTAGCCCTCGCCTTAGCTGCCTGCGGCGGAAATGCCGAGCCAGTCGAAGAACCAGCTGCCCCCGCTGTCCAAGAAGAAGCTCCCGCTGAAGAAGCCGCCCCTGTAGAAGAAGCCGCTCCTGCTGAAGAAGTAGCCGCTCCCACAGAAGCCCCCGCTGCCGAAGAACCGGTCGCCGAAGAAGCGACCTCCGGTGACGGCCCCATCGAAATTCGTTGGTTCATCGGCCTGGGCGCTGGTGGCAACCCTGAAGAAATCGAAAAAGAAAACGCGTTCGCTGAAAAATTCAACGCCGCCTATGGCGATAAATACAAGCTCGTTCTAGATGTCGTGCAAAACGAAACCGCCTATGACGTCCTCAAAACCCAAATCGCTTCCGGCGACGTGCCCGACATTGTTGGGCCGGTTGGTGTTCGTGGTATGTACAGCTTCGAAGGCGCCTGGCTTGATCTCGCTCCCTACATCGAATCCGCTAACTATGACACCAGTGACTTCAACCCCGCGCTGGTCGAATTCTACCAGTTTGAAGGCCAGGGCCAGGTTGGTTTGCCCTTTGCTGTGTATCCCTCTGCCCTCTGGTACAACAAAGACCTTTTCGACGAAGCTGGTCTCGAATACCCGCCGCACGAATGGGGCGCACCCTATGCCGATGGCGACGATTGGAACTTCGACAAACTGCGTGAACTGGCTATGTTCCTCACTGTGGACGCCAATGGCAACGACGCTACCATGGATGGATTCGACCCCGACAACATCGTTCAATTTGGTTATCATCCCCAGTGGACAGACATTCGCGGTGCGTGGACGTTCTTTGGCGCCGGCAGCTTTGCCGATGCCGATGGTAACGCCGTCATGCCTGAAGTATGGCGTGAGGCTGCCCACTGGGCCTATGACGCCATGTGGACCGACCACTTCTGGCCCAACGACAACTACGTTAACAGCGATCTGCTGGCTCAGGGCAACACCTTTGGCTCCGGCAACGTAGCGATGGTTCCGATTCACACCTGGTACACCTGCTGCACCGAGGGCGTGAACTGGGACGTGGCCGCCATTCCCAACTACAATGGTAACATTACCGCCAAACTCCATGCCGATACCTTCGGCATCATGAAAGCCACCAAGAACCCGGAAGCTGCTTTTGAAGTTTACACCCTGTTTATGGGCGAGTTCGCACCCGATCTGGTTGAGGTCTACGGCGCATTCCCCGGCCGCACCAGCTTGCAGGAATCTGCTCTGGGAACGATGCAAGAGAACTTCCCGGATGCCGACCTACAAGTTTTCGTGGATGCACTCAGCTACCCGGACAACCCGAACCACGAATCTGGTATGCCCAACTTCCTCAAAGCCTCAGACACTTACGGAACCTTCGGTGCTATGTACCAAAGCACGCCGGACCTGGATCTGGATGCGGAGATCGATACACTGATCAGCAATCTGCAAACTGTCTTCGACGAAGTGAAGTAACGTTATACGGGTAAAAGGTTGCGGGGTAGTCAAAAGGCTGCTCCGCAATCTTTCGTTACTTTGCCTTGGTTACCGCACCTGACATCAACCCTCGGAATGTATAGCAAGAGTTGAACTTGGTTGTGGGTTACAGATCATTCTGCGAGACTTGCAACAGAGAGGAGGATTGAAATGGCTGCTACAGAACTGGTTCAGCCGGTGGAAAAGGCGAAGCGCAAGCCGCGAATGTCTAGCAGAGAACGCGAACAGCGCAATTGGGGTTTGTTTTTCATTTCTCCCTGGTTGATTGGCTTTTTGCTTTTCACCTTAATCCCGGTTTTTGCCACGCTGGTTTTTGCCTTCACAGATTACAATCCGGTCCAGCCGGATCAGATGCAATTTATTGGTGTTAAGAACTTTACAACGATGTTCAGGGACGCCAAAGTGTGGACATCGTTGGGAGTGACGGTGAAGTACGCTATGTTGGCGCTGCCTATCACCTTCGCTTTTGGCTTGCTGCTGGCTGCGCTGGTGAATTCAGACAACCTGTTTACTAAAGAGGGCTTTCGCACCCTGTTTTACATGCCTTCTATGATTCCTGTCGTGGCTGCAGGCGTAATTTGGGCTGGCGTGGCGAATACTCAAACCGGTTGGATTAATCTGGGGTTGGAGGCGTTTGGTATCTCAGGACCAGACTGGCTGAATTCCACCGTTTGGATTTATCCGTTGTTGGTGCTCATTGGTTTATGGGGTACGGGCAACCTGATGCTGACGTTGATGGCTGGTATGCAGGGTGTACCTAGCGAGATTTACGAAGCGGCCGTGATTGATGGGGCTAACGCCTGGCAGCGCTTCAGCAAAATCACCTTGCCGATGATTTCACCAGTGCTGTTTTATAACCTGACTTTGATGTTAATTGGCGCGTTTAAATATTTTGACCTGGCCTACGTGTTGAAAAACGGTACGGGTGGGCCGCAGGACGCCACACTTTTCTATGCGCTTAATTTCTACAAAAACTCGTTCGAGTATAACTTGATGGGGTATGGCTCCGCCCTGGCTTGGGTTTTGTTCCTTATCGTTTTGGTGCTGACCGTCATTTTATTTGCTACTTCGGGGCGTTGGGTGTATTACGCCGGGGAAGGGAGGAAATAATCATGGCCGGTTATGCATCGTCACCCATGATAAGTTACCGTCAGCGGGAGTTGCTGAATAAGATTCTGATTACTGGTGTGGCGGTCTTCATCTTGTTTATCTTCTTGGCGCCTTTGGGTTATATGTTTACCACGGCGATCAAAAGTGATCAGCAGATGAGTGATCCGCAAGCGCCAGTTATCTGGCCTCATTCCAAGAAGACTTTTGCCTTTGAAGGTAAGGAGTATGAGATTTTGGAAGTTCCGTTTGAGGATGGGGTGCGGGAGCTGGCGGCTATTAAGAAGACGCGGACGGAGAGTCAGTTTGTCGATCCGGAAAATCCGGATGCCGGTGTTATTACCTGGGAGGGTAATTGGCGTACACTGACGCCCGTTTATGAGCGTGATCCTCAGTGGCAAAACTTCAAGAAGGCGTGGGAGGAGCTGAATTTCCCGCGATTGTTTTTGAATACGATAATTATTGCCGGGTTTGGTACATTGGGAGCGGTGTCGTCGTCGGTGTTTGTGGCATTTGGTTTTGCCCGCTTCGATTTTAAGGGCAAGAATGTGCTGTTTATGATTCTCATTGCCACGATCATTTTGCCTGTTCAGGCTACGTTGATCCCAACGTATATCATTTTTTCTAAGATTGGCTGGACGAATACGTTCTTGCCGTTGATTGTGCCGCATTATTTTGCCAATGCTTACAATGTTTTCTTAATGCGGCAGTACTTTATGCAGATTCCGCGTGCGATGGATGAAGCGGCGATGATTGATGGGGCGGGGCCGCTGCGGGTATTCTGGTCGGTGATTTTGCCGCAGTCGATTCCGGCGTTAACGGCCGTTTCCCTCTTCCACTTCTTCTTTGCCTGGAATGACTTCTTTACCCCTCTGGTCTACCTGGTTTCGCGCCCGGAACTGTGGCCCCTTTCTGTCGGTTTGCAGAAGTTCAATGCTCTATACGGCCGTCAGCCCAACCTCATCCAGGCCGGGGCGTTGATCACACTGGTTCTGCCGGTGCTTATCTTCTTCTTTGCCCAGCGCATCTTTATGCAGGGTATCGTTTTTACCGGGGTGGATAAGTAGCACAAATCAGCTTACGGGCGCCAGGTATCTGGCGCCTGAACGCTGTACCTGTCCCCTCTCCGTAAGTTTTCATTATTGATAGTATTGCCCGCCCAGCGGTAAACCCGGTGGGCAATGCCTAATGCATCCTGAATGCCGGCTGCTGGCGCAGCCGGGCATCAAAATGAGGAGAGTTATAAGATGAAAATGCAGAAAAGCGTCATGACGCTGTTTGTGTTGTTTGTGAGCCTTTTGTTGACTTATGGTTTTGTTACCACGCTGGCTTCGGCCAAAACGTTGGCAGAACCAGAAACGGCCGTGCCCCACGCTGTTACGGCCGTCTTTCCCACCATTGCCGACTTCGACGCCGGCGCGCCGGCAGACTGGTTTGTCTACAATGGCGCTTCCAGTGTCGCCCCCGCTTTTGTCTCCATCGGCGACGCCGATCCCGACGCCCTGCCGGGCCAGGTAGGCAGCAACGGCATTCTGTCCGGCACGTTCAACGTCACCGACTACGGCGGCTTTGGCGCGCTGCTCCCCGGCCAAAACTGGTCAGACTACGACGCCGTCAGCTTCTGGTTTTACGGCCGTAACTCCGGCCTGGACATCACCATCGAAATTCAAGATGGCAGCGACGCCGTCGTCGAGCGTTTCCAGGCCGTTTTCACCGACGACTACACCGGCTGGCGTCAGATTGTGCTGCCTTTCAACACCTTCTTCCGTGGAGGCTTCCAGGATGGCGGCGCACCAGACAACGGCTTCCAGTTAACCTCCATAGCCGCCTGGGTCTTCCCCTTACCCATCGGCAGCGGCAGCTACATGCTGGATCAACTCGCCCTCGTCAACCTGCAGCCTTTCGCCGATTTTGAAGGCGGCGTGCCGGCAGGTTGGTTTGCTTATGGCGACTGGGGTCCAAGCGGCTTCGAAACGGCCGTACCCACCATCACCGATACAGACAGCCTCGCTCTACCGGGCCAGATCGGCTACAACGACATCCTCTCCATCACCGCCAACGTGCCCACCTGGGCCGGCTTTGGCGCAGCCTTCAACCCCACGCTAGATTGGAGCGATATGCAGGGCGTCAGCTTCTGGTTCTACGGCGAAAATTCCGGCGCGCTGCACGAATTCGAGATCCAAACTGTGCCTGCGGATGATCGTCGCGCCACCTTCGTCGACGACTTCGTCGGCTGGCGGCTCATCACGCTGCCCTTCGCCACCTTTGGCGTCACCCCCTACGACGTGTCACAGGTGGACAACTGGGTCTTTGTGTTAGATGGCACCATCGGCTCCTTCAAAATGGATAACCTGAGCGCCTACGGCGACGCCGGAAACGTCACACTCCGCGTGCAGTTCCAGCAGGCTGACTACGCCGTCGTCGAGGGCCTGCCGGTCACCCTGACTGTCAGCCTCAACGCCGCCTACACCGACACCGTCACTGTCGATTACCAGACGGTCGATGGCACAGCCAATAGCAGCCATTACGTTCCTGCCAATGGCACGCTCACCTTCCCTGCTGGCGAACTCACCCAAACCCTCACCATAGACACCATCGACAACGGCAGCCTGGATGGGGCCAAGACTTTTACTGTGCAGCTTGCCAATCCGGCCAACGCCCAATTAGGCGGCCGCGCCACAGCCAGCGTTACCATTCAGGACAACGAGACCCCCAATCCAAACAAGCTGCTCGTCATCGATGACTTTGAAAACGGCCTGCCCGCCGGACAAGACGGCAATGGCCTGGACATCGGCTTCGTGACCTGGGGCGATACATGGAACGGTACGACGGTAGCCATCACCACCACCAGCACTGGCGCGGCGGCCATCGACCCCGTGCCCGGCAAAGATGCGGCCAACCAGGTCATGGACCTGACGGCCAACGTGGTTGGCTGGGGCGGCTTCACCCATGCTTTCCCGAATGAAACCGTGGACACCTGGATCAGCCAGGACTGGAGCCTGTATGAAGGTGTCGGCTTCTGGTACTACGGCACCGGCAGCGGTACGGTCGTCTTTATGGACATAGCCGAAAACCGCAACCCCGGCTCCACCACCGACGACGCCGAGCGTTGGAGCTATGAATGGACCGATGATACGGCCGGCTGGCAGTTCATCCAGATTCCTTTCAGCGCCCTGAGCCGTAAAGACATTGGCAACGGCGCCCCCAACGATGGCTGGACCGGCGAAGAAGTCTATGCCTGGTCCCTGGGCACGACGGGCACCGGCGGCGCCGCCGAAACCCGCTACGTGGATGATTTCGGTCTGCTGGAACGCAGCACCATCATCGATGATTTTGAAAGTGGCCTGCCTACAGGTGTAGACGCCAACGCGCTGCCGGTTGGGTTTGCTACCTGGGGCGATACCTGGAGCGGCACGACAGTCGCCATTACCACGACCAGCACCGGCGCGGCCAGCATCGACCCGGTTCCGGGTACGGATGCGGCTAACCAGGTGTTGAACCTGACAGCCAACGTGGTGGGCTGGGGTGGGTTTACCCACGCATTTGAAAACGAAGCCGTGGACACCTGGATCAGCCAGGACTGGAGCAGCTACAACGGCATTTGCTTCTGGTACTATGGCACCGGCAGCGGCACAATCGTCTTTGTGGACGTCATTGAGAACCGCAACCCCGGCTCTACCACCGACGATGGCGAACGCTGGAGCTATGAGTGGGCCGACAACATGGCCGGCTGGCAGTTCATGCAGATTCCGTTCAGCGATATGAATCGCAAGGATATTGGTAATGGCGCGCCCAACGATGGCTGGTCGGGGGCGGAGGTGTATGGCTGGGCGCTGGGCACCACCGGCACCGGCGGCGCGGCGGAGACCCGCTATGTTGATGATTTCAGCATCTATGGCAACAATGGCAATATACGGCCGTTAGAACTCGCTTTTGCCGCCCAACAGTTTGACGTGGTGGAAGGGGAAACGGCCGTTCTCACCGTCAGCCTCACCACCAGCACCACCGAGCCGGTCAGCGTCAACTACCGCACCGCAGGCGGCTACGCCGTGCCCGACCGCGACTACACCCCCGTTAGCGGCACGCTGGTCATCCCTGCCGGCAGCACCGAAGGCCACATCACCGTGCCTACCTTACCCAACAGCAAATTCAGCGGCGACAAAAACCTCATGCTCGTCCTCTCCGACCCGGTCAGTGTGACGCTCGGCTTCCAGAACCGCGCCGTGCTCAATATCATCGACGACGAGATGGCTGACCCGGCCCTGATCCACGACTTTGAAGGCTTTCACTCCTTCCTGGATGTATCCGGTGACCTTACCCTCTCCATCACGGAGCTGGCGGCTGCCGACACCAACGCTCGCCCCGGCCAGGACACCTTTGAGCAAGTGCTGGCTGTGGACTACGACACCACCGGCGGCCCAGCTCAATTCACACAAACCTTTGTAGCCGGCCAGGATTGGAGCGCCTACGATGGCCTCAGCTTCTGGTACTACGGCAGCAACAGCGGCGAAACCATCACCGTCAATCTGCTGGACAACCAGATTACCACTACTGGCGATGTGGCTCCGGCCGATTGGACTCTGGTTTGGAACGACGAGTTCGACGGTGCGGCTGGGGCACCGCCTAATCCCAACGTCTGGAAGCATGAGATCGGCGACGGCACGCTGAATAACAACCCTGGCTGGGGCAACAGTGAGTCTCAGTATTACACCAAAAGCGCGGACAACGCCGCTTTGGACGGCAGCGGCAACCTGGCCATCACCATGCAGAAGGTAAACACGGCCACCACAGACCTGGTTTGCTGGTATGGCCCATGCGAGTACACCTCGGCCCGACTGATCTCGGCGGACCGGATGGAGTATGAATACGGCCGTATCGAAGCCCGTATCCAGGTACCCACCGGCGGCAGCGGCCTTTGGCCCGCTTTCTGGATGCTTGGCTCCAACATCGGCGAAGTTGGCTGGCCGCAGAGCGGCGAGATCGACATCATGGAATACGTCAGCCGTATTCCCAACGAAGTGTTCGGCACGCTGCACGGCCCCGGCTACTCCGGCGGCAACGGCTTCGGCGGCACCTACGACTTTGGCGTGCCGGTCGCGCAGTCTTACCACACTTTCTCCGTCGAATGGAGTCCAGACGAAATCCACTGGTTCGTGGATGGCATTAACTTCCACAACGCCACCCCGGCCGACGTAGCCCCCAACGAATGGGTTTACAACAACCCCTTCTTCCTGATCCTCAATCTGGCGATTGGCGGCAACTTCGGCGGGGCCATTGATCCCAACATTGTATTCCCGCAGCAAATGCTGGTGGACTACGTGCGCGTCTATCAGGCCGACAACACGTCGGAGCGCTTTGAAGCCACCTTCACCGACGACTTCACCGGCTGGCAAAAAGTCTCGCTGCCGTTCAGCAGCTTCAACCGCAGTGCCGCTCAACCGGCGGGCGCGCCCAACGACGGGCTGACGCTCACTCAGGTTTGGGGGTACGGCCTGGAACTGCCGGAAGACAGCACGGGCTCGTTCATGATGGACTGGGTGTACTTGCAGACGAACCACGTCTACTACTTCCCGCTCATCTTTAAGAATTAAGAATTTGTGCTTTAATTGATCGCTTCAGATTGGTCCAGTTTCCAAGATTGGGCCAATCTGAAAAGCGAGACGATTCCTCCGGAATGGAGATAGGAGAAAGGTGCGGCGCGCAGCCTTGCGCGCCGCACCGGGGAGATTTGGCGTAATGGTTGGCGGACTTCGGCAGACTTTAGGGATGTTGTTTTTGGGTGCGGGCTTGCTGAGTATGGCGGCGTGCAGCGCTGCGCCAGCGCCCACGGCCGTTCCTTCTACCGCCACGCCTCTCCCCACCGCCACCCCCGTTGGCTACCGCGAAGGCTGGACCCTCACCTGGCAGGATGAATTCGACGGGCCAGAGATTGATGCTGCCCATTGGAAGCACGAAATTGGGGGAAACGGTTGGGGCAACGCTGAGGATGAGTTCTACACCGCTGAGCCGGCCAATTCGTTCATCGAAAACGGCCGTCTCGTCATCCAGGCTTTGGAGCAGCGCAAACAGGGCAAACCCTACACCTCCGCGCGGCTGATTACCCAGGACAAGTTTGAACAGGCATACGGCCGTTTCGAAGCCCGCATCCAGATTCCCTTTGGGCAGGGCATCTGGCCTGCTTTCTGGATGCTCGGTGAAGACATCAGCACCGCCGGCTGGCCAGACAGCGGCGAGATCGACATCATGGAAAATATTGGCCGCGAGCCGGACATCGTGCATGGCACGGTACACGGCCCCGGCTACTCTGGGGCCAACGGCGTGGGCGCGGCCTACACCTTGCCCGATGGCGCCGCCTTTGCCGACGACTTTCACGTCTACGCTGTCGAGTGGGAGCCTGAGGTTATCCGCTGGTACGTAGACGACATGCTGTACAATACCGTTACCCCCGCCGACGTGGCCGGGGAATGGGTCTACGACCATCCGTTTTTTATCTTGCTAAACGTGGCTGTGGGCGGCAGCTGGCCCGGTTATCCTGACGAGACCACGCAGTTTCCGCAGCGCATGACGGTCGACTATGTGCGGGTTTATGCACGGCCGTAAACGACAACGCCCAGTGCCGGAAAGCGGCGAGCGAGTCAGCCAGCCGCTGCCGGCCATCAGCCCTGCTTTGGAGATTCATCCATGACACTTCGTCACCACGACATTTACCTGGACCAAACGCCGCTTTGGGTTAACGATTCCCAGCCCTCTGGCGAGTTCGTCCAGCTTCTCGGCGAAACTTACTACCGCATTCGCCACTACGACCAGATGCTGCCCTTTTTTATGAGTCTGGTCAGCGGCGCGGACCATTGGCTGTTTATCGCCAGCACCGGCGGCCTGACGGCCGGGCGCATCAACGCCGATTCCGCCCTCTTCCCCTACGAAACAGAAGACAAAATCACCGCCCACAGCGACACCACCGGCAGCAAAACGATCTTCCGTGTGGTGCGCCACGGCGCGGCGCATGACGGCCGTTGCCTCCTCTGGGAACCCTTTTCCACCCACTGCGCTGCTCTGTACCGCTGCGAGCGCCATCTTTACAAAAACGTACCCGGCAGCAGCCTCATCTTTGAAGAAATCAACCACGATCTAGGGCTAACCTTCCGCTGCGCCTGGCGCACGGGCGACCGCTTCGGCTTTGTCCGTACCTGCTGGCTGCAAAATGATGGCGACGATGACTGCCAGATCGACCTGCTGGACGGGCTGCAAAACCTGCTGCCATACGGTGCGACCAGCGCCATGCAGACCACCATGAGCAGCCTGCTGCACGCCTACAAGCGCAGCGAGCTGGAGTCGGAAACGGGTCTTGGCCTGTTTGCTCTCAGCGCTACGCTTACAGACCGCGCCGAGCCGAGCGAATCGCTGCAAGCCACTGTCGTCTGGCAGGTGGGGCTGGATGGACTCGCTTACCTGTTGTGCGCGGAGCAAGTGGATGGCTTCCGGCACGGCCGTTCCCTGACCACCGAAACCGACGTTTGCGGCAAGCCCGGCGCCTACTTGGTCCACGCAGCCCTCACGCTGCTGCCCGGGCAAACCCGCCGCTGGCACATCGCCGCCGACGTTAACCAGGACAGCACGGCCGTTACCCGCCTTATCCACCTGCTCCGCCAGGAGCGCCCGGTCATCGAGCAGCAAATCGAGGCCGACATCGCCCAGAACACCGCTGATCTGTGCCGCTACGTGGCTGCCGCCGATGGTTTGCAGCACGCCGCCCTATCCACCACCACCGCCCACCACTTTGCCAACGTCATGTTCAACATCATGCGCGGCGGCATCTTCGCCACTGGTTATAATGTGGACCGGGCCGATTTCCTCAATTTCATCCAGACGCGCAACGGCCGGGTTTATGCGGCTCACGCTGACTGGTTCGCTGCTTTGCCCGCCCATTTCCCCATCCGCGAACTGTACGCCCAGGCGGCCGCCTCCGGCGCGCCCGACCTGATCCGCCTCTGTTACGAATATCTGCCGCTTACCTTCAGCCGCCGCCACGGCGATCCCAGCCGCCCCTGGAACCAGTTTTCCATCAACCTGAAACACCCGGACGGCACACCACGGCTGGACTACCAGGGCAACTGGCGCGACATCTTCCAGAATTGGGAGCCGCTGGCGCTCTCCTTCCCTCACTTTGTCGAAGGCATGATCGCCAAATTCCTCAACGCCACCACCGCCGATGGCTACAATCCGTACCGCGTCACCCGCGCCGGTATTGAATGGGAAGTGCCCGAACCCCACAACCCTTGGGCCAACATCGGCTACTGGAGCGACCATCAGATTATCTATCTGCAAAAGCTGCTAGAAATTGCAGCCCAAACGCAGCCGGATACGCTGGCCCGGCTAGGCCGCCGCGCTGTTTTTGCTTACGCCAACGTGCCCTACCGCCTGAAACCTTACGCGGAGATGCTGGCCGACTGGTCCAACACCATTCAGTTCGACTGGGAATGCCAGGAAGAGATCGAAACGGCCGTCTCCAATCTCGGCACCGACGGCCGTCTGCTCCACACCGCCGCCGGAATCACCGTCCACGCCACCCTGACCGAAAAATTGCTCGTGCTGCTGCTGGCAAAACTTACCAACCTGGTTCCCGGCGGCGGCATCTGGATGAACACGCAGCGCCCGGAATGGAACGACGCCAACAACGCCCTGGTGGGCAAAGGGCTGTCGGTGGTGACGACGGCCTACCTCCGCCGCTTTATCGCTTTCTGGCAAACACAGGTGACGGCGGACGAAACGTTTGCGCTGAACACGGCCGTCGCCGACCTCTTCACGGCCGTTTACAACACCTTCACCGCCCATCAACCCGCCCTGGAAAGCGGCTTCGACGGCCGTGCCCGCCGCGCCATCATGGATGAACTGGGAGCCGCCGCCACCGCCTACCGCACCATCGTCTATGAAGCGGGACTGCCGGAAACGGCCGTATCGCTGACCGGACAAACGCTGGCCGATTTCCTGGCCCTGGCCCAACGCTACGTGGAACACACCTTGCGCGCCAACCGCCGCCCGGATGATCTGTACCACGCCTACAACATTTTGCGCCTGGAGGATGGCGAAACGGCCGTCGATCACCTCTATCCCATGCTCGAAGGCCAGGTGGCCATCCTCTCCTCCGGCCTGCTGACGCCAGACGAAGCACTGGCCTTGCTGCGCAGCCTGCGCCACAGCGACCTGTACCGCGCCGACCAGCACACCTACATCCTTTATCCCAACCGTGCCCTGCCCGGCTTCCGCCAGAAGAACAACGTGCGCCCCGAGCAGGTGGCCGATTCGTCCCTGGTGGCCGCGCTGGCGGCGGCGGGCGACGGCCGTTTGCTCAGCCGCGACGAGGCTGGCGTTTATCACTTCCACGGCGCTTTCCGCAACGCCGCCGACGCCGCCCGCGTGCTGGACCAACTGGCCCAGGAACCGGCCTATGCTCCTTTGGTCGCCGCCGAACGCC
>Ga0116151_10001574_pt1 | contig 21386 bp, 15 predicted proteins | sample AD_UKC117_MetaG_FD_89893 | JGI IMG/M metagenome (GOLD analysis project Ga0116151, IMG submission 89893) | Active sludge microbial communities of municipal wastewater-treating anaerobic digesters from Hong Kong - AD_UKC117_MetaG | ecosystem: Engineered > Bioreactor > Anaerobic > Digestate... | reverse complement strand
CGCATTGCAATAGTAATGTAGGCATCGCTTACTCCTGTGGCAACACATCGATAATGGTATTGACCCAATCTGAATACTTTGTTTGGCGGTGGTCCGCAAGGTGATTCAGTGCATGTTGATGTTTATTCATTACATAGACAGCCGTCGCAACCGTTTTACTATCATCGTAGAAGCTGGTTAGATCGTACCAGTAGTCATCCAGTGCTTGGATCGACGGCTCTATATAGCCGGTCTCCGGTTCACGCCCGGCTTTGATAGGTGTTTCAAAGGCATTGACCAAATTCCAGCTTTTGCCATCGTTACGGGCGACGGCCATAGCGAAGTTGGTGCAGTTTTGCGCGCCAAAGGCGTTTTGCTTGCCAGTGGGAATGGCGCTCATTGTCGCCCGCATAAAACCTTCGACAGTGCAGTTGGCGAGCTTTACAGCCTCTTTATTCATTGTGCGGGCCTGCTCTAGTTCGTTTTTCTTAATATCGCTTTCATCGCGCCACCCTAAATTTTTGCACAACTGTCGCCAATCAATTCGCAGGTAGCGATAGTAACAGGCAGAGTTAAAACTAGTGAAGCCCACCATATCAGCACCGGCGGTATCATCCGGTTTGAGGTGATCCATTGCAGTGTAGTAATCCATCTCCATACGCACGGCATGGGTGGAAAGGGCATGGGCGACTTGGCAGGCGGCGTCAATATTTGTGGTCGCTTCACTGGCCAACATACGACCAAAAAGCGCAATGTCTGGCGCACTCGTGCGGTTTTTCGTGTTGTTGACCAATTCTTTGACCAGATCACCAATGATTTTTTCTTTTGGCTTTGTTTCGGTGGCTTCGCTCAAGGTAACATCCCAATTTTTGTGAAGTTGCTCAGTAATCCAACTGAATTCTTCTTCACTAAGGTAAATCAGTACATTGGTTTTGCCCTTGTCAACCGCCTTTTTGACGTAAGCCCCTGCAAATGCTTCGGCAACAGCCGTGGCTGCCCCTTTGTCTTGTCCCAACCTGTCCAATCGAGAAGCAATTTCTTCGGCCATACGTTTGGTGCGCTGACCAACCGGCACACCTGTCTTTTCAGCAAAAACAGGTTCACGACGAATGGCAGCTTTGAATGCTTGTGAGGAAATACGGGCACGGCGGTAACCGCCGAAAATGGCATCTTTGGGGCTGCCGGTATCATCACGGTTCAGGTTGGCCGGGGCAAAGCTTTGCAGTAGATGTAGTTCAATAAACATAATTGTTCTCCTTATGTTGCACTGTTATTTGCTAGACTCAGCTTGTTCGTTTGTTGTTTAATTGTTAGATGCAGGACGCCGCCAAAAATTCTCCGCCCATCGTTCTTGAATGGCTGGCCGCTTGCTGTCATCATCCCACAGCAGAATATCCCAAAACATGGTTTCCCAGTTGATGGCAATATTAGCCTCGGATTTGCTGTGCAAAAAAGCAATGGCTTGGCGCAGATGATAGTGTAGATCTTGCGTATGAGCGGTGAGCAATGCATTGAAGCGGCGTTCGGTTGCCTCACTCGCTTCTTGATCCTGCTGCACGACCGCGTGAAAATAGGTTCCGAGGTTGACATAGGGTTTATCGCTGTAGGAAGGTTCGGCAGAGCCGGAATGGTATCGTGCAAAGAGCGCGGCAGTCAGATAATAGGCTTGCTTTTCCCACCCCTTCTTATAGGTTGTAAAGGGGGCAATATAGCGGTGCATGTAGGGAGCAAGTTGGGGAAATTCTTGCAGCCCCCGCCGCAATTCCGCCATGGCGGCGCGTTGGTCGCCGGTTTCACGCTTGCCCCAAAGCTTTAGTTGGTCAATAAACTCAGGAACAGTACTCATGCTTTTTCCTCCTTGCCAAACATCTTATTGAGTTGGAACGCCAAATATCCCTGGCCTTCCACAATAGCATGGAAGGCACGTTCTGATTCATGTGCATACTCCTTTGCTTTGGTGAATGCGCCGTTGGCGGCCGTACGGACTTGTGCGCGCCACCAACGGACGGTTGTTTCGGGTTCTTCTGTTGCTAGTTGGGCAATCAATCTCTGAAAAGGCTCATCTAAATTACTCCAATAACACATTTCAGCATCTGTGTGAGCGATCCAGCCTGGAGCTTTTAGCTGCCCGCGTTCCCATCGTCCGATAATGGCCTCCTCAACAAATTTAGAAATCTCATTTCGTTGGACACCATCTTGTTGCGTATTTATTCGCTGTCGTTCCCATTTATAGTTATTGGCTGATTCTTGGAACAAGTACATGCCGACACGACAAAGAGAATTGTGTAATATCCGTGCAATCTGCTCTGCTTCACGTAGAGCGTCGCGCAATTGTTCACGCAATGTTTGATCAATTAGATAACGTAATGGAAAAGGAAAGCGCTCTTCACGCAAGTATTCAACCTTACCTCTATTTTTCCCTAACCCCATTGCTTTACAGCGGTAGACGGCATGAGGCTCAATCAAATCATGCTCAACCAAAATACTGAGCCAATTGAATGTCAATGGTGGCCAAGAAGTAGTTTCACCTCCCATATTCATGCGAGCGAATATGGCATAGCTGTTCGGCCAAAGCCCTCTTTCTTCTTCAAATGAAATTGGTCGAAATCCATCTGTGAATTGCTCATTTTTCAGATTGAATTTCATGGGATCCATCAAATCTTTTGCTAGTCTCAAACCACCTCCAAACTTCACCTCACGAACAACGATCTGCCCGTTTTGCACTTCGGGGAATAACATCACTTTATGGTTCTGCCAGGTTAATAAATCCAAATAGCCAAAAGGCTGCCCACCACGTTCCTCAAAAGGTTCTTTCGATTCCCAGATTGGAAGATCGTTTTCGTCATCAGCAATTCTTTCCCCTCCATCCTTATCGGGATACGGAAGCAAATTTAGAAACAGTGTTTCTTTCAAGTTGCTGCCATACACAAAATAGATGACACCTTTTGACCAAGGAGCATCCGTTAACATCCCTCTATCCCCACCTAGTCCAAACGCCTGAATTGTAATCAGATTACGTGCCACTACTGGCGAAGGTAATGTTAGACCTGTTACATCATTGTCGTGATCAAACAGTGGATTATGCCGAAAACCCGTTCCATACTTCATCGGCACAACCGACTTTCGCACAGCACGTTTATCATTGCTATCACTCTGGTAAAATGGACGTTTCTCATCGAATAGATCAAATTTTGGCTTTTGTTCATCCAAATATGAATTGATCTGTGCCATATCCCAGGTTGGGCTGGTCCACATCTCTCGCCATGTATCAAAGCTACTGGCGGTTGGTTTATATACGCGCAGCAAAATGGCAATCAGCAAGCGGTAGAGTGCAGCGGTTTGTAGCGGCGTGTCACCGGCGATATCTTCTAGAAGATGACTTTCGGCCAAGGTGTCACGGAGCGACAATAGGTCGGAACGGCCATCGTTGCCGCGGATACACGGGATCCATTTCTCGTCAATCAGGTTGAATGAAATGTGTTCAGTCATGCAGCCTCCTGTGCTTCTGTTAGATTGGTAAGTTGCAAACCGAGAGTTCGGCTCAAGGTGAGTTCATACGATTTTTCGTCATGGTCAAAACGATAGATACCAGCTGCGTCAAAGATGACAGGGCGGCTATAGCGCAAGACAGGATGTTCGCGCCATGAGGCAGGCACCGATTTTTCTAAAGGACTAAAGTGGTTCACCAGCGTCCAATTCTGTACGGTAATACTGTTCTTCCATAAATCGCTCGCTATGTTCGGCGAGAGCGTGGCACAGTGATCAAAGATAAGTGAATCATTCATTGGCTCCAACTGGACGCCCGATTCCGCTTGAAAGAGACAGACAAGTGTCACGCCAGGTGCAATGTCACGAGTTTTGGCTTGAAAGGTTTGATGCACCGTGGGGTCGTCCTCTTCTAATCCCAAGATGGGCTGCGACAGCAAGCGATAATCGTCTGGCGGTTTGATGAGTGTTTGTTTCGCCTTCTGCCCTTGAATATGCTGATCGGATTTCATCTTTTGATGGGCGGTTTTCAATGCGTTCTGCCACTGCTCTTCCTCATCGCTGATACAGTCGGTATAAACCGATTCAATGAGGTTGGCTGTCTCTTTGGGAATTGTCAGTGCCGGTCGCCCATCCAACCGACGATATGTTTGCAGCAGCAGATACCGTTCGTAAACTAGTTCGTCCACACCAAAATTCGGCAATCCATCTTCTAAATCGGGAGGGGCGATCGTCAATCGGCGTGGGAGATAACGGGTTGGATTACGCAATTCATGACGATGGAGCCGACCAGCCCGCTGCAAAATGAGATCAATGGGCGCTAGGTCTGTCACCATAACATCAAAATCCAGGTCGAGACTTTGCTCGATCACTTGGGTAGCGATAACGATGGCTTTCTCATGGGGTGCGGGCCGTCTGTCGCCTATTTCGGCATCGGGTTTACCAAATTTAGCCAGTACGGTATCTTCAATCGGTTTCCGCCAGGCAAAGGGGAAACGGGCGTGAAAGAGCAGCAAATTTTCGTGCTTGATTTCGATTGTGCCTTGCTTCAGTGCCTCTTCTAACAGCATAAAGATGTCTTGGGCACGTTTTACCGTATTGCAAATGATCGCTGCGCACCCACCATCTGCCAGTTCATATTGCAAAAATTTAAGGATAGTTTGTGGTGAGTGATCCTTGAGCCAGTTCAGGTGCAATGTGATGTCTTCGGGTTTGGTCAACTGGATCGTCTTGGGTGGTTGTTCGGCATGCGCAATAGTTAATGCCGGATAGGGCAAAGGCTCATTTGGATCCAAATACAATTCCTGCCCATTGTACGCTTTGACAAATTTCTGCCGCGTTGCCGTGGGTAAGGTGGCAGAAAGCATAATGACCGAGGTGCCAATTGCATTCAACCAACGCAGGAGTCGCTCAAACAAGGTAGACATATAGGTATCGTAGGCATGAATCTCATCAAAAATCACAACCTTGTGGCTGAGACCAATTAGGCGCACAAAGAAGTGCTTCGTTTGCAATACGCTGAGTAGCGTTTGGTCGACAGTTCCCACACCAAATGGCGCCAGCAGAGTCTGTTTGCTCTTTTTCACAAACCAACTCATAGCGACAACACCCGATTCTTGATCGTCACCAACTTGGTTTAGTTGAATTGCCGCCTGTCCTTCATCAAACATGGCGTTACCATGTACCAGAGGAATGTTCAGTAGATCATTTGGATAGTTATGGGCCAGGAATTGTTTGGTACGATCGTGCATCTGATTACTGGTGGCTTGGGTCGGCATGGCAATGTAGAACCCGCGGCCGTTGTGCTTTTGCAGCCAAACATCAGTCAGATATTGGGCAATTTCCGTTTTGCCAATCCCGGTAGGAGCCTCAATGATCAGCAAGGTGGGAGCCGGGGCATCGATAGCAGCAGCGATGATCTCTTGCTGAACAGAGCGCGGTTTGTCAAAGTTGAGATATGCATAGGCTTGTGAAAAATCGCGTACTGTTCCGCTTGGCTGCCAACCCTGCCAGCCCAACTTATAAAGCGCTTTTTGCGCTCCATCGGCTGCCTTGGCTGCATAATGGCGTGTCCCGACGACCTCGCTTTCTAGAGCAAAGTAATCGGCGTCAGAGCCAACCCAATCGGCAACAGAAACAAGACCAGAGAACAAGGTGAGCAGTGTATTTAGATCGTGGGGAGAAAGTGCTACGGCAATCTGTGGTGGCGGGAAAACCGCACGCAGTTCCCAGTATAAATCGCGGCGTATCTCATTCCACAATGGGTATACATCGTCTTTGATGCCTTCTGTTGCATCAGGCCTCGGCCAATTCCCGTGATGCCCGCCCAATGCAATACTCAGCTTTTCAGCGAATTTATAGTCGTACCCTTCATATTCTGCCAGTAAAGTTGGGAGTGCCCATGTAGTGACGGTGGCATGGGGAACTTCTCGTGTCTTTACATTGTAATGTTCGCCGGCTATCAGCAACCCAATCTCTTGAAACTTTTCTCGCAGCCACAGTGGTGCATACTTGTTCTGATAGGCAGGGCTCGCTTTGCCCAAATCGTGTAGGGCAGCCATAAATGCCACAAATCGTCCTGCTTCGCTCGGTGTCACATATAGCATGGTCGCAATTTGTTGACGAAAGCTTTCGGTGAAAACGATCTGCCACATCGCATGAGAAACCAAGCCTACGTCAATCAAGTGATAGAGTAGTAAGTGAATTCGATCACGATTCCGACGATCAGTTTTGGCATAGAGCCATTGGTAGGGTTGTCTTTGTGTAGGTGGGCGTAATTGGTATGTTTCGGCCAAATTTTTGGCTGTATCTTCTAGCTGTTGGCGCAACGCCACTGGTGTCAGCACCTCTACGTCCGCGCCCCATCCTCGAATCCACGGTAGCATCTCCCTTGGCTCCGCGATCAAACAGCGCCAGATTACGGATCCATCTTCCAATAGCTCTGGCTCTTCTTGCTTGCGGTGCCAACGCGTTTCTAAAACGCGCCGTCGGACTTGGTCACTAAATTTCAATACGACCAGTTGCGGTGGTTCTGCCGTATACCAGATGCCCCAGGCATATTCGAGCAATGTTTCGGGATCAAAGGCTTCCGGCATGGAAACTGCATCCTCATGGCTCGTTTTCACATTACGCAGCCGTTCAAGCTTGAAGGTGCGAATTTGCCCAGGTGGTTCCCGAAAACCGATAACATGGGTTGTCAATCCAGGTGCATAGGGCTCGATAAAATAGGGAGAGAAGGTATACGGCACCAATTTTCCGTTATCGAGTTCATAATTCAATGTGACCTTGCGCTGTTTGGTCCGTGCTGCGGTTAGCTCTTGTAGCGTTTGCAGATAGTCAACATCATATATCTGATCTTCACTATCGGTTTGGCCGGCAGCTTTGGCGAGATGCCGGCTAATATCCTGATCGGCCTTTTCAATTACCTCGGACAACTTACGCAGTGCTGAGGCTGCGTGTGGATTATGCTGGTTGGTTTGGCGGGCCAATAACCGCGCCGCGATATGCAGCATAGTGATTTCGTCGAAGCTAAAGCCTAAGCGGAAGAGGTGAATATCAGGATTGAGTTTTAGACGTTTATCGCCGTCTTCTTCATAAACGTATGGTAAATCATCATTGTCAAGGTATTTCTTGATTGTGCTAGGATAAACATTGAGTCTGCGCGCTAGTTCCGATTGCGTAAGGCCCTCTGGATAATCACGCAGAATTTGGTAGATCCGTTCACTTTTCTGACGTTTGTTCAGGGCGTGACTCATATTATTCCTTTCTTTGGTTGGCTGTGATACAGAGTAGGATATTTCCACTGTATCACAGCCATTTGCCAAATCCCGCAAAAGTTGGCAAAACTCATCTAATCTTCGTTATCAAAGAGATAAAGCCTTCCTCGATCATCCTCACTCAGATAAACACCGGCATCATTCATACTAGGTAATCGCCGTGTTACTGTGGAGGGGCTAATCCCTAATCTATCGGCAATCTGATTTGCATTTAAGCCCGGTTCGGCCGCCAGTAAGATCGCCATATCGTCAAATTCCGTCTGTTTTTTCTGCCAAAACGCCATTGTGTCACCTCCATGACAAGAATGTAGAAACTGTTTCTGAACTACATTCCCATCATGGCGGTGGTGTTTTGCCAGTACGGCAAAAGTACGCAACGAATTTTCAAAATTGCTCAATCTCATCCAACCGTTGATCATCACGCTTGCGCCCCATAACAAATCTCCTTGTGTGAATCTTGGATTTGTTACAGGGTGCGGGCGGCCTGTTGCGAACTGCGCAACAACGGTGACGACACGACCAAAAAACGCGCTTTCTTGTTGCACGGTCAAGCTTGCCGGCGTATAGGGACGATGGGTGCGACGATTCGGCAGAGGAGATGGGCGGCGGCGGGCGGACAAGAAAGAGAACTTACGATGCGTGGGCAGCGAACAATGTGCAAGGGAGCGAGGGTTGTGATCATTATAGTCACAACAGCCTCTCATTACAACTGCATTACGCTCTCATCGGCTCTCAAAAATGAGGTCGTTGTTGCAGGTTGCATCACTCCTCTAAAGCACTTACAATATATCCACAAATCCTATTCCCCAATCTACCCAATCTCTCCCGTCTTCAGCCGAATAGAGACCACAAAGGACCCAATCCCATGACCACCCAATCTCGTCTCAAAATTACCGATATCAAACTGCACAAGATCCGTGTCATCCGCGACCTGGGCTGGATTGAGCCGGCCTGGAATGTGGGGGGCAAAATGCCCTTTACCGAAGGTGGTGGCACGGTCACCGAGATCTTTACCGACGGCGGCATCTCAGGCATTGGGCCGGGCGCCCACCCCGAGGTGATTGAGGCAGCGCGCACGCACCTCGTCGGCAAAGATCCCTTCGACACGGAGCAGCACGCCTCCACCATGCGCTACTACGCGGCGCAACTGCCCTATCGGGGTGCGGCCGGCATTGACATTGCGCTGTGGGATATCATCGGCAAGGCGTGCGGACAACCGCTCTACAAGCTCTGGGGCGGTGGCAAAGACAAAGTGCCGGCCTACGCCAGCATGGTGCGTCTCTCGACGCCGGAAGAGCGAGCCGACCTGGCGGTGCGCCTGGCCGATGAGGGCTGGCAAGCGATTAAGCTGCGTATTCATTATCAGACGATGAAAGAGGATGTGGCACTGGTTGAGGCGGTGGTGGATGCCGTGGGCGATCGCATGGCGGTGATGGTCGACGCCAATCAGGCGCAGTCGAGTGGCAACTGGCAACCCGGCATTCAGTGGACCTTCCACCGTGCCATGCAGACGGCGATTGAACTGGATCAGTTAGGCGTCTACTGGTTTGAGGAGCCGTTACCGCGCTTTGCCTTCGCCGATCTGGCGCGGATCAATGCCGCGGTCGCCATGCCGATTGCCGGCGGCGAGAACAACCGCGGTTTTCACGAATTTGTGCAGATGTGCGAACTGGGCGTCTATGATCTGCTGCAACCCGAGGGCATGGTCCTGGAAGGGCTCACGACGCTGCGCAAAATTGGAGTGCTGGCGGAAGCTTTCAACAAGCAGATCTGTCCGCACCACGGTGGGCGAGGCTTGGGCACAATCGCCCATCTCCATCTCGTCGCGTCATGGCCCCACGCACCCTATCTCGAAACGCTCCACGATCCGCCCGTTGGGGAGATCGAAACGGGCTTCTCCATCCTGGAGAACCCTCCAACGCTCGACAAAGAAGGGTTTATTGCCGTGCCCCAAGGAGCAGGCTTGGGGGTCGATGTGAAACGGGATTGGATTGAGGAGAGCATCTAAAACGTGAGAAGTGAAACGTGAGAAGTGAAACGTGAGAAGTGAAACGTGAGAAGTGAAACGTAATCGTGTCTTCACGTTTTACGCTTCACGTTTTACTTCTCACGTTTCACGCTTCACGTTTCACGTTTTACGCTTCACTGATTACCCATTCAAGTTGATCACGCGGGCGCGCGTCAACTTGATCAGATCACTGACGGGGACGAAGACTTGGGCACCCCGTTCGCCGGCACTGACGGCAATTTGGGTGAAGTTGGTCGCGGTGTTATCCAGGAAGACATCAAAGCCTTTGTTGATCAGGGCCAGAGGACTGATACCACCAGTCTGCAGTCCGGTCAACTGTTCAGCATCGGCGTGGGCGGCCATCTTGGCCTTTTTGAGGTTGGTAGCCTTGGCCAGAGCTTTGAGATCAAGCGTATTGGGCCCGGGAATCACCACAAGCATGGGCTTGCGCTTGGCATCATCAGGCATCACGACCAGCGTCTTGAAGACCTGTTCCGGCGGCAGCCCGACAGCATTGGCCACCTCCACCGCGGAATGGACGCCGCCATCGTAATCGTAGGTGTAGGTCTGATAGCGCACCTTTTTGCTGTCAAGAAATCGGGTGACGTTGTTTTTAAAATCGGTCATGGTGCTTTATGATGGTTGGGTCGATCAGGTCGTGCGTTGATTGGGCAGCGGTCGCGGCGGGAATGCCCGTCAACCGCGGCCAAAACAGCAATTTTGCGTGTAAATTCCGAAAGTCTTTCAGGAATGGCAGAACTCTTTTCGTGGCTCGCGGCAACACCACAACTTTGGATAGTGACAGGCGTTGTGGCTTTGCTTGTGCTCTTGTGGATCACCACGGCCATTTACAATGTGCGCCGGGGTTGGGCCTTCGTCCGCAAGTTGCAAGAGAGCACACGGGGGCAAGTCTTGGTCACCCGAGCACCGCACCCTCAGGGCTTTTTTGTATTGCTCGCGCCGGCGCCCGAACCGTTTCAACGGCTTTCGGTTGCCTATCTCACCGGCACCAATCCCCTGATCTGGCCCTGGCGCCTGTTGACAGGCGCACCGCCGCGGCTGGTGATTCAGGCCACACTCAAGGAGCGGCCACAGGCCGAGTTAATTTGGGAGCGTGGGCGCATTCCGGCCAAAGCGCTGAGCCGCCGTGGGGATACCAATCTCTGGGTGCAGCGCCGGCTCGATTTTCTCAACTATGAATATGCCACCCGCGGCGTTAACCCCAGTGGCCTGATGCACAACTTCACCGACCTACAGACACGCTTTGGGCCCCAACTCTACAAGGTAACCGTCCAGGCCGATGTTGTGCCTGAGATCGAAATTGGTCTCCGCACCGCCGGCCTCAACCCCGAAGAGTTGCCTCCCTTGATTACCACGGTACGCGCGACAGGCCGGGCAACATACTACTAATCAATGGCGGTATGCCGAACCTTGTGGCAATCGCCAGCCCGCTCTCCGCGCCAATTGCGATTTACACAGTTCGTGCGATACCGCCCAAAGTAGGGACATGCCCCATCGCTCACTTACTGCGGAAAGGTCACGTGAACGGTGACTTCGGCCGTCTGAATGATGGGCAGCAACTGTTGGATCAATTCCATCATGGCACCACTGTCACCGCTATCCCCCAATAGACCAGCCTGGGCCGCCACTTCCAAACCATAGGCCAATTTCCCGTCGCCCCAGCTAATGTGCGGCAGGTCGTTGCCGTTGAGGCTCATGTGGATGCCGTCGGCGTCGGTCGCCAGGCTAAAGGTTTCCATGCCCATGCCCACATAGCGCTCGATCCGGTCGGGAGTGAGGGTGAGGCTGTCGAGCGGCAAGCCAAGGGATGTGGCAAGGGTTTCGGCGGGCAGACTACCAACATTGAAGGTGCCATCTGTGTTGTAGTGAATCGGTAGGTTGATACGCGCCGCCGATCCGGCCTGGGCTAGGAACTCATCCTGGGCCGCGGCGGCAGCCGTGGCGGCCTCATTCCCTTCGACCGTGACCGGTGCCGCGCCTTGGGCAAGCGGAAAGTTCAAAATCACACCGGCGCCCATATTGTTCACCAATGGCAACAACTCAGCCACAGCGCCCAAAGTGTCACCGTCATAAGCAGTGAGCGCGTCGTTGGCGGTTGCCAGCGAATCGGCATCCCACGCCAGGGAAGGAATCGCCTGACCGTTGACCAGAATCGTCAACCCGGTGGCAGATTCATTGATCTGGACTTGTTGAATGTTGGCATCGGTCAACATGGCCACTTGGTCGGCCGGCAACGACAACGAACCAAGCCCCAGATCGGCCGCCGATGCACCACCGATGCTGGCCTGTCCAGCGTCATCAAAATCGATCACAATGGCGGGCAGGTCGATGACGAGACCGCTGTCGGACGCCGCGGCCGCGGTTTCGCCACCGCCTTCGCGTGGTGCACAGGCGGTCAGTGCCACAGCAAAGAGCGCAAGGAGTAACGACCAGCGTAACAAGTTTCTGGACATGGAAACGATCCTCCTAAGGGTTTTGGGATGAGCGTGAAAACACGGTCATGAAGTTCAGCAGTTCATTCGATTGGCAAGCGTTGTATGACAGTTCGGCAATGCGGCGAACCCATTGCAACACTCGTACAGAGTAACACTCGTACAGAAGCAGTTGCGTGGAACTCATCGTCAGTAGCCGTGGGGTTCGGAGTATCCTTCAGCCGGCAGAGGTGCGCCGGTTCCTTGTTCTCATTGTACACGGCGCGGGTGGTTGTGTCAATTCACTTTGCAGCGCTGGGAGTGCACCGTGGCACCCTGCGCAGGTAGCACTTTTCCGCAAACAGTGGGAGTGACGGTATAATGGCGTTCTTTCGTTCTATACTCCGCTGCAGCACATAGTAACGTTTTTGCTCGTGTACAAAATGTTACTTGATGGCGCAGCTCGGTATAATTGATTGGAAAGTGCCACCAGTGAGTAGCCAAACAACCAGTGCAATCGAAAACAAGCTGGAACAAAACGCAACCAATTGGTTTCGCGGGGGACAAGCAACAACGCAGGCCAATGATCTCGTGTTGCTGGTCACCACAGATCAAAAACGCTATCTGCTCAAGTTGCAGCCGCACGACAAATTACATACGCATCAGGGCATCTACGAGCACGATGATCTGATCGGCTGCCGCTGGGGCGATGAAGTGCGCAGCCAGTTGGGCCAATCCGCATTGGTCCTGGAGCCTGGTCTGCAAGATTTGATGACCCATCTACGCCGTGGCACCCAGATCATCTACCCCAAAGATGCCGTGCAATTGGTCCATCGGTTGAGTTTGCGCGCTGGTAGCCGTGTGATCGAGGCGGGCACCGGTAGCGGCGTGTTGACCACGGCGTTGGCTTGGGCCGTGGCGCCGCACGGCAAGGTCTACACCTATGAAGCGCGCAGCGACACCCACCAACTGGCGCGCCGCAATCTGGAGCGGGTGGGGCTATTGCCCTATGTTGAGATGTTTGAGGGGTCCGCGGCCGACGGTTTTCACCAGGAAGAGGTCGATGCGGTGATGCTGGACATGCGCGAGCCCTGGCGTTTTCTCGACCAGGTGCGGGCATCGTTGCGCCAGGGTGGCTTCTTTGCGAGTCTATTGCCGACCACCAACCAGGTTTCATCGCTGATTGCGGCGCTGGAAGAGCATAGCTTTATTGATATTGTGGTGGAAGAGCTGCTTCTGCGCGGCTACAAACCGATTCCGGATCGGCTGCGGCCCGAGGATAGCATGGCCGCCCACACCGGCTATCTGATTTCGGCCCGTTCGATCACCAAACAGGTCGATGCCAAACTCTGGCAGATCCGTGAGCGCCAACGCTACCGCGCGCGCAAACAATTTGAGGAGCAACTGGCGCAAGAAGAGGCACGCCGTGCCGCCGAACGGGAGGATGGCGGCAAAAAATACCCACGTTTGCCACTGCCAGGATAAATTTGATCGTAAACAAAACGACACTGTCCCCAAGTTCGCTTTAGTGCTCTAACAATGGTTGATAGAACGCCGCCAATGTTTGGCCGAGAGTTCTGCGGTCGTACCTTTGCAACAAGCGTTCAAGGGCATTGGCCTGTTGTCGGCGGTGATGCCTGGGGGTAGCAAGCACCTGCGCAACGATCTCAGCAAATTCGGCAGGCGTTGCAGATGGCGGCACTAGTGTCGCGGCTCCGTTGGCACCATAATATTGCTGCTCACCCACGGCACTCGCCACCACAGGGACGCCCTGCAACATGGTAGTCGCCAACTTAACACTGCACTTTGCTTCCAACAGAGGGCCTGGCAGCGAAGGGAAGATGGCACAGGCGCTCGACCGATAGAGGGCATCGACAAGGTCTGGTCGATAGGGCTGCCAGCACACAGCCGTTGCGGCGGCAGAAGCAAGCTCTGTCATTGTCTGCTGAAATTGAAGCGTCCTACCCACTTGTAAGGCATCCCCAAATACCACAAGGGTGGCATCTGGCTGCAACGCATGTAGCACATTCCAAAATGTGGCTAACCACTCAGGTGAAACTTCGACATAACGGCTATAAAAAAGGATCTGTGCCCCTGCCCTTTGCGTCGACGTGATGTCAGCCGACGCGAAATCAGCTGACCTAAAATCAGCTGGGGCGATGTTATTCGGTGGTGTCACCGCGTTGGGTAGATAGCAGAGCGGTGTGGCCGGTGCATAGGCGTTTACCCGTTCCACAAGCCAATGGCTGGCCGCGGTGATACCGTCGGCGTGCCGAATACCCCACTCTTCCTGCCAGGCCAAAAAGCGCGCCACCAGCGGGGGATAGTTGTTAACCTCTGCCCATGCCTGTTCCCAGTCATCAACATCGAGCAAAATGAGGGGGCCTTTGCCTCGCAGCCGCCGCCGCTGCCAGAGCCACCACTGTACCAAGCCGGCGTGGGCGCGCGGTTTGACAATGTGGACGATGTCCGGTCGCAACCGAGTGAGCGTGCACATCATGCGCCACAGCACCAGCAACAGACCGCCGCGCAGCGCCACGTTGATGATCTGTACGCTACCGTCCTGCCAACTGCGTCCGCTGTCGGCCGGCGTGTCCCACGGCGGAATGACAATGGTCACTGTGTAACCATGGTCGACGAGTTGCCGTGCCAAAGGCAGCGTGCGCGCCCAAACGGTGGTCTTTTCCCCCAAACCAAAGGGGGCGACAAAGACAATGCGTTTGGGTGTTATCGATGCCGTTCGCGGTGCGTCTATGTCAATCATCGGTCGTTACTGTCAGCGGCCACTCCGCCAGTTCGGTCTGGAGTTGCTGCCACACCTGCTCCTCCAGCACTCGGGGGTAGACAAGCGCAAAGGCATCGACCAACTGCGGTGCATACCAGCGATAGATCACCAGCAGCGCAACGGCACGGCCAATCCACCCTTCGACCGACGTTGCCGGCAGGACCATCGTTTTCTCAATGGCGGCACGCTGTTGGGCGCTCAAGTAGCTGTTGAGATGGCGGGTGCCACGGGGCCAGCGAATGCCATTAAGGGCCAACATCATCTCCAACACAGTGCTACGCAGTTGATGCGTCAACCGGTCGGCCAATAAATATTCCTGGCGGTTCAGCAGATCGGGCAGTTGCGCCAACAACTGCCAGAACGCCACCAAATTGGCTTCCACCGCGCGGGCGTCAGGGTGTTGCAGGGGGTCCGGCCATTGGGTTTCTGGTTGCGTCACGGCCTCACTCTTGTTCGTGATTCTCTAAAAATGCTTTCAAGGCCTGCACGGCTTTGCCACGCATCGAAATGGCGGTGCGCTCCGTTGTTGCGATCTCACCAAAAGTTTTTGTCGAGCCGGCAGGCAGAAAGATCGCGTCCCAGCCAAAGCCTTGGTCGCCACGGGGGGCGGGGGCAATCTCACCATGGGTCTCGCCGACGAAGGTATGGCACTGCTCACCATCAAAGAAGCCAATGCACGTTGTGGCCGTTGCCGATCGATCGGGGAAGTTGGCCAGCATGGTGCAGATCCCCTCGTTGCCGACACTCTCCAAAAACCAACGGATCAGCGCACCGGGCAGACCATTCCAGGCGTGAATCATTAGCCCGGTATCCTCAACAAGGACAGGGCGCCCCACAGTTGCATAAGCGACACGCGCCTTCGCCTCGATCACATCCGCTACGGCAATCGCCTGCACCTCGGGCAGATCAATTGCCTGCTGTTGCACCGGCCGGCCAAGCAGCGCCGTGATCTGCGCCGCCTTCTGTGCGCTACTCGTGGCAAGGATCAGTTCCATCCCTTGGTCCTTTGCTTTGCAGTTACCCAACACCTTACAAATTGCCTACTTGTTTCACAAAACCGTCATTAACCAATCTGAGCGTACTGTATTCTCCCTTTCTGGTCAAAAATCGCAGGGGATGAAGAAATAGACCGGGTAGGGGTAAAGATTACAGGCAACCCCGCTGTTACCGGCTATGATAAGCTGTATACATCACCTACAATAGATTTGTGCTCGCCATAGGGCACAATTTTCGATAACGGCCCTAAACGCTGTAGGCGCTAGCGCGCTTCAACCACCACATTTGCGAAGAATCTTTCCCCAATCGGTTGTGGCCCAGCGGGAACAGCGATTTTTTTGACGGACAGTAAAATTTATCATGAAAATCGATTGTGGGTTTACGAGGTGCTCCTAGAGATCTTCTGTAGATAAAGTGCTATAGATGAGTCTTATAGAGTAAGTTCACCACAGAGAATTTCAGGATACATACTAAAGGAAAAAACTCATGCGTAATGACGACCCCTTTGCCGATCTGATTCGGTCGTTGGAGGAAAATCTACAACAGGGCGGTGCAAATCGCCCCCAAGAGGATGACGAGGATCGTGGGAGCGGCTGGATTCCCCCACGGCGTACCGAGCCGGAGTTGCCGGAGTTCAACGGGCGGCGTTTTCTGTGGATTTTGCTGCCGATTCTGTTGCTCATTTTCTTCAACCGGATCTTGAGCTTCTACACCGATTGGCTCTGGTACGATAGCCTTGACTTCACGTCGGTCTTCTTCACCCGCATCTGGTCGCAGTTTGGTCTGTTTATCACAGTAACGTTGGCCTATTGGCTCTTTCTGGCGGCCAACATTCTCGTGGCGCGGCGGATTGAGCCGCGTGGCTTTGCCGGTACCGCCTTTGAACAAGTGGCGCAAGCCATGCGCATTCGGATCAGCACGATTTTGCTTTTCGTGGGCCTGATCGTTGCACTTCTGGTCGGTGCCAGTGCATCGGGCAATTGGGAAGAGGTGCTCCTCTACCTGAATCAAGGAAGTTTTAACTTGGCCGATCCACTCTTTGGTCGCGATGTGAGCTTCTTTATCTTTACACTGCCGATCTGGCAGGCGCTGCGCTCTTTGTTCTTCGGCATGACCGTCTTTACGCTGTTGGCCACCGGGGCCGTCTATGGCATTGGGTGGCGCGGTTGGAACAGCCGGCGCCCGGTTCTCACCCACTTAAGTATCCTCGGCGCCTTTTTGTTGCTCTTAATTGCCTGGCAGTATCGGCTGGACGCCTATCAACTGGTCTATAGCACGCGCGGTGCGGTCACCGGTGCAGGGTTTACCGATGTCCACGCCCAATTACCGGTCTATAACATTCTAGCACTGGTCACGTTGGTCACCGCCGTGCTCCTGATCGTGACAGTCTATCTGCGCAGTGCGTGGCGGGCCATTGTCGCGGTGCTGGGGATCTGGGTGGTGGTGGCTGTGGTCGCTGGCAATATCTATCCAGCATTGGTTCAGCGCTTTCGGGTGAATCCCAATGAACTCAATCTAGAGCGGCCCTATATTGCCGACAACATTGAGTATACACGCATTGCCTTCGATTTGAATGATATTCAGAGCATCAATTACGACGCTTCGAAACCGCTGACGGCGACCGATTTGCGCAATGAGCCGGAAACCATTCGCAACGTGCGTTTGTGGGATTACCGCCCTCTTTTGCAGACCTACAATCAGATCCAGGCATTGCGCCAATACTACGAGTTCACCGACATCGATGTCGACCGTTATATGATCGACGGCGATCTCCGTCAGGTGATGTTGGCGGCACGCGAACTGGCACCGGAACGGCTGAACACCAACGCACAGACCTGGGTGAACCGCAAGCTCGTCTACACCCATGGCTATGGTGTTGCTGCGTCCCCCGTCGCCCAGGTGACGCAGGACGGTTTACCCGAGTTTCTCCTCAAAGATCTACCACCAACGGGTGTGATTCCGCTCACCCAGCCGCAGATCTACTTTGGCGAAAAATCCAGCGAGTATGTTATTGCACGCACCGATGAACCCGAGTTTGATTTTCCACGCGGTGATGGAAATGAAACCACCCGGTTTGCAGCCGATACGGGCATCGACATGAGTTTGGGCTCACGTCTCCTCTTTGCGCTGCATTTTGCCGATCTCAATATATTACTCAACCGGGACATCAACCCGGATAGCCAGTTGCTGTGGCGGCGGAACATTGCCGAGCGGGCGCAGTTGGTTGCCCCTTTCTTGGAGTATGACACCGATCCCTATATCGTCATCAGCGACGATGGTCGACTCTACTGGTTCCAGGATGCCTACATTATCAGCAGCCGTTTTCCCTACAGCGAGCGGTTGGGTCGCTTCAACTACATTCGCAATGCGGTGAAAGTGGTCACGAACGCCTACGATGGTACGATGACCTACTATGTGGTCGATGAGCAGGAGCCGATCATCAGCGCATATACCCGCATCTTCCCCGACCTCTTTCAGCCGATCAGTGCTATGCCGGCCGACCTACTCGACAACGTTCGTTATCCCAACGATCTCTTCTCCGTGCAGGCCGAGGTCTTTCGTACCTATCACATGACCGATCCGGTCGAGTTTTACAACAAGGAAGATGTCTGGGCCTGGCCCCAGGAGATCTTTGACAACCAGCCACAGAATATGGAGCCCTACTATGTGCTCATGCAGTTGCCGGAAAGTGAAGAGCTGGACTTTATTCAGATCTTGCCCTTTACGCCGGCCAATCGGGAGAATATGATTGCCTGGCTGGCGGCGCAAAATGATCCGGCGGACTACGGCAGCAAGCTCGTCTATGAATTTGGCAAGGACACCCTGTTCTACGGTCCCAAACAGATTGAGGCCCGCATCGACCAGGATCCGACCATCAGCCAGCAGATCAGCCTGTGGGATCAGGCCGGCAGCAATGTGATCCGCGGCAATCTACTTGTCATTCCCATTGGCGAGAGCTTGATCTATGTCGAGCCGCTCTACTTACAGGCCGAAAATGGTCAGATCCCCGAGTTGAAACAGGTGATTCTGGCCACCGCCAATCGTGTGGTCATGGCCGAAAATCTGGGCCTGGCATTGGCCAGCCTCTTTGGGGAGGATATTCTCAACGACGAAGCAGTGGCCGAACTGGCGGCCGGTGCCGAATTGAGTGAGAGCGCCGTTGGCGTCACCTCTCCCTTCGCAACTGACTTGAGCGGCGCCACCATTGAAGATCTCATCATGAACGCCAATGACACCTATGAACAGGCACAAGCCGCGCTGCGTGACGGTGATTGGACCGGCTATGGAACACAGATGGATCGCCTGCAGTCGATTCTGGAACAGCTTGCCCAAACCACCGGCATCTCGCTCACCGAAGCCCTGACCGGCACCGTGCCGCTCACCGAGACTACCGTAATCACCGAGTAGGAATGACTATTCACCAACTTCTCATATACCATTCAGACAGAATTTAGACAGAGCTTTTATCTTAGCTCTATACAATTGTATGAGTGATGTATGATGTATGAGTAAAATCTATCCGAAACTTCTTAGTTCCCGCTGGGCTACAACCGAAGTTTCGGATAGATTCTGAGTTTAAAGGCCATTCCCATAGGCTGCCCCGCGTACCAGGCGAGACGGTCGGCGGGAGTGATGCGCAGCAATTCCCATTCCAACTGCACATTTGCTAGACCATGGGCATCAGCACATTTGCGGTTGGAAGACGTCAATGAAGGAGATTGTAGTTCATGTCGGATAGAATGTCACCCTATCAACTCGTTGAGCAAGAGAGTAGCTCAACTCACCCCCAACAGAGCAACCGCTCGCGCAAGTTGCCTAAACAGATCTTTGTCACCTTGATGGTGGCACTAACGCTTGTGCTCGGTGCGCTCTACGCGCCCCTGCTGTGGGAAAGCGTGGGTATCAACGCCGAACCGGCCCTGGCCCCGGCACGGATTCAGGAAGCACAGAGTCTACCGGTCGACCCGGCCCTTATCAAAAATCAAGAAGCGCTGGCCAATCTATATGATGCCGTAGCACCCTCCGTGGTCAGCATTCAAGTAACAAGCCGCGCGCAGGCCATCAACATTCCCGGCTTTAGCTTGCCCCAGGACGAGGCACCGCTGCAACAGGGTCAAGGTTCCGGATTTATCTATGACACCGAAGGGCACATCGTCACCAATAATCATGTGGTCGACGGTGCCGAAGAGGTCACTGTGGTCTTTTCCAATGGCTTCTGGGCCGACGCTGAAGTTGTCGCCACCGACCCGCAAGCCGATCTTGCCGTCATCAAGGTAGCCCCGCCGGCAGGCATGGATTGGCAACCACTGCCGATTGCGGCGGAAACGCTGCGGGTCGGACACACGGTCATTGCAATGGGGAATCCCTTTGGCCTGGAAGGCACGATGACCATCGGGATCGTGAGCGCAATTGGGCGCGGGATGCCGGTTGGGGCGTTGGGCGAAGCGCGCTACACGCTGCCGGACATCATCCAGACCGATGCCGCCATCAACCCCGGCAACTCGGGCGGTCCCTTGATCAATCTGGCCGGTGAGGTCGTTGGTGTGAACTTCGCCATAGAGTCCGCCGTGCGCAGCAATTCGGGCGTCGGCTTCACAATTCCGGCGGCCATTGTCCAGCGCGTGGTGCCGGCCCTCATTGCCGATGGCCAATACGATTATGCCTATTTGGGGCTGAGCGGACGCACGATCGATGCTGAAGTGGCTCGTGCCTTTGACTTCCCGAACACCCTGACCGGTGTGTATGTGGCCGAAGTCGTTCCCGGTGGCCCTTCAGAGACAGCCGGCGTACAGGGCAATACCCGGCAGATTTCGCTCAACGGCAATGATGTTGGTGCCGGTGGCGATATTGTCACGGCCATTGACGATATGCCCGTGCGCCGCTTTGAAGATCTGGTCAGCTATCTGGTCACCAAAGCAGCACCCGGCCAGACGGTTACCTTGACACTCCTCCGCGATGGCGAAGAGATGCAACTCGACGTGGTTTTGGGGTCCCGCCCCACGGCCAACACCAATCCGTTGACCCAACGGGAGCGCCCCAGTGGCCCCGTCAGCGCCCGCCAGGCCAGCGAACTCGCGGTCGAAGCGACTGCCGACCTGCTCACCGGCGAAATCACCAACCGGATCATCACCTCCGACAACGTGGATGGCCGCGAGGTGTGGGTGGTTGAGCTTGACACCGCCGATCAGACCGCCACGGTTGTGATCGACCGGCTCACCGGTGAGGTGGTTGAGGCGACGGTCGAATAAACTATCATTGCACCAAAACAAAAAGGGGCGGCTACGGGCCGCCCCTTTTTGTTTTGGTCGAGCAAGGTCAACTGCGCAACAAGGCAATGCAGCCCGCCAACAGCGTCTGCGCCACCACATTCTCGCGCAACGTTGTTGCGTTCAAGCGGAAGGTCGTCGCCAAGATTTCGCCATTGCCATAGGGGGCCTTGTGCAGAAGCGAGACCGGCTTGTGGATCCAGCCCAGCGCCAGCCCAGCCCAGACAACATCCGGAAAGGCACGGGCGGGAATACCGGCAAGCACGGCATCGGGCATCAGCTCGGCATATTCCATTGCCAACAAAGGAGGACCGGGCAACGCGGCGAAAGGTCCCGCTTTGCGCAGCCAGCTAAACGACGTTGCCCAGTCGCCCTGCCAGCCGGTGCCGTGGCGGGCAATTACCTGGCCAATGGGCAAAGAAGCGCGATCCGGCGCTTCGTCCCGCTCGGGGCCGGCCAGGAGCAACAGCGCTAGGCCTTGTTGCACGGCGTCCTGTAGGGCTGCGGTGTAACGGGTGGCAATGACCGGCACATCGACAGTCGTGCCATCCAATGCCACCACCGTGTAACCCAGGGCCGTCAAGACCGCCGCCAGTTCCTCATTGTCCACAACAGCAACCGTGCAGTTGGGCGTCGGCGGTTCAACACAAGCCAGCT
>Ga0116151_10001573_pt1 | contig 21386 bp, 18 predicted proteins | sample AD_UKC117_MetaG_FD_89893 | JGI IMG/M metagenome (GOLD analysis project Ga0116151, IMG submission 89893) | Active sludge microbial communities of municipal wastewater-treating anaerobic digesters from Hong Kong - AD_UKC117_MetaG | ecosystem: Engineered > Bioreactor > Anaerobic > Digestate... | reverse complement strand
GCGACCTCGATCCGGGCACCGCCCGGACCGTGTCGTTCGAGGTCGAGGTGGTCGAGCTCCCGCCGCCGGGCGGATCCATCCCGAACGTGGCCCACGTGGCCGCCGCCGAAGCCGACCCCGACTGCGACGAGGCCCACCCGGAAGCCCGCTGCAACGACGACGACGAGGACACCCCCCGACGCACGGTCGAAGCGCCCCCGACCTCGGTCGCCCCGACCACCGCGCCGACCCCGGCACCCGTGCCCCCCGCCTCGCCTCGACCGCCGGCAGCGGGGGCGACCTCGTGGTCGCCCGGCGACCTGGTGCGCACGGGCGCGGAGACCGCCGTGCTCGTCGCGGTCGGCCTCGCCCTCACCGGGGTGGGCGCGCTGCTCGTGCGTCGGTCGCGGCGTCGCCACTACGACTTCTGGGAGTCGTAGCGGCCCGAAGGGGTGAGGGGTCGGTCCGAGGACGCCTCGGGCCGACCCCGGCCCCGCCGATCGGTACGGTGCACGACCGTGCCCGGCGCCCCCGCTGACCCGATCCGCCGTCGCGTCCTCCTCGCCGGGCTCGGCGCGGTGGCGTTCGCCAGCGTGGCGCCCGCCTGCAGTTCCGACAGCGCCGAGTCCGACGGCGGCTCGGAGGGCGACGACGCCTCGTCTCGCCCGAGCGACTCCATCCCCCAGCCGTCGGGCTTCGTCCGCAGCAACTGGTCGCAGGACCCGAGCGCGCTCGGCGCCTACAGCTTCTTGCCCGTCGGAGCCACGCCCGAGCGACGAGACGCCCTCGCCGCGCCGGTGGCCGGCGTGCTGTTCTTCGCCGGCGAGGCCACCTGGCGGGCCAACCCCTCCACCGTGCACGGCGCCCAGGCCTCGGGCGCCGCCGCCGCCGAGGCCGTGAGCCGCACCGCCACCGATCGGCTCGACGTGGTGGTCATCGGTGCGGGCGTCGCCGGGGCGCGCGCCGCCGCCGACCTCGACGCTGCGGGTCACCGCGTGATCGTCGTCGAGTCGCAGGCCACCGTCGGCGGCCGCACCCGGACCGTGCGACCCGAGGGCTGGCCCGTTCCCATCGAGCTCGGCGCCTCGTGGGTGCACGACATCGACGCGAGCGACCTCGCCGACCAACTCGACGCCAGCACCGTCGAGTTCGACTACAGGTCGGCCGTGCTGGCGACCGACGGCGAGCGCCTGCCGGGCACCGCCACCGATGCCGGGGCCGCCACCGCCGTCGACGATGCCCTCGCCTGGGCCGAAGAGCAGCCCGGCGATCGCTCGCTCGCCCAAGCCATCGAGCAGAGCGGATCGGCGCGCGGGGTCGACCCGGCGTTGCTCGCCCACTTCCTGCGCACCGAGGTCTCCACCGAGTACGGCGCCGACGCCGACGAGCTCTCGGCGTGGTGGGGCGACGAGGGCACCGAGGGCGACGACCTGCTGGTCACCGGCGGCTACGTCACCCTGGCCGAGCACGACCTCCGCCCCATCGACGTGCGCTACGGCTGGACCGCCGCCACGGTCGCCATCGAGGACGACGCCGTCGCCGTCACCAGCGCGAGCGGCGAGGTGCTCCGCGCCGACCGGGTGGTGGTCACCGTGCCACTCGGCGTGCTGCAAGCCGGCACCATCGCCTTCACCCCCGCGCTGCCCGCCGCCACCCAGGCCGCCATCGACGGCCTCGGCGTGGCCCTGCTCGACAAGGTGTGGCTGCGCTGGGACGAGCCGTGGTGGAACGAGGAGGCGGAGCAGTGGACCCTCGTCGCCGATGACGAGCCCTACGGCGAGTGGTTCAACCTCCAGGGCGCCACGGGCGAGCCGGTCCTGCTCGGGCTCATCGGCGGCCAGGCCGCGCGCGACCAGGCCGGGCGCAGCGACGACGACGTGCTCGCGTCGTGCCTGCGCGCCCTGCAGCGCTTCGCCGACGCCAGCTGGTAGCCGACGCCGGCGCGTGCGCTAGTTCGTCTCGTTGGTGAAGTCGGCGGCGTCGCGGCAGGGGTTGCCGCGCAGGCTCGGGCACGCCGGGTAGTCCGTCGGCACCTCGACGCCCGGCACGATCGGCAGCACGATCGACGACGGCCGGCCCGCCGAGCGGGCGATCTCGTCGTCCTGGGTGCCGTCGAGCTGCACGAAGCTCCACACCGGCCGGTCGCCGCCCGGCGCCGAGATGGTCACCCGCACCTTCGAACCGGCCCGGAAGGCGTGGCCGAACGGGTACACCTCGACGCGCACCGGCACGAACTCGCCCTCGGGCAGGTCCTCGGCGTCGTCCTCGAGCTGGGTGATGAGGGGCTGCAGCTCGGTGCTGCGCTCCTCGTCGAGCTTGCGCTTCGACGCCCGCAGCCACCCGCTCTGCACGTTCACCTCCTGGCCGTCGGGACGGACCTCGGTGATGGTCACCTGCAGGTCGGTGTCGGCCTCGCTCGAGCGCAGCCACAGATCGGCGGACGCCGACCCGATCATCACCGTGTCGTCGGCCAGCGCCGGCGAGGTGTAGACGAGCGCCTTGCCCGCCACCGGGAGGGCCCAGTCGTAGGTGGGCAGCGCCTCCCACGAGTCCTCGTCCTTCGCCAGGCTGACCTCGGGCCGGGCCGACGGGTCGGCCGTGTACGAGTCGATGGTGCCGGCGGCGTCGTCAGCGGCGCTGGGCGCCTCGGTGGTGAGGGTGCCGTCGGGCCCGAGGTACCAGCGGGTGGCGTCGGTGCCCTCCACCGGGTACGAATCGAAGCCGTGCTCGAAGGCGGCGGTCGGGATGCCGGGCGGCACCGAGGTGGCCCCGCCCTCGTCGAAGAGCACCCGCACGCGGGGCCGCTCGTTCCACTTGGCCAGGGCGGCGTCGTAGTCGAGGCCGGTGTAGTTCTCCTCGGGGATCGGCATCTCGGCCGCCCCCTCGTTGTCCTTGGTGATCTGGCCGGCCACCGCCGGGTACAGGCCGCGCAGGCCGGTGGTGTCGGGCACCTGCTTGGCCACGAACAGCTGGAGGAACTCGAGCCAGCCCTGGAGCACGCTCGGCTCGGCCAGGCCCTCGGTGTGGTAGCCGTTCGTGAGGGTGAACCACGCCTGGTCGTTGTCGTCGAACTGCGGGATGAACGTGGGCGCGTGGCCGCCCACCTGCTCGTCCTGCCAGGCCGCCACGAGGTAGGTGGGCACCTCGATCTGGTCGACGAAGGTCTCGGGCGCGAAGCGGTCGCCCAGGCCGTTCTGGGTGGGGAAGTAGGGCATCTGGTCGATCAGCGAGGCGAGGTCCACGTTCTGGCCGCGCATCTCGAGGTTCTCGGCGCACTGCTCGTCGCCGCCGTCGATCAGCTCGTTCACCCAGTCGGCCGGGCTCGGGTTCTGGGCCTGGTCGTAGCGCTCCTGGATCCACTTCTTGGCGAAGCCCTTGTTCTGGATGCCGCCCGGCCACAGCAGGGCGCGGAACCCGTCGTCGTAGGCGGCCATCGGTGCGATCGCCGAGAGGTGCGGCGGGCGGGTGGCGGCCGTGTAGAGCATGGCGCTGGCCGGATACGAGATGCCGACCATGCCGACGGTGCCGTCCTTCACCCAGTCCTGGGCGGCGATGGTCTCCACGATGTCGTAGCCGTCGACCGCCTGGGCGTCCTCCCAGAGCTGCATCGAGCCGCCCGAGCAGCCCGACCCGCGGATGTTCACGCCCACGGTGGCGAAGCCGAGCTGAGCGGCGAGCTGCTTGGAGATGGTGACCAGCGAGGCGTTCGGGTTGGCCGGGTCGTAGCCGGAGTACTCGATGACCGTGGGGTACGGGCCCTCGTCGATGGGGCCGGGCAGGGTGACGTTGGCCGCCAGCTTCGTGCCGTCGCGGGTGGTCAGGTACTGGTAGCCCTCGACCACCTCCTGGTCGTCGTAGAGCGACTGGTCGGGGGCGTCGTCGAAGGCGGTGACGGTGATCGGCTTCGACTGGGCCGAGCCGTCGGTGCGGCGCACCACGTAGCCCTCGCCCGGGTCCACGTAGCGCATCACGAGGGCGCCGTGGTCGTCCGCGGCGCGCTCGTCGACGAGGTCGATGTCGCCGGTCTCGGGGTCGAGGAGCTGGGTCTCGACCACCTTCCCGTCCGCGTCGACCAGCTCGTAGGTCGCGTCGGGCTCGTCGCGCAGCCAGATCTGCGACGTGCCCCCGTGGGCTTCGAGCGTGACCGGCGCGTCGCCGCCCTTCGCCCCGTCCGACCCGCTGTCGGACGTGCAGCCCGACGCCACCAGCGCGAGCGCCAGCGCGGCGCCCGCCATCATCCGACCGAACCTCACATCTGCCCCCTGTGCAGCGATCCCTGCCCGGCAAGCTACGCCAGAGCCGACCCGAGGTCGGAATCGGCGAGGTGGGGCGGGGGTGACGCGGCGCCCCCGCAGCGCGAGCATCGTGCGATGGAGGATCTCCGCTGGGTGGCGTTCCACGTCGAGGACTTCGTTCGCTTCAACCGGTTCTGGATGACCTGGAACCTGCTCCTGGCTGCGGTGCCGGCCGCGCTGTCGGTGGTGCTCTTCGCCCGCCCGCGGCGACGCACGGGGTGGTGGTGGGCCGGCGTGGTGCTGTTCCTCCTCTTCCTGCCCAACGCCCCCTACGTGGTCACCGACCTGGTCCACCTGAGCAGCGACATGGAGCGCGCCCCGGCGAACAGCGTGGTGCTCGTCGGCGTGCTGCCCGGCTACGGCCTGTTCATCACGGCAGGGATCCTCTGCTACGTGCTGGCCATCGAGATGGTGCTGCGCGAGCTGCGGCGCCATCGCCCGGGCCTCAGCCGGGTACCGGTCGAGCTCGGCCTCCACGCCATCTGCTCGGTGGGCGTGATCCTCGGGCGCATCACCCGCCTCAACAGCTGGGACACCGTCGCCGATCCCGGCAGCACGCTCGTGCGCACGTGGTCGACGCTCACCTGGCGGGGCGCGCCGTTCGCGTTCGTCGCCGTCTTCGTGGCCATCGCCCTGTCGACCTGGGTGGTGCGGACCTTGGCCCGGTCGCTCGTCGACAACGGGCGCAACCTCGCCGCCTGGCTGCAGGCCCGGCGACCGGCGGGGCGGGCGCAGCCGATCTGAGCGCGCTCAGCCGTGCTGCCAGAAGCGGTTCCCGAAGCTGCGCTTCTCGATGAGGGCGGCGGCGTCGAGGGCGGCCACGTCGTCGGCGCTCAGCTCCCAACCCAGCGCGCCCGCGTTGTCGGTGGCCTGCCGGCCGTCCTTGGCCCCCGGGATCGGGATGGCGCCCTTGGCGATGATCCAGTTGAGCGCCACCTGGCCGGGCGTCTTGCCGAGCGGTTCGCCGATGCGCCGCAGCTCGGCCACCACGGCGTCGACCACCTCCATGGGGTGGTTCGAGAAGCCGCGCTTGCCGGGCGGCGGGTTGGCGGCCGAGTACTTGCCGGTGAGGCGACCCTGGCCGAGCGGCGAGTAGGCGAGCGGCACCACCCCGAGCTCGCGGCACGTGTCGAGCAGGCCACCCGTCTCGGGAATGCGGCGCAGGAGCGAGAGCTCGATCTGGTTCGTCGCCAGCCGCAACCCGCGCTTGCGGAGCTGCTCGGCCATCGCCCGGGTCTCGCGCACCGAGTAGTTCGACACGCCGACGGTGCGCACCAGGCCCTGCTGGTGGGCGACCGCCAGGGCCTCGGCCAGGGCGGCGTGACCTCGCAACGAGATGGGCCCGTGGATCTGGTAGAGGTCGACGCGCTCGACGCCCAGGCGGTCGAGCGAGGCGCGCAGGGCCGACATCAGCGCCCCGCGCACGTTCAGCTTCCACGGCGTCGGCATGAACTTGGTGGCGAGCTGCACCTTGGCCGCCCGCTCGGGATCGGCGGCGAGGAGCCGCCCGATGATGCGCTCGCTCTCGCCGTCGCCGTACACCTCGGCGGTGTCGAAGAACGTGGCCCCCGCGTCGATCGACGCCCGCCACGCCTCGGCGATGGTGTCCTCGGTGAGCGATCGGTCGTAGGTGCCCATCCCCCACGTCTTGGCGTCGCCCCACGCCCAGGTCCCCACCCCGAGCGCCGGGACGTGGACGGTGCCGGCCAGGTCGAACCCGTCGGTGCCCATGCGGGCAAGGTATCGACCCGGGAACCCATGGACGTGGACGATCGTCGGAGGACCATGGCCGTGCGCGTGCGACAACCCTTCACCGCCCTGCCCCTCGGGGTGCTGGCGCTCGCGGTGGCGGCGCTGGTCGCCACCGTCGCGCTCGCCGGATGCGGCTCCGGCGAGGAGCGGGTCGACACAGGCGACGGCGCGAGCCCGACGACCGAGGCGACCACGGTGCCCGAGCCAGGAGGCCGCGATCCGGTGTACGACGCCGATCAGATCGTGTTCCAGGCCCAGACCGGCGGGGGCTTCGTACCGATGCAGGCGGCCGCCACCGAGCTCCCCGAGGTGACCCTCTACGGCGACGGCCGGGTGCTGGTCACCGAGGCACGCGACGACCGGCCCTTCGACGTGTCGCCCCGCCTGCTGCTGGCCAACGCGTCCGACGAGGCGCTCCGCTCCCTGCTGTCCGATGCCGAGCGCTCGGGGCTGTTCGCCGACGACGTGGACTTCGGCCAGCCGATGGCCACCGACCTCCCCACCACGACGGTCACGCTCCACACCACCGGGCCCGCCGTCCACGCCAGCGCCTACGCCCTCGGCTTCACCCAAGCCCCCGGCGGCGGGATCACCGATGCCCAGGCCGAGCGGCGCGCCGCGCTGCGGGAGCTGATCGACGCCGCCCGCGCCCTCGGCGAGGACGGCGAGCCGTGGACGCCCGACCGGGTGCGCGCCACCCTCTTCGACCCTGCCGGCTCGCAGCGCGAGGGCACGATCCCCACCGCGCCGTGGCCGGGACCGCCCTTCGACTCGTTCCCGGCCTCGATGCCAGAGGGCGCGGTGGCCCGCTGCCTCGTGATCGAGGGCGAGGCCGCGTCCACGGTCTGGGCGGCCGCCTCCGAGCGCGACAGCTCGTGGTGGACCGACCCGGCCGACCGCGCCGTCGAGCGCCAGATCGTGGTGGTCCCGGTGCTGCCCGGCACCGAGGGCTGCCCGACCGCCTAGCCGGCGCGAGGGCGAGGAGCGGCGTCGCTCCGATCCCGGGCACCGTGGGGTGGGGCGGTGATCGACGGGATCGGAGCGACGCACCACCGGCAGGGGAACCGGCGTGCTCCACGGGGGGCTTCGAACCGGACAACCCCGCTCGACCGCCGCCGTGACGCCAGATGTCCGATTTTCTCGTCGACGGGGTCGGCCGTCGCCGCCCGCGACCCGCGCGCTTCGATGTCGAGCGATGGCCTCGCGCCTACCCTGAGCCGATCGGTGGACGTGGAGGGACGGCCATGGCGTGCACGAGCTGCGGGACGATCAATCCGGCGCAGGCGGCGTTCTGCACCTCGTGCGGGGCTCGGCTGCCGGCGCCGCCGCCCCCACCCCCGCCCACGGCGCCCCCTCCGACCGCGGCGGGGGACGCGGGCGGCTGGCCGACCAGCGCCAAGCTGACCGTGGCCGCCCTGGCCCTGCTGCTCGTCGGCTTCGTGGGCGGCCGAGCCACCGCGGGCGGTGGCGGCGACACCGAGCGGATCGCACCGCTCGCGGCAACCACCACGATCGAGGTCACCACGACGGAGGCCACCACCACCACCGAGGCGACGACCACCACGGAGGCGACCACGACGACCACCGAGGCGACCACGACCACGGAACCACCGACCACCACCGCGCCCCCGACGACGGCCCCGCCCACCACGGCCCCGCCGACCACGGCAGCACCGATCCAGCCGCTCGTCCCCCAGACGACGGCGCCGCCCAGCGGGGGCGGCGAGCCCTACTACGCGAACTGCTCGGCGGCGCGGGCCGCGGGCGCCGCACCGATCTACCGGGGCCAGCCCGGCTATCGGCCGGCGCTCGACCGTGACGACGACGGCATCGCCTGCGAGTGAGCCCCCGGCGTCTCACGCGTCGGCGATGGCCCACCGGGGCGCGGCTGGCGGTGGCGGGGCTCGTCGCGCTCCTCGCCCTCGCCATCTTTCGGATCGGCGCCGACGGGCCCGCCACACCCCGGACGCGGCCGGGCCCGGACGTCACCTCCACCGGGCCGACCACGACGGCCACGTCGACCTCGACCTCGGCGACCGCGCCGACGAGCGGTACCCCGCCGAGCAGCACGTCCGCCACCATCGCGGCCTCGACCCCGCCCCCGAACGACGGCCTGCCCCTCCCGCTGCCCGACCTCCCCGCCGCGGGGTTGCTCGACGGCCTCGCGGTCGCGACCCCATCGCCCGACGCGCCGCCGTACCAGCGCGACCTCATGGACGGTGGCGACTGGGCCTACGACCCCGCCACCGGGTGCAACACCCGTGAACGGGTGCTCATCGACGAGGCCGTCGTGGCCCCTCAGGTGGACGACCGCTGCCGCTCGACCGGCGGGCGATGGCGATCGCTCTACGACGGCGTCGAGGCCACCGACGTCGCCGACCTGCAGATCGACCACCTGGTGCCGTTGGCCGACGCCTGGCGGGCCGGGGCGTGGCGGTGGACCCCCGAGGAGCGCCTCGCCTTCGCCAACGACCTCACCAGCCCCGACACCCTGATCGCGGTGACCGGTTCCACCAACCGGTCCAAGGGCGACTCGACGCCCGACGAGTGGCTGCCGCCGGATCGGTCGGCGTGGTGCGCCTACGCCGGCGCCTGGGTGCGGGTGAAGGCGAGGTGGGCGTTGAGCGTGACGCCGGCCGAGAAGGCCGCGCTCGCCCAGGTCCTGGCCGGGTGCTGATCAGGCCCGCACCACGATGGCCTCGGGCTGGGCTCGGAGCCCGGCTCGGACCTTGCGGTTCGCGAGCTGCAGCGAGACCATCGCCGCGATCCACAGGATCGTGACGACGAGCAGCGCCGCGAGCACCGGCCAACCGCGCAGCACCCGCCCGAGGAGGATCCCCGGGTCGATGGAGCCCTCGTCGCCGGCACCGGCCCGAGGGCCCAGCAGCAGGTGGGCGGCCGCGGCGACGCCCACCACGCCCAGGTTGGCCGCGCACCACCAGCGCGCTCGATCGAAGGCCGACGCAGCATCCGACCACCCGGTGCGACGGGACCAGTGCGCCAGCAGCGAGCAGTACGAGATCGTGCCCTGGAGCAGGAGGATGGCGGCGAGGAGGTTCACGAGGCCGGGCTCCACGGCGGGCACCAGGCCGACGACGCCGACGATCGTGCACACGACCGCGGCCCCGAAGGCGCCGGCCCAGGCCCGCTGCGCCTCGGGCGACTCGGCGAACCCCCGCAGGCGGCGCAGCTGCGATGCCAGCGCCGCCGCCTGCAGCGCCAGGAGCACCAGGCGGCCGTCGTCGACCCGCACCTGCAGCACCAGGCACACGATGAACGTGAGGCCGATCTGGCGCAGGATCCCGGAGAGCTCGGCCGCCTTCATCGCGGCGAGAACCTAGTGGGCGCCGTCTGACGGTCCGTCGGCGAACCGGCCGGGTCGTCGGTATCGTCGCCGGATGGCCGATCAGGGGATCAGGACGGTCGTGTGGGGCACGGGCAACATGGGCCGGGCCGCCATCCGCACCATCGACGCCCACCCGCAGCTGGCGCTCGACGCCGTGCTCGTGGCGAACCCCGACAAGGTGGGCCGCGATGCGGGCGAGCTGGCCGGGGTCGACCGTCCGCTGAGCGTGGCGGCGACCGACGACGTCGACGCGGTGCTGGCGTCGTCCCCGGCGGCGATCGCGTACACCGCCTCGGGCGACATCCGACCCGACGACGCCGTGGCCGACATCTGCCGGGCGCTTCGGGCCGGCGCCGTGGTGGTCACGCCGGCGATCTACCCGCTCTACGACCCGTCGAGCGCGCCGGCCGAGGTGCTCGCCCCGGTGCAGCAGGCCATCGAGGAGGGCGGTGGCGCCCTGTTCGTGAGCGGCATCGACCCCGGCTGGGGCAACGACGTGCTCCCCGTGCTGCTCACCGCCCTCGCCGGCACGATCGACGTGGTCCGCTGCCAGGAGATCTTCGACTACTCGACCTACGACCAGCCCGACTCGGTGCGATACCTCGTCGGCATGGGCCAGCCCATGGAGTACGAGCCGCCGATGGCGATGGCCACCGTGCCGACCATGGTCTGGGGCGGCCAGGTGCGCCTCATCGCCCGGGCCCTCGGCGCGGAGCTCGACGAGATCCGCGAGGACGTGGTGCGACGGCCGCTCGAGGCCACCGTCGAGAACGTGATGGGCACGTTCGAAGCCGGCACCCAGGGCGGCCTGCGCTTCGAGGTGCAGGGGATCGTCGACGGGGTGGCGCGCATCGTGATCGAGCACGTGACGCGCATCCACCCCGACGTCGCGCCCGACTGGCCGGTGCCGCCCGACGGCGGCGCCGGGGCCCACAAGGTGATCGTCGAGGGCGACCCGCGCATCGAGGTGAGCGTGGAGGCCACCACCGAGGGCGACAACCGGGCGGCGGGCGGCAACGCCACCGCCGCCGGCCGCCTCGTGAACGCCATCCCCTGGCTGCTCGACGCCGGCCCGGGGATCTACGACGCCCTCGACGTCCCGCTCTCGCCCGGCGTCGGCAAGCTCGGAGGCACCCGATGAAGATCGAACCCGCCGGCCTCGAGGTGCCCGACGGCACCCACCCGATCATGTACGTGTGGGGCGAGCTGGTGCCCGGCATCGGCCCCGCAGCGGCGCGCTTCTCGCAGGCGGTGTACGAGGACACCACGCTCGGCCTGCGCGAGTTCGAGGCGGCCCGGCTGCGCATCGCCCAGATCAACGGCTGCCTGTTCTGCCAGGACTGGCGCACCGAGCGCGACGGCGAGACCGTGGAGGACGGCTTCGACGCCGCCGTGGAGGCGTGGCGCACCACCGACGCCTTCGACGACCGGACCCGCCTGGCCGCGGAGTACGCCGAGCGCTTCGCCCTCGACCACCACGGCATCGACCGCGACCTGTGGGACCGCCTCCTCGCCCACTACACGCACGCCGAGCTGGTGGAGCTGTCGATGTGCCTGGGCAGCTGGATCGCCTTCGGCCGCCTCAACCACGTGTTCGGGCTCGACTCGGCCTGCACCCTGCCGCCGCGCTGAGGCGCCCGGCCCGCCGGATCAGGGGTCGGTGACCGTGACCACCACCGGCTCGACGGCGGCCTCGGCAGCGGCCGGCCCGACGACGAAGGCCCGGTAGTCGCCGGCGGGCATCGGCGGAGGTGACCCGTCCGGGAGGCACTCGGCGATGCCGAGGACCTGCGACGGGTTCGTGGTGCAGGTGGTGCGAGCCGTCGTGACGGTCACCTCGTAGCTGCTCGTCTCGGGCGGCAGCGCGAAGGCGCTGGCACACAGGGGGTGGACGATCTCGTGCTCGTAGGCGGGGCCGCGCAGGCCCACCGCGTACGGCGGCCCGCAGATGGTGGCGTCGACCGGCGCCCCCGAGTTGTTGCTGACCACCACGCGGCCCGGCACGCTGCTCCCGGCGGCGACGGTGGTGGCGTCGAGCTCGACGTCGATGAGGATCGCCGCCCGGCGGTCCCGGTCGAGGGCGATCTCGGCGTCGGGCGGTCCGGCCGGGTCGCCGTCGAGCTGCCGGCCGTCACCGTCGAGGTCGTCGGCCGCCACCTGCACCGAGAACCGATCGCCCGCCGAGGCCCAGTCGATGGCCACCACGTACTGCTTCGGCGCGAGCGGTTGGGTGCAGACGTCCACCGTCTCCACGAACCGCGGCACCAACGCAGGAGGCCGACCCTCGCGCTCGATGCGGCGGAAGCCCCGCAGCTCCGGCGCACAGTTGTCGTCGGGGATGGCGATCGACACCACGACGCTGGCGCTGAGGTCCACCTCGGGCTCGGCCGGGATCGACGATCGGGTGGGGTCGAGGTACCGGACGCTCGTCCACAGGTCGTCCAGCTGGGCCTGGTCGCGCGCCGCCCGCAGGAAGGGCTCGCCCGGATCCCCGTCGTCGGTCGCACCCGGCGGCGGCACCGCGCTGCCCAGGTGGAGCAGCTCGAAGTCGACGTCGCTCGCCGGCGTGGAGGTCGTGGTCGGCGCCGGTGGCCGGTCGGCCCGAAGCGGCTCGCCGCCGTCGTCGGTGCGCACGACGATCGCGGCCACGCCGGCGGCCAGCACCAGCACGGCCGCCACCGCCCACCCCCAGCGGCGGCCGGCGCCCGAACCCGCCGACCGCGCCGAGGCCAGCGGCGCCACCTCGTCGGCGGTGACGGGCTCCCCCGCGCCCTCCGGTGCGGCCGCGTCGGCCCACGCCCGCAGCTGGTCCTCGATCTCAGCCATCTCGTTCCACTCCCAGCTCGGCGCGCAGCAGGGCGAGCGCGCGCTCGACGTGCGTGGCCACCGACGACCTCGACAGCTCGAGGGCGTCGGCCACCTCTTGGTGGGTCCAGCCGCAGCCGTGCACGAGCACGACCGCCGTGCGCTGGCGGGAGGTGAGCCGCCCGAGCGCCGGCACCAGCGCCGGCTCGAACCCCGGGGCGTCGGCGGGAACCGGCGGTGGGGCGAAGCGCTCGGGCCGCCACCGGGTGCGGCTCTGGCCGACGCGGTAGAGGTAGCCGGCCGGGTTCGCCATGGCCTGCACCTCGTCCCAGTGCTCCCACGCCCACGCCAGGGCCTCGGCCGTCGCCTCCCGACCGCCCTCGGCACCGCGCAGCAAGGTGAACGCCCGGCGCAGCCGAGGCTCGACCTCCTCCACGAACGCCGAGAACGCCGTGCCGGCGTCGGCGGCGGTGCTCACTCCCATGACCCTAGAGAGCGAGCCACCCGCCGGTTGTGCGACGCGCTCGGCCAGATGCGTCGGCGATCAGGTGGCGTCGGCGCCGAGGAAGCCCTGGAACCAGCGGCCCGAGTCCTTCACCGTGCGCGCCTGGGTGTCGAAGTCGACGTGGACGAGCCCGAACCGGGGGTCGTAGCCCTCGGCCCACTCGAAGTTGTCCATCAGCGACCAGCAGAAGTACCCGTGGACGGGGATCCCGTCGCCGAGGGCCCGCCGCACCTCGGCCAGGTGGTCGCGGTAGAACGCGATGCGCCGGTCGTCGTGGACCCGACCCTCCACCAGGTGGTCGGGGAAGGCGGCGCCGTTCTCGGTGACGATCAGCGTCGGGATCCGGCCGTAGGCGTGCCAGCGCTCGAGCGACTCGTAGAGCCCGTCGGGCTGCACCTCCCAGCCCATGGCGGTGATCTCGTAGCGCCGGAAGTCCTTGCGGGGCAGGGGGATGCCGCGCAGCTTGGGGACGGGCCACGAGAGCACCCGCTGCCGCTGGTAGTACTGCACGCCCACGAAGTCCCAGTCGACGCGGACGTCCTCGTCGTCGCCGGCCTTGCGGTAGCGGTCGATCCCGGCGATCAGCGGCGCGTCGTCCACCGGGTAGCCGAGGCCGAGGTTGGGCTCCCAGAAGATGCGGTTGGCGATCACGTCGAGGCTGGCGCGCGCCCGGCGGTCGCGCTCGGTGTCGCCTGCGGTGGTCATCGGGGTGACGATGTGGGTGGTGCCCACGTTGGCGTCGGCCACCGTGGCCCGCAGCACCCGGGCGCCCACGGCCTGGGCCAGGTTCACGTGGTGGGTGCCGGCCAGGTACGTGCGCAGCGAGCGGACGCCGGGCGCGTGGTAGCCGAGCAGGTGGCCCACCACGAGGAACGAGCACGGCTCGTTGAACACCATCCAGTCGCGCACCCGATCGCCGAGGCGCTCGGCCACCACCTGCACGTACTCCTCGAACCAGCCGACGATCGACCGGTTCGCCCAGCCCCCGCGGTCCTGGAGGGCCTGGGGCAGGTCCCAGTGGTAGAGCGTCGGCCACGGCTGCACGCCGCGCTCGAGGCAGGCGTCGACCACCCGGTCGTAGAAGTCGAGGCCCGCCGGGTTCACCCGGCCCACGCCGTCGGGCAGGACGCGAGGCCACGAGATCGAGAAGCGCTGGGCGTCGAAGCCGAGCTCGCGCACGAGGTCGGTGTCGGTCTCGTAGCGGTGGTAGAAGTCGCACGCCACGTCGCCGGTGGCACCGCCGCGGATGCGACCGCCCCCGTGGGCGAACGCGTCCCAGATCGACGGGCCCTTGCCGTCGGCGTCCCACGCCCCCTCCACCTGGTAGCTGGCGTGGGCCACGCCCCAGGTGAACTCGTCGCCGAAGTCGCCGCGCTGCAGGTCGGTCATGGCGGCCATGTTGGCCGGGTGCGGGCCCCTACGGCACCTTCGAGTCGTACTCGGCGCTGGCGATCAGGTCGCCCGCCACGTCGGCGGTCGACTTGATGGCGGTCAGCTCGAGGTCGCCCACCAGCGCGTTGAACTCGGCCGTGGAGGGCGAGCGCCGCAGGTTGAGGATGTAGATGACCGAGACGTCGACCTCGGCCACCTGCTTGCGCTTGTACTCCGACGACTCGGAGAAGCCGGTCATGACCGATCCTCGCGACGCGGTGCGCTTGTCGAGCTTGCCCGTCCAGTAGTTGATGCCCCCGGCGTCGCCGGTGCGGCCCAGCACGTTCTGGTACACGAGCTCCACGAACGCCCGGTTCGAGAGCGACCCGTACTTGTTCTTGAACTCCGACGAGTTGGCGAAGTTGTCGGAGATCCAGTTGAGCTTGCGCCCGTGGGTGCGCCGCTGGCGGATCCAGAACTCGAGGCCGCCCTTGTCGGGGATGCGGAGGAAGTAGGCGCGGTAGAGCCGGGTGACCGGGTCCACGTTGTTCACGTGGTCGCTCGACCGGCGCAGCTCGGCCACCAGCCCGCCCGGGGTCAGCGAGCCGGCGCTCAACCGGTTCACGTAGCCCGTGCGCTGCGACGAGGTGGGTGCCTTGCCGATCATGTCGGTGTAGATCCGATCGACCATGGCGCTCCACGAGCCGAACGGGGCCCACGGGCTGGCCGGGCAGGCGGCGAGCCCGCTGATCGCGGCTGGCGCCTGGAGGCGGCCGCCGCCGACCGCGTCCTTCGGGAACGACCCGATGGGCACGCCGCTCGCCCGCTGGGCGGCGAGGATCTGGGCGGGCGTGCGGCACGGCCGGTACTGCTTCTGCAGGGCGGCCACGCCCGCCGCGTGGGGGGCGGCCTGCGAGGTGCCGTAGAACCGCCACGTGCTCCCGCTGAACGAGCCGAAGAAGGAGTTGGCACCGCCGTCGGTGGCGGTGATGTCGATGGTGTCGGCGGCGCAGTTGCCGAGGGCGGTGACCGGCGTGGTGCCGTTGACGGGCAGCCAGCAGTAGTTGGCCGGGCCGCGCGACGAGTACGTCTCGGGGGCGGTGTTCGAGTTGTAGGGCAGGGCGGCGATGGAGCCGGCCTTCGGCGTCATGTTGTGGCCGAAGGAGGTGGGGCCGATGACGTCGGTGCCCGACGTGACGGTGCGCTCCGCCGCCGTCACGCCGGCGCTGCGGTTCGACACCACGCGGAACCGGGGCGAGCGCGCCGTCGAGCCGAACCGGCCGACCACGACGTTGTAGGTCCGCGTGCTGCCGGTGTTGTTCGTGTAGCTGACCGCCTCGAACGTGTTGTCGGTGACGCCGGGGTTGTCGTTGTTGGAGACGGCCACGACCGACCCGGTGACGCTGTCGACCAGGAACAGGTCGAGGTCCGTGGTCACGCCGTAGAGGGGCTCGCTGTAGCCGAGGAGGAACCGGAGCGAGCCGCCGTTCGACACGGTGAAGCCGTTGCCGTTGTCGGTGCCGGGGCCGGGGTTGAAGTCGTGGCAGTCGACCTCGCCGGCGAAGGCGGCCACCGAGCTCGGGCACGGCGTGCCCCGGTAGGCCGCGGCCTCGTAGGAGCCGACGTCGCTGGCCCCGATGCGGAGGTTCGAGTTGGCCGCCGAGGAGAAGTACACGACGCCCTGGGCGGTCACGTCGTCGACGGCCCGGGCGATCACGCCGTCCTGGTACATCGCCTCGTTGAAGTAGGTGATGTCGTCGACGATCACCTTGGCGCCCGCCGCGGCCAGGTTCCGGATCTGGTTGGCGAAGTCGACGTCGCCGTTGAAGGCGGTGGCGAAGCGGATGGTGGCGCCGGGGGCCACGTCGTGCACGGCCTGGGCCATGGCCCGGCCCTCGTCGGAGGCGTCGGCATCGATCCACTCCGCCTGCACCTGCACGGGCGTCGTCCGGCCGCACGGGTTGCCGGGGCCGGGCAGCTCGCCGTTCGACACGTCCGCGGCGGCGCCCCCGAGGCTGTTGTAGGAGTCCGACAGCACGCCGACCATCACGCCGGTGCCGTCGACGCCGTAGGTGGAGCGGGCGCTCGCGGCGGCCAGCTGGGTGTCGGCCTCGGAGATGATCCGCGATCCGCAGGAGGCGTTGGTGATGGGCCCGACCTCTTGCAGCGCGGCGCGCAGGCCCACGCGATCGGTGGTGCGGTGCACGATCGGCTCGAACTGCTCGACCACGCCGGTGACGCCGGCGATGGAGGCGAGGGCCTGGAGCTGGCCGGGGTCGGCGGCCACGGTGATGAGCCCGAGCGAGGCGTCGCTGGCGATCACCTCGCCGCCGGCCCGCCCGATGGCCGCCTCGGTCGCGGGGTCGACCGCGGCCACCCGCAGGTTCACGAGCAGTCGGTCGTCGGGCGTGCGCAGCAGCGACCCCGGGCCCTCGGCCGGGACGCCGGCCGTGCGGCTCTCCGCGGCGATCGAGCGGTCGGCGCTCGCCGACGCCGCCAGCGCCTGGAGCCGCGGCGACAGGGGCGTGCCGTACCGGCTGCCGTCCTGGGCGCCGCCGGCGCTCGTCCCGAGCGGCGAGACCGCCGCCACCGCCGCCACGGCGAGCGCCGCCGCGCCCCGCCGCACCATCCGCTTGCTGACCATCGACCGGCCCTCCGGAGAAGCCACCTCGCGCCAGGAGGTCCGGCGCCCGCAGCGTCGAAGCCTACGCCGGTCCGGCCCGCTCTGCGCCCGCGATCTCGGGCTCAGCCCTGGGCGAGGGTGGTGAGGAACCGCGCCGCGATCGGCGCCGCCACCCCGCCGCCCGAGCTGCCGCCCTCGACGAGCACGGCGAAGGCGACGTCGCCCTGGTAGCCGGTGAACCACGCGTGGGTCTGGGGCGGGTCCTCGTTGCCGTACTCGGCGGTGCCCGACTTGCCGTGCACCTCGCCGCCGGGCACGTCGGCCACCGCTCCTCCCGTGCCGTCGGTGACCACGGCCCGCATCAGGGCTTGGAGCTGGGCGATGGGCTCGGCGGGCAGCTCGGCGCCGAGGACCGGCTCGGGGGAGGCCGGGTCGATGATGAGCCGGGGCTCCACCGAGCGACCGGCGGCGACCGAGGCTGACATCAGGGCCACCACGAACGGGCTGGCCTCGACCTTCCCCTGGCCGATCATGTCCGACGCGTGCTCGGCGTCGCTGTCGGTGACCGGCACCGAGCCCTCGAACAGCGGCACCCCGAGGTCGATCGGCCGGTAGCCGAGGGCGGCGGCCGCATCGGTGAGGTCCTGGGAGCTGATCGTGCGGTACTGGCTGACGAAGGCCGTGTTGCACGACCGGGCGAAGTCGGTGCGGAACGGCACGTCGCCCAGCGCGAAGCCGCCTGCGTTCTTGAACTCCTTGCCGGCCACGGTGGTGGGCGGGCAGGCGATCACGGTGTCGGGGGTGACGCCGTGCTGGAGGAGGCCGAAGGTGGTGGCCACCTTGAACGTGGACCCGGGCGGGTAGCGCCCCACCGTGGCTCGGGCGAACCCGTCGGCGCCGGCGGGGCCGTTGGCGACGGCCAGCACGTCGCCGGTGCTCGGCCGGATCGCCACGAGGGCCGCCGGCCCCGGGGCAGAGCTCAGGGCGTCCTCGGCCGCGGTCTGCACCCGGGGGTCGAGGGTGATGGTGAGGTCGCTCCCCGCCACGGCGGGGAAGTCCTCGAGCACCGTGGCGGGCTGGTCGGCGGCGGCGCGGTCGAGGCGGACCGACAGGGCGGGCCGGCCGCCCAGCACCTCGTCTTGCGCGAGCTGCAGGCCGGAGAGGCCCGTGAGGTCGCCCACCTGCACCCGGCCCTGCGACGCGGCGGCGATCTCCTCGGTGGCCGGCCCGACCGAGCCGAGCAGGGCGCGCGCGAAGTCGCGGCTGGGAGCCAGGGGGATCTCGTCGGCGGTCAGCACCACGCCGGGCAGGCCGCGCAGCGAGCTGTCGTAGGCGCCGAAGGCCTCCTCGCGGAAGGTGATGACCGAGACGACCTGGTCGGGCGCGGCCGAGGTGACCCGAGACGCGAGGGCCTCCGGATCGACGCCGACGATGCCGGCGACCTGGCGGGCGGTGGCGGCGGGGTCGGCCGACCCGCTCGGCTGGATGCCGACGACCACCACGGGCCGCAGGCCGACGATGGCGTCGCCGTCGGCACCCAGCAGCTCGCCGCGCTCGGCGGCGGCGCGCACGATGGCGAGGCGCTCGCCCTCCTGGGCCACGCGGGGGTGGACCACGGCCGGCGTCCAATCAACGAGCCAGGTGGGGTCGCCGCCGTCGGCTGCCTCCTGCTCCACCAGCTCGACCCCGGACTCGTAGGTCCAGACCCGGTCGCCGTCGAGGGTCCACGTCACATCCAGGGCGGCGCGCACCCGGGCCGGATCGCCGTCCGCGCCCTCGGGCGGGGGGACCTCCTCCAGCGAGGTGACCTCGACCTCGGTCGGATCGGTGGCGCCGGCGGCCGCGAGGCCGGCCACGATGGCCCCGGTCCGGGCGGCCACGTCGCCGCTCGCCGAGGTGGCCGCCACCTTCCCGAGCGATCCGCCCTGCCACGCGGCGGCGAAGGCGTCGGCGGCGACGGCCGCGGGGTCGCCGTCTCGCATGCCGGGACGGCCGTCGTCGGCGTCATCGTTGCGGAACGGCCCGAACCACAGGGCCGCCCCCACGATGGCGATCACGAGCACCACCCCGCCGGCGATGGCTGCATTGCGCTTGCTCACCCGACCTCCGAATCCCGAGCGTCGAACCTATCCACGACGCTCCCCTCCGTGAAGGCGATCAGCGTTGCGAATCTCGCGCGATCCGATGACGAGCTCCGCCGTTCGGCGTACGTTGCGCGCATGCCCCGACTCGGCCAGGTAGCCCGCGGCGACGCTCCCGAGGGGATCGTCCCGATCATGTACGACTACATCTTCGGCGACCGCGACCCCGTCGCCGAGCCTGGGCTGCGGGCCGGGACGCCGGGCAACTGGTGGACCGTGGTGGCCCAGAGCCCCGAGCTGCTCTCGCACTGCGTGTCGGGCTTCGCGTTCTACCGCTCGGAGGAGCGGGAGGTGCCCGCCGACCTGCGCGAGCTCGCCCAGCTGCGCACCGGGTGGGCGCGCGGCAGCCGCTTCGTGTTCAGCCAGCACTGCAAGGCGGCGCGCGACAACGGGGTGGCCGAGGAGAAGATCGAGGCCATCGAATCGTGGTCGGTGAGCGACGCCTACACGCCCGCCGAGCGCGCCGTGCTGGCCTGGACCGATGCCCTCGTGCTCCAGGGCGGCCGAGCCGACGACGCCACCTTCGCCGCCCTGCGGGAGCACCTCTCCGAGCTGGCCATCCTCGAGCTGACCTACATCACGTGCTGGTACGACCTGCACGCGGTGATGAGCCGGGCGCTGCGCCTCGAGCTCGACGACGTGGACGACCCGATCACCGAGCTCACCGGCCCGGGCATCGCCCGCTCCCTCGAACCCGACGCGCCGCTCGAGGGCGAGTGATCGCCCGGCGCGTCGCCGCCCTCCTGGTCGGCGGGACCCTCGTGGCCGGTGCGCTGGCCGGCTGCGGCGACGACCCTGCCTGGTTCGAGATCGCCCACGTCGAGTCGTCGGAGCCGCAGGCCGAGCCGACCCCCGAGGCCACCGATGCCGGGGCCGCCGCCGTCCGGGCGCTCGCGACGCGCCACGACGGCTGGACCGCAGCCGGGGGCGCCGACGTGGTGTGGTCGCCGCTCGCCACCGCCCGGGCGCTCGCGATGGTGCGCGCCGGGGCGACCGGCGAGCTGGCCGGCGCCCTCGACGAGGTCCTGGGCGACGGTGGCGTCGACGCGGTCGGTGCGGTGGGCGAGGCGGTGCGGCGCGACGCCGGCACCACCAGCACGAGCGACGGGACCACCGCCGAGGTCGAGCTCGGCGATGCCACCGCGGTCTGGGGGCCATCGGGGCAGACCTGGGCGCCCGGCTACCTCGATGCCCTGGCCCGGTCGTTCGGTGCGTCGGCCTGGACGGTCGACGTGGCCCACGATCCGGCACGGGCGGCCACCGAGCTCGACGCGTGGGCCGCGGCGCGCGTGGGCGGCGAGCCGAGCGACCTCGTGCCGGCGAAGGCGCTCGCCGACGAGGACCGGCTCCTGGTGACGAGCGCCCTCTCCCTCGCGGCACCGTGGGCCACCCCGGCATCGCTGGGCACGTTGCCGTTCACGTCGGGCGACGGGGCGACCGCCGACGTCGACGTCGTGGTGGCCGACGGGACCTTCGATGTGCGCCGAGGCGATGGGTGGCAGGCCGTGAGCCTGCCGCTGGCCGGCGGCCGCTTCGCGGTGACCGTCCTGCTCCCCGACGACGTCGCGGAGGGGTCGGGCCTGCAGGTGCAGCTCGACGAGCTGCTGGGCGCGCTCGCCGAGCCCGGCGAGCCCGAGCCGCTCGTCGTGGCCGTGCCCGCCGTCGACCGGCGGAGCCGCACCGACGCCGGACCCTTCGCCGAGCTGCTGGGACGACCGGGCGCCGACCTCGTGGCGATGACCGATGACCCCGCGACCGCGCCGCGCCAGGTGGACGGCTTCTTCGGCGAGGCGGTCCTCGCCCTCGGCCCGGCCGGCCTCAACGTCGACGGCGGCGCCAACCGCGGGGCGATCCTCGACGGCATCGACTTCGCGGTCGACCGGCCCTTCGCCCTGGTGGTGCACCACGTGGCCACCGGCACCCCGCTGCTGCAGGCGCTGGTGACCGACCTCACCAGCGGCTGAGTCGCCCGGTGGCCTTCGGGTCGTAGAGGCAGATGACGTCGGCGAAGTAGCGGAGGTCGAGCGCCGCCTGCAGCATCGCCGCCCCCGAGCCGGCCTCGGGGAGGTGCGAGGTGATCACCACGTAGGGCGCCGGGTCGGCGAGCGAGCGCAGGAGCGCGCCGTTCGCGATCGCCTTCTTCAGCGTGTCGGTGCGGATGAGCCCGGGACGGTTGCCCTGGATGCTGCCCTTGTACTCGAACCAGACCGTGGCGCCCATCGGGCTGACGGCCTCCTGGTCGATCTCGACGCCCACCTCGGCGAGGACCCGGCGCCCCCGCAGCTCGTAGCCGACGTGGGCCAGGAGCGTGTCGCACTGCTCGGCGAACTGCCGGCCCTGGATGCCGGCCGAAGCCTGGAAGCTGCGCGGCTTGGCCGCCGCCGGCGCGGCGATCTCCCCATCCACCGGGACCTCGCTGGCGGTGGCGGTCGACGAGTCGTCGGGTTCCCCGCGCTCGTCGCCGGCGTCGAACATGGGCAGCTGGTCGGAGCCGGGCATCAGCTCGCGAGGCTAGGGCGCGTGGCCCGGCTGTTCAGCCGCCGACATCGCGTCGGGCGTCGACCGCGAT
>Ga0116151_10001566_pt1 | contig 21449 bp, 39 predicted proteins | sample AD_UKC117_MetaG_FD_89893 | JGI IMG/M metagenome (GOLD analysis project Ga0116151, IMG submission 89893) | Active sludge microbial communities of municipal wastewater-treating anaerobic digesters from Hong Kong - AD_UKC117_MetaG | ecosystem: Engineered > Bioreactor > Anaerobic > Digestate... | reverse complement strand
TTTTAGATAATTATTATGAAACAAGATTTAACTCTATAAAAAATGATATTAATGAAAAAGAATTAACAGAAAAAATTATTAGTCAATTGAAAAGTAATTTATTACATATTATTAATTCTAATAAGATAAAAATAAAATTAAGAAATGAAAAAGAAGCATTTTATGCCTTTTATAAATTAAAAGATTGTTTTGATGTAGAATATTTCTATGGAGATTTATTTTTTAATAAACTTAAATTAAATTAACAAATACATGTTTGCCGACGTTAACCCGCTAACAAAATAAATTGTTAGCGGGTTTTTTATTCTATTCTAAGCCTAACATTTTATTCAATATATTCATTTGTCCATCATTCATCATATTTTTAAGTTTAAATAATTTATCAAATGTTTCTTCTGTTGTAAAATTATCAAAATTAGATTCAAATTCATTATCTGATTTACTTTCTAATGTTTTTACAAATTGATCTTTTTCTTCTTCTGAAAATAAATAATTTATTTCATTCCATTGTTCTCCATCTATGCTATCTTTAAGTAATTTTGAATAAATTGTTCTTGGTCCGATTTCATTTATATATAATTCTAATATTTTAATTTCTTCTGAAGATAATTCAATATTTAATAAATTACAGACTCCATCAATATTAGATAATTCTAATATTAATTTTCTTGTAATCTCATCAGATTTGCTTTCGGAAATTTCATTTATTTTGTTTTTCTGATTTTCATTTAATGAAATAGAATCAAAATCTTTTTCATGTTTTTTCAATAGATTTTTGGAAAAATATGTTAATGGATTATTTTCAATCCATATTTCTCTTTCTGTTTTTTGTGCTGGCTGTCTTTGCGGTCTTTGCTGTTGCTCTGTTTCTTTTCCAGGTATTAAAGAGGTTACCTTTTTCATAATTATCCCCATTACTTGAGGATTTTTAGTAATATTTCCTACAACCTTTGTAAAACCTTCGTTTCTTTTACGTCGAGTTTCTTCCTTCATTAAGGCTATTTTTTCTTCGGTTTCTTGCTCTTTTTCAAATATAGTTCTTTGTAAACTAAGCCTTCCTAGCTCTACGTTTTTATCTGCTAGTTGTAAATACTTTTCTTGGGATGATTGCGCCATTTCTTTCATTCCAGTAAATACACTAGCAAGTAATCCATGAACTTCCATTAGTTGTTTATGCATATTGCTTTTTTCAACTAACGCAATCTTTAATTGATTTAATTCTCCTTCAGTAAATTCTTGAGCATATTCTTCATCTAAATCATTATCGCTTTTAATTTTTATATCTGTTTGGGAAACTTTTGGACTTATTCCATATTTCCAAGGATATAAATGAATTCTAAATCTAAATGATTGAGAAAGAGTTTCTGAATAATGTGTAATAATTTTTAATATTAAATTTTCTGTTTCATATATATCAAGTTCTTCATCTTTATCTACTTCTATAGAAGCTATTTTGTCTTGTTTCGATCTTGATTTTGCTACTGCTATATTTATTCTTTTTACACCATCGTATTTCTTTTGAATTTGATCTAAATCTTCAGCTATCTTTTTATTAATAGGATGATATAAATCAATATCTTCAGGAATTCCACATTTATCCCAATCTTCATAATCTATCTTCATATTTTTATTATATCATTATTTAAGCAATTGATTAAATCTTGTTTAAATAATGATTATCACTCTGGCAAAATTTAAGCAAAAAACTAAATACTTTCTAATTTTATCAAGTTTAATTCTCTCTGATATGATAATACAGAGAGGACTTAAAATGGCAAAATTAGAAGAAATGAGTAAAGATGAATTGCAGAACGCTCTCGCAAGATTCAAGAAAAAAGAAGAAATGCTGAGGCATGAGCAAAAAGCTCAGGGTCGAAAAATGGCACAGTTACTTTTTTCAACTGCGGGCGCATTAGGCGGAGCTTATCTAGACGGCTCTATGGTTAAAAGCGCTAAAGCAAGTGATGAATACAAAAATGCTTTAGACGCTGAAAGCCAGGAAAAAGTTTTAGATGAAAAAGCTAAAATTGGTGGATTAGATTGGTCATTAGCAGTTGGACTTGGATTAGGCGTTGTTGGATTTGCTGGTTTAACTGGCGATTATGATGACACTGTTCTTGATTTAGGCCAGGGTATGATTGCGGCTAATCTCGCAAGACAGGTTTATGATTCCACTTCAAAACCTGAAGTTGAAGAAGCATAATTTAAACTTAGTATAAAAGAAAAACAAAAAGGAAGAAGAAAAAATGAGACAATCACCAAGATTAAGAAGTAGACCAAATGGTAGGCATCGAAGTGGTGTTCAGGTTGGTTCAGTAAATGGTTACGGAGCTTCATCTGCAAGCGGCGGATTAGGTTGCGTTAATCAGGGTACTCCAAGTGTTTTCGGAACTGCTGGAGTACCAGGATGTGGAACTGCTACTATTCCAGGAACGGAATGTGGCTTCAAAATTCTATGGCGTAAAGTAGACGTTGAAGCTGGCGGTACCGCTGATTTAGAAATTCTTGCAGGTAGAGCAGGAACTTATAAACCACGTTACTGGTATGGTTTCGGAGTTGAAACCGATAACTTAGATACCAATCACCGGTTTGAAATCACTGATATCCAGGTAGCTGGTAAAGCTCAGTTAATCTTTAACGGTCAGGGAATAGGATCACCCGATCGAGGTCTATCAGACTTTATCAATAGACAGGATTTCCCAATGCCAAACGACTTCGATTTCTTCGGATCATCACCAGGTCAGGGAATCACTATCTCTCTATTCAATCCACATGATGTAGGCATTACTGTTTACATTTGTTTTTGGGGCGACGGAGCTGATACTATTACTCAATAAGTAACATCATGATTTACGCCCTAAGTATGATATACTATACTTAGGGCGTTTATTTTTAATTAAAATTATGAACAGATTTTCAAATCCAGGTTATATAGATAACGAAGAAGAATGCAAACCATTCTCAGTTTTACCTACTGCTGGTTGGTCAACTATTTCACCAACGCCTGGAGAGATAGGAAAAAATTATCAGTTATTTTCTTTCTGGGATCCAGCAATATATATTCCTGAAAATACGTTCAGAGTATCACTTTTTCAGAAAAGCCTTCAAACAAATGGAGGACAGCTATGGGAAATAGTTACTAACTCTCTTGAGTTTAGGAATATAAGCGGAGATCCAGTAACACCTTCAACTAAAGATCAAATTATAAATAATCCTAATTTATCAAGATACTCAATTTATACTGCAAGGGTAACAATAAGAGACGGATCTGCATATGGACATGTATTAGATTATGATATAGGTGGCGGTTGTGTATTAGAAGCATTTGGTCAAAGCGTAACAGTAGAAATACTAGGACCACCAAATACTTCAGTAATAAATACTGCTACATTTAGTCCAAATAATATTGCAAATTTACCAACAGCGCCAGCAGATAATATAGTAGTTAATGGTATAGTAACAGGAGCCGTAAACCCTCCAAGTGTTCCAAGAGGAGTTAATTCTTTACCATTAAAACTAACAAGATATACTCAAGTTTTAGCAACCGCTACAAATTTTGTAGCCATACCAGCAGGCGCAAGAGAAGTAGAAGTAAAACAAACTACTTTAGCTCCAGCAACAACAAATGTTAATTTTATAGCTAGAGATAATGCAGCATTTCCAGTAGTTGGAGTAATACCATTAGTAAACAATGCTTCAGCACGAGTTTTAATACCAAATGCAGCTCAATTTATAGATACAGGGCCTCCAAATGCAGATACAACTAGAAGATTTACATATATATTTGTTTTAAATTCATAATTAAAAAAGGAAGAAGAAAAAATGTCAGATCAATTTCATCAAACAAACATTAATACTACAAAAGAAACTGTTAGATTTGTAACCACAACTGCAACATTAGAAACATCAGACGCATCAGTTCTAATATTAAAAACTGGTGTTGCTTATGCAGTAACACTTCCAGATTCAAAAGCAGCAAAAGGGCAGGCTATTGATATAGCGGTTCTAAATCAAGCTGGATCTAACGTAACTCTTACAGCAGTAGCCGGCGACACTATTAATGCAGCGGGAACTCTTGTATTAGATGTTGCTGGCGGTGTAACTGGATTAAGAATAAGATCTTGCCAGTTAACAGCGGCTCCTACATATGGATGGAGAATTATAGCTAATACAGTTTTATAATTTAAAATGTCTGTTGAATTTAGCATAATTACAGACTATTTTACAATAGAAAAGGAAGTTATAGCAATTGAAGCTGTAGCTTCCTTAAATTTAAAATGGATGGAAGAAAATGATCCTTTATGTTTAGGATGTAAAAGTATAAAATATTTGCCTCCACCTCAAAAATACAGAAGCGATACTATAGTTATTAGAGATATTTCACAAATATTAAAAGATGGAAGCGCAAAATGCGATGAAATAGTTGCAGTATTTTTAGCTTTTGAATGGTACAATAATAGAGAGGCTTATGCTTATATAGAAAATAAAGGAAATGGATTATATCACGCTAAAGCTATTAATGAATTCGGAGAAGTTTTAGATCCATCTCTTAATTTAAAATATAAACAAATGGAGTCTCCGTCATGCCTTTGCCCCTTGTTCCATTAACAATTTGTGGATTAATGTTAACTAAAGTTTTAGGTAGTAAAAATACTACTAAAAACGTAAGTAATAAAAAATATTTAAATTATAAAATAAATGAATTAGAAATGAGATATGAAATTATTCATCAAATAAGATCTGGTGTACATGATCCTGAAATCGCAGCAATAAATATTATAAGAAATAAATTTCCTATAGAAATGTCAGAATATCCAGCTTTACAATATGCTTACAAATTTGATACAAAAGATCAATATTTAAATTGTTTAGAACAATGGGCAAATAAATATCCTTTGCTTTCTATAATACTATGTGATACAATAAAATATGTAAAAGGCTGTTTAAATGATTTACAATGATTCCAAAAAAACTGAAAGAACAATAGGCTTAAGATCATTTGGAATCAAACCAAGATGGTGGCCTTTACCAAAAAGTAGACAAAAAGCATTTATAAGATGTCCAGATTATGATATAAATCCATTTTATGAAAAAGCTTTATGTTTTAAAAAAGAAAACAGTTGTATTAATGTAAAATATTTTATATTAAATTTAAGTTATAAAATAAATTCATTACTTAGTGGTAGATTTAATTTTGATGAGGCTGCAATATATAAAGCTTCTAGAGCGGCAGCAGGAATATTTAATGGAATATATTTAAAACAGCCAGTTTTAGGAGACAGTGGTCTGTCTTATAAAGAAATAGCTGATATGTTAACAATGGAAGCTTTTAAACAATTCTTTAATAAAGAACAAGTTCATACTATAATGACAAGAGCGCATTGTTTATTAGGTGAATGGTCTTGGTAAATAACCAATGAAAGAAAACAAACTAATGAAAAAAGAAATAAATACAGAGCCAGTAATAGTTATTGTTCAACAAATGAAAACAGGAGATATAAAACTTACAGATCCAAAAGGTGGAGAATATATTTTAAATACTAAAAACTCACATAAAGTTATACAAGATATTTTAAATGATCCTGATATGCCGCAATATAATATAAATGCAATAGGAAGCGGAGATCCTATTAAAGATATGTTAAACCAAGGATTAAAAGAAGCAACTCCATTTATTTTACAAGCTTTACGAGATAAATTAATTAAAAGGTAATATGCCGCAAACAACAGAAGACGCAATAAAAGAAGCAAGTAAAGCTAATAAAGAAACTGCTTTTTATTATAAGTTGGCATTAGTTGTTATTGGTATTGCAGTTATTGTTGATTATAAAAGGAAAAAACCTTAAAATAAATGATAGAACTCCTGCTAGGACTAGCAACAATTTTCTTTATAGCAAAGAAAAAATCTAGTTCTATATCTAATACCCAACCTACTTATATTCCTCCAAAAAAAATACCAGCAAATTGGGAAGAATTAGAAAATCTTTCTTTATATGCTGAAGAAATTTCTAATATTCCAAATTTAAGAGATTTTTTAATTGCAACTTTTTATAGAGAAAGTAAAGGAGTTGCAACTGCATATAATACAAACAATAACGCTTTAGGATTATTTTGTGAAGATTGGAATTATAATGGAAGATATAAAAATAATCCATATAAAATATTTCCATGTAATTCTGAATTTAATAAAAATAAATGGGGAAAAGCGGCGGGACTATCTCAAATGATGCCGGCTACGGCATTAAATAATCCATATGCATATAATCTAGATCCAGATATTTTATTTGATCCTTACGAACATATACCATTAGCTATTGATTATATAGTAAGACTAACAGAAGATAAAAATAATACGCCGTATTTTGGAGACATAAGAGCAGCTTGGTGGTATCCAAGTTTATTAAATAAACCATTTTCAGATAGTAAAAAATCTAAATCATTATCTGCATTTAAGAAATCTATTTCGGATGCAAATGAAAAAGGGCTTGGAATAAATCCTCAAATACCTGATATAATAGTTAATGTAAATGATTATCCTGGCTATGATTATGTCAGAAGCAAATTTTTAGAACTTAAAGATTTTAATAAATCATAAAGAGGGTTATTTTTAATGTCAAGTTCATCAGCTCAATTACCATGGTGGCTAATAGCAATAGCTAGCGCGGGTATAGGTTATTTTACTAAAGAATATCTTGATACTTATTATAAGGAAAAGAAAGAATTAGATTTTCAAGAATATGAAAAAAGATTGAGATCAAGACATCCAGAAATTACAGAATTAGAATTAAGAGAAAGAGTTTCTCCTACTAAAAAAGTAATTAAAGATGAAGAAGAGATCGATATCTAAAAAAAGTTCGATTTTGAAAGTAATGCCAGATCCTGGCCCGTGCGCCCTTTTAGGCTATACTTTAGAATATAAATGGAATACAGGTAAGTGGTCTACAAGAAATAAAAGTTGGGCATTTTTATGGTCTCCAAAGTATAAATATATAATTACCATGAAGATGCCTAAAAAATTAAAAGTTGTAAACAGTAAAGATAAAACAGCATCAAAAATAGTTGAAATATTTAAAGCTAGACCAGCTAAAGAATTTTATGAATTTGATATGTATGATGGTCCTTTAGTAAAATTAGGTAAAGCAAAATATATTATTTACAATAGTGATAAATGGTATTCAAATAAAGATTATGATTATATACATGATTTTGAAAATGTAGATATTTATGCAAATAGAAAAATACGGCCAAGTTTTTTTGTTTGTAAAGGTGGAAGACTAACAATTACTTCGAGAGGAATAGTTTGGTAAAATGAATTTATTAAATGTATTAATTTTAGGTGGATTAGGCTATTTTGCATATAATCAATTTAAAAAACCTGTAGATAAAGCTGTAGACAAAATTGATTCAAATTCTAATTCATTAGAAAATCAATTTAAGAATTTAAAATTTATAAAAGAAAAAGGTGATGATTTTTTAAATAATGTAGAACATCCTTTTGTTTATATTTATAATAAAAATAATGAAGACTCTATTAAATTGTTAAAGGTTTTAAATGAAGACTCTTCTTTGCCAGTAAATATAACAAAATTTGCAATAGAGTGTTCTGATCAATTTAGCAATTGTAAAGATAAAAACGCTTATGGGTTTTTAACTTTTGATTCTAATGGAAATAGATTTAATTTTGTTAATGGAGATTTATATGATTTAAGCTATGATGAATATGGAGATAAAATTAATCAATATTCAGATATCGAAAATAATTTAGATAAATTGTTTTTCTACGCAAAAGAATTTACAAATGGTAAAATGTCTGTAAAAGAAGCTAATGAAAATAATTATTTTAAATTATTAGGAGAAGCAAAAGGAAAACCAAAAGGTGAAAGAAGTATGGTTTTGGCTAAAAGTGAAGGGTGTCAACCTTGTGTAAAAACAAGTTATCAATTATATAGATTTTTAGAAGAAAATTCTGATGAAAATTTAAATGTTTTTTCAGTTGATGTTGATAAATTTCCATTATTTAAACAAGAATATGCTGTAGATATAACACCAACTTTCTTTATATTTGATGATGGATATATAGTAAATGAAACTGATGGAAGCTTTTCGACTTGGAAAGATTTAGAAAAATGGATTTTTGATAAAGAGAGTTATGCTGAATAATGAAAAAGAAAAGAAAAAAATTAAAGAAAAATCCAAATGATTTTGATTTAATTTTAAAAGATCATTTAATTAATGATTTAAAATATTTTAATGATAAATATTTAACAAATACTGATATTAATAGATATGTTGGAATATTAATAAGTTTAATTATATCTAATCTAAATATATTTAGAAAAGAATTTAATTTAAATAAAAAAAATTTGGAGAAATATGATTATATTATAGATGATATAATTTTAATTCTAGAAACCATATATGATTATATAAATATAATTATAGAGAGAAATGATAGCTTTGATCATTATAAATATAATAATGATTCAAATAGAATATTATTATATATTCATATCATTATAAAGGATTTAGAGTCAATATCTTATAAGAATAATCTTTTTAGATATAAAAATTATCTGGAAAAAATTAGTAAATTAAGTGAAGATTTATTAGTGTTAACATATTAAATAAATTAATATGAAAAAGAAAAAGAAAATAAATAAAAGAATAGTAAAGAGAAATCCAAGCGAAAAATTATCAAATGAATTTCTGATAATTTACGAAAATATTAAAAGAGTTTATTCAGAATTTTATTATTTGGATAAATATAAAATTGATAATAAAACATTAAAAAATTTTAATAAAAATAATGAATATGAGTTAGATGAATTGTTTTTAATTTTAGAAACATTTTTATATTATTCGATTGAATTTGGTGCAAGATCAGGTGAAGGAAAGAATTGGAAATTTTATGAAATTTTAGATCCAATAAAAAATAAAAGAAATTTAACATCAGATAAAATATTAGAAATTTCGGATGATATAATAAGAATATTATATGAAATAAATGATCAAATAGAATTTAATAGAGATTTTACTGAAAATAAAAAATATATTAAAATCTTTAAAGATCTATCAGAAAAATCATTAAAATTGAGTAATAAGTTAGATTTTAACTGAAACTTCTTCAGAATTCTTACTAGCCATAATACATATTATAATAATTCAATTGAATATGATGATGAATACAAAACTTTTTCTAATGTAGATAAAATTTTGTATAATCTTATGAAAATTTTTAATTATTTGGAAAACATAAGATTAGAAATTCTTAATAATAAAATTGATAAATAAATGATTTTTCTGAAAAAAGTGTTGGTTTAATATATATGATAAAATAAAAACGTGGCATATAGAGTTTTAATAGCAAATCCTGCTCCTAGAAAAAAAAGAACTAGGCAGGATTTTTTAAATTCTGCCAAAGTAGAATTTTCTAAGAAAAAAAATCCAGCTTCTTTCAAAAAATTAAAAAATTCTTTTACTAAAACTAAAAGTAAACAACAAAAGTCTTTAATAGTAAATCCTTCCGATAATTATGTATATTCTATTGTTGAAAAACAAGGATATTATGATATCTATTTAATAGAAGGTCAAGTTTTATCTTTGTTAAATCTATCTTTAATAGGAAAAGAAAATAGTATAAATAAGGCTAAGAATAAAATTAATAGGCTAAAATATAAGGGCCCAATTTATAAAATTGATAAAAATAACAAAATCAGCAAACTACGACAATGAAACATAAGTCATATTTAATAAAACAAAATAATGATTTGTCATTTACAATAAGACAAAAAGGATATGGTATTATAAAAGATGATATTAAAGATTTTAAAATTGCTGTTAAATGCGCTTTAAAAGATGCTGAAAAAAAGGAAATTTATTTAGATGATATTGAAATTTATCATCAATTTAAAAATAGAGAAATAGATTCAATAGACATTGATGAAGATGCTATTAAAGAATTAGGTATTGAAATTGAAGATGAGGATGACTCAGATGAAGATGATGATTTTAGAGGTTTTGGTAAAAATAAAAGATATTTAGAAAGAGATAAAAAAGATAATTTATTAGAAGGTTTAATATATAATTCAGATGTAGAATTATTTAATAGTGTTAAATCTTCGATGGAAGGATTATTTAAATGAAAAGAAAAACTAAAAAAGTAAATAAAAAGAAAAAGAAAGTTTCTAAAAGAAAAACAAAATCTTTTTTAGTTAAAAGTGTAGAGAGACTAGATGAAGAATTAAATAAAATAGGAAGAAAAACTAAAAAGACTTTAAAAATAAATCCTTCTACCGGACCTTTAGCAATGCCTAGAAATGTAGAAGACGCGTTTGCTTGGGGATATGTAAAAGGTGTAGAAAGAGGATTAGACGCTTGCGGATTAACCGATTTTATAGAAAGAAGAAATCTTAGAAAGAAAATAGCTGAAATAAAATTAAGATGGGAAGAAACTGCTGATATAGAATTAGAATCTCAATTAATGGGATCTACTAGATCTAGAATGCCTAGTGTAGAAGAGGGAAGAGGGTTTGGTAGAAGAGGATAAAAATAATGACTTGTACAATTGATATACAAGCTTGGGAAGCAAATCAGCCAGATACAGATAATATCTTCTTATTAGAAGCGATACAAGATATTAATTTTAAGACAACTAATTTAAAATTAGAAACTGAATATAAAAAAGATATTTCAGATCTATTAAAACAAAAAATAAAAACAGATTTAGAGAAAATAGAAAAAAGATTAGAAGCTTATATAAATGTTATAGAAGAAAATAAAGTATCAATAAATAAATATGTAGTAAATCCTTTTATTTATAATAAAATACCATCAGATTGGGAATATGTATATCCAGATATAGAAAAGCCTAAAAAGGGTGAGTGTGAACTTCTTGCAGATTTAGAATCCATGAAATTTTTACCAATGGACGAAAATATAGTTCCGGTGGTAAAAGAAAAGAATATATTTGAAAAGTACAAATGGTATTTTGCTGGAGGATTAGGTATACTAGTAGTGTTTTATTTTTATAGTAAAATTAAAAGGGATGTTACATGGTAAAAAGAAAAACCGCAAAACGTAAAACTAAGAAAAAAGTAATTAGGCGTAAGATTAGAAGAAATCCAGATGAAAATCGTTTATTAAAAATTAAAAGATCTTTAGAAGAAGATGATTTGAAAATTAAAAAAATAAAGTTATATAACGATTATTGGGAATTAAATGAATCTAGAGATAGATCTCATACTTGGTTATATATGATTAAAGTACAAGATACTATAACTGAAGAAGAATACATAATTATGTTTTATATTTACCAAGAAGGTGGACATAATTATTGGTCTGGCAGGCTCAATGATCAAGAAAAAGAATTTGCAAAAAAATATAATTTTATATAATTTATCATGACTAATCGTTTCGGACCGCCTAAAGCTTGGAGAGGACAAACTGAGGAAAATCTCGGTTTATTTCATGAATATTGGGAAAGATTAGGATGGTATTTCGCTGCTTTAGATTGGTCTATATATGCAAGAAAGCTCTCTGGAGAAATAGTAAAAAATACTGCGTATGATGAAGATTTGTTTAATGAAATTTGGACATCAGAACTTATAAATTTAAATAGTGATGTAAATATAGTTTTTGATAATTTGATAAATGATCCTAATAAGTATGTTAATAATGTTCAGCTAAATATCTTTTTGCAAAAAAGATTAAGAGATATAGTTGAAATATTTTTTCAAATTTTAGAAAAATTAGGTTTAAATCCAGAAGAAGATTATAAAAATGAGTATTTATATAACTATGATGATTTATCAGAAAATGGAGAAATATCTTTAGGAAATTTAACTACAGCAGTTTTATATTTAGATAATTTACCATCGGAAAAAAGAGATACAAAACAAGAAACTGCATATGCTAAATCTATACTAGCAAATTTATGGACATATTCTAATCCTTGGGGTAAATATCAAGCTCATGAAATATATACCAAAAATGGCTATAATATAGATATAGAATTATTTGGATTAGGAGATAAAATTTTAAATTTAGAGTTAGTAAATCCATGGCCTTTTTTTGATAAAAAAGTTGTAGATGTTGATGGAATAAAATATGAAGTTAGCGCCGCCGATAGATTATTAATCTATCGGTATGATGAAACATTAAAACAAGATTTTTTAAATGCTTTTATTTACCCATTTTATATAGCAGGAGATTATTCTTATAAAACAGGCAATAAGATAGTTAAAGATGTATCTCGGGCAGCAAAAGAAGGATATGTTGAATTAAGTAAAAATGCTAAAAAAGCATTTTCAAGAATAAAAGATACTTTTGAACCAATAACCAATCCTAGTAATTATTTTGAAAAATATTTACCTTATTTAGTTGTACCTGTTTTATTAGGAGCTGTTGGAGCAGTTTATTATGCCTATAAATCAAACTAAAGCAAGACTAGGAAGATTACCAAAAGAAGGTAAAGAATTATGGATTGAAATATATGATAAAGATTATTCAAGAAATAAAGACAAAGAAAGAGCCTCTAGAGTAGCTTGGTTTGTTGTTGGCAAAAAATATAAAAAAGAAGAAAGTGGAAAGTGGATGAAAAGAAAAGGCTTAAAGAAAAAGTCAGCTAAACGAAAGACTGCTAAGAAAAAATTACAAAAAAGGAAAATAGTCAGACGTAATCCATTAGAATTAGATGAAGATTTAGTATTATCAAGTAAATTATTTGATATTTACTTTAATAAACTTAATGATCATCCGAATTTTAAAGGGCTTTATAAGGAAGCTAGAAAAAATTTATTAAAAACTATAGTTTCTATATTAGAACCAGCACAAGGTGAATTAGCAGCAAAATATATAGTTAGATCTGTTCTTGACAGTGCAATTGATAGTGATGTTTTTGGACATAAACCGGAATACAGCGTAAAAAATTTGGAAGATTATTTAGAAGAATGGGACGAAAAGGTATATTAAAAACAATAATAGGAAAATAAAATGCCAAAACGTAAAACAATTAAAAAGAAAACAACTAAAAGAAAAACTACAAAACGCAGAGTATTAAAATTAAGAAAAAATCCAAGTAAAGAAGCCCATGCAGAAATGGCAGAACGTTATTATAAAATGGCAATGAAAACAGAAGATTTAATGAAAGCATTTGAAAATTCTGTAATAGCTTTACATAATGCTAAACTTGGAGGAATACCATATTCTAAATATGAAAAATTAAGAAATCAATTGCAAGAAGATATTAATTATCAAAGATATGATGAGATTTAATCATGCACACAAATCCAATAAATTTTAAAAATATTTTGCATATACAAAAGTATGCAAAAGAAATTGAAAAATTATTAAAAGAAGATTCAAATATTCCTTATTGGGTTTCTGATATGTTATCTTCTGTAAGTTCAAAAATGTCAGAAGTAAAACATTATTTAGAGTTTAAGCAAACTGGATATTTTGAGTATACTTCCGACTGTAATAATAATTGTAAATGTAATAAAAAAACAAAAGATAGAAATGAAATAATAGATGTAGTGTCTAATCTTATAGATGAAAGAGACGAAAAAATGATATAATAGTTAAGTGAGGTTGATAGATGGCTAAAACAAATAGTAAAAAAGCAATAGGATTATTAGGCGCTGGCGCCGGATTGCTATTGCTTTTAACAGCCGGAAAAGCGTCTGCAAAAGATAAAGAAGGAAGTTTAAGTGGAGGAGATTCTTCTGGAGGTGAAGATGGTTTCCCTGTAGGTCCTAATGGAAAATGTCCAGTAGGGTATGAGAAAAAACAAGGACTTTGCTTTCTTCCAAAAGACTCAAATGATAAAAATAATGGAAAAAGCGGCGGAAGTAGCAAGAAATTAGCAAAAAACGCTTTATTGATTAGTGAAGATTGTACTAAATATAAATTTGGCGATGAAACAGGAGATGCTTTTTGGGAATCCTTAGCTCCTGTAGCACAGCAGTATGTAGATGAAAATTACACTAATTCTTATGATATAGCAATACATTTATTAAAGCAATTAAAAACCTCATGTTTTAATACTTTGCTAACATTACAAGATTTAGAATTAAATGAATTTGAATTTTATAGAATATTAATGTTATTCAGAAAAGAATTTCCAGAAATGTTTATTCTTTTATCTTGGTTAAGAGATAAAATTGAATTTGATTTATTTGCTGGCGATTCTATGATTTTAGTAGATGATGATTGTTTAGTTACTGGAATTGGTGTTTCGTGGGCAGAAAATACAGCGTTACCAATGTTAGGCGCTGCATTAGATCTAGAAATTAAAATGCCTGGAATATCATCAGAAGCAGCAAGTAAAGTTGGAGATCCTGAATATGGAAATAAAGTACACCCTGTAACAATCAGAGAAAATGCTATGAAAGCTGTTTTAGCTCTAAATATTCCATGGTGTGTAAATGTACTAAATACTGATTCATTTAATAACAAAAATGCAGATTTATTAAATGAATTATATAATATGATTTTTGATAATTATGACTCTATGATGGAAGTATATGAAGAAGGGTTCTTTTTAGGGGAATAAAATGAAAAATTTATTAACACTTGGAATAATTGGCGGAGTTGCTTTTTTATTAGCTTCTAAAAAAGCTAAAGCTGCAAAATTAGAGAAAAAAGTTGAACAAGATTTAGATCTATTAACTGAGCAAGAAAAAGAACAAATATCGCTTCTTCATAAACATAATGAATTAGTTGATAAAATATTATTATCTGAACAAATTCAACCTTCAGTTTTAGAAAATTTTGATCAGAATAAAAAAGTACATATTTTAGTTGAAAAACAGCCGGAAGTATTACTTAAAGCGCAAGAATTATCAGGTGTAGATGGAATACTTAGTGATAAAGTTAAAACTTTATTAGTTTCATTAGCTCCAAATGTTGATTGGAATAAACAAACTACAGAATTAGATGATTTAGAAGACGGTGTCACTTATTTTATGACAATGGCTGATGCTAATTGGCAATATATGAATGGGTAATTTAAACTAATAAATTAATGCAAACTAAGAAAAAAGCAATAGTAGGAATTGGAGCAGGAATAGCTGCATTGCTATTATTTATGTCTCCAGCTAAAGCTTCAAATAAAAAACAAGTTATTGAAGATAATGGAGAAGTTGATGATGTAGATTATGATTTTGAGCCTCCTCCAAAACAGGATAAAAAAGTAGATTTATCTAAAGTTGATATTTCAGCTACTCCTAAACCTGGATCTTTTTATAAAATCCAAAAAGGAGATACTTTATTAAATATTGCTGGAGATGCTTTTAATGTTGGAGCCGGTGGAACAAGATTATCTAAAGCTAAGATGATTAATAAATCAAGATACAATGAAAGATTTATTGTCCCTGCTCCAGATTCAACATTTTATAAAAATCATTTTCCAATAGGTTTAATTTCCTTTTTTCCTAATTATTCTTTTGATATGTTAGATCAAATAGAAGATGAAGTAATAGGAAGTAAAGGTAATGGTGGATCTTATCCTATAATATGGATACCAAAAGATTCAAATGACGAGCCAGTGTTTTATTATATTTAGGATTTAAAAAATGGTTAAACGTAAAACTTCTCATAGAAAAACTACAAAACGAAAAATTAAGAAAAAAATAACTAATCGCCAAGCCAGAAGAAACCCAGGTTTTCGTGAAGATATAGAATTTATTGATTTTAGAATTGATGAATATTTTGATAGATTTATTGTAAATATATCAAAACTCTTTAATAAACTATTTGATCAATCTTTTCCCAAAATAATTGTAAAAAAAGCTGATTTATTTTTTAATAAAAATGGTATATTACTAAAATATATAGTAAATAGCGAAGAATGGACAAAAGATGATATGAAGGAATTTATAAAAGAAAACGTTAAAAATAACACTGTATCAGATTTTAAAATTAAAATTTATGAAACAACTGATTCACATGGGAACATGTTAAGAAACAACTATACTTATACTTTAGAAATGTTATTAATACCTAAAATAAATCTAAAAAATATAGAAGAATTTTATTTTTAAAGAAGGGAAAATCCAATGGTAGCAAAACGAACAAAAAGAAAAGTAACTAAACGTAAAGTAGCAAAAACAAATCCTAGACGACGTAAAAAAACCACTAAAAGAAAAGTAGCTAAAAAACGTGGTAAAAAAAGAGCTAAAAAACGGTCAAGAAGATAATTTATTTAGGTATGCTAACCATTCTGGATTTTCCCAGAAACAATAACTGCATATCTTATATATATTTTCTTTTTTAGTTTGAAAATTAAATAACTTAATATTAAAACCAGCAACCCTAAAAGGTTCTGGTTTATTTTTATTTATACAATTTTTAGCATTACAAAATTCTTTATTATTTAATAACTCTAAATCACTCTTGTGATATAAAATTATATCTTTATTTTTAAATAATTTAAAAAATGCAGCATTTAACTTATAATATTTACTTGATTCATAAAATAATTCTTCAGGTATTTTGTATTTTTTACCTATTTTTAATAGATATTCTTTATCATATGGATATACTGTTAAATAGCTACTTTTTCTAGAAGCACCAAAATAATATTTTTCATGATTTAATATATAATCATCATGTAATTCTGTTAAAATTACATATGGAAAATTTTTAATTTGATTCATTAAAAAAGAAAGTTATATATGCTATAAATATATAAATCGCACCAAATAAACTAAAAAATAATGATATGTTCATAAAACTTTCCTAAATGTTAAATTTATTCTTTTTTTTTTATTTTTCTGTTTTGGGATAGAATGTTTATATCCAATTTGCATATCATTCATAATTAATAGATCATTATTATTTAATTCTAATTTTGTTAAATAATCTGTATATTTATTTTTTATTAAAAAATTTCTTGTTTCACCAAATGATAATGAAGCTATTACTGAAAAATCTAATTCTTTTTCATCGTCAGAATGATAACCCACATAATCATTTCCATTTTTATAAAGATTAATTAATATAGAGTTAAATTCAAAGTTACATATTAAATTTATTTTATTTATTAAAGACTGTAAATTTTTTGGTATAGATTTTTTTGAGTGAGAATAACCAGTATAAGAATACGGTTTTTCTCCAAAATAGCAAACTGAGCGAGAGCTTATTGTATCATATGGAAGATTTAATAAAAAATTCCATTGTTGTTTGTTTATGTTATACCAATTTCTATATACAATGCATTTATTATTCAGGAAGGATTCTTTGATAACCAAACTCATTTTGTTCGTATTTCATTTGTTTTATAATTTCTCACAAGTTTTTCTTAATTGTTCTTCATTAAATAATTCATAAGTTTTAGGAAATAATTGATTTACTATTTCACCTAAAGCTTTTGCGTATTCTTGTATTTCCCATTGCGCATGACTATCTAATCTTAGATTTAAGAAATGTAACCAATTTCTTAAATTTGCAGACGCTCTAAATTTTGTATATCTTGCAACTGGTAAATGTATTCTTGCCAATTCTTTTGGTATACCATCTGCTAAGGCTTCATCATAAATTTCTTCAATTAATAAGTATAATTTTCTTAAATTATTTATAAACTTTTGTGCATTTTCTTTAGTTAATTCTTTTGAATTTTCTATTTTAGAAGCTTGTTTATTAGTTATTTTTACTTTACTATCTAGTAGTAATCTTTCTAATGTTGGTAAATAATTTTCATTTGGTAAAGAAGAATATCTACCACTTAATTCATTATAAGATTGTGTTCTATGCCTATGCCATTGTCTTGTAATAAAAATTGGACATTTTATTTCTATAGTCAAGCCGCACATTTCAAATGGAGTATGGTGTTTATTAATCCATAAATATCTTAGAAGTTTTAAATCTTTCTTCCATCCTTGGAAACCTTTATTTGTCGACATTCTTGCAGATTCAATAATATTTTTATCTGAACCCCAACAATCTATAAATTTAATATAGCCGTGATCTAGTATTTTTTTGTTCATATATAAATCCAATCATTCTCAATAACACAATTAGCATTTTTATGCAATATAAAAAGTTTAAAATTTAAATAACAATCTGTTATATAAAATTTTCTTATTTTATTACCACTATATCCATTATAAACTTTTTCAAATAAAATATCTTGCTCGTATTCTTTAATCAAGTTAATTATTCTTCTTAAATTAGTTTCTACAGTATGAGCATAAACTATTTTTAATTCTCCTAGCCAACCAATATTTTCTGAACTAAATCTATGATAACACTCATTACTTAAAAAATTAAGTAGTAAATTTTTAAACTTTTCAAGATCTTGCAAATTTACACATTCAGGAAATGGTAAAAATATTTCAATTTTAAATTTACCTTTTTTCGAATCTTGTATTATTTGATTTTCTAGATCTTTTAAATTTTCTTCAGTTAATATTAAATCTAAAAATTCTTTTGCTAAATTTATTTGATTGGTTTTAAAGTTTATTAGATTTTCTTTTATTTTGTTTTCTAGATCTTTGCTGTATATCATATTTTAAAACTATAGTACAATCTTTTTAAAAGCATTTATTACATGATCTACTGATCTATGTTTTTTCCAAACAATATAATCCATATTTGAATTCGTTATAATAACAGGACTATTATAATCATAATTTATTTTAATAGTAAAATAATTACCTTCAAAAGAAGTAAAACTTTCCCTTAATTCTATATTATTTATATCTACTAATTCTAACAATTTTTCCAATAAATCTATTTCAAATTCGTATTTTTTTAATATATTGTTTCTGAATTCTGACACTAGATCTTTTTTATTTTTAAATAATAAACTATTTGGTTTTGTTGGCATTTTTCATTACCCCCCTACATAAAAACTTACAATGACATATTCCAATGCCTATTGCATCACTTATATCATTATCTTTATTGGAAATCAACTTTAAATTTAATAGTTCGCATACCATTCTACTAACTTGTCCTTTTTTTGCACTTGCATCATTAGTTAATTGTTTTTTGATAGTTGTAGGATGATAATATTTCATTTTTGCATTAACATCTAATCCTAATGCAAAAACCAATCCATGAGTTTTAGCCAATTTTAAAGTTGAATCAATGTTTTTTCCAATAAATATATCCTCTAATACAACATAATCTATAGGATTATATTTATCAAATACTTCCTTATATTGATAATATATATATGGTAATCTTTCCATAAAATTACCATCAGAAATCTTAATTTTCCCACTATCTATATAGTGAATTGATTTTTTTATATTTTTAGTTTTTTTAAAAAGTTCAATATCAAGATCTAAAACAGACCAACCAGAACTTTTTGTAGCTGTATCGGAAGATAGAATTCTTATCATTTATAAGATCTGTAATTTTGGCTTCATATCTTTTCTTATGTCTGAAAATAATTGATTCATTATTTTTAATATTTCTTCTAATTCTTCCATATTATCTTTTATTCTTAACAAATTTGATTCGGGTATAAATGAATATTTATCGAATTCTTCAACCAATAATTCACTATTAAATTTAGCTACATTTAGTTTTATAGATATATCTTCCAGTTTACTATAAACGGCTCTGTCTACTGGATTTTTTCTTAATTTTCTTTTAGTTTTAGGCGCTCTCTTTTTCATTTTTATATTATGACTTTCCAACTTTTTTAGATAAATTATAAAGTTGGTCTTCAATTATTCCAGCGCGATAGTCGGCATTGTCTATAAGCTCAAGTTCAAAGTCTTTATCTTTTATATTTAAATTATATATTTTAACAAGAGCAAGCCTAGCAAAAAAATATGATTCTAATAATTTTTTAATACTTGAATGTGAATCTAAAATAGGTAAATTAATTCTTATTTCATCATAATAATCGGAAGATAAATTTAATAAATCTTCGATATTTTTTTCACTAGGATTCCCATAAACTATTTTATCAACTATATCTCTTTTATTAGGATTTTTTCTTAATTTTTTCTTTTTGTAATTTTTCTTTTTAGATGTCTTTTTAGACGTTTTCTTTTTCATTTACCAGCCCTCCTAATAATTTTTAAATTCATCCACCAAAGCTCTTAATCGAGCCCCCAATTTACGGATTTGGCTCTCAGTAGTTTGCCTCCCCCAGCTAATTCGTATTGCTCCTAGGCATAATTCAGGCTCTAATCCCATAGCCTCCAATACATGACTCGCTTTATCTTCTTCGCTCGCGCAGGCGCTACTTTTACTTAATGCAAATTCATCACTTATTGCGCTAATTATCTCATTATTTTTACAACCTTCAAAAGAAACGTTCAAAATCCAAGGACATTTGTTTTCTAAACATCCATTAAAATGGATACAATCTATTAAACTTAAATCACTATATAAAATATCCTCTAGCCACATAGCTTTTTGCCAATCACTATTCATTTTTTCACGTGCAATTCTAGCCGCCTCTCCTAATGCAATTATTCCTATTACATTTTGTGTACCGCTACGTAATCCGTTTTCTTGGCTACCGCCCTCGATAAAAGAGTTTAAGTCAGATTTATCGATTTCATTCGATAGGTATAACGCACCACACCCTTTAAGGCTATAGATTTTATGCCCTGATAAAGACAAAGAATCTATATTCATTTCCTTAACGTCAATAGGTATCTTGCCAAAAGCTTGAGTAGCATCAGTATGGGTAATAATATTATCATTGTATTCTTTACATAAAGAAAAAATTTCTTCAATTGGAGATATTACGCCTGTTTCATTATTTATAAATATAGAACTTACGAGATTTAAATGTTTATCATTTAATAAATCTTCAAGATAATTTAAATCTACTAAACAATCATTATTAACATTTAATAAATCATAATTATAATTTTTTATTGGTTCAAGTATTGATTTATGTTCTATTGATGAACACGCTAAATCACAATCACAATCAAATGCTTTTAATATTAAATTATTACTTTCGGTAGCTCCAGATGTAAAATAAATCTCTTCTGGCAAAGCTCCAATAGTAAGAGCTATTTCACATCTTGCTTTTTCAATTGCATCTTTAGCTTTTTGACCATAATAATGTTTAGAAGAGGGGTTTCCAAAATTATCTCTTAATTCTTCTGATATTTTATTTATAATACATTCTTCAACTGGTGTAGTTGAAGCATAATCTAAATAAATCATTTTTAAGTTCCTTGTATACAATAATCTCTTAAAATATCAAAACCTTTTTCCCAAATATATTTTTTGTCTGGATCTAATGAATTTTCAGTAATTGGCATTCCATATAAATCTGTTAATATTTCTTGATTTATTTGCGCTACTAATGGATTAACTTGTGGTTGTCCTAATACTTCAACTGTATAACATAATATATTTGGATCTTCATATTGATCTAATATTTCATTAAGTTTTTCAATATAAAAATCTTCCATGTAATCCGGCCAAAGTGGTTTACATTCTCCATTTTCTAAATATTCATCATTATT
>Ga0116151_10001547_pt1 | contig 21619 bp, 14 predicted proteins | sample AD_UKC117_MetaG_FD_89893 | JGI IMG/M metagenome (GOLD analysis project Ga0116151, IMG submission 89893) | Active sludge microbial communities of municipal wastewater-treating anaerobic digesters from Hong Kong - AD_UKC117_MetaG | ecosystem: Engineered > Bioreactor > Anaerobic > Digestate... | reverse complement strand
CAGAGCCCCAACGACCAACAACGAGACGGTCAAGATCACGACTCACAACGGACTCCTCAGCAGACCCAGTAACGGTCCCCAGTCCTACCAGCGCCCACGGTCGTTAGTCCGGTCAACATCACCGCAGCGATCGCTCGTCGTCGCCGGACTGCGCAGGAAGCGGATCCACTTCACCCAACGGCTCGATCTCGTGCCGGACGGCGTGGTCGACCCGGTGGCCGATCGGGTCGTCGAGATGCTGCTGCGGAATCGATGCTCAACGGCCTTCCTCGTCGCCTATGAGGACGTGGCGGGAGAGTCATGGCTGCTCGCCGATGCGGTCTTCAGCCGGCTCCGGGCGGCGGGGGTGGACATCATCGACCAGGTCGTCGCCAGGGACGGCCGGGTCCACTACCCCCGCGAGGACGGCCCGCTCAGCGATGTCGGTGACCCGCTGCCGACCGATGACCGGGTTCCTGCGGTCGCGGACTTCATTGCCCGAGGGCGCCGCCCGGCAGCCAGCCGCGGGGAGCTGGAAGAGTGGGTCGGCGCGAGCGCGCAGGCCCCGGCGGACGTCGTGGCAGCCGTGCGCAGGCTGCTGCCCGGGCAGGCGCTCGGGGTGCCGGTCGACCTCACCGCCGTGCGCGAGCCGGCGATCCGGGCGTGGGGCGGCTTCCTCAGCGTCGAGGACGACAGCTGGTTCGGTGCTGAGCCGGCCGCAACCGCCGCCCAGATCGCTGCGATGCTCGTCGGTCTCGCCGACCGCGACCTGCGCGACCTCGTCATCGGCTGGCTCTGTCCGGGGCAGCTCGACGGGTCCGAGCTGCCGACCGACCTGTTGGGGTGGCTGGAGGAGAGCTTCCCGGCGCGCGACTGGCAACGCCGTGACGCCGGGTCCGCCAGCGCCGACGACGAGCAGTGCGTCGCCCGCCTGCAGCAGCGCCTGTGCTGGTTGGCCCGTCAGGCGCCCGAAGACCACGCGCCCGGAGTGCTCACCGTCCTCGCGGCATACGCCTGGCACTGTGGCGACGGCGCACTGACGAACTCGGCCCTGGACCGAGCGCTGCGGATCGACCCCTCATACCGCCTCGCGCTGCTGCTCCAGCGGGTGGTCGAGCTGGGTCTGCGCGAGGAGCACCCGGCAGTTCCGCCGGCGCGCCGGGCCAGGCGGGCCCGGTCGCGTGCGGCTCGCCGCTGGCCCGCTGCCGGCTGACGTCCGGCGGCTCGTCGCGCGTGTCCGGGACGTGAGCGTCCCTTGGGTCCACTCCGGCCTCGCCGGTACCATCGCGGCAGGTCATGAGCGCCAGCGCGAAGCCCCGGCTCGCTGGACGGCAACCCTTCCTCGCGATGGGGTGCCCCGGGTGATGACCCGGCCGTCGGCGCCCGCCACGGCAAGCGCGAGCACGAGGAGAGTCGGTGACGGTGATTCAGGAACCCCCCGGCGTCACCAGCGTGTCGGGGGCCTGGCGGGAGGACGACGGCCCGGGCCAACGGCGCTTCGTGGCGCTGGGCGACCTGCCGCTCGAGCGAGGTGGCGAGCTGCCGGGCGTGCGCCTGGCCTATCAGACGTGGGGCACCCTGTCGCCGGCCGGAGACAACGCTGTGCTCGTCGAGCACGCGCTGACCGGAGACAGCCATGTCGTCGGCGATCTCGCCCCCGGCCATGCGTCGCCGGGCTGGTGGGAGGGCATGGTCGGCCCCGGCTGTCCGATCGACACCGATCGGTGGTTCGTGGTCGCCGCCAACGTCGTGGGCGGCTGCCAGGGCAGCACCGGCCCGTCGACGCCGACGTCGGACGGTCGACCGTGGGGCAGCCGGTTCCCCTTCGTGACGATCCGTGACCAGGTCGAGGCCGAGCGACTGCTCGCTGATCACCTCGGGATCGGCCGGTTCGCGCTCGTCGTCGGTGGATCGATGGGCGGCATGCGGGTCCTGGAGTGGGCCGTAGGGCATCCGCACCGGGTCGAGCGTGCCGTCGTCATCGCCTCGACCGCTGCGGCCAGCGCCGATCAGATCGCCTGGGCACAGCCTCAGCTGCTTGCCATCCGACACGACCCGCATTTCCACGGCGGCGACTACTACGGCGAGCAGCGGGGCCCGCAGCACGGCCTGGGCATCGCCCGCCGGATCGCCCAGGTGACCTATCGCAGCGCGGCCGAGCTCGACGAGCGCTTCGGGCGCGACGCCCACGGCGACGAGCAACCGCTCGGGGCAGGCGGCCGCTATGCCGTCGAGAGCTATCTGGACCATCACGCCGGCAAGCTGCATCGGCGCTTCGACGCCAACTCCTACCTCGTGCTCACCGAGGCGATGAACTCCCACGACGTCGGGCGTGGCCGGGGAGGGGTCGACGCAGCGCTCGGCCGGGTCACCGCGCGCACCACGGTCGTCGCCGTCGACTCCGACCGTCTCTACCCGGTGGCCCAGTCCGAGCGGATCGCGGCCGGCATCCCTGGCTCCCGGCTGTCCGTCGTCCGGTCCGCGAGCGGGCACGACGGCTTCCTCATCGAGGTCGACCAGGTCGGGGACATCATCCGGGAGTCGCTCGCCGGGTGATCGCCCTGGCCGGTGGGAGGTGACCGGTCTCGCCACGTGGGCTGTCTCGTGGACGCGCCCGATCCGGTAACGTCGGCCTTACCCGAGAGCGGGCTTGGTCAGGAGGTCGACAGTGACGGTCGTGGTCGGGTACGTGCCCACCAAGGAAGGCCGCGCGGCCCTACGTCGCGCAGCAGAGGAATGCGAGCTGCGGCACGCCAAGCTCGTCGTGATCAACTCTCACCGCGGCGGGAAGGACTTTGACGCCGACGAGTCCGCTCGCTTCGAGGAGGAGCTGAGCCGGGTCCAGGCCAAGCTGAGCAGTCTCGGCATCGAGCACGAGGTGCGTCAGCTGGTCCGGGGGAACGAGCCCAGCGAGGATCTCATCGCGGTCGCCGAGGAGGAGCACGCCTCGTGCATCGTCATCGGTCTGCGCCGCCGCACGCCGGTCGGAAAGCTCATCCTCGGCTCCAACGCCCAGCGGATCCTGCTCGACGCGACCTGCCCGGTGCTTGCCGTCAAGGCCGCCGCCGACGACTGACGAGCGGCCGACCAAGGTGCCGAGCCGGGCTTGCGACTGCAGGTCGGGCCCGGCCGGTTCGGCAGAGCGGGTGGCAGCGTTTTATAATGTCGGTCGAACATGCGGAGCATCCAGCGGGTCACCGACCGGTCACCATCGTGACGACACCGACCAGCCGCCTGGCCGTCACCGCATGACGTTCGATCCACCCCAGTTCTTCGATGCCGGAGTCGGCCTGCCCTTGCCTGGGCCGCTGCCCTCCGGCGAAAGGTAGTCGGTGTCCGTGTCCCGAGCCTCCACCCCGTCCGACGTCCCGGCGCTGCCCGGGGAGTTCTCCCACCCCGAGCTGAAGAAGCTGCTCGCCAAGGGCCGCACCCGTGGGCAGGTGGATGCCACTGCCGTCCGCTCTGCCCTGGAGGCGGCCGACGTTCCCAGTCGGCGGATGAAGGCCGTGCTGCGCGCGCTGGAGGACCACGGGATCACCGTGCAGGTCGACGCTCCGGCGCCGAAGGGGAATGGATCGGGGTCGAGCGCGCGGTCGGCCAGCACTGGCAGCAGGGCCAAGACCGCGGCGAAGTCGGCCGATGCACCGGCCGCCGAGGCGCCCTCCGCTCCCGCCAAGGCCACCAAGACGGCGGCGAAGCCGGGCACGTCGACCGAGCCCTCAGCCGCTGCAAAGTCCGCACCGGCCAAGGCTGCCGCAGCCAAGAGCGCTACTCCCGCCAAGAGCGCTGCCCCGGCCAAGGCAGTCGCTGCCAAGGGCGATGCCCCGGCCAAGGCCGCACCGGCCGCGAAGAGTGCGGCCAGCAAGGCCGCTGCCCCCGCCAGCCCTGCCAAGGCGAGCAAGCCGGCTGCCACGAAGGCCGCCGCTGCGAAGACGGCCGCGCCCAAGAGCGCCCCGGCAAAGAGCACCAAGGACGACGACGAGCTGGTCGCCGTCGATGCCATCGAGGACGTCGACGTCGATCCGGAGGCGGACCTCGAGGGCGAGGACGTCGAGCTCGCCGATGACGCCGAAGAGGCACCTGAGTCACCCGACACCGGTGACGCCGGTGACCCGGGCGACGACGCGGACTCTGACGGCGAAGGCGAGGGCGAGGCGAAGGCTGCGGTCGAGGAGGAGAGCGACGACGCCGGCTTCGTCATTCGTGACGACGACGAGGACGACGCACCCGCTCAACAGGTCGTCACGGCGGGCGCGACGGCCGACCCGGTCAAGGACTACCTCAAGCAGATCGGCAAGGTGGCCCTGCTCAACGCCGAGCAGGAGGTCGAGCTGGCCAAGCGCATCGAGGCGGGTCTGTTCGCCGAGGAGAAGCTCAACTCCGGCGACAAGCTCGAGATGAAGCTCAAGCGTGAGCTGTGGTGGATCGCCCAGGACGGCAAGAAGGCCAAGAACCACCTGCTCGAGGCCAACCTGCGCCTCGTCGTCAGCCTGGCCAAGCGCTACACCGGCCGCGGCATGCTCTTCCTCGACCTCATCCAGGAGGGCAACCTCGGGCTCATCCGGGCGGTCGAGAAGTTCGACTACACCAAGGGCTACAAGTTCTCGACCTACGCCACGTGGTGGATCCGCCAGGCCATCACCCGGGCGATGGCCGACCAGGCGCGCACCATCCGCATCCCGGTGCACATGGTCGAGGTCATCAACAAGCTGGCTCGGGTGCAGCGCCAGATGCTGCAGGACCTGGGCCGCGAGCCCACCCCGGAGGAGCTGGCCCGCGAGCTCGACATGACGCCGGAGAAGGTCGTCGAGGTGCAGAAGTACGGCCGTGAGCCGATCTCCCTGCACACTCCGCTCGGCGAGGATGGCGACAGCGAGTTCGGTGACCTCATCGAGGACTCCGAGGCGGTCGTGCCGGCCGATGCCGTGTCCTTCACCCTGCTGCAGGAGCAGCTGCACTCGGTGCTCGACACGCTGTCCGAGCGGGAGGCGGGTGTCGTCTCGATGCGCTTCGGCCTCACCGACGGGCAGCCGAAGACCCTCGACGAGATCGGGAAGGTCTACGGCGTGACCCGCGAACGGATCCGACAGATCGAGTCCAAGACGATGTCCAAGCTGCGGCACCCGAGCCGCTCCCAGGTGCTGCGCGACTACCTCGACTGAGAGGCGTCCCAGGCCGCGCCGGCGAGTGAGGAACGAACGAGTCGGCCGAAAGCGGCCGGTTCGGGACGCCGGCGTTGTGACAGCGTCCCAGGCCGCGCCGGCGAGTGAGGAACGAACGAGTCGGCCGAAAGCGGCCGGTTCGGGACGCCGGCGTTGTGACAGCGTCCCAGGCCGCGCCGGCGAGTGAGAAACGAACGAGTCGGCCGAGAAGGCGGCCGGTTCGGGACGCTGTCGTTCGTGAGTCGCTCAGCCCGGGGGAGCCCCCGGGTCAGCCACGCCGGCCGAGCCGCCGGATCCCCGCGGCGACCGGCGCCATCCGCCGGCTGACGGCGGCGCCCAGGCGGGCCAGGCGGGTTCGCCACCAGGCACGGGCATCGCCGGGGAACAGGACTGCTCGGGCCCGCTGCTGCCAGGACCGGGTGCGAAAGACCGCGTGCAGCACGACCTTGGCCTGGTCATCGATCGCGTCGACGTCCAGATCGCTGCCCGGCCGCGCGTAGCGGGCCCGCTCGACGGTGCGCAGCAGCGCGCCCAGGGCCTCCCGCGAGGGCTCACCGAGATAGCCGACCCGGCTGTAGTGGCCCTGCCAGTCCCGCAGCGTCCCGCTCGGTGGCGGGGGCAGGCCGAGGTCGGTCAGCCGGATCGACAGCTCGCCGAAGGTCGCCTCGGCCCGCTCGGCGGGGGCGCCGCCGGCCCGCCGCAGCCGGCGCAGCAACAGCGCCGTCGCCGGCAGCACGAGCAGCCCCAGCAGGCCCAGTGCCACGGTGAGCCAGGCCAGGTGAACCGGATCGGCGAGCCACGCCTGCAGCTTGTCGAGGAGGGGCTGGTCCAGCTCGGTGAGACCGCCGGCCGGCGTGTCGGTGCCGTCCAGCGGCGCGCGATCCGGCCGGTCGAGCGGATCGATGCTCGACCGGGGTGCGCTGGTGACCGGTGCGGTGGGCGTGACGACCCGCTCGGTCCACGCCGGGGCCGTACCCGTCCGGGTCGCGGGGGTCGGCTCGAAGCGCACCCAGCCGGCCCCGGGGAAGTACAGCTCGGGCCAGGAGTGGGCATCGCTGCCGACCACGGTGTACCGGCCGTCCTGCAGCGACCCGGGGAGGAACCCGATCGCCATCCGGGCGGGTATCCCCGCCGCCCTCGCCATGAGCACCATGGCGGTCGAGAACTGCACGCAGTAGCCGCGCTTGGAGGCGAAGAAGGCCGACACCGGATCGAGTGGGGCGTCACCTGGTCCACGCACGTCGGGCAGGGTGAGCGTGTAGCTGAAGCCGCCGGTCGAGCGCAGCCATTCCTGGATGGCCAGCGCCGCGTCGTATCGGGTTGGGGCCGAGCCGGCCACGGTCGACGTGAGCTGCCGGACCAGAGCCTCGGATCGCGGGTCGAGCTGCAGGGCGACGGCAAGCTCGCGGGTGGGGCGGATCGGGTCCTCGCCGGCCACTCCGTCGGTGCCATCGCGCAAGAGGTCGGGGGTGAGACCGAGCTCGTAGTACGTCGTCGAGTACGACGCCGGCCGGGTCTGCACGTAGACGTCGCTCGTCGCCTGGTCGACCTGCCACGACACCCCGTTGAAGTCGCCGGCAGCCAGGGGCTGCGGCGTGGCCAGCGCCGGCGGGTCGAGCCGGTAGTCGTCGACCGCGATGATCCGCTCGACTCGCGGCAGGCCGGGCGCGATGTCGAGCCGCGCTGCTCGGCCGAGCTGCGGAGCGGGCCGGGTCCACGTCGTGCCGTCGAAGCTCGAGGCCGCGAGCACCCGTAGTGGCGTGCCGGCGGGAGCCGTCGTCGAGTAGCGGAAGACGACGGTGGCGTCGCCTCCCGTCAGGCTCCGGCTGACATCGAGGGTCGAGGAGTAGCCCACCCGCGCGTTGCCGCGGCCCTCTGCGTTGCGGGCCAGGCCGTCCAGGACGAACCGGGTGGGCAGGTGCGGCATCACCGTGGGGACGGCCAGGGCGAGCAGCAGCACCCCTATCCCCGCCCGTCGGGCGATCGTGCCGAAGCGATGCACCGGATCCTCGTCGCGGAACGGCGTGAGAGGGGTCGCGACCGTCGAGGCCCATCCGCGCATCGAGAGCTGGGCCGCCCGGGCGAGCAGCACCAGCCAGGCGACCGCGGGAATGAGGAAATAGGGCGCGGCGAGCGTGGTGCCGTTGTTGGCTGCGGCAGCGACGTAGGCCGCCAGCAGCGGCAGCCCGGCGGCCGCCGGTGCCTCTCGGGTCACCGCGATGTGATCGACCAGGATGGCGACCAGGACTCCGATGAGCGCGAAGGTGAGATCGACCCCGGGATTGCTGGGCACCGGTGCGGCCGCGTAGTAGACGGTCTGCGCGAACTGCCCCAGCAGCCGGCTCACCTCACGGGCCGTGTCCAGCGTCGGCAGGCCGTACCACGTGGTGGCGCGGGCATCCTGCCAGGTCACCGCGAGCAGCACCGCAAGCAGCTGGACTGCGACGATCACCACGCCGCGGGTGGTGAGGCGAGCCCGCACGGCCATCCCCACGCCGACGACGATGACGACGAGCCAGAAGCACCGCGCGAACCAGCTCATCGTCGTCACGAGGGTGGTGAGCGGCAGCACCGCGGCCAGCGACGCCACGGCCGCCAGCGGCGCCGGGACCACTCCTCGGCCGCTCATCGCAGCACTCCCTCGCCGACCCGAGCGGTGGCTCCGCCGACGCGCGCCCACGCGTCGCCCACCTGCTCGCCAAAGCCCACCGTCGTCGCCCGCCACCCCGCGCCGCGCAACAGGTCGACCGCGGCGCGGGCGCCGACGCCGATCTCCTCCCGCTGCCGGCCGAAGGACACCGGGTCGAGGACCAGCCCGATAGCGGCCGACCCCGGCTGTCTCAGGGCCCCCATGGCGCGCAGGGTCGCCTCGTCCTGGGCGGCCACCACGGCGACGAGCAGGCCACCGCCGGCGAGCAGCCCCTGACCGGCCCGGATCAGGTCGCGCAGCACGAGCGCCGGCGCGGTCTCGGTGAGCGCCAGGCCCTCGACGGCACGGTCCGGCTCGACCGGCAGGTCGGCGTGGCCGTCCTGAACTGTCTCCGGGGTGAGCAGGTGCACGGCATACCCCTGGCTCGCGACGTGCACGACCACCGAGGCGACCGCGCTCACCGCCCACTCGAAGGAGCTCGCCGGACCCGACCCGGCGTGCGCCTCGACGCGCGGATCGAGCAGCACGACCGCGCGCCGCCGCGCCGGTCGATCCTCCTGGCGGACCATGAGCTCGCCGACCCGCGCCGTCGCCGGCCAGTGGATGCGGCGCAGGTCGTCGCCGTCGCGATACTCGCGGATCGACTGGTCGTCCTCACCGTGCAGGGCGACCATGAACGGGATCTCGCCCTCGGCGCCGACCCCGGTGCCCCGCGGCCGAGCCCCGCCGAGCGGCCACACCCGGGGCAGCACGACGAGCTCGGTCGGGTCGCCGACGTCGACGAACCGGGTGGTGAGGCCGAAGGGGTCACGCAGCTGGACGGTGAGCGGCCCGAGCAGCCATCGGCCACGAGCCGGCGGCCGCACGGCATACCGCAGCCGTCTGGTCTCGCCCCGCCCGAGCGAGCCGAGCAGGACGCGTGGCCGCTCGCCGAGCTGGTAGTCCAGTCGCTCCTCGGCCACCATGAGCGGCGTCCCGCGGCCGCCCTCGTTGGTGACGGTGACCGACACGACGGCCGTGTCGTCGGCGCTCACCCGACGGGGATCGCTCTCGCGGGTGACGACCAGGTCACGCGGACGCTGCCTGGCCAGCAGCGAGGTGAGCAGGACGAGCGCCAGCAGGAGCACCCCGATCCGGCTCAGATCCCGGAAGCCGAGCAGGTAGCCGCTGAGCACGAGCGTGAGGCCCGCGGAGACGAAGGCGCGACCGCGGGTGGTCAGCGCCTCGAGCATCCGGCGCACAGGCTCCCCTCTCTGACGGCGTGGTGTCGTGGCCCGCGGGTCAGCGCCGGGCCACCGGGACCGGCGTCGAGCGCAGGATGTCGGCGAGCACCTCGACCGGCGTCCGGTGCGCGAGTGCCGCCTCGCCGGAGAGCATCAGGCGGTGGCCGAGCACGGCCGGCGCGACCCGCTGGACGTCGTCGGGCAGGACGTGGTCGCGGGCCTCGAGGGCGGCGTGCGCCCGCGCGGCACGCAGCACATGCAGGGCCGCGCGCGGCGACGCCCCGAGCCGGACGGCGGGCGAGGTGCGGGTGGCATTCGCGAGGTCAACGACGTACTGCCGGACGGCCGGGGAGGCGTAGACGTCGCGCACGACGCGGACCCGCCGAGCGATCGTCGCCGCGTCGGTCACCGGGTCGAGGGTGTCCAGCGGCGAGGCGCCCCCATGGCTGTCGAGCATCTCGACCTCGGCGGCCGCCGACGGATAGCCCATCGAGATCCGGGCCATGAAGCGGTCGCGCTGCGCCTCGGGGAGGGGGTAGGTGCCCTCCATCTCGATGGGGTTCTGGGTGGCCATCACCATGAACGGCTGCTGCAGCCCGTAGGTCTGACCGTCGACGGTGACCTGGCCCTCCTCCATGCACTCGAGCAGTGCGGACTGGGTCTTCGGGCTGGCCCGGTTGATCTCGTCGCCGACGACGATGTTGGCGAAGATCGCCCCGGGCCGGAACTCGAAGTCGCGGACGTCCTGGTTGAAGACGCTCACCCCGGTGATGTCGGAGGGCAGCAGGTCAGGGGTGAACTGGATCCGGCGCACCGAGCAGTCGATCGACCGGGCCAGCGCCTTGGCGAGCATCGTCTTGCCGACGCCGGGGACGTCCTCGACGAGCAGATGCCCGCCGGCGAGCAGCACGGTGATCGACGTGCGCACGACCGAGCTCTTGCCCTCGATGACCTGCTCGACGGCTCCGGCGACGCGAGAGCACACCGCTCTCAGCTCGGCCAATGCCTCGGGGGTGGAGCGGTCCTGCCGCGGGGCATCGGGGTCGAGCACCCCGGACATCTCGGATCGTCGTGCCGCTTGACGCTGCCGGTCCTCGCTCACCGATCGCCCTCCACTTCGCTCCACCGCGCCCGCCCGCCGGGCGCGGCCGGGGCCGCTGGCCGTCCGAACACGGTACGTGCCGTGCTCGCCAGAGCCAATCACGATCACATCACGACTCGGTATGCCGCGTGGCGAGCCGAGTCGGGACGGCCGGCCGGACCGGCGGGCGGCTCGGGCCCTCCACTTCGCCCCACCACGCTGACCAGCAACGTTGCTCCGGTCCGGGGGGATCGCTGGGGTGAAGGTGGGGAGAATGCATAGGAAAGTGGAGGGAAGTGGAGTATGGTGGGGCGCCAAGGAGAGCTGTGGCGAGTGGCGGTCGCGGCTCGGGTCGAGACGGCAGGGGAGGAGGTGCGCCGTGGCGGGCTTCATCGGCTTCCTCGGCACCTACACCCCCCGGCTGGACGAGAAGGGGCGGCTGATCCTGCCGGCGAAGTTCCGCGAGGGCCTGGCCGACGGGCTGGTCATGGCCAAGGGCCAGGAGCGCTGCGTCGTCATCTATCCGGTGGCCGAGTTCGCCAAGCTCGCGGTCGCGGTCCAGCAGGCGCCCAGCTCGGTCGCCGGTGTGCGCGACTACAGCCGGGTGCTCGCCTCGAGCGCCACCGACGACGTCCTGGACAAGCAGGGTCGGGTCACCATCCCGCCGCTGCTGCGCGACTACGCCGGACTGGATCGCGAGCTCGCCGTCATCGGCAACTTCAACCGGGTCGAGGTCTGGGAGCAGGGCGCCTGGGCGGCCTACCTGCAGGCCAAGGAGCCGGGCTTCGCCGAGCAGTCCCAGGAGGTCGCCCCTGGCCTGTTCTGACCGGACACGACGGTGCTCATCTCTTGAGTGCCTGTCCTTCGGTCTCCAGCCGCTTCCGGCCCCGACGGGACTTCCCCCCCGCCGGGCCCGCCAGCAGCCACACCAGATCAGCACGATCACCCGCTCGAACCGGACCACCGGATCGGCGCGGACATCGAAGCGGATGGAGACCCGAGCGCAGGAGTCGAGCGAGCGGCATACCGACAGCGCATCCGCACCACCGCACGACCGCCACACCCACCAGCAGGCCTGATCGATCCGGGAGGAGGACCGATGAGCGAGCCGACCGCCGCCGACCGGCACGTGCCGGTGTTGCGTGACCGGGTCATCGACCTCCTCGCGCCCGCGCTCCTCGAGCCGGGCGCGGTCTATGTCGACGGCACCCTCGGCATGGGCGGGCATGCCGCCGCCGTGCTCGAGCGCTTCCCCGAGGCGCGGGTCGTCGGCATCGACCGCGACGAGCAGGCCCTCGAGCTCGCCGGGCTGCGCCTGGCCCCGTATGCCGCGCGGCTCGAGCTCGTGCATGCGGTCTACGACCAGCTCGACCGGGCGCTCGACGCCCTCGACCTGCCGACCGTCGACGCCGCGCTCTTCGACCTCGGGGTGTCCTCGCTGCAGCTCGACGAGACCGACCGAGGCTTCGCCTATCGCGTCGACGCCGCCCTGGACATGCGGATGGACCCGGGGTCGGCCGGGCCGACGGCGGCCGACGTCCTCAACGGCTACGAGCCGGCCCGCCTCGAGCGAGTGCTGCGCGACTACGGCGAGGAGCGCTACGCGCGGGGCATCGTGCGGGCTGTCGTCGCCGAGCGCGAGCGCGAGCCGTTCACCCACTCGGGCCGGCTCGTCGAGCTGCTCCGCCGAGTCATCCCGGGGGCCTCGCAGCGCTCCGGGGGACACCCGGCCAAGCGGACCTTCCAGGCGCTGCGCATCGAGGTCAACGGCGAGCTCGACGCCTGGCGCCGGGCGCTGCCCGCGGCCATCGCCCGGCTGCGGGTCGGCGGCCGGATCGCCGTGCTGTCGTATCACTCGCTCGAGGACCGGATCACCAAGCAGGGCCTCGCCGAGGGTGCCACCTCGCGAGCGCCCGCCGGGATGCCGGTCGAGCGCCCGCAGGACGCGCCCTATCTGCGCTTGCTCACCCGCGGCGCCGAGACCCCGGACGCCACCGAGGTCGAGGCCAACCCGCGCGCCGCCTCGGCCCGACTGCGCGCCGCCGAACGCACCCGCCCCACGCCCGCCCACGGCAAGGAGTCCCGATGAGCCAGGCCACCGCCCTGACCGGACCGGCCCGGGTGGCCGGCCTGCGCCCGGATCCGCGCGCGCGGACGACCCGCCGGGGCGGCTTGCGGGTCGTGCCCGCGGCCATCGAGCACTCCCGCACCGGCGTCTTCGCCGGTGCCTGCATCGCGCTGCTCGTCGCGGGGCTGGTCACCCTGCTGCTGCTGCACACCCAGCTCACCCAGGGCGCCTACACCCTGCACGACCTGGAGAGCCGCACCGGCCTGCTGGCCGACCAGCAGCACGCCCTCACCCAGGCCCTGGACGCCGAGCGCAACCCCACCGTGCTGGCCCAGAAGGCCGTCGCGCAGGGCATGGTGCCGGCCGGGTCGATGGCCTTCATCCGGCTCTCCGACGGCACGATCATCGGCGAGGCCAAGCCGGCCAAGGCCGACAAGGCCGTGACCATCGTCGTCGCCCCGAAGCCGGGCGGGTGAGCCGATGACCCGCCCGACGAGGACGACACCGCCGACGCCGCGCTCGGCGCGGACCGCGCCGACCCGGACCGCGCCGACCCGGACCGCCGCGCCGCGGACCGCGCCCGGCCGGACCGTCACGAAGCCGGCCGCGGCGAAGCCGGCGGTGTCGAGGCAGACCACGGCGAGGCCCTCCGGTCCGGCCGGCGCCCCGGCCCGGCGACCCGCCCCGAACCGTGGCGCCGCCCCCCGAGGGCGGGAGGGCGGCATACCGGCGGGATCGGCGCACCGGCGAGCCGGGAGGCCAGTCGCGCCGCCGCGCGCTCGCCGCCCGCGGCCGGCCGCACCGCCGCCCGCGCCCCGAGTCCGCCGACCGGTCCGCCTCGGCAATCCGCTGGGTCGGGCGCGGGTGCTCTACGGCATCACCGTGTTCGTGCTCACCGTCTTCGCCGCCCAGCTCGTGCGGGTGCAGGTCTTCGACGCCTCGGCGGTGCAGCAGGCCGCGCTGACCAAGCGGCAGGCGACCGTCGTGCTGCCGGCCGTCCGCGGTCAGATCGTCGACAGCCGGGGCACGGTCCTCGCGACGAGCGTCGAGCGGCGCACCATCACGGTCAACCAGCTCGCCATCGCGAAGTACGAGCGGGTCATCGACGGCAAGCGGGTGCAGGTGGGCGCCGTCGGCGCGGCCCAGCGGCTCGCGCCGCTGCTCGGCACCACCCCAGAGGCGCTGGTCTCCGAGCTCGTCGGCACCAAGCCGTACACGATCATCGCCAAGGGCGTCACCCCGCTGGTGTGGCGGGACATCAACGCGATGGGCATCCCCGGCGTGCTCAGCGAGGTGACCTTCGAGCGCGAGTACCCCGCGGGCATGTCGACGGCGCCGCTCGTCGGCTTCGTCGGCTCTGACGGGGCCGGTGGCGGTGGCCTCGAGTACCAGTACCAGCGTCAGCTGGCCGGCACCCCCGGCGAGGAGGTCTACGAGCGCACCAAGGACGGCCGGGTCATCCCGTGGGGCAGCCAGTCCACCGTGCCCGCGACCGACGGCTCGACCGTCCGGCTCACCATCGACGCCGACCTGCAGTGGTATGCCCAGAACGCGCTGGCCGCCCAGGTCGCGCACGTCGGTGCCAAGTCGGGCTACGTCGTCGTCATGGAGGCCAAGACGGGCAAGCTGCGTGCGGTCGCGAGCTATCCGAGCTTCGACCCCGGCAACGTCGGGCGCACCCGGATGGGCGACCTCGCCAATCCGGCCTTCGTCGACGCCTACGAGCCCGGCTCCACCGGCAAGGTGATGAGCCTCTCGGCGGCCATCGAGGAGAAGGTCGTCACCCCGACGACCGGGGTCATCGTGCCCAACCGGATCAAGCGCTCGGACAAGACCTTCAAGGACCACATCGACCACGAGACCCAGCAGCTCACAGTCGCCGGCGTGCTCGCCAAGTCGAGCAACATCGGCACCATCCTGGCCACTGAGGGCGTGCCCGCGAGCACCCTTGACCGCTACTTCCGCAGCTTCGGCATCGGCGCCAAGACGAGCGTGGACTTCCCCGGCGAGTCGGCCGGTCTGCTCGCCACTCCCGACAAGCTGTCGGGGTCGCAGCGCTACACCGTCATGTTCGGCCAGGGCTACTCGCTGACCTCGGTGCAGGCGGCGGGGGTCTTCCAGACCATCGCCAACGGCGGGGTCCGGGTGCCGCCGACGCTCGTCGAGAGCACGACCGCCGCGGACGGCACGGTCACCCCGACCCCCGCCCGTGAGGGCATCCGGGTGGTCTCGGAGCCGACGGCCAAGCAGGTCTCGCAGATGCTCGAGGAGGTCACCCTGCCCGGTGGCACGGCGCCGATGGTCGCCATCGACGGCTATCGGGTCGCCGGCAAGACCGGCACCGCCAACCGCTACGAGGACGCCGCCGGCGGCTACAGCGGCTACACCGTCTCGTTCATCGGCTACGCCCCGGCCGACGACCCGCAGTTCGTCGTCGCGGTCACCGTGCAGAAGCCGGCCCTGGACAGCCCCGGCTCCGGTGCGATCTGCGGACCGGTCTTCAAGAGCGTGATGACCTACGCGCTGCAGGCCTACCAGATCCCGCCGAACGGCGCCCCGTCGCCGACGATCCCGCTCACGACGACGCTTGGCCCCGGCGACCCCGGCGTCATCTCGGACCACCGGCCCAACGGCTAGCCTTTCCCCTCGTGCGCACGCCCCGTCCGGCCGTCCGGCCCGTCCCGCTCGCTGCCCTCGTGGCACGACTGGGTGCGGCCGCCGACCCGGTCATCGGGCCGGCCGACCTCGAGGTCACCGGCGTGAGCCTGGACTCGCGGACCGTGCGCCCCGGTGACCTGTATGCCGCCCTCCCGGGCTCGCGCGCGCACGGCGCCGCGTTCGTGCGCCAGGCCGTCGACGCGGGTGCGGTCGCGATCCTCACCGACGCGGCGGGGGCGGAGCTGGCGAAGGACCACCTCGGCGGTGGCGTCGAAGCCGTTGCGGTGGTCGTCACCCGAGAGCCCCGGGCGGTGCTCGGCGAACTCGCCGCGCTCATCTACGGAGAGCCGGCCCGCGACCTGCGCCTCGTCGGCATCACCGGCACCAACGGCAAGACGACGACGGCCTACCTCGTCGAGTCCGGCCTGCGCGGGCTCGGCCTGACCACCGGTCTCATCGGCACCGTCGAGACCCGGGTCGGCTCGGACCGGATCGACTCGGTGCGCACCACCCCCGAGGCCACCGATCTGCACGCCATCCTCGCGGTCATGCGCGAGCGTGGCACGGACGCGTGCGTCATGGAGGTGAGCAGCCACGCCCTGGTCCAGCACCGGGTCGACGGTGTCGTCTACGACGTCGCGCTGTTCACCAACCTCAGCCAGGACCATCTCGACTACCACCGCGACATGGACGACTACTTCACGGCCAAGGCCGGCCTCTTCACGTCAGCCAGGGCTCGCTCCGGCGTCGTCTGTGTCGACGATGAGTGGGGCCGAAAGCTGTTGTCCCGCAGCGAGATCGACGTCTGGACCCTCTCGTCGTCGAGCGCCGACGCCGACTGGCGGGTCACCGTGCGCGAGTGGCCGCACGCCGAGCTCGTCGGGCCGGGCGGCACGCTGCGCCTCACCTGCCACCTGCCGGGGACCTTCAACGTCGTCAACACCGCGATGGCCGCGCTCGCCCTGCTCCGGCTCGGGTATGCCGCGGTCGACGTCGAGCGCGCGATGGCGACCGAGCCGGTCGTGCCCGGGCGGATGGAGGTCGTGCCGGGCGGTCCGCAAGACCCGCGCTGCATCGTCGACTATGCGCACACCCCGGAGGCGGTCGAGGCGGCCCTGGCCGCTCTGCGCCCCTCGACGGCCGGGCGGCTGGTCGTCGTCATCGGTGCCGGCGGCGACCGCGACCGCGGCAAGCGGCGCGGCATGGGCGCGGCCGCCCGACGCTGGGCCGACGACGTCGTCGTCACCGACGACAACCCCCGCTCCGAGGACCCGGTCGCGATCCGCGCCGAGGTGCTCGCCGGGGCCACGAGCGGCGAGCCGGTGCGCCGGGTCAGCGAGATCGGTCATCGCGACGAGGCGATCGCCCACGCGGTCTCGCTCGCCACCGGCCCGCAGGACACCGTCGTCGTCCTCGGCAAGGGCCACGAGACCGGGCAGGACGTCGGGGGAGTGGTCCACCCCTTCGACGACCGGGCCGCCGTCGTCGCCGCCCTGCACGGCATTCCCTACCGACCCGAGGACGCCCCGTGATCGCGCTGACCCTCGGCGAGATCGTCGCCGCCACCACCGGCCGTCTGTATGCCGCGGACGGCCGGGTCGTGCCAGCAGGCGCACCGGCGTGGACTGACCTCGCCGATCGGGTCGTCGACGGCCCGGTGACGACCGACTCGCGGGCCTGCGAGGTCGGCAGCCTCTATGTCGCCCGGGTCGGCGAGCACGCCGACGGGCACGCCTATGTGCCGGCCGCGGCGTCCCGCGGTGCGATCGCCGCACTCACCGCCCGGCCCGTCGACGGGCTGCCGTGCGTCGTCGTCGAGGACACCCAGATCGCCTTCGGCCAGGTGGCCCGGGCGGTCGTCGACGCCGCCCAGCGCGGTGCCGGGCTGACCATCGTCGGCGTGACCGGCTCGTCGGGCAAGACCTCGACCAAGGACCTCCTCGCCCACGTCCTCGCGGGCCTCGGCGAGACGGTCGCGCCGGTCGAGTCGCTCAACGGCGAGATCGGGGTGCCGCTCACGGTCTGCCGGATCACCGCGCAGACCCGCATCCTCGTCGCCGAGATGGGCGCGCGTGGCATCGGGCACATCGCCTACCTCACCGACATCGCCCCGCCCCGGATCGGCGTCGTGCTCAACGTCGGCACCGCGCACGTGGGGGAGTTCGGCGGCCGCGACCAGATCGCGCTCGCCAAGGGTGAGCTCGTCGAATCCCTGCCCGACAACGGAATCGCCGTCCTCAACGCCGACGATCCCACTGTCGCAGCGATGTCCGCTCGAACAAAAGCCAAAGTCGTTCTCGTCGGCGAGGATCCGAGCGCCGATGTCCGCGCCACCGACGTCGTCCTCGACGCCCTCGGCCGCCCGTCCTTCATGGTGCACACGCCGGCGGGCACGAGCCGCGTGCAGCTCGGCCTGCACGGCCGGCACCACGTCGGCAATGCGCTCGGCGTGCTCGCCGTGGCCCTCGAGCTCGGTCAGCCCCTGGGCGAGGCCGTCGCTCGGCTGGCGACCGCCCGGCCGGTGTCCCGGTGGCGGATGGAGGTCTTCGAGCGGGCCGACGGCATCACCATCGTCAACGACGCCTACAACGCCAACCCCGACTCGATGGCGGCCCTGCTGCGTGCGCTCGCCGCGATCGGCCACCCCGAGTCCGGCGCGGGACGACGCACCTGGGCGGTTCTCGGCGAGATGCTCGAGCTCGGGCCGGACTCGGTGGCCGAGCACGAGGGCGTGGGCCGGCTGGCCGCCCAGCTCGGGGTCGACCGGCTGCTGGCCGTCGGCGCCGGTGCTGCGGCGATCGCCGACGGCGCACGAGCCGGCGGCCTCGGCGCCGACGCGGTCGCGACGGCGGCCGACGTCGACGCGGCATACGACCTGCTCGTCGGTCAGGTCCGCCCCGGTGACGTCGTGGCGTTCAAGTCCAGCCGCGACTCGGGGCTACGGTGGCTCGGAGACCGATTCGCGCAGGACAGCGGGCGATCCGCCGGCCGGGAGGAGCAGCAGTGAAGGGCGTGCTCGTCGCCGCTGCGGCCTCGCTGCTGCTGGCCCTGCTCGGCACGCCGTGGTTCATCAAGTGGCTCGTCCGGCGCCAGTACGGCCAGTTCATCCGCGACGACGGCCCCACCTCGCACCACACCAAGCGCGGCACGCCGACGATGGGCGGCGCGGTCATCGTCGGGGCGACTCTCGCTGCCTACTTCCTCTCGCACCTGCTCACCTGGACCCCGCCGACGACGAGCGGGCTGCTCGTGCTCTTCCTCATGGCCGGGCTGGGTCTGGTCGGCTTCCTCGACGACTTCATCAAGATCTCGCGGCAGCGCTCGCTCGGCCTGCGCAGCCGGCAGAAGCTGCTCGGTCAGGGCGCGGTCGCCATCGTCTTCGCCCTCGCCGCGCTGTCCTTCCCCAACGAGCGCACCCGCACTCCCGCGACGATGGCGGTGTCCTTCGTCCGCGACATCTCGTGGCTCAACCTCCCGACGTGGGGCACCGCGGTCGGTGTCGTCCTCTTCCTCATCTGGGCCAACGTCATCATCGCGGGCATGTCCAACGGAGCCAACCTCACCGACGGCCTCGACGGACTGGCCGCCGGGGCCTCGACGATGATCTTCGGCGCCTACCTGCTCATCGGGATCTGGACGAACAACCAGAACTGCCAGGTGAATCCGGGCCTCAAGTGCTACGAGGTCCGCGACAGCCTCGACCTGGCCATCGTCGCCGCCGCGGCGATGGGCGCCTGCTTCGGCTTCCTGTGGTGGAACGCCTCGCCGGCCCGGATCTTCATGGGCGACACCGGGTCGCTCGGCCTCGGCGGTGCCATCGCGGGGCTGGCCATCCTCACCCACACCGAGCTGCTGTCGATGATCATCGCCGGCCTGTTCCTGCTCGAGTCGCTGTCGGTGATGATCCAGGTCGGCGTCTTCAAGTCGACCCGCAAACGGGTCTTCAAGATGGCGCCGCTGCACCACCACTTCGAGATGCTCGGCTGGGAGCAGATCACCGTCGTCATCCGCTTCTGGATCATCGCCGGGCTGTTCGCTGCGCTCGGCCTGGGCATCTTCTACGCCGAATGGGTGGTGGGCACGACATGAGCCACGACGACCGCGAGGACGCCGGCCTGGCCCGCGAGCTCGACGAGATCGCCGGCGCGGCGCCCTACGAACCGCGCCCCGGCCTCACCCATCGCGACGCCGACTGGTCCGGGCTGCAGGTGCTCGTCACCGGGCTGGGCATCTCCGGCTTCGCGGCGGCCGACGCGCTGCTCGAGCGTGGGGCGCGGGTCACCGTCGTCGACGCGGTCACGCCCGGGTCGGCCCGCGCCGTCGACGAGCGCGCCCAGATCCTCGCCATCCTCGGTGCCGACGTCCGCCTGGGTCCGGAGCACACGTCCGGTATGCCGCTCGCGGCCGACGGCGCGCCGGTGCCGGTCGAGCTCATCGTCACCTCACCCGGCTGGCGCCCGGACCAGCCGCTGCTCGCCGCTGCCGCGGCGCGCGGCATACCGGTGTGGGGAGAGGTCGAGCTGGCCTGGCGGATGCGCGCCAAGGAGGGCGCGGCGGCCTGGCTCACCGTCACCGGCACCAACGGCAAGACGACGACCGTCAACATGCTCGCGACGATCCTGCGCGCCTCCGGCCTGCGCGCGACAAGCGCGGGCAACGTCGGCACCCCGCTGCTCGAGGCGGTCCTCCACCCCGAGCCCTACGACGTGCTCGCCGTCGAGCTGAGCAGCTTCCAGCTGCATTGGCAGCGCTCGGTCTCGCCGGTGGCCTCCGCCTGCCTCAACGTCGCCGCCGACCACATCGACTGGCACGGATCCTTCGAGGACTACCTGCGCGCCAAGGGGCGGGTCTACGCCAACACCCACCTCGCCTGCGTCTACAACGTCGCCGACCCGCTGACCGAGCAGCTCGTCATCGACGCCGAGGTCATCGAGGGCTGCCGCGCGATCGGCTTCACCCTCGGCGTCCCGGCCCCGTCGATGGTAGGGCTCGTCGACGACGTCCTCGCCGACCGGGCCTTCGTCGAGCAGCGGCAACACTCGGCTGCCGAGCTCGGCACCCTGGCCGACCTGCAGGCCGGCTCGCCCAGCCTCGCCCCGCACTACGTCGCCAACGCCCTCGCCGCCGCCGCCCTCGCGCGGGCCTACGGCGTGGGCCCGATCTCGGTCCGCGACGGGCTGCGCGCCTTCCGCCCCGACCCGCACCGGATCGCCGAGGTGGCGACCATCGACGGGGTGCGCTACATCAACGACTCCAAGGCGACCAACCCGCACGCCGCCCAGGCCGCGCTGACCTCCTTCGAGCACGTCGTCTGGGTCGCCGGCGGGCTGCTCAAGGGCGCCGACATCGACCCGCTCGTCGAGCAGGTGACCGGCCGGCTGCGCGGCGTCGTGCTCATCGGGGCCGATCGGGCCGAGATCGCGCAGGCGCTGGCCCGACACGCGCCCGAGGTCCCCGTCGTCGACCTCGGCAGCGCCGACACTGAGGGCATGTCCAGCCCCGACTCCGCCATGGACCGCGTCGTCGCCGCCGCGGCGGGCCTGGCGACCCCCGGCGACGTCGTCCTGCTCGCCCCGGCCGCCGCCTCGATGGACATGTTCGCCAACTACGGCGAGCGCGGCCACAGCTTCGAGGCCGCCGTGCACCGATGGGCCGCTCGCGGCGGAGCCACCGGATGACCGCCACGACGACCCGCGGGCAGGACCGATCAGCAGCCGGCGCGGCCCGCCCGACGAGCGCCACCGCGCGCAACCGGGCCGACCGCCGGGCCGACGGCCCGCTGTCCGGCCTGCGCGCCCTGGCTCGCCGGGCCGACTCGCCGGTGACCTCCTACTACCTGCTCGTCGGGGCGACCACGGCGCTGGTGCTCACCGGTCTGGTGATGGTGCTCTCCGCGTCGATGGTCACGGCATACAAGAGCCGAGGCTCGGTCTTCTCGGTCTTCGGCAACCAGGCGCTCTTCGCCGTACTGGGTTTGATCGCCGCGGTCATCGCCGCACGCATCCCGGTGCGCTGGTGGCGCCGCTTCGCGGTGCCCTCGCTCGCGCTGGCCGTCGTGCTGCAAGCCCTCGTGCTGTTCACCCCGCTCGGCGACACGGTCAACGGCAACCGCAACTGGCTGCGCCTCGGGCCGGTCGGCGGACAGCCCTCCGAGCTCACCAAGGTGGGGCTGGTGCTCGTCGGCGCGCTCGTGCTGGCCAACAAGCGGCACCTGCTCGCTCGGGCCGGCCAGGTGCTCGTCCCCTACCTCGTGCCGGTCGCGGCGATCACCATCGGCCTGGTCCTGCTCGGCCATGACCTCGGCACGGCCCTCGTGCTCTTCGGCATCGTCGGAGCGGTGCTCTTCGTCGCCGGCGTGCCGGGGCGGATGTTCACGGCGGCCGGGCTCGGGGCGGTGGCGGTCGCGGCGGTGCTGGTCGTCACCAGCCCCAACCGGATGGGCCGGATCGTCAACTGGCTCGACGGCTCGTGCACCGACCCCGACGGCACCTGCGGTCAGTCCGTGCACGGCAGCTACGCCCTTGCCGACGGCGGCTGGTGGGGCGTCGGCCTCGGCCAGAGCAAGGAGAAGGCCGGCTGGCTGCCGGAGGCGCACAACGACTTCATCTTCGCGATCATCGGCGAGGAGCTCGGGCTGCCGGGCACCCTGACGATCCTGCTGCTCTTCGCGCTGCTCGGCTACGCCTGCTATCGGATCGTCGCGCGCAGCGACGACCACTTCGTCCGGATCGCCACGGGTGGCGTGATGGCCTGGGTGCTGTTGCAGGCCACCGTCAACATCGGTGCCGTCATCGGGCT
>Ga0116151_10001544_pt1 | contig 21626 bp, 19 predicted proteins | sample AD_UKC117_MetaG_FD_89893 | JGI IMG/M metagenome (GOLD analysis project Ga0116151, IMG submission 89893) | Active sludge microbial communities of municipal wastewater-treating anaerobic digesters from Hong Kong - AD_UKC117_MetaG | ecosystem: Engineered > Bioreactor > Anaerobic > Digestate... | reverse complement strand
TTGAAGGCCTCGGCGAGGTGGGCGATCTTCATGAAGGGGGTGATGCCGCCGCAATTGGTGACGTCGGGCTCGGGGAAGGTGACGCCGCCGGACGCGATGAGGTGGCGGAAGTCCCACAAGGTTCGCAGGTTCTCGCCGGTGGCGATGGGCACCCCGCCCTCGCGGACGACGCGGGCGTGGCCGGCCATGTCGTCGGGCTGGAGCGGCTCCTCGAGCCAGGTGAGATCGAAGGGCTGGAAGGCGCGGGCGGCGCGGATCGCCTGGTCGGCGGTCCATTTCATGTTGGCGTCGACCATGAGCGGGAGGCCGTCGCCCAGATGCTCGCGCATGGCGGCGATGCGGGCCGTGTCCTCCGAGAGCTTCGGCCGGCCGACCTTCATCTTGATGGCGCGAAAGCCACGGCTGAGATTGCCGTCGGTCTGGGCCAGGAGGGCGTCGAGCGGGAGGTCGAGATCGATGCCGCCGGCATAGCAGGTGACGCGCGGGTCGTGGCCGCCGAGCAGCTTCCACAAGGGCAGGCCGGCGCGCCGGGCCTTCAGGTCCCAGAGCGCCATGTCGAAGGCCGAGAGGGCGAGGACGGTGGGTCCCCCCCTTCCGCCATAGTGCAGCGCCCACCAGAGCTTCTGCCAGAGCGCCTCGATGCGGTCGGCGTCGTCGCCGATTACGAGCTCCTCGATCTCGCGGGCGAGCGTGTCCATGATCGCCCCGCCATTGCGGCCGACCGTGTAGGTGTAGCCCACCCCCTCCGCCCCTTCGGCGTCGGTGATGCGGACAGTGATCAGCTCGAAGGCGCTCATCAGCCCATGCGTGCTGTCGGACAGCACCACCGGCAGGGGGATGCGGTGGAAGCCGGGCGTGACGGCGACGATGTTCGGCATGGCGGGCGCTCAGCCGGCGGCCGCTTCCGCCTCGATCGCCTGGGCATCGTGGGCGGCGAGCGCGGCGACGTTGAGGATGTCGGAGACGCTGGCGTTCATCGGCACGATCTGCACGGGCTTCTCGAGGCCGATCAGGAGCGGGCCGATCACCGTGCCGCCGCCGAGCTGCTGCAGGAGCTTCGCCGAGATGTGGGCGGTGTGCAGGGCCGGCATGATCAGCACGTTGGCGGGGCCGCTGAGGCGGCAGAAGGGGTAGAGCGCCATGAGCTCCGGATCGAGGGCGACGTCGGCGGTCATCTCGCCGTCATACTCGAAGTCGACCTGCCGCTCGTCGAGGGCGCGGACCGAGTCGCGCACCCTGGCCGCCTTGCTGATCCGGGGGTTGCCGAAGGTGGCGAAGGAGAGGAAGGCGACCCTGGGCGTGAAGCCCATCTTCTCCGCCACCTCGGCCGTCTGGATGGCGATGTCGGCGCAGACCTCGGGATCGGGCAGCTCGTGCACCGTGGTGTCGGCGATGAAGACGGTGCGCCCCCGGGCGATGATGATGGTCACGCCGAACATCCGCTTCCTCGGCAGCGGGTTGATGACGAGGCGGATGTCCTTGATCACCGTGTTGTAGCGGCGGGTCAGGCCCGTCACCATGGCGTCGGCATGGCCGCAGGCGACGAGGCAGGCGCCGAAGACGTTGCGGTCCTGGTTGACCAGCCGCTGGCAGTCGCGGAACAGGAGGCCGTTGCGCTGGTTGCGCTCGTAGAGGAAATCCGCATAGAGGCGGTTGTGCGGGCTGAGCCGGGCATTGTGGATCTCGATGCCGTCGAGGCTGCTCTGGCCCATGCCCTTGGCGGTGTCCCTGATCCGCTCCTCGCGGCCGACCAGGATCGGCAGGCCGAGGCCGCCATTGCGCCAGGCGAGGGCGGCGCTGATCGCCTTTTCCTCCTCGCCCTCGGCGAAGACGATGCGCTTGGGGTGGGCACGCACCCGGTCGATGATGAGCTGCATGCGGCTCGCCGTCGGGTCGAGGCGCGAGCGCAGCTCGTGGCGGTAGCGCTCGAAATCGACGATCGGCTTCATGGCGACGCCGCTCTCGACCGCCGCCTTGGCGACCGCCGCCGGCACGTGGGTGATCAGCCTCGGATCGAACGGGGTCGGGATCATGTAGTCCGGGCCATATCGCAGCCGCCGGCCGCGATAGGCGGCGGTCACCTCCTCCGGCACCTCCTCGCGGGCGAGGGCGGCGATGGCGTAGGCGGCGGCGATCTTCATGGCGTCGTTGATGGTCGAGGCCCGGACGTCGAGAGCGCCCCTGAAGATGTAGGGGAAGCCCAGGACGTTGTTCACCTGGTTGGGGTAGTCGCTGCGGCCCGTCGCGATGATCACGTCGTCGCGGATGGCCTTCGCGTCCTCGGGCGTGATCTCGGGGTCCGGGTTGGCCATGGCGAAGATGATCGGGTTCGGCGCCATCGAGGCGATCATCTCGTTCGTGAAGGCACCCTTGGCCGAGAGGCCCATGACGACGTCGGCGCCTGCCATGGCGTCGGCGAGGGTGCGGGCCTCGGTCGGCACCGCGTGCGCCGACTTCCACTGGTTCATGCCTTCGGTACGACCCTGGTAGATCACCCCCTTGGTGTCGCAGATGGTGACATTCTCGTGCGGCATGCCCATCGCCTTGATCAGCTCGGCGCAGGCGATGCCGGCGGAGCCGGCGCCATTGACCACCATGCGGGCGGTGGCGATCGAGCGGCCGGTGAGATCGAGCGCGTTGATCAGCCCGGCGGCGGCGATGATCGCGGTGCCGTGCTGGTCGTCGTGGAAGACCGGGATATCCATGAGCTCGCGCAGGCGCTGCTCGATGACGAAGCACTCCGGCGCCTTGATGTCCTCGAGGTTGATGCCGCCGAAGGTGGGCCCGAGCAGCTTGACGCAGTCGACGAAGGCGTCGACCTCCTCGGTGTCGACCTCGAGGTCGATGCCGTCGATATCGGCGAAGCGCTTGAAGAGGACGGCCTTGCCCTCCATCACCGGCTTCGAGCCCAAGGCCCCCAGATTGCCGAGACCGAGCACCGCCGTGCCGTTCGAGATGACCGCCACGAGGTTGCCCTTGGCGGTGTACTCGTAGGCCCGAACCGGGTCGGCCTGGATGGCGAGGCAGGGTGCCGCGACGCCCGGGCTGTAGGCGAGGGAGAGATCGCGCGAGGTGGCGAGCGGCTTGGTCGGCGTGACCTCGATCTTGCCGGGCCGGCCGCGCCGGTGCAGCTCGAGCGCCTCCTCGCTGGTCACCGGCTCGTGCGAATCGACGATGCTGCGCGGGATCACCGGCTCGTCGGCATCCATGAGGTCGTCGTCGCCGAGCAGGTCGTCGGCCGGTGTCGAAGCATGCCGCTGCGGCTGGCTCGTCGATGTCATGTCGGTCGCCTTCCCCCGTTTGGGTTGCTCGTCCGGCCGCCGGCAGGACGCTCACCGCATGCCAGATAACGCGCTTGGGTCACGTCTCACAAGTGCCGCAGCACGGGGCATGCTTGCAGGGCGCGCCGCCGGTCCCATTTCAAGGACGGTTGGGACTGGCTCGGACGACCGACGATGAACGCATTGCGCACCGGCATCCTGCTCGCGGCGATGACCGGGCTCTTCCTCGCCGTGGGCTTCGTCCTCGGCGGCGAGGGCGGGCTCCTGATCGCCCTGCTGCTGGCGCTGGGGATGAACTTCTTCGCCTACTGGAACTCGGCCAGCATGGTGCTGCGCATGCACAATGCGCGGGTCGTGACGCGCGCCTCCGCACCGGAGTACTACGGTGTGGTCGAAGGCCTGGCGAAGCGGGCGGGGCTGCCGATGCCGCAGGTCTACGTGATCGAGACCGACCAGCCCAATGCCTTCGCCACCGGGCGGAGCCCGGACCATGCGGCCGTGGCGGCGACCACCGGCCTGCTGCGCAGCCTGAGCCGCGAGGAGCTGGCCGGGGTGATGGCGCACGAGCTGGCGCACATCAAGAACCGCGACACGCTGACCATGACGGTGGCCGCGACCATTGCCGGGGCCATCGGCTTCCTCGCCAACTTCGCCATGCTGTTCGGCGCCGGGCGGGGCGAGAACCGGCCCAACCCGATCGCGATGATCCTCATCATGATCCTCGCCCCCATGGCGGCCGGCCTCGTGCAGATGGCGATATCGCGCACGCGGGAGTACTCCGCCGACCGCGACGGCGCGGCGATCTGCGGCCATCCCCGCTGGCTCGCCGGGGCACTTTTGAAGATCGAGCAGCTCGCCCGGGGCCGCGTCATGCAGACGGCCGAGCACAACCCGGCGAGTGCCCACATGTTCATCATCAACCCGCTGATCAAGGGCGGCATCGACAACCTCTTCCGCACCCATCCCGCGACCGAAGAGCGGGTGCGCCGGCTGCTGGCGATGGAGGGCGGATCCACATCGAGCGGTTTGGGGTCGCGCGGTCCCACGCCGGTCAGCCGGGGCGTGCGTCGGGCCGGCAGCGTGCCGAGCGCGGGGCGCGGCTGAGGTTCAGGAGCCGCTCGCCGCGGCGGCGGCGGGTGGCTGCAGGGCGCTGGCGGCCGCCTGGGCGACGCGTTGGCGCTCCTCCGTCGTCATCCCCTCGCCGTCGGCCACCTGCACCGTGACCCGGCGATCGGCGAAGCGGATGCCGGCGGCGGCGAAGGCGCGCTGCACGGCGTTGTAGATCTCGCGCCGGGCGACGAACTGCTTGCCCGGCTTGGCCATGAACTTGCCGCGGATGACGAGCGCGCTGTCGTCGAGCGTGAAGACGCCCTGCGACTTGAACGGCTCGATGAAATCGGGGCCGAGCTCCGGGTTGGCGAGCAGGTCCTGGCCGATCTGCTTGAAGATCTTGCGCACCCGATCCGGGTCGGTGTCGAACGGCACGCGGAACTCCAGCTTCATGATGACCCAGTCGCGGCTGTAGTTGGTGAGCTGGCGGATCTCGCCGAACGGCACCGTATGCAGGGCACCCCGATGGTGGCGCAGGCGGAAGGAGCGGACCGAGATCTTCTCGACCGTGCCCTTGACGCTGCCGACGTCGACATACTCGCCGACCCGAAACGCGTCATCGAGCAGGAAGAAGGCGCCGGAGACCACGTCGCGCACCAGCGTCTGGGCGCCGAAGCCGACGGCGATGCCGACCACGCCGGCGCCGGCGAGCAAGGGCCCGATATCGACGCCGAGCGCGGAGAGCGTGATCATCACGGTGATCACGCCGATGGTGATCTGGATGGCGCGCTTGGCCAGCGGCAGGAGCGTGGCGAGGCGGCTGGCGCCGGTGCCGCCCTCGTCGCCGTGCTCGCCCGGTGTCGTCGGGGCGGCTTCGCTGGCAATGCGCCGGTCGATGGCGATCCGGGCGAATTCCCAGCCCAGATAGGCCGCGAACCAGGCGAAGCCGATATCGACCAGCGCATCGCTGATCCGGTCCCCGACGCCGGCGGTGGCAGCAGCGCGCAGGTCGACCGACCAGACCTCGGCGAGCACCAGGAAGCTGGCGATCCAGAGCAGAAGGCGCGCACCCCGGATGATCACCGTGGCGACGGTGCCGCCGGCATCGGCGGCCTCGCCGCCATAGCGGCGGCGGTAGACGGCGCTGCGCTCGAGCACGGCATCGACATAGGGGACGAGCACGAGGATCGCGATGGTGAGGAGGCCGGCCGCCGGCGGCAGCATGACGCCGAGCAGGCTGGACACGGTGTAGAGCACGAAGATCAGGAACACGGTGATCGCCGTGAGCGTCGGCGTCATCTCGGCCAGCACCCGGCGCATCGGGCTCGAGACATCGAAGACGAGGATCGAGTTGGTCAGCGCCCGCCGTCCCTTGAGGACGGCATAGATCACCGAGGCGACCAGGAGGGCGCCCGTGGCGTTCAGCAGGAGATCGTGCTCCGCACCCGGCTCGCCGAGCAGCGCCACCAGCGCGCAGCCGACGAAGCCGAACGTGCCGATCGCCGCGATCACCTTCATCCAGCGATGCAGGAAGCTGGCGTCGGCATCGGCGAGGTCGTTCATCCGGTGCCGCTTGTTGCCCGGATTCAGGAGGAAGTGCGAGAGGGTCACGACCAGCCGGAAGGCGACGAGCGCCCCCAGGAAGCCGAGGACGGCGGAGCGGGTCGGCCCGTGCGATTCGGTGACCGCGAGCAGCACGACCATGGCGACGACGGCGAAGACCAGGAGGCCGAGAAGATCGAGCGCCAGCATCCCGAGCAGATGCAGGCTGCGGTTGAGCAGGTCCTGGGTCCGGGCTTCCGAGCCGACCAGCCGGGCGCGGGTGCGGGCCAGGCGACGGCGGGTCAGGGCCTCCGCCAGCGCGGCCGCGACCAGGGATATCGCGACGCCGGCGGCAAGGGCCAGCATGGCGCCGGTCGACCGGCCGTCGTGGAACCGGTGCCAGGCGGTGGCGATGGCGGCGGGCACGTCCTCCACGGCGCCGAGCAGCTCACCCAGCCGCTCGCGCACCAGGGACGACCGGTCGGTGAGCGAGCCGATCATCCCGGCCGGGCTGCCGGCGCCGGCTTCGCCGGCCGCCCCGGTGGCGGCCAGCCGCTCGAGCAGCAGCGAGCGCACCTCCCGGTCGCTGAGCCGAGCGACGAGAGCTGCCGCCGCCTCGGGCGAGAGGTCGCCATCCGGCGTCTCGAGGGCCGCGACGATGGCGGCGCTGTCGGCGTCGGCGGCCGGCTGGGCCTTGGCCGGCATCGTAGACGCGACGAGGAGCAGCACCAGGAGGCTGAGCACCGGCAGAAGCCGGAGGTGGCACGTATTGCGACACGCCCGGCGTGCTACCCCAGCCAGCATTCTCCAGTACATGGCCGCCACTTTCCAATGATCGCGGGGAAGCATGGCGACATCGGCGCCGACGGGCAAGGCGCCCCTCCTGATTACCCAGAAGATTGCATGCTTCGGCAGTCTCAGCCTACTCTGCGCCACTCATGGAGGAATCAGGGGCCGACCTGCGGACGTAAGAAGGTAGGACACCGGCCGAGGGCTGCGGGAGGCGGGGGATGTGCCATATCTACGCAAGTGTTCCGCCGGAGGCTTACGAGCCGGTCACCCGCTCGGTCCGACTGCATGGCCAGGTGACCTCGATCCGGCTCGAGGCACGGTTCTGGGAGATCATCGACACCATGGCGGCCGGGCAGGGCATGAGCACGCCCCGCTTCGTGACCACGCTCTATGACGAGGTGCTGGAGCTGCGCGGCACCGTCGGCAACTTCACGTCGCTCCTGCGGGTCGTGTGCACGGTGCATCTGGGCGCCTGCGGGGAGGCGCGCGCCGGGCTTGTAGTAGCCGAATAATACCCTCTGGCGGACGAGCGCTCTAGAATCGCTCGAAACGACAGGGGAGAGAAGATGCCCAAGGCCATTCACATGATGGTGCGGGTGCTCGAGCTCGATCGCTCGATCGCGTTCTACGGGAAAGCCTTGGGGCTGACGGTCGCCGACCGCTTCGATTTCGAGACCTTCACGCTCGTCTATCTGCGCAACGCCGAGGCCGACTTCGAGATCGAGCTGACCCTGAACAAGGATCGGACGGCACCCTACGCGCTGGGCGACGGCTACGGCCATGTCGCCTTCTGCGTCGACGATCTCGATGCCGAGCACGAGCGCTGCGCGGGCCTGGGCCTCGAGCCTGGCAAGATCGTCGCGTTCGATCGCGACGGCGGGCTGATGGCCCGCTTCTTCTTCCTCACCGACCCGGACGGGTATCGGATCGAGGTCCTGCAGCGGCACGGACGCTACCGCTGAACGATTCGTGATCAGGGAGCAAGCAGCCAATGACCAAGATGATCCTCGACCGCCGGCGGTTCCTCGCGCGAACCGGCCAGGCGATGCTGGTGTTCGGCGCCTCGGGCACGGTGATGTTCACCGACGCGGAGCGCTCCTGGGCGATGGCCCTCGATCGGCTCGACGCGCCCACGGCCGAGACGCTGCTGCGCATGTGCCGGGCCCTCTATCCGCACGATGCGCTGGGCGACATGTACTATGCGGTGGTCGTCGAGGCCCTGGACTCCGAGGCCGCCGGTGACCCGGCGACCGCCACGCTCATCAGCGAGGGCGTCGGCCGCCTGGACGCGGCGCTCGGCGTGCCCTTCGCGGCGCTCTCGCCGGGCAGCCAGACGGAGGTTCTGACCCTGATGCAGGCAGACCCGTTCTTCCAGAAGGTGCGGGGTGCCGTGGTCTTCCACTTCTACAACAACCCCCTGGTCTGGCGGCACTTCGGCTACGAGGGCGCGTCGTTCGAGCAGGGCGGCTACGTCTGGCGCGGCTTCCAGGACGCGGGCTGGCTGATCGAGCCCGACGCCGAAGCCAGCCCCCCGGTCGCGTACGGAGAAGGAGCCCAGCCATGACGACCTATGATCTCTCCGACGACAGTGTCGTCGTCGTCATCGGCTCCGGCGCCGGCGGTGGCACGCTGGCCAACGAGCTCGCGCAGAAGGGCATCGACGTCGTGCTGCTCGAGGCCGGCAAGGAGCAGAGCATCGAGAGCTTCGTCAACGACGAATGGGCGAGCTTTGCGCAGCTCGCCTGGCTGGACCCGCGAACCACGTCCGGCACCTGGCGGGTCGCCCGCGACTTCGCCGGCCTGCCGACCTGGATCTGCAAGACGGTAGGCGGAACGACGACGCACTGGGCCGGCGCCTCGCTGCGCATCCGTGAGCACGAATTCAAGGCCAGGACGACCTACGGCGAGATCGCCGGCGCCTCGCTGCTCGACTGGCCGCTCTCGCTCGCCGATCTCGAGCCATACTACGACAAGGCCGAGGACAAGATGGGTGTGACCCGCACCCACGGCATTCCCGGCCTGCCCGGCAACAACAACTTCAAGGTCATGTGGAACGGCGCCACGCGCCTCGGCTACCAGAAGGTCCACACCGGACGAATGGCGATCAACAGCGAGCCGCGCCACGACCGCAACGCCTGCCACCAGCTCGGCTTCTGCTTCCAGGGCTGCAAGATGGGAGCCAAGTGGTCGACCCTCTACACGGAGATACCGGCCGCCATCGATACCGGCCACTGCGAGCTGCGGAGCCAGGCGTTCGTCCTGCAGATCGAGCACGATGCGAGCGGCAAGGTCACGGGCGTGATCTATGCCGACGCCGACGGCAACCAGCAGCGCCAGGCGGCCCGCGCCGTCTGCGTCGCCGGCAACTCGATCGAGAGCCCGCGGCTGCTCCTGAACTCCGCCTCCTCGATGTTCCCGGACGGGCTCGCCAACAGCTCGGGCGAGGTCGGCAGGAACTACATGCGGCACACCACGGGCTCGGTCTATGCCGCGTTCGGGCAGCCGGTGCACATGTATCGTGGCACGATCATGGCCGGGATCATCCAGGACGAGGCGGAAAATCGGCCAGAGCGCGGTTTCGCCGGCGGCTACGAGCTCGAGACGCTGTCGCTCGGCGTGCCCTTCATGGCGGCCTTCCTCGACCCTGGTGCCTGGGGCGCATCGTTCACCCGCAAGATGGACCAGTACGCCAACATGGCCGGGCTGTGGATCGTCGGCGAGGACATGCCGCAGTCGAGCAACGCCGTGACCCTGCACGCGACCATGAAGGACCAGCATGGGCTGCCGGTCCCCAACGTGCATTTCGACGATCACGTCAACGACATCGCCATGCGCGAGCACGCCTTCCGGCAGGGGCGGGCCGTTTACGAGGCGGCGGGGGCAACCGACATCTACGAGGTGCCGCCCTACCCCTCGACCCACAATCTCGGCACCAACCGGATGAGCGAGAAGCCGGCCGACGGCGTCGTCAACGCCTTCGGGCAGAGCCACGATATCGACAATCTTTTCGTCTCCGACGGCAGCGTCTTCACCACCGGCGCTGCCGAGAACCCGACCCTGACGATCGTCGCACTCGCGATTCGTCAAGCCGACTACATCGCCGAGCAGATGGGCCAGGGAGCGATCTGAACGGGCTTCGGCACATATGAGAAAGCCCCCGGCACCGAAGGTGCCGGGGGCTTCTCCGTTTCACCGCAGCCGAGTTACTCGGCGGCCATGGTGGAAGGCTTGAAGGTGACGCCGAGCGCCTTGGCGACGCCATCGCCATAGGCCGGGTCGGCCTTGTAGAAGTGGGCGAGCTGGCGCTGGACGATGTTCTCCGGCACGCCGCCCATCGCTTCGGCGATGTTCTGGCAGAGCCGCCCCTGCTGCTCGGCGTTCATCAGCCGGAAGAGGTCGCCCGGCTGCTTGTAGTCGTCATTGCCGGCACGGTGGTCGTAGCGGTCGGCATCGCCCGAGATCCTGAGCGGCGGCTCGGCATAGCTCGGCGCCTGGGCCGGGCCGTTGAACGAGTTCGGCTCGTAATAGGCATCCGGGTTCTTCGTGTTGTTGTCGAAGAACCGCATCGGCCCGTCCTTGTGGTAGTGATGGACCGGGCATTTCGCGTGGTTGACCGGCAGCGCCTCGTAATGCGTGCCGAGCCGGTAGCGATGCGCGTCGGCATAGGAGAAGATCCGCGCCTGCAGCATCTTGTCCGGCGAGAAGCCGATGCCGGGGATGATGTTGGACGGCGCGAACGCCGCCTGCTCGATCTCCGCGAAGTAGTTGTCCGGGTTGCGGTTCAGCTCGAGCACGCCGACGTCGATCGGCGGATAGTCGCCGTGCGGCCACACCTTGGTGAGATCGAAGGGGTTGTAGGGCGTCTTCTCGGCGTCGGTCTCGGGCATGATCTGGACCTGGACCTTCCACTTCGGGAAGTCGCCCTTCTCGATGGCGGCGTAGAGGTCCTCCTGGGTCGATTCGCGGGTCCGGCCGATGACCTCGGCCGCCTCGGCATTGGTCCAGTGCCGGTGGCCCTGCATCGTCTTGAAATGGAACTTCACCCAGAACCGCTCGTTCTGCGCGTTGATGAAGCTGTAGGTGTGCGAGCCGTAGCCGTTGATGTGCCGGACATCGGTCGGCAGGCCGCGGTCGGACATCAGGATGGTCACCTGATGCAGGCTCTCGGGGCTCAAGGACCAGAAGTCCCACATCGCCGTCGGCGAGCGGAGATTGGTCCGCGGGTGCCGCTTCTGGGTGTGGATGAAGTCGGGGAACTTGTAGGGATCGCGGACGAAGAACACCGGCGTGTTGTTGCCGACGAGGTCCCAGTTGCCCTCCTCGGTGTAGAACTTGAGGGCGAAGCCGCGCACGTCGCGCTCGGCGTCGGCGGCACCCAGCTCGCCGGCGACCGTCGAGAAGCGGGCGATCATCGGTGTCTGCTTGCCGGCCTTCGCGAAGGGTGCGGCGCGCGTGTACTTGGTGATGTCGTGGGTGATCGTCAGCGTGCCGTGCGCCCCCCAGCCCTTGGCGTGGACCGGCCGCTCCGGGATTCGCTCGCGGTTCTGGTGCGCCAGCTTCTCGATGAGCTGGTAGTCCTGCATCAGCACGGGGCCGCGCGCCCCGGCGGTCAGGCTGTTCTGGTTGTCGGCAATCGGATTGCCGGCCGTTGTCGTGAGAATCGGTCGGTCGCTCATCGGCTCCCCCACTCTGCCCTGTTGTTGCGCTTGCCTATGGATACGGCGGCGTTCGGACGCAATGTCCCTTGGCCGCGACAACATGGGCGGCGGCCAGACTGGAGAGCTTCTAGCATGGGGTTTCCCATCGAGCCAATCGATTGTATTGATCATCGCGATAGATGGAGACCATCGGTCGCATGAATCTCAGGGACCTCGACTACCTGGTCGCGGTGGCCGACACGGGCCATTTCGGCCTCGCCGCCGACCGCTGCCGGGTGAGCCAGCCGACCCTGAGCATGCAGGTGAAGAAGCTCGAGGCGGAGCTCGGCACCGCCCTCTTCGAGCGCAGCCCGCGCGGCGCCCTGACCACGGCCATCGGGGCGGCGATCGTCGCCCGCGCCCGCCATGTGCAGGAGGAGGTGCGGCAGATGCGCGAGCTCGCGGCCCGCGGGGCCGCGGGGTTCGTCGGCATGCTGCGGCTCGGCGTCATCCCGACCGCCGGGCCCTACATCCTGCCGCGCATCCTGCCGGTGATCCAGGCCACCTATCCCAGGCTCGAGGCGCATCTGCGCGAGGCGATGACCGCCCGGCTGCTGGCGCTGCTGCACGCCAACGAGCTGGACGCGGCGATCGTCTCCGAGCCGATCGACGAGCCCGGCCTCGACCGCGCCGACCTCCTGCGCGAGCGGTTCATGCTGACCGCGTCGCCGGCGCAGGCGGCAGCTCTCGCCGGTCCCGACCGGGCCGCGGCCCTGGCCGGCGCGCCGGTCCTGATGCTGGAGGATGGCCACTGCCTGAAGGACCAGACGGTGCTCGTCTGCCGCCGCCTCGGCCTGCAGCCGGTGCTCCGGGTGCAGGCGAGCAGCGTCGAGACGCTGCGCCAGATGGTGGCCCTCGACTACGGCCTGGCCGTGCTGCCGGAGCTCGCCACGCGCGGCCGGTTCGCCGGCCCGGGCTCCGGCGCCGGGGCGGTGGTGGCGGAGCCCCTGGCGGGCGCCGATTGCTCGCGGCAGCTCGTCCTCGTCTGGCGCCGCACGTTCCCGCGCCCGGAGCAGCTCCAGACCCTGGCCCGGCTCATCCGGCAGGAGCTGGCGACGGACGGCTGAAGAGGCGCGCCACCAGCGAGCGCGGCGACGTGGCGGCGGGCAGGTCAGGGAGCTCAACCGGGGTGGCGAACAGCACTACATGCAGGGGCTCGGCCCGGCCGCGCAGCGTGACGTCCCGCAGCAACGCCGCATCGGCCGCGACGCCGGCCCGATTCAGCAGGTCGGCCGAGATGACGAAGGCCATGTCCTGCTCCTTGGCGACCCCTTCGAGGCGGCTCGCCACGTTGACGGCATCGCCGATCGCGGTGAGGCTCGTGCTCCGGCCATAGCCGAGCTCGCCGACGATGGTGGTGCCGAGATGCAGGCCGACCACCATGCGCAGCGGCTGCGGCAGCTCGGTCCGGAATTCCTGGTTGAGACCGTCCAGGGCCGCACCCATCGCCCGGGCCGCCCTGAGCGCCTGGCGGGCGGCGGTCTCCGCATCGGTGTCGAGGCCGAAGAGCGCCATGATCCCGTCGCCGATGAACTTGTCGACATGCCCGCCGGCATCGTCGATCGCCGCCCCCATGGTCTTGAAGTAGCGATTGAGCAGGTGGACCACGTCGAACGGCAGGCGGCCCTCGCTGAGCCGCGTGAAGCCGCGGAGATCGGCGAAGAGCACGGCGATCTCGCGCTCGATGCCATGGCCGGGGTTCATCGGCCGGAGCGCCTCGCGCGACGTCGCCTCGGCCGGCATCAGGAGCGCCAGCGACACGTCGCCTTTGGGCCGGGTCTGACAGGCGAGGCGCACCTCGGGTGCCGCACCCAGGCGCTGCAGCACGCGCTCCTCCGCCGGGGCCGGCGGCGGCAGGGCGTCGCCGCCGGCTGTAATCCGCACCCTGCAGGTGGAGCAGCGGCCTCGCCCGCCGCAGACCGAGGCGTGCGGGATGCCGGCGAGCCGGCTGACCTCGAGCAGGCTGGCGCCGCGCTGGGCTCGCACCCGTCGCCCACCGGCATAGGTGACGGCGAAGCTGTTGCGCCGCTCGCGCCAGAAGGCCCGGGCGGAGCGCGCGACGAGCGCCAGAAGGACGAGAGCCAGAAAGACGCCGATGATCAGCTTCTCGCCCTGGTAGACGAAGGCCAGCTCCGCCGGGTCCGCAGGCCAGCGCTCGGCTCTGGCGAGGGCCGCGAGCCATTGCGGCTCGGCCGCCGCCCTCGTGTGGAATTCGCGGGACGCGCTGATGAAGCCGGCGAGCGAGAGGGTCGGCACGAGCACGGCCAAGGCGAGCAGCGGGCCGGCGATCCGCCGATACCAGCCGTGCAGCCGGAGCCAGTAATGCACGCCGATGCAGCCGTGCAGCCAGACGAGGACGAGCAGGATCGACTGCTGCCAGGCATAGGCCGGCCAGATGACGAAGAGCTCGAACTCGTAGCCGATGGGAATTCCGAGAGTCTCGAAGATGCCCCGACTGCCAATGTAGTGCAGGGCGAGGAAGAGCGGGATCAGCAAGCCCGAGGCGATCTGGAGGTACTGCCACGGGGCCATTCGCAGGCCGCGGCGCTCGTAGAGCGACCAGAGGGCGGCCAGGATGTGCAAGATGAAGGCCGCGAGCAGGATCGGCCAGATTTCCGCGCGATGCCAGAAGCCGAGCCATTCGCGCGCCGGGTCCATCGCCTCGAACGACACGAGGCCGAAGGCGTGGTTGAGCAGGTGCGTGGTGACGAAGGCCATCAGCACGAGGCCCGAGCCGAGGCGCAGGCCGCGCCAGCTCGGCCATGGCAGGCGCCGTCCGCTCATCCTCGACCCCGCAGGCATTGTGGGCGGCTCTTAGGACCCGCGGGCCGGCAACTCAAGAGGCGGGCAGAAAACGCTCGATGGCACCGGTGATCTCCGGACCGCCGGGCCGCGTCCGCGCGGGCCAGGCGGCGACGACCTCGCCGGTCGGCGCGATCAGGTACTTGTTGAAGTTCCAGCTCGGCCCGGCACCGTCGCCCAGCACGTCACGGAAATGCGCGAAGAGCGGGTGGCTCGCCGGACCGCGCACGTGGCTCACCGTCGTCAGTGGAAAGGTGACCCCGAACTCGACCTCGCAGAATTCCTTGACCGCCGCATCGCTGTCCAGCTCCTGGTTGAAGTCGTCGGAGGGCACGCCCAGCACGACGAGGCCGCGATCGCCGTAGCGCTCCCAGATCTCCTGCAGCTCGGCATATTGGTCGGTGTAGCCGCAGAAGGAGGCGGTATTGACCACCAGCAACGGCCGCCCGCGATACCGGTCGAGCGGCAAGGGCTCGCCCTCGATCGAGGTGAACCGGTAAGCGAGCGCGTCGGCAGCCCGGGAGGCGGATCCGGTCAGGGGCGAGAGGGCCAGCAGCCACACGGCGAGCACTGAAACGGCGAGGACGAGGCGCATGCGGTTTTCCTTTGTCGGCGCAAGTGGTAGCCCATCTGGTGATACGCCGGGGAACGGTCGCCGGATCGCCCCGCCCGCCCGCGAGCAGGTTCCCGAGAGCAGGTTCAATGAACGACATCGTCGTGGCCGCCCTCTTCTTCGTCGGAACGCATATCGGCATCGCCGCAACGCCGCTGCGCGCCGAGCTCATCGAGCGCGTAGGCGAGCGGCTGTACCGCCTGCTCTTCTCCCTCGTCTCGGTCGTGGCCCTGGTCTGGCTCATCATCGCCTATGGCCGCGCCCCCACGGCGCCACTCTCGTTCGGCGCCCCCTGGCTCGCCGGCCTGCCCGCCCTGGTCATGCCGATCGCCCTCCTGCTCCTGGTCACGGCCCTCTCGCAGCCCAACCCGACAGCCGTCGGCCAGGCGCCCGATCCCGACGCGCCGCAGCCGGCGCGCGGCATGCTGCGGGTGACCCGCCATCCCCTGATGTGGGGCATCGCCCTCTGGGCGGCCAGTCATCTCCTCGCCAATCCGGACACGGCCTCGGTCGTGTTCTTCGGCGCCTTCGTCGTGCTGGCGCTCGGCGGTGCTGTCTCCCTCGACCAGCGACGGTCCAGGGAGAACGCACCGGGCTGGGGCGTGTTCCTGCAATGCACGTCGTTCCTGCCCTTCGCCGCCATCGTCGAGGGCCGCCAGCGCTTCGTCTGGGCCGAGATCGGCTGGGCGCGGCTGGGTGCGGCGCTCCTCCTCTACGCGCTCCTTGTGGCCGCGCATCCCTGGCTTTTCCGGGTGCCGGCCATCGGCTAGCTCGAGAAGTGCAGGACGGTGAAGGCGAGGGCCACGAGGATGCCGCCGCCGATCAGCGCCATCGCGAGGCGCTCCATCGTCTTGTGGTGGCGGTGTGGGAGAAAGCCCCGGCCGAGCCAGATCAGCAGCGCGGTCATGGCAACGAGGCCGAAGAGCTGGTCCGGGCTCACCCTGCGACGAAACCCTTCGGCAGCACCTCGTCCACAGCCACCCAGCGGCGTTCCCGGGCGGAGCGGAGGATGGTGTCGACCGTCGCCTGGATCATCGCCGCCTCGCGGAAATCCGGCTGGAATGCGGCCCCGCCGGCGAGGGCCAGCGCGATCGCCTTGACCTCGATCGCCTTGATCTCGTTGAAGCCGAGCTGGTGCCCGGGTGCGGGGCAGAAGGGCGCGTAATCGGGATGCGCCGGGCCGGCCGGGATCTCGACATACCCCTCGCGGCCGGCAACCCCGCCACGAACAAAGAGACGCAGCTCGTTCATCCGCTCCATGTTGAGCAGGATCGAGCCCTTCGAGCCCGTCAGCTCGAAGGCGAGGTACATCTTGCGGCCGGTGGCGAGCCAGGAGGCCTCGAGCGTGCCCGTGGCGCCGCCGGCGAAGCGGATCAATGCCCGCGCCTCGTCGTCCACCTGGACTGGCCGGCGCTCGCCGGCAGCGGTCGTCCGCTCCCTGATCTTGGTCGAGAGATCGGCGGAGAGATCGGTGATGGGGCCGACGACATGGCGGGCGAGCGAGATGATGTGGCTGCCGAGATCGGCGACCGCGCCGGCCCCGCCGCGCGGATCGAGGCGCCAGGTCCAGGGTGCCGCCGGGTCGGTCATGTAGTCCTCGGCGTGGATGCCGCGGAAGCCCCAGACCTCGCCGATCTCGCCGCTTTCGACCATGGCCCGGGCCGTCTGGACGAGCGGGTTCTTGAGGTAGTTGAAGCCGACGAAGGTCGGCACGCCCGCCGCCTCGGCGGCCAGCGCCATGCGGCAGGCCGTGGCGGCGTCGGGGGCCAGCGGCTTCTCGCAATAGACGGGCTTGCCCGCCCCGATGGCGGCCATCGCCATGGGCTCGTGCAGCGTGTTCGGCGTGGTGATGTCGATGAGATCGATCTCGGCATCGTCGACGAGCGACCGCCAGTCGCCGGTCGTCCGGTCGATGGCGAGGGCCGCACCGGCGTGCTTTGCCGTGGCCGCGTCGACGTCGGCGAGGACGGTCGGCACCAGCGGCCGCTCGAGCCCGAAGACCGCCTGGGCCGTACGCATGGCGATGGCATGGCTGCGCCCCATGAAGCCGCTGCCGATCAGGCCGACACGGATGGGGGCGGGCTCGCTCATGGCTGTGATCCGGCGACGATTGCGTGGTTGACGATGACGGCGGGATCGAGCCGGCCGCCGAGCACATCGAGGATGTTGGTCGCCGCCTCGGTCGCCATGCGCACCATGGATTCGCCGGTCACACCGGCGCTGTGCGGGCTGAGCAGGGCCCGGGGTGCGGCGAGCAGCGGGTTCGCAGGGTCGGGCGGCTCGTCCTCGAAGACGTCGATCCCGGCCCCGCCGAGGCGTCCCTCGGTGAGCGCCCGGGCCAGGGCCGGCTCGTCGATGAGCCCGCCACGGGCGGTATTGATCAGCAGGGCCGTCGGGCGCATCAGTGCCAGCTTCGCAGCGTCGATGATGTGACGGGTGGCAGCGCTCAGCGGCAGGTGCAGGCTGACCACGTCGGCCTCCCGCAGCGCCGACTCGAGCTCGGTGGCGCGGCGGCAGCCGCACTCGGCGAGACTTCGATCGTCGACATAGGGATCGAAGACCTCGACCGTCATGCCGAAGGCGCGGGCGCGGACCGCCACCTCCCCGCCGATCCGCCCGAAGCCCAGAAGCAAGAGCGTGCGGCCGGCGAGATCGACGGCGGCGAAACGGTTGCGGATCGCCCACTCGCCGCCACGCACGGCGGTGTCGTGGGCGACGCCCTGCTTCGCCAGCGCCAGCATCATGAAGAGCGCGTGCTCGGCGACCGAGACCTTGTTGGCGTTGGCGGCGATGGCGAGCGGGATGCGCCGCTCGTTCAGCGCCTCGAGATCGACATTGTCGTAGCCGACGCCGTGTCGCGAGACGACCTTCAGCCCCGGCGCCGCCTCGATGACCGCACGGTCGACCCGCGAGGTCCGGACGAGGATGGCCGATGCTCGACCGGCCGCCTCCAGCAGGCCGGCACGATCGGTCTCGGCGAGCTTCGTCAGGCGGATGTCCGCACGACCTTCGAGAACCGCCAGCCCTTCGGGCCGAATGGTGCCGATGACGAGGACATCCGCCATGGCATCAGTAGCCGACGCCCTTGCCGCCGCTGCTCTTCGCCTGCAGCTCGGGCAGCAGCTCGCCGGCCTTCATCGCCAGCATGCGCGCATCCGAGAGCAGCGTGGCGTAGTCGAAGCCGATGCCCCACATCTTCTTGATGTAGCTCACCGAGCCGCAATGGATGCCAGCGTACTTCTTGTGCCGCTTGGTCGTGTCGATGATCTTCTGGATGGCGTCGACCACGGGCTGGTCTTCCTGGTCCATCCTGGGCGCGTGGCCCATCGAGATGGAGAGATCGGCGGGCCCGACATAGATGCCGTCGAGGCCGGGCACGGCGAGGATGTCCTCGAGCGCCGCCATCGCGTCGGTGGTCTCGATCATGGCGAGGGTGAGGACGGTGTTGTTGGCATGCTTGTAGTAGTCGGCGCCGGCATACATCGTCGCCCGGATCGGCCCGAAGCTGCGGCTGCCCAATGGCGGGTAGCGGACCGACGAGACGAAGGCCTCGGCCTCCGCCTTGCTGTTGATCATCGGGCAGATGATGCCGTAGGCGCCGGCATCGAGGGACTTCATGATGATGCCGGGCTCGTTCCAGGGGACGCGGACGAGCGGCACCGCGTCGGTCGTCGAGATCGCCTGCAGCATGCCGATCGACGCCGGGTAGTCCACCAGCCCGTGCTGCATGTCGATGGTCACGCTCTCGAAGCCTTGCTGGGCCATGATCTCGGCGCTGAAGCTGTTTGGAATGCCGAGCCAGGCATTGACCGTCTTCTCGCCGGCATCCCAGAGCTGCCGCAGCCGATTCTCACGCATGTTTCCCGTCCCCCTTGAATGGCGAGCCGGAACCTATGTCGCGGGGCGGTCGCTGTCCAGCGCGTGGCAGCGACCTCGAGGCGGCTGGACGAACGAACGCCGCCCCCGGGCGGGGGCGGCGTCAATCGGGAGAGGGACGGGTGCCGATTGGCTCGGCTTGTCCGTCGAGCAGCGGGACGTTCCGATTGATCGGTGCCTGCAGCCCGTCTGGGCAGAGACGGTGGGACCCTGGAGGACCGGATCAGGGAATGAACTCTTTCCTTGTTTCACCCCGACGCGATAAGGCCACAAGATATGCTCGTGGTCAACCTGCCTGGCACAAATTCTAGTGGATAACTTTCAATCAGTCGCCAGCAGGCGCGAGGCGAGGCGGTCGAGCTGGTCGAGGCTCGAGTAGCGGATGGTGAGGGTGCCGCCCTTGGCCTTGGGCTGCAGGCGACAGGCGAGGCCGAGCGTGCTGGCGAGCCGGCTCTCGAAAGCCTCGAGATCGGGATCGCGCTCGATGGCCCCCCTCGCCTGACGCTGGACCAGCTTGCCGGTCTGCACCACCGCCTCGGTGTCGCGGACGTTGAGACCGCGCTCGACCACCGCCTGGGCCAGCGCCACCGGGTCGTCGGCGGCCAGCAGGGCGCGGGCATGGCCGGCCGTGAGGCGCCCGTCCTCCAGCATGCGGCGCACGGGCTCCGGCAGCTTCAAAAGGCGCAGCGTGTTGGCGATGTGCGGCCGACTACGGCCGATCTCCCGGGCGATCTCCTCCTGGGTCCGGCCGAACTCGTCGATCAGACGCTGGTAGGCCCTGGCCTCCTCGATCGGTGTCAGGTCCTCGCGCTGCAGGTTCTCGACCAGGGCGATCTCGAGCACGTCGCGGTCGGCGAGCTCGCGCACCACGACCGGCAGCTCGTGCAGCCCGGCCCGCTGGGCCGCCCGCCAGCGGCGCTCGCCGGCGACGATCTCGTAGCCCGGCGCCGACCCCGGTCGCGGCCGGACGAGCAAAGGCTGCAGCACGCCATAGGCCTGCAGGCTCGCCGCCAGCGCTTCGAGCTCGTCATCGGCGAAATGCCGGCGGGGTTGCAGCGGCGAAGCGCTCAGGAACTCGATCGGCACGGACTGGGCCAGCGGTCGCAGGCTCGGGTCCGGGGCGTCGTTGCCGAGCAGCGCCGAAAGGCCCATGCCGAGCCCGCGCTTCTTGGGATTGTCCTGCTGCATCCGGTGGGAATCCTTCTTGGGCAGTTGGGGTCGGTCAGCCGAAGACGGCGATGGCCTGGTCGCGTCGGAGCATCTCGCCGGCGAGATGGGCATAGGCTTTCGCACCGCTCGACTTGACGTCGTAGTAGAGCACCGGCTGGCCGTGGCTCGGGGCTTCGGAAATGCGGACATTGCGCGGGATGACGGTCTGGTAGACCCGGTCGCCGAGAAAGCTGCGCACGTCGGTGGCCACCTGCTCGGAAAGGTTGTTGCGGCGGTCGAACATGGTGAGCACGATGCCGTGGATCTGCAGCATCGGGTTGAGCGACTGGCGAATGCGCTCGATGGTCCGCAGCAGCATCGACAGGCCCTCGAGAGCGAAGAACTCGCATTGCAGCGGCACCATGACGGCATGCGCCGCGGCGAGCGCGTTGACCGTGAGGATGCCGAGCGAGGGCGGGCAGTCGATCAGGATGTGATCGTAGGGCTTGATGAAGTTGGCGAAGGCATCCCGCAGCCGGAAATTGCGGCGCGCATCGCCGACCAGCTCGACCTCGGCGGCCGAGAGGTCGACCGTCGCCGGGACGATGTCCAGCCCCGGCACCATGGTCGGCAGGATCGCGTCGGCGAGGCGGGCCTGGCCGAGCACCACCTCGTAGGCGGTGACCCGCCGCGCCTCGCGATCGATGCCGAAACCGGTGCTGGCATTGCCCTGCGGGTCGAAGTCGATGACCAGGATGCGCTTGCCGGCGGCGGCCAGCGCCGTGCCGAGATTGATCGCCGTCGTGGTCTTGCCGACGCCGCCCTTCTGGTTGGCGATGGCGAGGATCCGGCCGCACAGGACCGAGGACCGGGCGGGGGCTGCCGTCTGGCGTGGCGGGGCGGACATCTGGCTCAGGGCGCTGATGACGCCACCTCTTGGAGGACGAGCACGCGACCTTCCGGGTCGGCGAGGCTCGGATGAAGCTCGACCCGCATTGTCCCCACTTCGCCGAGCGCGGTCAATTCCGCGTCGACGCCGCGGCCCTTCAGCAGCACCAGCCGCCCGCCCGCCCGCAGCAGCGGCCGGGCCAGAGGCACGAGCTGGACCAGCGGGGCTAGGGCCCGCGCCGTCACCACGTCGACGGCGAGCGACAGGGTCTCGATCCGCACGGGATGCACGGTGACGCCGGCGAGGCCCATGCGCCGCGCCGCCTCGCGCAGGAACTGCGCCTTGCGCCGATCGGATTCGACGAGATGCACCTCCGGCACGCCCATGGCGGCGAGCACGAGGCCGGGCAGCCCGGCGCCGCTGCCGAGGTCCGCCAGCGTGGCGCAACCCGCTGGCAGATGCCGGAAGAGCTGGGCGGAATCGAGGATGTGCCGACGCCAGGCATCGTCGAGAGTCGAGGCGCCGACGAGGTTGATCGCCTTTTGCCACTGGCGCAGCAGCTCGAGATAGAGCGTCAGGCGCTCCACTGTTTCACGTGAAACAGGCACCTGCGCCGCGAAGCCCGCCGCATCGAGCGGCGCCTCACGCCGCACGTCGGACGTGCCGGTAGAGGAGCGTGAGGGCTGCCGGGGTCATGCCCGGCAGGCGGGCGGCGGCCCCGAGCGTGGTCGGCCGGACGCGGCTCAGCAGCGCGCGCAGCTCGCCGCTGAGCCCGGCCAGTGTGGCGAAGTCGACCTCGGGCGGCAGGTCGAGGGATTCCTCGCGACGGAAGTCGGCAATGTCCGCCGCCTGGCGCTTCAGATACGGGGCATAGCGCTGCTCGATCTCGATCTGCTCGGCGATCTCGGGGGCGATGGCGCCGAGCTCGGGCCAGA
>Ga0116151_10001534_pt1 | contig 21690 bp, 21 predicted proteins | sample AD_UKC117_MetaG_FD_89893 | JGI IMG/M metagenome (GOLD analysis project Ga0116151, IMG submission 89893) | Active sludge microbial communities of municipal wastewater-treating anaerobic digesters from Hong Kong - AD_UKC117_MetaG | ecosystem: Engineered > Bioreactor > Anaerobic > Digestate... | reverse complement strand
GGTACCGGCGCACATGATGGTGACATCTTTAAGTTCTTCGTGTCTGGCTGCCAACGCCCTGTCGAGCATTTGTGGTTTGGAGTTGAAATAGCCGTACTTGACCATGCTATGGGAGGGAACGTCTGCCGCAACAGCCTCTGCGGTGGTCAATTTTTCTTTGTACTCTTTCAAATAACTCATACTTTACACCTCTTCATTATTTAATAAGTGTAATTTCTAATAACATTATATAATATCCGTTGGAATAATATATATATATTTGTAATAAAATTTAATTTATTAATAAAAAACTAATAATGAGGGTGTTCTTTTCGTTGTGCATTGCTCACGGCAAGCGGCATAGAGGGTTTTGCCAGATGCAGCAGGGCTGAGCGTCGGCATGAACCGCCAAAGCCCCGGACAATACAATGAAAGTCCGGGGCTTTGGCAATTGGAGGAAAGATTATTTTTTCATCTCGGCATACATTTTTCTCAAGGTGGTTTTTTCAATTTTGCCGATATAATTGTGAGGGATGGCCTCGAGGAACAGGTAACCGTCCGGAATATCCGGAATCCACCATTTCTCAATCTTGCCTTCCTCGGCGAATTTCAGCAGGTGGTCGCGGACATCTTCTGCGGTAGCAATCTCACCCGGTTTCAGAGCAATGCAGGCGCAGGGCCGTTCATCATAGCGGGGATGAGGGATGCCGATTACGGCACATTCCAGCACCGGTTTGAACTGGCTGACGGCATCTTCCAGAGTCAGGGTGGAAATCCATTCACCACCGGATTTGATGGCATCTTTGTTGCGATCGGTGATCATCAGGTAACCTTCCGGGTCGATATAGCCGACGTCGCCGGTGTTGAGCCAGTCGTTTTTCCACAATTCCCGGGTTTTGTCCGGCTCATGGAAGTACTCGTGGGTGCACCAGGGAGTGCGGACCACCACATTGCCGACTGATTTGCCGTCCCGGGGAAGTTCGCTGAAATCATCATCAACCACTTTGGCCTGGGAGAAGATCCAGGGAATGCCGCTCTTGATTAAATAAGTAATCTTGTCCTCTACCGGCAGATCCAGATGATCAGGCTTCAGTTGTCCCAGGGTCATGGCCGGACAGGTTTCGGTCATACCGTAGGCCGATTGGGTGAAGATCCCCAGTTCCCATGCTCTTTCGGCCAGTTGCCGGTTGAGTTTGGCGCCGCCCAGACCGACCCGCCAGTTGCTGAGGTCATATTTTTCCGCATCGGGATGGAAGACCAGCATATGAAGGATGGTAGTTACGCAATGGCTGAAATCGACTTTCTCTTCGGCCAGCCAGCGAAGAATCTTGTCAGGTTCATATTTACCTGGAAAAATAAACTTGCTGCCCAACATGAAAGCATAGTATGGAACCGTCCAGGCTTGAACATGGAACATAGGGGTCAGCGGCATATAGACCTGATTGGCTTTGAATTCGATACCGTTGGGGTACAGTCCCCAGGTCATACAGACGGAAATGGCATGCATGAACAGTTCCCGATGGGTAAAGACGACCCCTTTGGGATTGCCGGTGGTGCCAGATGTGTAACACAGGGTGGCACGGGAATTCTCCGATATTTCCGGGAACTCATAGTCTGCGGATTGTTGCTTGAGCAGGGCTTCATACTCGTAAACATTAGGCAGGGAAGTCGACGGTTGATAATCCTTTTTATCGGACATGATGACAAAGGCTTTGACCGTTTTAAGCTCATCCTTAAAGCTCTCTACCAGTGGCAGGAAGTCTTCGTTGATAAACAGGACAACATCCTCGGCGTGGTTGATGCAGTAGGCGATCTGGTCAGGCGCCATGCGGACATTGACGGTGTGGAACAGACTGCCGTAGAGAGGGATGGCCCAATGGGCTTCCAGATAACGGTAGGTATCCCATTCCAGCATGCCAACCGTTTGTCCCGGTTCCACTCCCAGGCTTTTCAGTGCGTTGGACAGCTGTTTGACCCGTTGGTAATGGTCAGTGTAGGTGTACTCGAATTCATCCCGGTACTTCATGATTTGGTTGGGGGCATAGATCATTCCGTAGTCTAAAAATCTTTTCAACGTGAGCTGCATTTGATAGCCGATACTTTCCAATCTCGTAACCTCCTTCGCTGCATTGACATCGCTACATTGTTTTCGGGGTGCTGACAATAGTATTGCTGATCCGGGATGACAGTATGTAATACAATTTTAAACCAAAAATAGACTGACGGTCAATGACTTGTGGTCTAATTAATTTCAAGGAGGTTGGACGAGTTGGAGATTGATTTGCAGTCACAAAAACGGCCGTGAAGGCCGCAGTTTTTTGCTGAATTTTTGAGAGAGGCTTAAACCATAAAACTGTGTATCATCATGCGCATGGCTTTATCCATGCGCTCGATCAAGTCATAATTGCCATTTTGCAGACACCAGTCATACGTAATCCCGCGCGAGTAGGAAACCACCAACTTGGACAGTTCATCCGCAGTCATATCCGTGCGAATCAGTCCCTGCTCCTGTCCTTCCTGTATAGCACTGCGAATAAAAGAAATGAAAGCGCGCTTGTCCGAACCAAAAAACGCATTCTCGGTGTCGATTTGCTGCTTATAGATCTGGGTGGTATAGTTCAAACTTTTTTCAATCGCGTAACGGGCTTGAAACATGGGCGCGTAAACGATTTTTTCAAAAACCGTGGTTTCCGGCGGCAATGAATCAAATTCCTGACTGATGCGTTCATCCACATCTTCATAGGTTTTTACAATAATGTCCGATTTCTTTCTAAAATAATGGTAGAAAGAACCTTTGGCTACACCAGAGGCATTGCAGATATCGTCAACGCTGGTATTGTCATACCCTTTTTCGGCCAACAGACGGACTGCGGTATCATAGATTCTTTTTTTGGTCTCAATGGCCTGCAGATCCCGGTTGGTCAATTTCTTTTTGTGCTTGTTGTCCGTCATTCTTCCATCCTCGTCAACTATATTACCGGTATTCTAACACATTTTGTCCTTTCCGTCAGTTGATGCGGGTATTGCTTGATGCTACTAAAGAAAAGACCGGGGATTGCAGCCCCGATCTTTTTCTCGCTCTGGCGGTGGGTGAGTTTATTTTTATGCTTTGGTAATGAATATACTAGTAATAAAGGGAGGCGGGATGTTTTTATCCGCGTTTTTGTTTTTCTTCCTCTTTTAAAATCCGCCGCAGGGCTTTGCCGGTTGCACTGCGGGGCAGGGAATCTCTGAATTCAACCTGATGGGGAACCTTGTAGGCAGCCAAAGATTCACGGCAAAAGGCAATTAATTCTTCGGCGGTCAGCGTTTCACCCGGATACACCTGTACATAAGCTTTCACTGTTTCGCCGCGATATTCATCGGGAAGGCCGATCACCATGGCATCGGCAACTTTTGGATGTTTCAGCAATGCCTCATCCACTTCCCGGGGATAGATGTTATATCCGCCGGCGATGATCAGATCCTTGATGCGGTCTACAATAAAGACATATCCATCTTCGTCCATATAAGCGATATCACCGGTGCGCAGCCAGCCATCTTCGAAGGCAGCAGCAGTTTCTTCCGGACGATTCCAATATTCTTTCATGACGATCGGCCCCTTGATCCAGATCTCGCCTTCTTCGCCCAGCGGTACATCATTTCCATCCGGCCCGACGATTCGCAAATCAGATTCCGCAAGCTTCTCCGTAAATGTGGGAATAGGGCAGGATGCTCAGCGTTCGCCGGCGATTATATGTCTGGTTGTCAACAAAGTCCGAACACCATCTGTTCGCGATGAAAGCGGTGGCTACAATGTTATATTGGGTCAGGACGGCTCCTTTGGGCGCACCGGTGGTACCTCCCGTAAACTGAATAACGGCTGGATCGTCATGTTGGATGTCAACCAACGGAGGGGCCCATATTTTATCCGTTTCCAGCACTTCACTGAAATGCAATTCACCGTCTTTCAGTCCCAGATCAGCGGCGCTGCTCTTGGGTGTGCCGGCCATGAAATCGAATAGTTTGGTAACGAAGACCGTTTTTATGGGCTGGGCACTCGCCTGGTTCAGTTCCCTGACCAAGGGCAGGATGGCATCATAAACGATGATTGCTTTCATGTTGGTATCGTCAAACAGGAAACGCAGTTCGTCTTTGGTGTACAATACATTCAGGTTGACAACGATCCCGCCCGCCATCAGGATCGCCCAAAAAGCGATGATGCCTTGCGGGCAGTTGGGCATCAGCATACCTACCCGGTCGCCTTTTTCGACACCGTTTTCCGCCAGCACATTGGCCAGCCGAGTGACTTTCAAATAGAGTTCATTGTAGGTTATTTCGGCACCATAGAACCAGGTAGCAACCTTGTCGGGTTTGTAAACGCTGGAATTTCTTAAAATGGCATAGGCAGGCATTTTGGGGTAGTTGATCGAATGCGGGGTTTTCCATTCAAAGTTTTCGCGCCAAAAATGAGTTTCATAAATTGATGACATTGAATCACCCTCTCGAAAATTATTGATCAATACATCTATGCCTGGCTGGCGATGTATCTAAGAATCATTTTAAAGATAGGTAGCTTGAAATGCAACAAAATTCTGAAAATTCTGACGAAAAAAGTTGAACAGGGTTTCCGCGCAAGTTTATACGGAATGAGAAAACAAGTGATATAATTATGTGGCAACCCGTGCAAGGAAAAAAAGACTTATTCCGGGAATAACAAAAACAAAGAAGGGAACGTGACCATGGAGCTGATTTATACTGGCAAAACCAAGGATGTCTACCGTCAAGGAGACGGCAATTATTTACTCAAGTTCAAAGACGATGCGACTGGCGAAAACGGCGTATTTGACCCGGGTTCCAACACGGTGGGACTGACCATTGCCGGGGCTGGTCGGGCCGGACTGCGTCTGACCAAGCATTTTTTTGAAGTATTACAGGCACAAGGTATTCCGACCCATTATATCGACGCCGATGTTGAAGCAGCCACCATGACCGTCAAGCCCGCCGTTCTCTTCGGCAAAGGCTTGGAAGTGATCTGCCGGCTCCGGGCGGTAGGCAGTTTCCTGCGCCGCTATGGAGACTATGTAGAGGACGGACAGGCATTGGATTATTTTGTGGAGACGACGCTGAAAGATGATGCGCGCGAGGATCCGCCCATTACCGAAGATGCCCTGGACATGCTGGGCATTGCCTCCAAGGCTGAGTACCAGGTTCTCAAGGATTTAACCCAACGGATTACCGCCGTGGTGAAGGCAGAGCTGGCCAGGAAGGGCATTGAACTGTATGACATCAAATTTGAGTTTGGCCGGGTTGGACAAGACCAGCAAATTGTGCTGGTGGATGAAATTTCCGGCGGCAATATGAGGGCCTTCAAGGATGGCCGACACGTTCAGCCGCTCGAACTGGAAAAAATGATGCTGGCGGATTAACCGATCAGGCCAATCGTCAAAAGATTAAGGGGTTGCAGGGTGAACTGCAACCCCTTTTTGCCCTTATTGTGACCGCTTGATGAGAAGTGTTGCCAGAGCGATGATGATGGCGATGGCAGCAGTGATGAACATGATCGGCGCACTCATTTCATTGATCTGGGCGGTGTTGGTGAAAGAAGCGTTTTTGAGCATCATACTGATCCCTGCCGCAACCGAACAGGCAATCGCCACCATTAGTATGAATCGTAAAACCGGTCTTTTGTTTTCTGCAGATGGCCCGACATAAGCGTGGTTGTTGATCAGGCGGATCAAATATATACCCGCACAAACGGTAACCATAATCATAATATTGGCAGGATACTCGATCCATCTGAACCCGAATCCATAAAGCCCCGCATCGATCATTAACAGATACATCAGCAAAAGGAAGGCCTGGTTGCCAATACTGTTTCTTTTTTGTACCTGCATTTCATCCAACTGGTTTTTTTTCATCAGCCTCATCCTCCCAAAAAATATCGTTGAGCGTTTTGCCCAATACTTTACAGATGGCTGTACAAAGTTTGATGGTGGGGTTGTAGTCACCGTTTTCGATGGCATTGATGGTCTGGCGGGTCACCCCCACTGCATCTGCGATGTCTTTTTGCGACATGTCCAGAGCCGCCCGCGCGGACTTTAGTTTCAGATTCTTGCCCAATCTCCCACCTCCAACGTTGTTGTAAACCAACTGTCAGCAAGTCCACAGTTTGCAGGATTTGATTGAAGTTCTGAATGTCTGCTTTTGGGGCGATGAAGGCAGGGGGTTGCTGGCAGGATTGGAAAACCGGGAACATGATCTGTTGCGCCAATATATCCGGAAAAAGCCGGATGAATGGCGGTCTGATAGCGGTTGGGAGGAATGGCTGTAACACTCAATTGGAACCATCAGCTGCGGAGCTTTTTGCGCTGGGCTTTGTCGGCGTACATGGCCTGATCAGCTTGCTGAAAAACCTCCTGCATGGGTTGCTCGACTCTGGTGCGCGTGGCATATCCGATAGAGATGCTTATAATGAAAGGACTGGTTTGGTTGTGCGCGTCAATGGCAGTTTGAATTTTTTCAACCAGATGCAAACAGATGGCATCGTTGCTTTTCGGCACAACAATGGCAAACTCATCTCCGCCAAATCTGGCCACGACATCATTGCTGCGGAAACATGACTTGATCAGCTGAGCGGCAGCAATAATCATTTCATCCCCGGCAGCATGACCATAGTTGTCATTGACTTTCTTCAGATAGTCCAAATCGCAGAGGATGATGCTGGAGGGTTCATGCCGTCCGCTTTCCATCCGTTTTAATTCCTCCGTAAAATAGGCCCGATTGTAAAGACCGGTCATGGCATCATGCATGCTGAGGTATTTGAGTTTTTCCTCCATTTGCTTGCGTTCTGTCATGTCGCGGGCAATACATTGATAAACCGTTTCTTCCGGGGTCTCAAAAATCAACTGCCGACTGACATTCAAATCAAACTTTTCACCGTATCGGTTGATTATGGTGACTTCATAGTAAACCAGCTGGTGCTCGGTTCTTTTTTCCAGGAACAAATCAATCACTCTTTGTCGTTGTTCAGGGACGACAAAATGAAGCGCATTCATATGGACCAATTCATCCTCGGAATAACCAAGAAGCTTTTCTGAAGCTTTGTTGACGGACAGATACCTGCCATTGACATCGTGCATATAAATCATATCGTAAGCATTTTCAAAAATATTGCGATACTTGGCCTCACTCTCCCGCAAAGCGGATTCCACATTTTTCATTTCGGCTATTTTTTGTTCCAGCTGCTTGGGCAGACGCAGATCCTGTCCGATGAACAGGAGCCCGACAGTATCCTGCAGGTCATCTTTGATCGTAGCGATACTTGCTTTTACCGGAATTAATTCACCGCGGGCAGTTTGTATGAAAACTTCTTTTTCCATGGTCAAGTCTTTTTGCTTGATCATGGCTGTATCGGGGAATCCTTCAGGGATAATTTCTGCCAGGGACAGGTGCGGCAGTTTTTTCGCAGGGTAGGCCAGTACTTCCTGGGCTTTATGGTTGGCCAGCATGATTTGGTCAGAGCGGTTCAGCAACAGGATGATGTCAGTGGAACGGGACAGGATGTCGTCCAAAGACAATGCTTTTTGCAAGTCCATTAGTTTGTAGCGGGTGATGGCATAAAGAATGGCAACCAACCATAGCAGTCCGGCCATAGGTACCAACCAAGGTAACAAAATCCCGAACGAGGGCAACAGGCTATATTGCAGCAGGAAGCAACCCAGAAGCAGCAAACCGGCCCTAACAATTATCCGGGCCTGGCGTTTTTCGCGTTGATACATGGAACTGCGCCCCCACTGGGCGATAATGATTAACATCATGGTGGAATAAAGAAGATAATAAGGCGTATGCAGATACCAGAACCAGTCACTGCGGGGACTGATAAAATCAGTCAACATATATCGGCTGATATCGGTGAGCATTGACGGGTGAACAATGGTAAACATCAAGATGATTTCAACTGCTATGGGAAGAGAAATGAAGACGAGGCTGCGCTTGGGCATGGAGTTTATTCTGCCGGTCAGCACAAGCGCAAAATAGACGCAAAAAAAGGGCAGACTGATCCAACCCAGGGAAGCGATTTTGTACCAGAACCAGATCCCGGCTGCAGATGAGGCCAGAGTAAAAACGAGATTGTAGGCACCGACCCATAAAACCGTACTGGCGATCAAGGCCAAAAAAGTCCGGTTTAGCGCTGAACGGGGATCCCGACTGATGGCATAAATACCCAGACCCAAATTAGCGAAAAACAGTATGAAGGTAAAGACTGGGGTGCTGTCCATTAAATCACCCGATTTCTGGGAAATAGATAATCTATTACTATGGTAATTGTTGCATTGAAATAACATGAATGTGTGCAAAAACAAGTGCGAAGGTTTAAAAAATTTCTCAGTATTCATTTTACTATGAAAAAATATAAAATGTTGGTTTTATGAAAAAGCGAGTCAGAATTAGCTTCTGACTCACCTATCATAACACAGATTAAAATGCACCTGCTCCTTGCACGTAGCGACTGGGCGAGATCATTACTTTTACATTTCCTGCCATAATCATACCTCCAAACCAATTGCGATTAAAAAGATGAAATATTCAAACAAATAGTGCGGCAACAGAATTATCATAACATAAATGAAAGCATAGTCAAACAGATCGCGAATATGGACGAATTCTTCCTTTGCATAAACGGAAACATTTTTATGCCTGGCAAAAAAAATGATCCGGGCCAGATACCCGGATCATCATCGGTACAAATGCAGATTACTTTTCCGTACAGTAAACAAAACCGACTGTTCCCAAGCCGGTATGGAGTCCGATCACCGGTCCGATGGAACGGATGTCCACCTGCATGTCATATCGTTCCATCAGCATGTCCCGTAGATTTTCGGCTTTTTCCGGAGCATTGATATGATGGATGAGGATCTCCCGCAAACCGTATTTTTCCCAATCTTCTTCCAGGAATTTCAGCATACGTTTGATGGCCGCTGATGTACCGCGGGTCTTTTCCATCAGATGGGTCATGCCTGTTTTCATGTCCACGGTGAGAATCGGACGTATATTTAAAATCGTTCCCAGCAGGGCGGAGGCAGTGCCTATGCGACCACCTTTTTTCAGATATTTTAATGTTTCCGGCACAAAATAAAAGCGTACCCGTTCCCGCACATATTGGGCTGCTTGAAGTGCGGTGTGCAGACTGGCCCCTTGTTTTATCTCGCGGGCTGCAGCTACGACTTGCATTCCCAGTGCCATGCAGTTGGTATAGGAATCCATAATATCGATTTGCACCTGGGGGAATTCCTGTAAAACTTTTTCCCGGGCTTTCAACGCAGTTTCATAAGTGCCGCTCATGGCGGATGAAATAAAGATGGCCAGGATATCGTCTCCGTGGGCAGCGATTTCCCTGAATTTTTCTATGATATCTCCCAGGGAGGGCTGGGAAGAGGTTGGGATGACGCCGGTTTGCTCAATTTTGTTGTAAAAATAATCGTAATCCACCTCGGTTTCCAGGAATTGTTCATCAGGAAAATTGACACTGAGCGGAATCAGTTCAATGTCCAATTCTTTTTGCGTATCCGGATCAATATACGATGTGCTGTCGCTGATTACTTTGATGGCCATTCGGTTCTACATCCTCTCCGTTTATTCTCTAATGTTTCCATTATATGAATAAACATGCATGAGCGCAACCAAACATGTCGAATGCTTGTTTCCCCGGGTTTATGCAACCCGGGGAAATAGTTGTATCCTGTGCCAATGGGTTATATTGCCATTATTCTGACCCGCCTGGTTCCGGGAGGACGTCCGGCGGCACTTCGGCCGCGATTGCCGGGGCATCTGCTTCTGTCGTGTCTTCCGGGACGGTGGTATTCGGGTTGAGCTTTCTCCACCATTTCCCATGCCGGTGGATGACATAGTCCCGGTCGATTTTGCCGGTAAACATACTTATCACCAGGGGACGATTGGGCTTCAGCAAAAACGCGAGAACATGCACAATCACCGAGAATAACAAAATCACGGTAAAAAGATTGTGAATTTGCGCCAGCCAGAAGATCGTATCCGGAGAATAACTTGCTCCGACCGTATTTTTATATACCTTCAGTATCCCCGTGACAATCAAGGCGAAAATAGAAAAAGCGGTTACTGCAAACGCCAGCCTTTGTTCTGCCAGGTATTTGTCACTTTCAGGTTCTTGGGCCAGCCCAACCATGGCTTTAAAAATCTGCAGCGATTCTTTAAAATCACCTTGGCGGGGCAGGATGTCATATTTTTTGGTAGCAATCAAATAGGTAACATAGTAAATACTAATAAAGACAAGCACGATGGCTGCCGCGTAATGCAGGTGCAAGGTTACCCAAAAATCACTCGACCAGGCCAGACCCGGCAGCTGATCAACAAAGTACCTTTTATATAGGGGCATTTGTCCAAACCCGGAGAAAAACAGCACCAGAATGGACAATGCCGTTATCCAATGGGTAAAACGAATGGCCAGATGGTGGCGTTTAATTTTCATCTTCGTCCCCGCCTTTCATGATATTATAGGCGGTTAACCCGGCAGCCATAATCCCGGCTACGGGAGCCAGCATAAAGCCGCTCATCATCTTGTCTGGTTCATCCAAGGGATTCTTACTATTGACCGCCATGTTGATTTTACCTGGTTTACCGTCCCAATCTTGTTCCATGATGGCTTGATTGATAGCTTCAAAGGGGACTTTGGACAAATAAAAGTTGGATGTTCCTCCATTTTCGGTATCGCCATACACATAGCCGTTGTTTTCCTGCGCCCACTGATGTGCATAAGCCCGTAACTCTTCCTTGTCGCCAAAACGGATCGCGCCGCGGGGACAAGCGCTTGCACAGGCCGGCTTTTCTCCTTTTTGCAGGAGATCGTAACACATGTCGCATTTATACATGACACCACCGCCCGCGTAGGTGGGTGCGATTTTTAAATACAAACCTACGCCTCCTTGACGCTGGGGGATATGCCACGGACAGACATCCCGGCATTTGGCGCCGCCAAAACAGCCGTTGGGATTGATGACTACCGGCCCTTCCGGCATTTTATCATTGACCCCGAAGGGACATAAAGTGGAACAGGGAGGAAGGTCACAATGCATACACTTGCGGGGTATGTGAACCTTGACCAGCCGCCCGTTATGATTCACCTCCAAATGTTGTACATACGTCCAGTTGTAGGGCGTCAGACGATTGGTGAGGTTTCTTTTTTCCGACCAGTCCTCATGGGACTTTTGCGGCCAATAATCGCCAATAGGTTTTTCCGGCTCCGGAAATCGGGTCTGATTTTTCAATCTGCAGGCAGAGACACACAATGGAGTGTCCAAATGACTGCAGCCGTCACACTTCTCCAGATCATGCAAAAGCGCATAGTTTCCTTCCGCAACCGATGCAGCTGCTGCCTTGCCGGCCCCGGTCATAATCGTGGCTGCACTAATCCCTGATACCGCCGCTCTTTTAAGAAATGACCTTCGCGTAATGGGCATCTTTGTTCCTCCTTTATTATACCCGGGGTAGGTATATGATGTTTTTAATTGTATGCGCAGATAATGATTTTGGCAAGAGGGAATTTGCTTTTCCAGCTCCCCGTTGCTGAATTACAGTAGCTACAGATGGTGTGTGATGCTGAACGTCGGAAGCGAGCCGCAGAGTGAGGAGGACTTGCCATGGCAAGGCAAGACAAAACAAAACAAAGGAATCATCCAAATTCACAAGATGTTAAAAAATAGTTGAAATAATTACATAATGAAATATAATTGGTTTTATATTACATTTTAAAATTACGAAATGTAATAATTCACACATAACGTTATATCAATGATGAGAAACCTTGTAATCCCAGGAAATAGAAGGGAGAGGAGGAATCATCCGGTGACAGGTTCAAACCGGTGGTTGGCTTGGGAAGGGTATTCTCTCATTATGTATAGAGATTTCATGGTAAACAACTGCAGTCAGGGAACAAGGCAAGGCTGTTCAGGCAATGCTGTTCTTGCAGTCCTGTTTAAACAGACATCTAATAGAATTATCTATTGCGGGGAGGAAGAACATGACTTTTGGCTTTACGTATAACGAGGACCAGTTGGCTTTGCAGCGGACGGTTAGAAAATTTGTTGAGAATGAGATTGTACCTGTACGGGCGGCCTACGATGAGTCGGAAGAATTTCCCTGGCCGATCGTACGAAAAATGGCTGACCTGGGGCTGAACTGCATGAATGCACCCGAAAGATACAACGGTATGGAGTTTGGCCATATCGGCTTGTGTATGGTGATTGAGGAGCTGAGCCGCGGCTGCCTGGCGATTGCCATGACGCCCAAAGTCAATTTGCTGGCCTCAGAACCGGTTCTCTATGGAGGTACCGAGGAACAATGGGATTACTGGTTTCCGGGTTTATGTGAGGAAGGCCAGCTCGCAGCTTATGCAGTAACTGAGGCCGGGGCAGGCTCTGATGTGGCCGGTATTACAACGAGTTGTAAAAGAGATGGGGATTATTATATTCTCAACGGCACCAAAATATTCATCAGCAACGGCAAACACGCTGAAAAGCTGACAGTGCTGGCTACCCATGACAAAAGCAAAGGCAACCGGGCGCAGAGCTTTTTTATGGTAGACACAAAGACGGACGGTGTTTCCTTTGGCAAGAGCGAGCATAAAATGGGGCTGCGCTGTTCGGAAACTTCAGAAATCATTTTGGATCATGTGAAAGTACACAAAAAATATCGACTGGGGGAAGAGGGGGATGGTTTTAAGCTGGCCATGAAATCCTTCAACTCTTCCCGTCCTTTTGTAGCTTCGGCTGCTACTGGGCTGGCTACCGGAGCGTTCGAATTTGCCCGTGACTATGCCCGGGAGAGAAAAGCTTTCGGCCGGAGCATCGGCGATTTTCAGGGGATTCAGTTTATGTTGGCGGATATGGCCATGGAAATTGAAGCGGCTCGCTTATTGTGGCAGAAGGCAGCCTGGTTGCTGGATGAAAAAATGATGGCGGCGGACCTGTCGGCGATGAGCAAGTGCTATGCTGCCGATATGGCCAACCGGGTTGCTGCCAATGCTGTTCAGATTTTGGGGGGGTACGGCTTTTGCCGCGACTATCCGGTAGAGAAAATGATGCGGGACGCCAAAATACTGCAGATATTTGAAGGTACGTCGCAAGTGCAGCGCATTGTCATCGGCAAAAGTCTATTGGCTTAAACAAATGCTGAGATTGATTACAAAGATTTGTATTGTTTGTATTGTATAAGGAAGGGTGGAGAGAATATGCGTGAAGTTGTTGTAGTGGGCGCAAGGAGAACGGCAATTGGTGATTATCTGGGGTCGTTGAAGGATAAAACAGCGGTTGAACTGGGCATTGCGGCATTGAACGCGGCTATCGCCAAAGCGGGGATTGAGCCAGCTCAAATTGAAGAAGTCGCTGCGGGACAAGTCTATCAGGCCGGCTGTCTGGGCAATCCCGCTCGCCAGGTCACGCTGGGAGTGGGCTGCCCGGTGGAAACCGTAGCCCTTACCGTCAATCAGCAGTGTCCGTCCTCCATGCGCTGTACAGAAATCATCAGCCAGGAAATTATGCTGGGGAAAATCAATATTGGTGCAGTCGTAGGCATGGAAAGCATGAGCAATATTCCTTATCTTCTGACCAAAGCCCGGGGAGGTTACCGAATGGGTAACGGAGTCGTTTATGACGCCATGCTTTGTGACGGATTAATTGATGTGTTCTACAATTACCATCAGGGGGTGACCGCGGAAAATCTAGCAGTGAAGTACGGGATTAGCCGCGCAGAGCAGGATGAACTGGCGTTGCTGAGCCATCAACGCGCCTGTGCCGCCATTGATGCCGGCAAATTAACGGAAGAAATCGTTCCGATTGAAATCAAGAGCAAAAAAGGAACGGTGCTGTTTGATACCGATGAACATCCCAATCGGAACACCAACTTGGAAGCACTGGCCCGCTTGAAACCAGCCTTCAAGGAAAACGGAACGGTTACTGCCGGCAATGCTTCTGCCATCAATGATGCTGCCTGCGCCGCGATTCTGATGGGAGGTGACAAGGCGGCTGAATTGGGTATCAAACCCCTGGCACGAATCACAGCTACTGCCTCGGCTTCAGTCGATCCCAGCATTATGGGAATTGGCGTTGTTCCTGCCGTGAAACGGGTATTACAGATTGCCGGCATGAAAAAAGAGGACATTGATGTATGGGAACTGAATGAAGCCTTTGCCGCCCAGTTCCTGGCCTGCAACCGCGAACTGCAGCTGGATATGAATAAAGTGAATCTGAATGGTTCAGGCATTTCGCTGGGTCACCCGGTGGGCAATACCGGGCTGAAGATTATCATCGCGGTGATCAATGAATTACGCCGCCAGAAAAAACAGTTCGGCTGTGCCTCCCTGTGCGCCGGCGGTGGTCCGGCCATGGCCACAATTGTGGAGGTTCTGTAACGGTTGGAGGACAGTTTTTATTGGATGTTGCGCAGGCAAGCAGGCGAAAAATATTTGTCGGGCGAATCACAAATACCCGGAGGGGTTTAATATTCGGTTCAAATCAAGGGATGCCACTGGTGTTGCTCATACACCCAGGACATCCCTTTGGTTTGCCGGCAAGAGATGAACCGGTTTCGAAAAAAAGAATTGCTGTTATAATGATAGAGAATTATATAATCATATGTGTTGAAAACATGAGGAGAAGATGAAAATGACAGCTATGACCAATCTTCCGCCCGGCAGTCTGCAGGGCGTGACAGTAGTGGATTTTACCTGGGTATTGGCCGGACCGCATTGTACCAAGCTGCTGGCCGATATGGGGGCCACAGTGATTAAGATAGAACCTTATGGAATCGGGGCCAACGAACGGCATCTGGCCATACAGAAAACCTGTAACGGGGTTACCCAGAGTTCTTATTCGATCAATGTCAATCGTGGTAAAAAAAGCTTTTGTGTGGATTTGAAAAAAAACCAGGGAAAAGAACTTGTACGCGCCTTGATCAGCCAGGCAGATGTAGTGGTTGAGAACTATGCGCCCGGGGTTATGCAACGGCTGGGACTGGATTATGAAGCAGTCAAACAGATCAAGGAAGACATCATCTATTGTTCTATCTCCTGCTTCGGACACTGGGGACCGTACAGTCAGAAACCCGGCTATGACATGATCGCCCAGGTCGCCAGCGGCTGGACGGCACAAAGCGAAGTGAATCAGATTGCTCCCAATTCTATTGGTGATACGATGGCTGGCGTCCATGCAGCACTGGCGGTGGTCGCTGCCGTGTTGGTGAAAAAAGAGCAGGGCATCGGACAGAACATTGATATTGCCATGATGGATTGCCTGTTTTCCCTACATGAAAATTCGATTCCCTGGTATCTGCTGGGACAAGCCGTAGGTGAACCGGTTCATCCCGGTAAAATTGGTCGTCTTCATCCCGGTTATGCGCCTTACGGTCTTTATCAGGGCAAAAACGGAGTGGTGGGAATTGCCTTGCTGTCCGACAACCGCTGGGAAACGATGGTCAGAACCATGGGGGAAAAATATCTGTGGCTGCTGGACGATCCCCGCTCTCAAAACGTGACGACGCGCTGCCAAAATCCCCAGGTTGTCAATGATGCGCTGGACGAATGGGTGATGGAGCAGGAATCGGTTGAAGAAGTGGAAAGGATTTTTGATGAGGTAGGCATTCCCTGCATGCGTGCCAGAACCATTGAGGAATTATGTGACACCGATTTACAAATCAAAGCGCGCGAAATGATGACCATAATCGATCAACCTTTCATCGGCCCCATGAAGATGTACGGCAGTCCGATCAAAATGTCGGCTACACCGTCATGCGTACGCGGTCACAGCCCCCTCCTGGGGGAACACAATCACCAGGTAATGGCTGAGTTGCTGGGCTTCGGCCAAGCCCAGATCGAACAGTTTTACCAGGCAGAGGTTCTCCATCATGAAGCAGCGGTGGACCGCTTTAATCATCTGTGATTATTTTCGACAATGAAAATCATAACGGCAACAGAACAAGAGGGAAGGGTTTTTTCATAAGAGGTTATACTAAAATTACATATGTGATAAAATCTTATTATAAATACTTGCATTAGTGAGGGGCAAAAATGAATTCAAAAGAACTCGGGGTTAAAATTCAAATGGCCAGGGAAGAAAAGAACATGAGCCAGGAAGAACTTGCTCAGGCCATCGGGTGTTCCCAATCAGCGCTTTCAAATTACGAAAAAGGCAAGCGTCATATCTATTTGGAACAGCTGGAACGGCTTTCTGCCATTTTAAACAAACCTCTCGATTACTTTGTGGACAGTTTGGGCGGCGAAACGAACAAAGCTTTCAAGGAAAATGATGAGAATGATGAGTATAAAACTGCAAGTATAAAAGAATATAACCATGAACACAACAAACGTTTTATTAAGTTGATGAATGATATTTATGAACTGTCCGATGAGAGTTTTTATGCTTTAAGAGATTATGTACGATTCTTGCAATGGAAGCAGAACAAGGAGGAATAAGGAATGGATTTATCGCTTGATACGAAACAACTGCAGTACATCAATCTGATCAAAGAATTGGGTGAGAAAGAAATTATTCCGTATTCATCAAAACACGATCATTCAGTCGATGTTTCATTTGACTGGCAATTAGTAAAAATACTGGGTGAACATAATCTCGTTTGTCCAACCATTCCCGAAGCGTATGGCGGGTTGGGTCTGGATCATTTTACCACCGCGCTGATTATGGAGGAGATTGCAGCGATTTGCCCAGGCTTGGCGGCGATTATTGATACCAATGTACATGCAGTTGAACCCCTGTTGCTGGCCGGCAGTGAACAGCAAAAAGAAGCCTTCCTGCCCGCACTTACCGGCAAAAATGCCGGTCTGGCAGCTTTCGCGCTTACAGAGCCAACGGGCGGATCTTATGTCAACGGCATGTCAACCAATGCGGAAAAACAACCTTGGGGGTATGTCATCAATGGGCAAAAGGATTACGTATTGAATGCTCCCCTGGCACAATTTATTTTATTATTTGCTTTTACTGATCACGAAAACAAAAGAAATTCCATGCGTGCTTTTATTGTTCCGGCCCAAACACCGGGCTGTATGATTGGTCCCGGACACGATCTGGCTGCACTTGATTATGCCCAAACGGCAGCCATAAGCTTTGAGAATGTAAACTTATCAAATGATTTGATTATAAAAGAGCGGGAAGTCTGCAGCGGATATTTATTAATGGGACAAACACTGGATCTGGGAAGGGCCTTGGTTGGCGCTACAGCAGTTGGGATTGCCAGAGCGGCTTATGATTTGGCCCGGGAATTCGCGGATACAAGAAGGCAGAATGGAGTTGGTATCAGACAACATCAAGCGATCGCTCACATGTTGGCCGATATGGCAACCAAAATTGAATTGGCCCGTTTAATGACCTGGAAAGCCTGCTGGCTGATCGACCAGGGAGGAGACTATACAGTACCTTCGGCCATGGCCAAGGTAACGGCCAGTACCTTTGCCCAGGAAGTGACCTGTATGGCATCTGATATAATGGCTGCCCGGGCTTTTGAGAAGGGCTCATTTATTGAACAGCTGGTGCGTGATGCCCGGGTTTTATCGACATTGGAAGGGACCAACATCATTCAAAAGAACCTCATCGCATCCCTTTTGTAGAATTGATTGGGAGGATATATGTATATAATATTGGCCGAAAAGTGCTCTAATTGCGGTTTGTGCGCAGATGTCTGTCCAGTGGAAGCCATCAGTCCCATCGGTGTATATAGAATAAAAGCTGAATTATGCATTTCCTGCGGATTATGTCAGGAAAGTTGCCCTTCTGGAGCCATTGTAATTATTGATCAACCCCGGGAATAACACTCACATCACGCCATATAAAGGCCGTACAGCCTGTCTTTTTGTTTCCTCAAATTACAAATGAAATATTTTTCCGGATAATCACCACAAACACTTGCGCGTTTATTACAAACGTGATATTATATAGCATATAAACTGCTGATGAAGCGCGCAATCAGCAAAATCATTGCATGACAATTTGCGGAATTAATTATAACTGGGAGGTTATACGATGTTTGAATTCTTGATGACGCCTGAACAGTTGAAGCTGCGGGATGAAGCCAGAGATCTGGCCAAATCAGTTACACGCGATTATATCCTGGACATGGACGCAGACAAAATCAAATATCCCAAGGAATATCTGCGGGAATGCGGCAGACGAGGACTGATTGGTCTCAGAGTTCCCAAGGAATACGGCGGACGTGGACTGAAATGGGAAGATGATATCATTGCTTTGGAAGAAATCTGTGTAAATGGTTATATGTTCGGTTGTAGCTATGGGGTCACCGGTGACGTTGTACCAGAGGCCATTGTAAACTTCGGAACGGAAGAACAGAAGAAAAAGTTTTTACCCTCTATTTGCAAAGGAGAAAAATTTGCTGCTGAATGTTTGACAGAACCACGAGGTGGATCTGACTTTTTTGGCTCAACAACCTATGCCAGAAGAGACGGTGACGATTTCATTCTTGATGGGCAGAAACGCTTTATCGTCGGGGGGGAAGGGGCGGATTATTTCCTGGTTTACGCCAAGACTGATCCGGAAGCCAAAGCCAACAAATCCATGACCTGTTTCATGGTGGAACGCGAAATGGGAGTCAAAACAGAGTATCTGTACGGTCTGATGGGATGCCGGGGCGGCGGAACTGCCAGAGTGGTTTTTGACAATGTACGGGTACCCAAGGAAAACATTATCGGCGAAGTCAACGGTGCCTATCCCATTTTCTATCAGATGATGATTCCGGAAAGATTTGGCACGGCAGCTATGACGATTGGTGCGGTACGTCCGGCTTTGGAAATAGCGACAGATTATACTTTGAAACGCAAGGCTTTTGGTCAGACGATTAACAATTTCCAGGGAGTAAGTTTTAAAATTGCTGATTCCGCTGCCAAATTGGACAGTTGCCGCAGCTTTATGTATACCACAGCCCGGGCGGTTGATTCCGGGGCAGATCCCAATCTCTGCCGGCGTCTCGTCTCTGAAGGCAAGAAATTTGTTACGGAACAATGCTGGGATGTAGCCAATCTTTGCATGCAGGCCATGGGCGGCATCGGCTATACAGATGTCTATCCGTTGGAAAAAATCCTGCGGGATATGCGTTTATCGATGATTTGGGTAGGCAGCAATGAAATTATGAATGTAATTGTTCAACACGAATGGTATACGGAAAGAAAGAAAGAACTAAAGAACAATACCACCAAACGGGCCAGCGAATTTGATGCTGCCAGCGCTTTTGATGAGGATGAGAAAATCTACGAGTAAACATAAAAAACAGGGGATGCAGCACATGCTATAAGAAACGGTGAAAGTATCAGATTTTGAAATGCAAGGAGATGAAATAATGTACGAAAAATGGCAGCAGATGTATAAAGAAAAATTAAAGACTCCCGAAGAAGCAGCGCAGATGATTATCAATGGAGATAAAATATCCCTGCCGACTGCCAACGGTACGCCCCGCGTATTATGGCAGGCCATTGCCAAACGCATTGCCAATGGTGAACTGGTTGACAGCGAATTAACGGTGGGCTTAAACCTTAATGCGCCATATTTATGTACACCGGAGATAGCCAGTCAAATTCATTATCGGGCGGGTTATATCAGTCCCTTTGAGCGTCCCTTGGCCCAAAAAGGAGTGATCGATCCCTGGCCGGTAAGGTTTTTTGATATCCCTCGTTCCATGATGGACAGTGATTATAATGCGGTTACCATGACTGCCAGTCCCATGGACGAAAATGGCTGGTTCAGCTGTGCGATGAACTGCACCCACAGTTATTCCCTGACCAGGCGGGCGATAAAGCTCGGGAAACCAATGAAAGTATTCCTGGAAGTCAATAAAAACGCTCCCCGTGTGTATGGACATAATCATTTCCATATTTCAGAGGTTACCGCCGTTAACGAGGCAGACTGGGATCTGATTTCATTGCCCAGAGCAGAAATTACCCAGGAAGATGTGGCAATTGCCAGTTATATCGCAGAGTACATTCCCGACGGGGCTTGTGTTCAGCTTGGAATCGGAGGTCTGCCCGACGCAGTCGGCAAGCAATTGACCAGCAAAAAAGATCTTGGTTGCCACACGGAAATGATTGTTGATGCCTATTTGGATTTATATAAATCTGGAGCGCTGACCAACCGTAAAAAAACTTTTATGGAAGATAAAATGGTGGGCAGCATCATAATTGGGCAACCGGAATTGTATAAATTTGTGGATCAAAACCCAGGCATTGAAGTGCATGGTATTGATTTTTGTGCTAATCCTGCCAATATTGCCAAACACGATAATTTCATGGCCATCAATGCCATTACCGAATGCGATCTGGGTGGTCAGTGCATATCGGAATCCATGGGAATCGTACCTTTTTCCGGGATGGGCGGACAGGCTGATTTTGTCCAGGGAGCCTGGCAATCCAAAGGAGGCAAAGCATTCCTGGCGCTATACTCAACTTATACTGACAAGAAGGGTGAACTCCATTCCAAAATATCACCGGTGGTAAACGGTTGGGTCGGGATTACTCGCTGGGATGTACAGTATTTGGCAACAGAATATGGTTGTGTCTATCTTAAAGGTACCAGTATGCGGGAAAGAGTACAGCGGATCGTCAGCATAGCTCATCCGGATTTCCGTGATTGGCTGGTTCACGAAGCCAAACGGCTAAACCTGATTGATTCTGCTTCTGATGTAAATACCAAGCAGATGCGCAAAGCAATTTAAAACCTCAAACCATCGAGGAAAATGAGTGGGGGCAAGCGTATTGCCCCCACTCATTTTCCGTATTTTTAACAAGTCCTTGATTTTTATATCTGGATGGTGACTTGTCATAACGAGCACTTATCTGCAAAACCCAGGGCTATCATAACCCGATTTTGCATTGCTTTACTGCTTGCTCGAAGTACCATTAATCCATTATAATTAGCACATAAGTCGATACCAACTGAGGTGGCAATCATGATAACCAAAGAATTGGTGGAACGTATCAATGAACTGGCCAGTAAAAAAAAGAGCCAGGGGCTTACGTTTGCCGAACAAGCTGAGCAGAAAAGACTTTATAAAATATATCTGGCCTCCATTCGGGAACAGGTCAAGACCCAGCTTGACACCATAGAAGTTGTTCCGGAGGGACATGTCTGCGATGATACCTGTCATCATCACCATCATGGTCCAGGCTGCAGCCATGACCATCATCAGCATGGCTCTGACGGCAATTATAAAAAACACTGATTCGAGTACCAAGGCAGTTGGGCAGAGGGCCCCGCAAAATTTCCTGACAGGAATACGGGCAGGAGGTTGCAATGATAGCTAAACGTACGGAGTTGAATCGTATCATCTTGTATCGAAGCCTGCTGGAGGACGAACTGGTTAATCTGGTCTGTCAGATGTTGGACTGTGAAGGTGCGGCCAATAAAGTCAAATTCGAAGAATACTTCTATATGATAAGCCACCGGCTGCTTGCCTACAGCCGTTATTATGGCACCCAGGGAGATGTCTGGCAAACCTACTTTCTCGATTTGTTGCTGCAGGACGAAAACCCGTACAGTTTAGGATGCGAATGTAGTGTGGATGACATTGATCCGCAGCTGCACAAAATGGCCCGACACGATTTGGAAAACCTCAGGGAGCTTTATTGCCTTAACTGGATGAACGTATGCAAGTCTGCTTTTATTCGCCTGGACTGCAATTATCCTTCTT